>ERZ761609.1296-NODE-1296-length-22905-cov-34.989497_pt1 | contig 22905 bp, 19 predicted proteins | sample MGYA00511163_ERZ761609 | MGnify/ENA primary metagenome ERZ761609 (study PRJEB28899, sample SAMN02445070) | bioreactor sludge metagenome | biome: EBPR sludge | place: Australia: Brisbane, Thorneside Wastewater Treatment Plant | collected 2011-12-16 ... | reverse complement strand
CTCTTCCGATCTCCTCGTCGTCTCCCGCCTCGGGATTGGCGGGCTGCGCGACGGCGGGCGGCTCAATGCCGAGGCGGGAGGCGACGAGGAGTGCCACGCCATGCACGGTGCGGAAGTTTTCCCGCGTGACGGTCTCGACGGGGATGGGGGAGCCGAACTCCTCCTCAAGCAGGAGGAGGAGCTGCATGATGGCCATGGAGTCGAGGCCGGCGTCGAAGAGGTCGCTGCTGTCTTGAAAATCAGGGCCGGTGGCGAGCAGGTCCGCGCAGATGATGCGGCGCGCGCGGGTGAGGAGATCGGAAAAATCGGGTGCGGGCATTGCGGGAAATCAGAGGGCCGGGAGTGCCGGGGAAGGGGAGAGGGTTTCAGCGGCGCGCCGCCCGGACAGGCGGCCCAGTTCGAAGCAGGCGCGGCCGGTTTTTTCACGGACGAGGATGCCGGGGCGGGGCGAGGCGGTGCGGAAGCGCTCCAGGGTCTTGCCAGCTTCGGCGAACTTTTCAAGCCGCAGCTCGTGCAGTTCGGCCATGACCACATCATGGGCGAGCGCGAAGGCGGGGATGAGGCCGATCCGGTCGGCGGAGGGGGTGTCCTTGACTCCGACATCATGCACAAGCACACGGGAGACGGCGGCCTCACCGAGCCAGTGCATGAAAGGGGGGTTTTGCGCGATGCCGCCATCCCAGAGCGCTTCGCCGCCGATGATCTGGTGGGAGATGACGCCGGGGAAGGCGCAACTCGCCACGACCGTCTCGGCCAGCGGCCCCCGGGTGCGGATCTCGGCGCGCCGGGAGCTGAGATTGGTGACCGCGAGACCAAGGCGCGGCGCGCAGTCCTCGATGCGGCGGCCGCCGAAGATGCCGCTCAAGTAGCGCAGGATGGCGCGTCCCTGGATGCCGCCGGTGTGCTTGCGTTTGTGGACGGGTAAAAACGCGCCGCCGTAGAGCATGCCCCACTCGAAGAAGGACCAGCGGAAGCGGCGCGTCTGCAGCAGCTCAAAGATCTCCAGCGGACTCATGCCGGCGGCGGCCAAAGCCGCCACCAGCGCCCCGGAGGACGCGCCAGCGATCTGCCCCGGCCACACCCCGCCTTCCACGAGGCCCTGGAGGAACCCCGCGTGGCTGTGAAAGCCAAGAAAGGCGGAACTGAGGGACACGGCCACATCCGGCCGCGCATCGGGGAGATTTTGCATGGGCGCGGATGCTAGCGCGCGCGCACCCGGCGGCAACTGTGCGGAGATGCGCAGAATTACAGATTTCCTTCGATGAAAGATTTCACCGCCTCCGCCTCGGCGGCGAGCGGGTGGGTTTGCAGGGGCTTGTCTTTGAGGGCCTCCAGGCTGGGGTGCAGGGGCTCGGCGCCGGTGGCGCGGGCGACGACTTCGGGGAACTTCGCCGGACTGGCGGTGCTGAGCACCACGCTGACGCGGTCCGGCGCCATGCCGGTGAAGGCGCAGGCGGTGTGCGGGTCCACCACATAGGCGTGCTCTTTCCACACCCGGGCGATGGTTTCCTCAATCGCCGAGTCATCCATGCGCGAGGCGCGGAAGCCGAGGTCCACTTTCGGCAGGGTGACGTGCTGCCCGGCTTTCATGCGCTGCATGAGTTCGCGCACGCGGAGCTGGTCGCCTTGAACGAGGTAGTAAAGGTAGCGTTCGAAGTTCGAGGCGGCCTGGATGTCCATGCTCGGCGCGTGGCTGGGATGCACATCGCCCTGGCGGTAGTCGCCGGACTCGAAGAAGCGGCAGAGGATGTCGTTTTGGTTGGTCGCCACGCGGAAGCCGCCGCAGGGCATGCCCATGCGGTGGGCCAGCCAGCCGGCGAGCACGTTGCCGAAGTTCCCCGTGGGCACGACGAACTCGGCTGCGGTACGCGCCTCTTCCGGCAGCCGCAGCCAAGCGTGGATGTAATAGACGCACTGGGCGAGCACGCGGGCAATGTTGATCGAGTTCACGGCTGAGAGGTTCACGCGGGCGGTGAAGTCCGAGTCGCCGAAGCAGTCCTTCACCACGCGCTGGGCGTCATCGAAGGTGCCGGGCACCGGGATGGCGAAGACGTTGTCCGCGCCGGTGCAGGCCATCTGGCGCTCCTGCAGCGGGGCCACGCGGCCATGGGGGTAGAGGATGAAAATGCGGATGCCGTCCTGGCCCATGCAGCCGTGAATGGCGGCGCTGCCGGTGTCGCCGGAGGTGGCGCCGAGCACGGCGAGCTTTTTGCCCGTGAGCCGCACCTGGCGCTTGTAGAGCAGGCCGAGGAGTTGGAGGGCGAAGTCTTTGAAGGCGAGCGTGGGCCCGTGCCAGAGTTCGAGCACATAAGTTTTGTCATCGAGCTTGCGCAGGGGCGCCACCTCCGGCGAGTCAAAGCGTGCATAAGCCTGCCGCGTCAGCGCCCGCCATTCCTCCGCCGGGATGTCTGGCGCGAAGATCTGGAAGAACTCCGCCGCCAGTTCCGCATACGCCAGCTCCGCCCAGCCCGCGAGCCGTCCGCTGATGTCGGGCAAATGCTCCGGCAGAAACAGGCCGCCATCGGGAGCCAGTCCGGCTTCGACGGCTTCCGTGAAAGTGTGCGGGCGTGTCTGCCCGCGCGTGGAGATGTAGAACATGCCTCTCCAATGTGCGGCGCTGCGGAAAACTCAAGCGCGGGTGTGCTGGCTTTGGCCGCCGCAGGGAACCGGGCGGGATGCCCGGTTCACACGAGACAGGCGGGGACGCCAGTCTCCATGGCTACTCCGCCTTCGTCTCGATGACCTCGCCACCGAGAGGCAGCACGAGCTTGTCCCGCACCTGCTCGAAGGAGCGCCCGCGGATGGAGGCGTGGATGTAGAGCTTCTGCTTGCGGGATTTGAGCTTCTTGAACACCTCCTCCATGTGCGCCTCGTCCACGCGGTCCTGGAAGTCGGCGAACCAGTAGATCGTGTCGGCCTCCATGACTTCTTTGCACATCAGCGCCGGCGAAGTGTAGGTGATGCCGTTGAAGTCAATGAAATAGGTGTTTGGGCGCTTGACCATCTGCGCGTAGATCGCCTCCAGCGGCATCGGTGTGTTCGGATCATAAACCAGCTTTTTGCGCTCCTCGGCCGTCATGCGCAGGGAGGCTTTGCCCTGCCAGTGCTGCCAGAATCGGGCAAACTCGTCCCCCTGGGCCTTGCGCACCTTGTCATCCATGTCGCGCGGCGGCTTCTGCAGCCCGCAGCCGAAGTAAAGCACCAGCGGGCTGCCGAAGGCCACCTTGTCCAGCTCCTTCGCCACGATGGGCAGGTAGCGTGTCATTGAGCGGGAGACATCCATGACCACGGCGATCTTGCGCGCGTCCTTCAGCTCCATGCCGAACATCATGATGGGCTTGAAAGTCACGCCGCCCATGCCGCCGCGCCCCAGCCCCGTGCCGAAGCCGCCACCGGCGCCCGCCTTGCCAAAGCCGCCGCTGCCCAGGCTGCCGCCGCCGAGCAGGGAGGACATGTCCGGCACGTCGAGCAGGTCCAGCGGCGCCTCGGGCAGGGAAATCTCGGAATTCATGTTCGTGGTGACGATTTTTTTCATCGGCATCACCTTGTTGAGCTGGCTGCGTTTTTTCTGCTGCACCTTGTGGCGCATCTCGGCGCTTGCCGCCGCGCCCTGCTGGCTGCCGCCGCCGGGCAGGAAGTCCACCTGCTCCTGGATCATCTGCGTGCTCACCACAATGGCGCCGGCAAAGAGCAGGATGCCGAGGTGGATGGCCACGCTCAGCGTCAGCGAGCCGCCGCCAACGGCGCGCCATTTTTTGACAAAACGGGACCAAAGGGAGCTGCGTGGAGTGTCTTCATTCATGGCTGCGGGCGGGTTGGGGATCGAAGTCGTGATACTGGCTGGACGAACCAAAAAGCAGTATCTTTGAAAACAGGCCGTTTTGGCAATCCCAATCTGCATTTTTTGTCAGGCCGCCGTTTCCGCCGGGCGCTTCCAGATGGGCACGCGCGTTTTGACCGCGTGCAGATAGGAGCGGCACAAGTCGAAGGCGGGCGCGCTGTGGCGCGCGCGCACCCGGATGAGGATGGAAACCTCGGCCGCCGCCACAAAGCCCAGACGGTGCTGGATGAAGACCTCATGCCCGCCGTGCGCGGCGCGCGCCTCCGCGATGATGGCTGCCAGCATTTTCTCCGCCATCGGCACATAAGCGCTGTACTCGATGCCCGCGATGACGCGCCCATCCTCCAGATCGCGCACAACGCCGAGAAAGCGCGCCTCGGCTCCCAGGCCGGGACCGAAAGGCGGCGTGGTGTCAGAAATGGGGTCGTGCGAGAGCAGGTAGTGCATGCATGGATTTCTTCGCCGCAGAGACCGTGCAAGCAAGCCGTTCGTCGGAGGTTTGCGCCTGGAATGCCCTCTGACACGGTCCAAAAAACGGACGGCAAGCTCATTTGGCGATTGATAGGACGCGGCATGTGGCGAACAACATCCGCGCATGAGAAAGAATCCCGTGGACCAATCGCGTCTGGCCGCCCAGGTCATCCTCAATGTGCGCAGCGGACGCGCCACTTCCAGGCGCGGGCTGGCGGAGGCGCTGAGCGTGTCACCCTCCACCACAGGCTTGTATGTTGACGAGCTGGTCAAGGCTGGATTGCTCCGCGAGACCGGACTGGAGCAGGGAAAAATGGGACGCCCGAAACGCCGGCTGAGCACGGTGCCGGGAGCGGGTTGGTTTGCGGGTCTCGAATTCCACGCCGGGCGCGTGCAGGCGGCGCGGGTGGATTTTTCGGGCCGCCTGATCCATTCGCAGAGCTTTGCGCTGCCGGCGAATCCAACTACCCGGACGGTGATGGAGCAGTTGCGCGAGGCGGTGGCATGGCTCGCAGGCCGGTCGCCTGGGCGGATGCTGGCCATCGGTGTCGGCGCGCCGGGAGTGGTGGATCCGAAAAATGGAACGGGTCTGCATTATTCGTTCATCGAAGACTGGCGGGATGTGCCTGTGGCGGAGGAGCTGGGGTTCGAATTCGGCGTGCGGGTGACGCTTGAGAACAATCTGCGCGTCATCGCCCTTGCTGAGCGCTGGTTCGGTGACGGTGGAGGACTCGCCAATTACATCGTGCTAGGCCCGCGCCGGGGCTTTGGCGTTGCCATTGTGAATGAAGGACAGCTTCTCGGCGGCGCTCACCAAGCCGCTGGCGAGGTGGGAAACTGGTGGTGGCCCGCTGGAGGCGCAATGCGCGAGATGCATGATGAACTCTCAGCCCCGGCCGTCTGGCGGCGTCTTGCCGGCGCGGCTGAAACTGAAAAATTGCCCGCTGACCTGCACCAAGCTCTGGCCTTGGTGGCTCGAAACTCCGCGCGCGAGGAAGTGGTGCGCGACTTCGCCAAAGTCACCGGCTGGCTGCAACTGCTGCTCGACACGGAAGCCTTCATTCTCCACGGCCCGCTCACCGCGCTCGGCGATTCCTTCTGGAACGAAGTTTCCGAGGAGACCGCCAGGCTCATGCCAAGACTGGCGGCCCGCCAGCCCAGGATCACTTGCTCTTCGCTCACCGACAACGCGGGCGCGCTCGGCGCCGCCAGCCTGGCCATGGAGGCCTGGCAGCCTTCCAGTTAGGTCAGCCGCCGCCAGCGCATGCCCAGCGCCACGCTCCATTGGTACTTGCGCGCATGCTCGCGGATGAGAAACGGCATGTCCTTCTCAAGCTCCAGCGTGAAGCACGCGCTGAGCCGGTCCTTCAACCAATCTCGCGTGGACCCTGCGGGCCAATTCGCGGCGGGTGTGAACTCCTCCAGCCAGGTGCATGGCGTGGCTAACAATAGCTGTCCTCCCGGCCTGACCAAATCAGGCAGCCTTTCAAGAAGCCTCGCAGGGTCGCTCAGCCGGCACAGCAGATTTGCCGCGTGAACTATGTCAAACCCTCCCAAACCCGCGCGCAGGCTCATCGCATCGCCCTGCTCGAAAGCCGCCGCCTCCACCCTGGCGCCCTCTGGCAAAGACGCGCGCAGCAACGTGCTCGCCCGTCCTTCATCGAGCCGTTCATAATCCAGGCAGCCTTCATGTGCCAGAGTCCGGGCCGCACCCACAAAACTGAGGGAGTAATCCAGGCCAATCACTTCGGCAGCGAAGCGCGTCAGCTCAAATGACGAGCGCCCCACCGCGCAGCCAAGGTCCAGCGCGCGCGCGCCCGGCGGCAAAGCGTCCTTGTCCAGCAGCTCATGCACCGTACGCCGCGCGAAGTTCAGCGCCTCATGCGGCCCGCGCTCCCAAGGCAGCACCTCTTTCGCCGCGCCATAGTGAAAGAGCAGGTATTCATCGAGAAGGCGGCGAGTCTCATAAATGTTCATGGAAGCCATGGGTGGAGAAAGAGTCACGCGCGCAGTTTGGCAAGCGGCTTCCTCATTTTGGCGCGCAAGTACTGCTGCGGGAGAAGAATTTTTCAGGCCGGTTCAGCCATCAGAAGGATGCTCTAGGAGTGAGGTTCTCATCGCAAACACCCGCCGATAAAAAAATCTATTATTTTTTGTTGACGCCTCAAAGAAGTGTGGCAGCTTCTCGTTACCTTCAAAAGTCATGAACTCTTATCGCACATCACATCAGACCATCGCGGCGCTCGCAGAGCGTCTTGGGGTGGCTCCATGTGCGGAGTTTACCGGCACGGTCCCGAGTTTGGTGGGACGCGATTGGAGAAACCCCAAATCCGGAGGTCAACGAGCAGGACACTAAAGTCCACTGGCGCACACACAGCCCTTTTAGCTTTTCCCAGCCCTGCTCGCACCTACCAAAGGCGGCAGGGCTTTTTGTTTTTTCAAACTCAACCCCGTTTTCATTTCCACCCAGATTGAATTTCACAACCTAGACGGTTGATCCCCCATCACAGAAAACCCCGGCATCCGTTGACGCGGATGCCGGGGCGGCGGCCAAGACCTGGCTGACTCCCGGAGGAGCCCTTTCAATGCATCCAAGACGAGACCTGACCACAGGTCCGGCATCCTCCAGAGAAGTCAAGTTCGAGTCGCCATCAATGAGTAGGATTTCCTAAGCACTAAGTGCGGAGATCCAGGGAATCACCGCGCTCCATTTGACATGTCCAGAGGCTTCCCAGGAGGTGTGCCGCAAACACCGAAACATCCGCCGTGAAACATCCCGCGGGTGCGACGCCAGCGATGAGCCCACGCTCATCCCGCGCGTGGCAGCGGTGTTCGTTCTTTTGTGGCGGGTCATCCGGGAAACCGGGTGGCCGGCCATGAAAGGGCGCAGAGAGCTGGTGCAGTTGGAACGGGTCGGACGGGTTTGGGAGAAGCCGCCGAATGTGGATGACCAGCCTCTGCGCCCTTTCATGGCTGGATAACAACCAGACACAGAAACGGCGGTGGCAGACAAGCAATGCGCAGGACTCCAAACCCTGGAAATGTGGGGGCAGTACCCACCCGCCGTGCCATTTTCATAGAGTGGTGCAGCCGTCCTCGACTGCCTTCGAACACAGAACGCGGCGGTAGCCCGCTGAAGAGGCGGACTGGTCTGTAAAACCAGCGCTCATCAAGCCGGCACGGAGCATTACCGTGACGCCGTACCATTTTCCAAATGCAGGGAGAGCCAGTGCTCTGCCCGGTCTCATAAGCCGGGCTTGGTGGGTGCAACTCCCATCCCTGCGCCCATTTCAGGTCCGTTAGCTCAGTCCAGCCAGAGCGCCCGCTTGTCGAGCGGAGGGACGCGGGAGCAAAGCCCGCACGGACCGCCAGTTTTCAAAGGGCTCGTGGTGTCAGAAGGCAGCACGGCTGTTTTGCACACAGCAGGCGACGGAGCGTTACCGTCCGAGTCCACCAGTTTCAAAATCCCCGGTGATCCAGCAGTAGGATGCCGCTCTGTTAAAGCGGAAGCGCTGGTGCGACCCCAGCCCGGGGAGCCACTTCAACCCCAACCGCCCGCAAGGTGTAACGGAACTTTGCACACGCCGCGTCTAACGGTGGAGGTTCCAGGTTCAAATCCTGGTGCGGGCGCCATTTTCAAAGGAGCACGTCCGGCATAGACGAGGAAACGGTCTCGAAAACCGCTGCGCCGCTCATTGGCGTCCAGAGTGCGATTCTCTGGTGCTCCGCCACTTTATTTCATCCCTCTGTAGCTCAACAGCAGAGCACTCGCCCGATAAGCGAGAGACCGTGGAGCGTCACCACGCCGAGGGACCATTTCCAAAGAACGCTGGATGGCTCAGACAGATGAGCGGCGGGTTGAAGACCCGCAGAGGTTGGCGCGCTACCAACTCCAGCGGCCATTTTTTCACGCGGCATTGATGTAACAGCAAGCATGTCTGTCTTCCAAACAGAGCGTGCCGGGGCAGCACCGGCATGCCGCACCATTTTCAATGCTCTCAAAGTGTAAGAGCCATGCACGCCACTTTGCGAAGGTGGAAGTTCGAGGTGCAAGTCCTTGTGAGAGCGCCATTTCATGCGGTCATCGTTCAATAGCAGGACGCGGCCATGCCAACGCTGCAACGCCGGTGCAAGCCGGCTGACCGCACCATTTTCATGTCTTCGTGGCCGAAACAGAAAGGCACCTGTCTTGTAAACAGGCTCATGTGGGCGCGAATCCCACCGAAGGCTCCATTTTCACGCTCCCTTCATAGTGTAACAGCAGCATTCCTTGTTGTGAACGAGGCGGTGCCGGGGCGGAACCGGCTGAGGGAACCATTTCAATCGTGCGCACGGCGAAGTCGTCGAGCCAGTGGTTTGCAAGTCCACGCAACCCGGTGCGAGTCCGGGGCGCACGTCCATTTTTTCAATCGGATACGAGAGAGCCAGCGAACTCGCTTGCCTTGGAAGCAAGAGGCGCCCGGGGCAGCACCGGGGTATCCGACCATTTTCACTGGTCCGTAGCTCAACAGCAGAGCACCAGGCTCATAACCTGAAGGGTGCTGGTGCAAATCCAGCCGGACCGACCAATCAAGACGCGAAGAGCGAAGGGCATAGAGCAAAGAGTCCAAACCAACGTTGAAGCACGCGTCAGTGCGAATTGGAACTCTTCGCTCTACGCCCTTTGCCCTCCGCCTCCGTAGCCCTGTAGCTCAATGTGAGAGCATGCGCCTTTGAAGCGCACGGTTGATGGTGCGAGTCCATCCAGGGTTGCCATTTTTCATGCCCGCGTAGTCCAACAGCAGAGACAACCGTCTCAGAAGCGGTCGAGTGCAGGTGCAACTCCTGCCGTGGGCACCATTTCGATGCTCCTGTAGCCCAAAGCAGAGGCCGCCGGCTTAAACCCGGTGTCAGTGTGAGTGCGATCCTCACCGGGAGCACGTTCACGCGCCTGTGTAGTCCAACAGCAGAGACAGCCGCCTCAAAACCGGCGCAGTGCGGGTGCAACTCTCGCCACAGGCACCATTCATCGCGAAGGACGACCTGCAATGCACTCAGACTCTACGCTCTTTGCCCTTCGCTCTAAGCTTCCTCGCTCCCGTAGCTCAATGTATAGAGCGCCGCGCTTCGAACGCGGAGGCTGGAGGCGAAAGTCCTTCCGGGAGTGCCAATTTAACGTAGCACGAGTTTTCCAACTCGTGGCTGAACGAGCTGGAAAGTTCGTTCTACAAAGGAACGTCAACCGGACCAGCGAGCCGGGACTTGTTGCTAACAAGATCGTGCCGCCACCGCGCGGCATGAGGAGCATGTCCTCGGCGTTCCGCCATTCTTTGCCGTGACACAGACACTCCTGTCTGTGATTCAGCGCCACACAAAAAACCACCCACAGCCATGAAACGCAAACTTGCCTCCATCCAGAGCGTCCTCGCCATCGAGCCGATTCCGAACGCGGATGCCATCGAGCTCGTCCGTATCCAGGGCTGGCAGTGCGTGGTCAAAAAAGGCGAGTTCCGTGTGGGCGATGTCGGGGTCTTTTTCGAGATCGACTCGGTGCCGCCTGATGACGAGCGATTCGCCTTTCTTTGGCGTCCGAAAGACGGCTCCGTGGTTCCGCAGCCCGCAACTTTTCGCCTGCGCACGATCCGTCTTCGCGGAATGCTTTCGCAGGGGCTGCTCATGCCGCTGCGGCAGTTTCCGGAGATTCCATCCGGCCTGACCACCAGCGCCGATGTCACGGAAATCCTCCAAATCACAAAATGGGAAACGCAAATCCCGCTCAACGATGAAGTGGACGGCCCCTTCCTCCCCGGTGTGCCCAAAACGGACGAGATGCGCGTGCAAAGCGTGCCCGACGTCATCGCCGAGATCACTGGAAAGCCCTACGTCATCACCGTGAAGTGCGACGGCACTTCCGCCACCTACGGCATGAACCGCCACACCGGCGTCTTCACCGTTTGTGGCCGAAACTGGAGCATCAAACGCGGCACCAATGCCTACTGGCATGCCGCGGAGAAATACGACCTCGAAGCCCTGCTCGGGCGATTCCCTCAATGGATCATCCAGGCCGAGCTTGTCGGTCCCGGCATTCAAAAGAACCGCCTCGGCCTCAAAGGCATCGAGCTGCGTGTCTTCAATGTCTATGACCAGCACGTTGGCCGTTACCTCGATCACGACGAGGCGTCAGCCATCCTCTCCGATCGCGGCCTTTCCATGGTCGATGAGCTGGAACGCGGCGAAAGCTTCTCGCACGATCAGGCCTCCCTGCTCGCTCTTGCCGAAGGATTCTACCCCGGCACGCAAAACGAGCGCGAAGGCCTCGTCATCCGTCCACAGACGGAAACGCACAGCCAGGTGCTAGGTGGCCGACTTTCGTTCAAGGCCATCAGCAATCGCTTCCTGCTCAAAGGCGGCGATTGACCCGTGATGCAGACACTCCTGTCTGCATGCGCGTGAGCAAACCAATCATCTGAGGGGCAGACAAGAGTGTCCGCCTCACTTCAAACCAACCTTTTCAATCAACGGGCCGTCGGTCCCGCGAGGAAACTCGAAAAACCGATGGGGGCATGGCCCCGACAGCCGGTGTGAGCCGGTCAGAGGCGAAGGTGCCTGAAAACCTTCGCGCCGTGAGTCATCACGGACAGCCCATGCAAGCCCAGGCCTCCCGCGAAAGCGGGCGATCATGGCTCCCAAGCCGTGGTCGTCATGGCGATGCAGGTATCGTGGAAAGAACGGCGGCTCAGATGCCCGGAAACGGGGAACATCAGCCGCTGGAGAGTAACGGGTGGTGCCGACCTCACGATGAACCAGCCTGCGAACCAGCATGGCCAAAGGGTAGTGCCAGCCATTCGAGCCTTGTCGGCAAGGGTGACGGCGCAGAGCGAGAGGCTCCGGCCGCAGCGATGCGGACGCGGTCTTGAGATTCCGTCGAGTAACCGGCAGGTGAAAGGCAGATGGTGTGTGGCATTTCGCAGCTCAAAAGGCGGCGACAACCACTGGACACACGCATCGTCGCAGGTTTGCAGCTCCTCGGAAGAGCATCTGACTTTTAATCAGATTCCAAACGCAAAGAGGTGTCCGGTGTGACGAGCCAAATAGCTCAATCCTCCAGCCAGGTTGGCAATGGAGGCACCCGAGGGCCGCAAGCCCGGAGGTGTCGGTGTGAATCCGCACATAAGGGGCAGCTCCCCTGAACGGCCCCAAAGGTCGGTGGTAGGTGCAGCGCCGAGAATCTTCACACGACAAGTGAAACGCCACACTTCAACAAAGGCAGCTATGCTGTTCGACCTCGTTCGACGGGGTGGATACGAGCCGAACCATCGGCCGCAAACCGATGGATAATGGCCCCAAGGGAGCAGCACGCGAGGTGTAGTCTCAGCCCTCGCCCTTTTTGGCATGGAGCGTGGAGTCAAACATCAGGCTCCACGCTCCATGCCAGCTCATTTCATGACCCTGTCGTCTAACTGGCCAAGACATCCGACTTTCTATCGGATCACTGCGGGTTCGAATCCCGCCAGGGTTGCCACTTTTCATGCTCATGTAGTCCAACAGCAGAGACACGACGTCGAGAGCGTCGCCAGTGCGGGTGCAAATCCCGCCTTGAGCACCATTTTCGGTTCAAAGCTTAGACAGCGAAGCAGCCGGCTTTTAACCGGCATAGCAGGGTGCATGTCCCTGTGGACCGACCATTTTCCGCCCGTTGGTGAAACAGCATCACGTCTGGCTTACATCCAGAAATCGAGGGGGCAGAACCTTCACGGGCGACCATTTTTATCTCCAGCGGCAGCCCAAACCATGACCGTGCCTTCACCAGCACCATGGCCTGCGGGAGTGCCCCGCCGCTGGTGGCGGCGGCATCATCGCGTCGTTGAGGACGGCCCTTGGCGGGCCGTCCGTTGCATTTCCGCAATCCTCAACCCAACAACGCCAACCGCCATGAAACTGACCAAAGCCCTCAAACTCAAAAACCAGCTCGCAGGTGATGTGACGACCCTCAAGGACCGCCTGACGAAGCAGAACTCCCGCGCCGCCTCCGTGCCGTTCGATTATGACAGCCGCCAGGTGCTCGCCGATCTCCGCACGAAGCTGGACGACCTCGTGAAGGTGAAAGCCTCCATTGCGGTGGCGAACGCCGCCCAGTATGAGCGCATCTTCCGTCTCGCGGAGATCAAGGGTCTCGTGGCACTGCTCAAAAGCCTCGATGTCCGCCAGGGCGTGTTCAAGGAAGGCGGCAGCTACATGCAGGCCGCCTTCGAGGTGGAATACATCGCCCAGATCAAGAAGGCCGAGGTGGACCAGCTCGTCGCCGAACTCGAGGCGGAGATCATCACGCTCCAGGACGCGCTCGACGAGTTCAACCACACGCACTCCGTCGCCCAGGCGGCATGAATTTGGGTCTGCGTTCGGCTTCTGCGCGGCCAAAGCCTCAAACTAGGTGTCTCATAAACACCAACGCGTCTGCCAAACGTGGAATTCCGATGTCGATGCCGAGCGTCAACCCGCATCATGCAACGGATCAAGCCGCAAACCGCAAGACTCAGGCTTCAAACCTCAACCGGGCTTCTGCCCCGCGCCGAAACGCCGCACGACTCAAACTCCACGCACGCCACCCGGCGTGCGTGGAGACATTCATTCACAACCATTGATAGAAAGGAGGTTCTCCATGCAAAACAACGAAGTATTCCAGCACGTCCGCGACGCGCTCGCTCGTCTCGAAAGCGAGCGGAACGTGCGCGTGCTCTATGCGTGCGAAAGCGGCAGCCGTGCGTGGGGATTCGCCTCGCACGACAGCGATTACGATGTCCGGTTCCTCTACGTTCATTCCAGCGACTGGTATCTGTCCGTCGAAGACCGTCGCGATGTGATCGAGGAACCGCTGAACGATGAACTCGACGTCAGCGGCTGGGAACTGCGCAAGGCGCTGCGACTGCTCCGCAAGAGCAATCCTCCGCTGCTCGAATGGCTGAAATCTCCCGTCGTGTATCAGCACGACGCGGTCTTCACCCGCGAGTTTGGCGAACTCTCGGAGCGCTTTTATTCGCCTCGTCGCTGTTTCGCCCACTACCTGCACATGGCGGTGGGCAACTGGCGCAGCTACCTCGAAGGTCGCGAGCAGGTCAGCCTGAAGAAGTATCTCTACGTCTTCCGGCCAATGCTCGCCTGCCGCTGGATCGAGCGTTCGCTCGGTCAGGTGCCAATGCTCTTCAATGAGCTGGTCGAAGGCGTGCTCGAAGAACGCGAAGTTCGCGATGCGCTCAACGCACTCGTGGCCCGCAAGCAAGCGGGCGATGAACTCTCCGTCGCACCACCCGACGAAGTGCTTTCCCGCTTCGTTGTGGCGGAACTGCAACGTCTGGAGGCTCTCAACGAGCCCGAAGAGGTCGCAGGTGACGTGAGTGTCCTGAACAGCTTCTTTCGTCGCTATGCACTGAATGGCGTCTAGCCGCCCGATGGCAGAATTGGCAGCTTGGAAGGGCCGCAAACCCTTCCAAGCTGTATTCCTCCAACTTCATTATCACTCAATGAATAGAAATGACGCCATGCCTGCCGCTCTCGCTGATTCCAAGGCGCTCAGAGCTTTGGTCCATGAGGAGTTGGACAAGCTTCCCGATCATTGCCTGGAGGAGGCCCGGAAGAAGCTCCTGGAGCTGCAACTGCGTGAGCTTGTCGATGAACTCGACGCGGAGATGGACAAAGCATGGGCTTCTGGCCGCATCACCCAGGAGAGCATTGAAGCTGCCTTCCAAGAGCATCGCCACAGGCTCCCTACCGATGATGACCGTCTGCATGGCGCTACTGGCGTGAGGCAAGGCTCGGCCACAATGCCAGTGATATAGCGAAAAGACGGCATGTATCCCGGCTGGCCTGCTTTAAATGCCGCCAGGAGTGAATGGCTGCATCGACTCTGCTGACCGCGTTAAGCGCCTCCTGCCTCGAGAACACCACAGACATGTCATAATCAGCCTCATGACGTTCTTCTTGAAGATCGATGAATGTTTGAGCCACCAGACGAATGTGCTGGCTGCCCGGAATGTTGAACTGCGGCCAGAATGTCTGAAGCAGAGAGTGAACTTGCTGGGCATTTTGTTTCACGAACTCCCTGCACAAAGACTTCATTTTGCCATGATCGAAAGCCCTCCCCGCCATTTGACGCATGCGCTGGTCGGCGTGCGCCGCGCCACAGACGACCAAAGCAGCCTCCTCAATCAGAAAGTGAAACAAGGCATAGTATGAGGTCGAAATGGAGCGCCTGATGGTCGCTTGCTTGGGTCTGCGAGGCTCGCGTGTCGCGAGCATCCGAGCCTGAGAAAGTAAATCGGTGCTTATGCGGGCCATCAGCCGATTTGCTTTGTAATTTCGCTAGCTCGCTTAACCCGGACATAGGGCCACTGTTCCTCGTCCGCACTGCTCCAAACAGTGTCCCTGACCCACGAAACCATCGGCTCAACTTTTGACCAAGCGAGTTCTGAATCTGGAGTTTTGTCCGGAAAGACTAGATAAACAAACAAGGCGTCTTCACCGTCACTATCTTTGCCTTTTAGCAACTGCACATCTTGAGGACGCGAGAATCCCTTTTTTGCAATGAGTTGCGGCTGAATTCTGGCCAAAATGTCTTTCAGATTGACCGGCGATGTCCTGGATAATGGCATGGCTTAAAGTGAGTCACATATAGTAAAGCGTCAATCGCAAGCCTGAGTCAATTAATAGAACGAACACCGCTGCCGGGACCCTCGTGCCCATTTCCAATCTTCCACTTCTCCATTACCCGCCTTCTCCAAATCTGAACCTCCATTCCCATGAAACCAAACGACCTCATCCGCCTCGGCGTGCCTCAGGGCGCGGCGATCTCCTCTGGCATGGACTTCATCGCGAAGTTCATGGCGCAGGGTGGTGATTCGGCGCGTCTGGAGGAAGAACTCGGCGCGATCATCGCGAAGCCGGAGTCGTTTCTCGGCGATCCGCTGCGCGAGAGCTTTGCGCGTGATCTTTACGCGCCGGCCTACAAGCAGCGTGATGTGCTCGCGCCTTGGGCGCAGTGGGGTTCCGGTCTCGAAGCGCAGGCGGTGCAGCAGATGGCGAACGCGTGCGCGCTGCCGGTTGCGGTGGCGGGCGCGTTGATGCCGGACGCGCATGTCGGCTACGGACTGCCGATCGGCGGTGTGCTGGCCACGGAAGGCTGCGTGATTCCTTACGCGGTCGGCGTGGACATCGCGTGTCGCATGCGTCTCACGGTTTACGACCGCAAGGCGAGCACGATCGCGGGTCAGAAAGACCGTCTGGCGAACATCCTCGAAGACGAAACGCGTTTCGGCATCGGCTCCACATTCAAGGACCGTCGTGATCACGATGTGATGGACGAGGACTGGGATGTCTCGCCGATCACGCGGCGTCACAAGGACAAGGCGTGGTCGCAGCTCGGAACGAGCGGCTCGGGGAACCACTTTGTCGAGTTCGGGGCCTTCAATGTGTCGGCGGACGAGTCCGTGGCGCTGAAGGAGTCCGGTTTCGACATCAAACCGGGCGAATACATCGCGCTGCTGTCGCACAGTGGTTCGCGTGGTGCGGGCGCGCAGGTGTGCCAGCACTACAGCCGCATCGCGATGGACCGGCGTTACGATCTGCCGAAGGAGATGAAGCACCTCGCGTGGCTGACCTTTGAGGAGGAAGCAGGCCAGGAATACTGGGCCGCGATGAACCTCATGGGCCGTTACGCGGCGGCGAATCATGCGCTCATTCACAAGCACATCGCGAAGAAGGTCGGCGCGCATGTCATCCTCGACATCGAGAACCATCACAACTTCGCCTGGAAGGAAACGCATGTCGTCAACGGCGCGGAGCGCGAGGTCATCGTGCATCGCAAAGGCGCGACGCCTGCGGGTGCCGGTGTGCTCGGGGTGATTCCGGGCTCGATGGCGACGCCAGGCTATGTGGTGCGCGGCAAGGGGAAACCCGAGTCGCTCCTCAGCGCCTCCCACGGCGCGGGCCGCGTGATGAGCCGCAGCAAGGCGAAGGAGAGCTTCACCTGGAACGCGGTGAAGAAGCAGCTCGCCGCCGCCGGTGTCGAACTTCTCAGCGCCGGCATCGACGAGGTGCCCGGCGTTTACAAGGACATCCACGGTGTCATGGCCGCGCAGACGGACCTCGTGGATGTGCTTGGCGAGTTTCGTCCGCGCATCGTGAAGATGTGCCCGGAGGGACCCGCGGAGGATTGAAGGGATAAATTGAAAGTCGAAATGCCAACCTGAAAAAGCACAGACGACGCGGCATGAGGAGCCGTCACTCCTTACCATCGCAGGCAGGATGCCAGCGCCTCATGTCGCATTCCAACAAACTTGCCACTTGGCAAACCCGGGCCGCCGCATAGTTTCGGCGTCCCAGAACGAACACCGCTGCCGGGTTCCCCGGCTGTGATGATCGGGACCCTCAATCCTCAGCCATGACTTATGAGTGACGTTCTGAATAAAACGACGGTTTTGGTGCTGAACCGAAACTGGCAGGCAGTCGGCGTGAAAACACCCGCCGAGGCTTTCGGCATGATGGCTGCGGGCAATGCGACAGCCCTCCAGATCAGCGGCGATGACTTCATGAGCCCGGTGCGCTGGGAGGACTGGCTGCGCCTGCCGGTGCGTGATGACGACAACAGCATAGGCACTGTTCACGGTCCTGTGCGCGTGCCCACGGTGCTGGTGCTGGCGCGCTTCGACAAGGTGCCCAAGCGACGCCCGAAATTCTGCGCCAAGGCCATCTGGGAGCGCGACGGCGGCGTGTGCCAGTACACCGGGCGCAAGCTCAAGCCCAACGAGGGCAACATTGACCATGTGGTGCCCGTCTCGCGCGGCGGCAAGAGCACCTGGGACAACTGCGTGCTGGCCGACAAAAAGGTGAACAGCAAAAAAGGCAGCAAGCTCCCCGATGAGGCGGGCCTGAAGCTGCTGCGCCGCCCCTTCGCCCCGCGCGAGGTGCCGGTGACCCATCTCATCCGCAACACCTACAAGGTGCGGGATTGGGAGATGTTCCTGGCGCATCCCGGAGTCCATGATTCCTGAGGCGCTTCTCGGACCGCAGGGAGGCGGAGCGCCCGCGAGATCAGGCTGATGTTCAAGAGGCTGCCGGGCGCGCTGCTTGGGCGCATGTTTTTTTGCGGAAAACGGGACGGGCGGGGAGGTGCCGTTTTGAAAACCGTTGCGCCCGCGTCCCGCTGGTGCTCCCTTCGCGCCCCCTTGCCGGTGGCACTCCAGCCATGCGGCCCAATCTCATCCCACATCTACCTACCATGTCCGACGCCAAGTCCTCCCTCGCTCAAATGGAGAAGATCGTTTCTCTCTGCAAGCGCCGCGGCTTCATCTATCAAAGCAGCGAAATCTACGGCGGCTGCGGCGGCGTGTGGGACTACGGCCCGCTCGGCGCGGAGCTGAAGCGCAACCTGCGCACCGCCTGGTGGAACACCATGACCCGCGAACGCGAGGACGTGCTCGGCCTCGATGCCAGCATCCTCATGAATCCCGCCATCTGGAAGGCCAGCGGCCACGTCGATACCTTCGCCGACCTCATGCGCGAGTGCTCGCTGACGAACAAGCGAGTCCGCGCCGATCATGTGGACCCGCAGGAAGGTGTGGTGATGAATTATAGCGGTGCCAAGGCCCCGAACGGCTGGAAGCTCGCCCGCGCCATTTCCGTGCTCATGAAAAAGGGCGAGCACATCGAAAGCCTGCGCAAACGCGTGCGCACTCTGATTGCGTCCAATGCAGGTGAGGCCGCGGGCAAGGTCGAAGAGATCGAACTGCTCGATGAAGCCAAGGGCGACACTTTGGAGAAGACCATCGACTTCCATCCTGAAACCGGTGGTGCGCTCGGCGAGGCACGTCCGTTCAATCTCATGCTCAAGACCTACCTCGGCCCTACTGCGACCGAGGCGGATGTGACTTACCTGCGTCCGGAAACCGCGCAGGCGATCTTTGCGCAGTTCAAGAACGTGTTCGATTCCAGCCGCGTGAAGGTGCCCTTTGGCATCGGCCAGATCGGCAAGGCCTTCCGCAACGAGGTCACGCCGAAGAATTTCACCTTCCGCAGCCGCGAGTTCGAGCAGATGGAGCTCGAGTTCTTCATCAAGCCCGACGAAGCCGTCGAAATCATCAGCGGCGAAGTCGCGAAGTGGCATGAAGGCGCCGATTTGAGCGAACCGCAGCCGAACTGGGGCTGGGAGATGTGGCACCGTTACTGGGTCGATCAGCGCACGAAGTTCTACGAGGGCATCGGCCTTGGCGATGTGCTCGAATACTACTGGCAGACGCCCGCCGACCTCGCGCACTACGCCCGCGCCTGCGTGGACATCCTCTGCGAATTCCCCTTCGGCACCGAGGAACTGGAAGGCATTGCCGCGCGTGGTGATTTCGATCTGGCCGCGCATCAAACCGCCAGCACCAAGTCCCAGGAAATCTTCGACGAAGAACTCAAAACCGCCGCCGCCAAGCTCACCGACGAGCAGAAGGAAGCCCTCATCCAGAAACGTCTCGCCGCCGAAGCCGCGAATACCAAGGGCGAGCCGATGCCCGAGGCCGCCGTGCGTGCGTGGTTCGAGCGTCTCTTCAAAGGCAGCTACGTCCCCCACGTCATCGAACCCTCCGCCGGACTCGACCGCATGGCGCTCGCTGTCATCGCCAAGGCCTTCAGCGAGACCGAAAAAGTCGATGAGAAGGGCAAGAAGGAAGTCATCACCGTCCTGCGCCTCCATCCGCGTGTCGCCCCGATCAAAGTCGGCGTCTTCCCGCTGCTGAAGAACAAGCCCGAGCTCGTCGCCAAGGCCCGCGAGGTCTATGCGCTGCTCAAGAAGCATCTAAATTGCTTCTACGACGAAACCGCCAGCATCGGCCGCCGTTACGCCCGCCAGGACGAAGTCGGCACGCCCTTCGGCGTCACCATCGACTTCGAAACCTGCGGCGAAAAAGGCCCCGAACTCGCCGACACCGTCACCCTCCGCCACCGCGACAGCGGCGAGCAGGAACGCGTGAAAATCAGCGAGTTGCTCGGGAAGCTGCTGCCGTTGGTGAGCTGATTCTTGGCTTGAAGCCTCATGGCTGGGCCGTTAAAATCCAGCCATGAGTACTGTCATCGAGATCGAAAAGGCCATCGAAGCCCTTCCGCAGGAGGAGCTGGGCAAGTTGCGCGAGTGGTTTAACGAACGTGAAGCCACCCTCGTCGCGTCGGCGAGCACCTTTGCCCTTTACGACGGCGAGGAGGGCGAGGCACAGCAATGGGAAGACTGACCGCCTTGCGAGGTGAAATCTGGCTCGTGGACCTCGGCATGACTCAAAAGACCCGGCCCGTGCTCATCTTGAGTGTGGCTTACAAAGGCGAAGAGCGTGCCTTGGTCAGCTACGTCGCCCGCACCACCAGCCTGCGCGGCACGGAGTATGAAGTGCCCCATCAAGCAGCCAAGTTCCTGCCGGGGGCCTTCGACGTGCAATCCATCGGCACCGTGCCGGATGTACAGTTGGTCCGCCGCCTCACGGTTTGCGATGCAGGGACACTCGCCAAGGTCGAAGATGCCTTGAAGCGTTGGCTTGCCCTACGCTGAATCAGCGTCCAGCGCCAAAGGCGCGCCCCATCCCAGCCTGGGCCAACGGCCCAGGTGGTGGGGACGCAAAAAACCAGATGAAGGGCTGAAAGCCCGCCCCATGCTCCGACCGCCATGCCGCAGTCCCTGAGCCTCGTCATAGTCCATCTCGTGTTCAGCACGAAGGACCGTCTCCCGCGCTTCGACGCCCCGCTGCGCCCGCATTTGCACGCCTACCTGGCCGAGGTGGCGCGGAACGCGGGTTGCGAGGCCTACCGCGTCGGCTGCGTGGCCGATCATGTGCACCTCGCCATCCGTCTCTCTCGTACCCTGACCATCGCCGATCTGGTCGAAACCTTGAAGACCTCGTCCTCCAAATGGCTGAAGACCCAATCCGCCGCCTTGAGCGACTTCGCCTGGCAGCGCGGCTACGGTTGCTTCTCCGTGGCTCCGGCAGACCTGATGGCCGTCACGACCTACATCGACAACCAGGAGGAACATCACCGCACCCGCACGTTTCAGGAGGAGTATCGGGCGTTCTTGAACAAATACGGCGTGACCTATGACGAGGCCTACGTGTGGGATTGAGGCGCAGCGAGCATGGATCGGGCTTTCAGCCCTCGGCGTCGGGTATTGCCTTGTTCCTGGGCCGCTGGCCCAGGCTGGAATGAACCGCGCCTTTGGCGCTCAAGCCCCCCAGACAACATCAACAAGCGAGACACCACCATCACCTTCTGCCGCCGTAATCCCGTCTCCGTTCCCAGCGCCAAAGGCGCGACCGATACCAGCCTGGGCCAACGGCCCAGGGGGCCGGGAAAGGCCCCGATATCAGGGGAAGGGCTGAAAGCCCGCCCCATGCATGCACCGCGTTGGTTTGGCGATCAGGGCGTGGGGAAGAGACGTGTGGTGTGCATGGATCGGGCTTTCAGCCCTCGACTGGGGGTGTTCGTGGTTTTGGGCACGCATTCCTGGGCCGTTGGCCCAGGCTGGGATAGAACGCGCCTTTGGCGCTCAAGATGCCTCTCATAGAGATGGCCGTGGACATGTGCACGAAAAGTTGGGGGTTTCAGGCCAACAGGGCCGCGATCTCAGAGTGACCACGCTCAGAAGCCAAGTCCTTTGCAGTTCGTTCTTTGTTATCACGCAACCGCGAATCTGCACCGCGCTGTAACAGTTCGCGAACTGCATCCATGCAGCCAAACCAAGCGGCGTTCATGAGTGGCGTGGTTCCTCCTTCATCTCTGGCGTTGATATCCGCCCCTGCATCAATCAACACGCGAACGCAGGCCGTCTGGCTGGAATCGCCGGACTGGGCTACAGCCCAATGCAGTGCACTACATCCACGTTTGTCTGTCGTTCTGGCACGTCCTCCACGCGACAGTAGAAGTCGGAGCACATCGACACTCGCACCTCGGGCGGCCCCCATCAGAGCGGTATATCCGACCTGATTCCCGACATCAGGATCGATGCCGTTATCGAGAAACGTTCGAACGGCTTCGAAGTCGCCCCGATATGCCGCCCGGATAGGATCGTCCAGATGCGCTTCAAAAGGAAATCGCCCCTTGGCAGTGAGAGCGTCTCGCCATCGTTGCATGATCTCGCACAAAGGCGGAATCGAATCGTCGATGTATTCATCCACCAGTTGCTGCTCTTCATGGGTCAGCTTGAGAACACTGCCAATACACTCGCACGATGCCAGTTGCCCGCCACAGAATGGGCAGCGTTCTTTGGTGCAGAAAAGATCGTGGAGTTCTCCACTTCGCACGCCGCAGTCGGCGCATGTTTCAACCATGGGCACCCTTTGTTCAGGCTCTTTGGTCTTTGATCCTAGTATCAGTCTTTTGAGGGCGCTAAACATGCTGGGAAACGTTGTTATGGGCTAGAGTCGAGAACCGGCTGGGGTGTACCGTCCGGCTAACATCGCACCAAAAAATACCCGAAGTCCATCTCCCAGCCGCGTTCCGTCTTCGTCGCGGGGATGGCGGGGGCGAGGTGGTAGAGGAGGCGGCGGCCGTCCTGCGGGTTCTCGGCGGTGACGACGAGGCCCGCGCCGCGCAGGGCGACGAGGTGTTTCAGCGTGGCGTCGAGCCGCTTGCCGACGTTCCCGGCCAGAACCGTCGCGGTGCGCCCCTGGCCATCCGCGAGGATCTGAAGAAGGCGACGGCGGGTGGGATCGCCCAGCGCGGCATAGACGGTATCCGCCGGGATGACTTGCGGCGGCGGCGCCGGGATTGTGGGAGGGGCGGCGGGCGTGCTCATGCCTCATTTTGCCCAATCCGCCGACTCCTGACAAGCGTGCAGACTCCGTAATCGGAGCGGGGAAGACTGCCAATAAGCGGGAGGACTCCGCAATCGGGCATGGGGAGAGTGTCAACAAGCGGGAGGACTCCGCAATCGGGCATGGGGAGACTGTCAACACGCGGGAGGACTCCGCAATCGGGCATGGGGAGACTGTCAACACGCGGGACGACTCCGTAATCGGGCATGGGGAGAGTGCCAACAAGCGGGACGGCTCCGGGATTTCGCTGCGAGAGTGTGGCTGGTGTGCTGCTGGGGAGGCGTGGCGGGTGGTGCGGCTGGATGGCGGTGGATGGGGTATTCGAGCAGGGTTGGGATGCCAGTCTTCTGACGGGGAAGGGAAATTCGGGCGCGGCTTTTTGCTCGACCTGGTGTTTGAGTCCGGCGCATTTTATGACTGTGAAATTTCCCTCGAGTTTTCGTGCCAGGCTGATTGTGACGATTTTTCCTGTCGTGGCGGGGATTGCGCTGGGGGCGCTGCTGCTGGCGGAGTGGAAGTTTGCGGCGACGTATCAGCGGCTTTTTGAGGAGCAGTTCGAGAGCCAGATCGCGGCGGTGGCGGAGGCGAAGGCGCGGCGCTTTGAGGCGCTGTCTTCGGAGCTGGAGAGGCTGGCGCTGGCTCCGGCGCTGGTGGCGGCGGTGAAGGGGGGGGATTTTTCCGGGGCGATGCAGGAGCTGCGCCCGGTGCTGGAGGCGCTGGCGACGAGCCGGCTGCAAAGCGAGTTTCCCGGCGCGCCGTTGCCGCGCGCGTCGGGTCAGGGAGGCG
>ERZ761609.1294-NODE-1294-length-22941-cov-13.294023_pt1 | contig 22941 bp, 23 predicted proteins | sample MGYA00511163_ERZ761609 | MGnify/ENA primary metagenome ERZ761609 (study PRJEB28899, sample SAMN02445070) | bioreactor sludge metagenome | biome: EBPR sludge | place: Australia: Brisbane, Thorneside Wastewater Treatment Plant | collected 2011-12-16 ... | reverse complement strand
CTCATCGACCCACGGCCGACTGGAAGAACTGGACGATCTGGGCCGAGCCGAAGACGAGGACGATGCCGAAAATCACCGAACCTGCGATGCCCCAGGTCAAACGGCCGCTCCACGCCAAAAACCCGCAGGCGATGACCGCGAGTATCGCGAGCGAGGTCGCGATAGGCCCGGTCAGCGCGGTGACAAGGGTCTGGAGCGTGGACTGGACCGGCGCGAGCGTTCCCTGCGCGAAGGCGTCACCCGCCAACACAGTGAGCGTAATGCCAATAAGGCAAAGTCGGCTGATTGCGCCGGAACGCGGCGCGTGAAGTGTCACAGTCATTGGAAGCTACTCGATGTTGAGAACGAAGCCGGAGGCCCAGCGGGGATCGCCGGCGGCGCGGGCAGGAGAAGGAGGAGCCGAGGGGCGCGGTGGAGGTTCGACGCCTGCAATGCGCCGTGCCGGAACCGCGGCGGGACGCCGATTGCCTGCTGGCGCAAGACCGCCTGCGAGTTCGTTCATCACCTCGGCGACGAAACGGAGGGTTTCCTGTGACGTCGGAACGCCGCCCGAAGCAAGGATCACGTCTTCTCCGGCATGATACGCCCCGAGAAGGTGCATTCGTTCGGGATAGCGAGTGCTCAAATCTTTCAGGCGGCGAATGCCGGCACGGAGTGTCACCGCAGGGAGACAATCCTCATTCCCCTTAGGAATTCCCAAGGTCAGACGCGCCACGTGGGAAGCGACGTTGGAATTTGAAGCTACTACCGCTGACCGCTGCTCGATCCGGAGGATGGCGGCGACGAGATCGGCGGGAACGCCCTCTTCACCGGCGATTTGCTCGCCCAGCTTGCGGAGTTCAGCGGGTTTGAGGTCATGCAATGCATTGCAGAGACGTGGGGACGTGGTCCCAATCGACCCTGTGATGTCATCCATCCGTTCGACAGGGAGCGCCTGTACCCGGCCATCCGCAGCGACATAGGCCGTGGCGAAGGGGATATCGGAGCGCATTTGGGAATGCGGCAGGCGGGCGTCGTTCTTGACGACCCGCTGCTCCCCTCCCGCTCTCGTCTGCGCCATGGCCATATCGACACCTGCAAGCAGCATGGCCAGCGCCATGCCCAGTAAAACCCCACGAATCACGACGCCCTCCGAATTTCTTGCGGCGTCGCTGTTGAAAGGCATGTGCAATAAACAATATATTAAAGTCAATCGCTCATCGCAGCATTAATCGCCACCTCTTCGGAACTCAGGTCCATGGTTAAAAGTAAGCCCGCTCTCGCTGTCGCCCTGATGATGCTCGCAGGGGGCGCTGGATCCGCCCGCGCGCAGGACGCGTCCTTCGGCTGCAAGGTCCTGCTCTGCGCCGCTGCGACCAATCCGTCATGGTCCGGCATCCCCTATTGCGTGCCGGTGATGACGCAGCTTTTCCGGATGCTCCGGCGTGGCGGTGGCTGGCCAACCTGCCCGGAAGGAAACGCTGGCGGTCTCGGCTACGAACCCTATATGCCCTGCCCCGCCGGGCAGGTCGCGTATGGTCAGAACCAGGGCAGTGACAATGGATCGACTTCTCTCCAGCCCGATCCCAACGGCGGCTACTGCGTCGATCCCGAGCGCTACGCGCGGATGTGTTCGGGGCAGGATAATCAGGCCGGATGCGATCCAACCTATCAGCCGTCACCCCGCACGCCAAGGACGGAGCCACATTTTGTCGACATCACCACGGGTGGGGCTACCAGCCGCTTCTACTTCTCTTTGCAGGGATATTGAGCCTTGAAACGGCTGATTTCGGCGCATCTATCACTTCTTTGGCTTTTGATGGTCCCCTGCGCCGTGGCTCAACAACGCCAATGGGTGCCCATCGCTCCGGGCACCACGTTTGAGAGCGGCGAGAGCTGGATGAGTCAGGGAAAACGCTTCCGGCTCTATGGCGTCAGGGCGTGCGAACGTGGCCGGAGCTTCGTCAACGCATCAGGCGTCAAACACGATTGCGGTGAAGCCAGCCTCGCCATGCTGGTCTCGTTGATCCGTGACCTGAACCCTGTCTGCACTGAGGTGACGAGGGATGAGAAGGCCGGCGTCTCTCATGTCATTTGCCTCGCTCTTCCGGATCGCGGTGCGGGCAAGGGATCGCGAATCGACCTCGGCACGGCGTTGATATCCAGTGGGTTCGGCTTCGCCGCAAAAGACGCTGCTGGGCAGCCCATTCACAGAGAGTATGCAGTTGCTGAGGAGGTCGCGAGGCGCGGTAGGATTGGTCTTTGGGGATATCGATTTCCTTAACGCCATATCAGTTTCGTGCACCAGACAGGCCTGGCTCGACCCGTTAACCATTACTGGCCAATTCAATGGATTGTATATTGCGCTGCAACAACGACTCAGAGAGACAGCAGCCTCACTTCATATAAGAGGATTGGTTTTCTGATGTTGGATAAGACATTTTCCCCCGACAATACGCCCCGTAGTCCGATTTCTGAGATCGTCAAGCTCCTGAAGGACGCGCCCGACGCCGAGAACGTCCGCGTTCTCATCGCTCGCCACCTCGCTACCGGCGTTAACAACCGGGACAGCGAGGAAGTGTTCTATTGGGCCGTGGTTCACCACGGTGTTGCGGGTGGCAGCGTTGATCCCGAGGTGCGGCTGGAACTCATGAACGCCCTGATGATCTCGGAGGATGGAAGCCATTGATCGCGCGGGAGAACGATCGTCCCGCATTCATTTGAAATTCGAGAACAATATATCAAAACGATAGTGGCTTGTAGGAATTGCCTACCGGTGTCATTCTCTCTGCAAAATGCATAGATCGGATGATGTCATATGGCCCCCAGACCCGGGCGAACCAGAACGGTCGATAAGACCCTCGCTGCCCTTCTCGCGATTCGCGTTGAACAACTCGCCCAAGAGCACGGTGATCTCACTGCGTTCCTGAAAAAGGCCGGAATATCGCCTGGCACCTATTACATCCTGATCCGTGGCGACGGAAATCCGACGCTCGACACAATCGAGATGATCGCCAAGGGCCTTGGCATCTCGGTCTGGGAGTTGATCGGGCTCGATGACATGCTCGTCAAATACGCGCTGTCGACAAAATCCATCGATCTCGAGGCCATCAAGGCATCGAACAAGGCGCGAGCGGAGGCAATCGCCGCAGGCGATCGCAAATAGACTGCCCTTTCCTATTCGGGTGTAAATGGGGGCTCAAATGGGCTTGCCCAAATGGGTGTAATTGGGTGTATATTCGGGTATGACTCGTCCCGCACTCAACACCGACACGATCAAGATCACGCCCGAGATCCTCAGCCTGATCGCCGAGATTGACGAATTCAAGGGCGCATGGCGTGCGCTTGGCACACTTGCGCCGGAAAGATTGTCGGCTCTGCGCCGTGTTGCCACTATTGAGAGCATCGGTTCTTCGACGCGTATCGAGGGCAGTAAACTTTCGGACCGGGACGTCGAACGACTGCTGGCCAATCTGGAGATCAAGTCCTTCGCCACCCGCGATGAGCAGGAGGTGGCGGGTTATGCCGGGGTGATGGACCTCATCTTCCGAGCTTCAGATGAGATTACGATCAGCGAAAACCACATCAGGCAGCTGCATCGTGACCTGCTCGTCCACAGCGAGAAGGATGCCTGGCACCGCGGCACCTATAAGACAACATCGAACAGCGTTGCCGCGTTTGATGAGGACGGGACGCAGATCGGTATCGTGTTTGAGACGGCAACGCCATTCGATACGCCGCGACTGATGGGCGAACTCGTGGAATGGCTGGCAGTTGAACGCGAGGAGCGTCGCCTGCATCCCCTGATGGTGATCGCCGTGTTCACCGTCGTCTTCCTAGAAATCCATCCGTTTCAGGATGGCAACGGCCGATTGAGCCGCATTCTGACGACTTTGCTGTTGTTGCAGGCCGGATATGCCTATGTGCCCTACTCTTCGCTGGAAAGCGTCATCGAGCAGAGCAAGGAGGGTTACTATCTCGCTCTGCGGCAAACGCAAGGAACGATCCGCAGCGACGCACCGGATTGGCAGCCGTGGCTCACCTTCTTCCTGCGCGCCCTCCAACTGCAGATGAAGCGCCTTGCAGGCAAGGTCGAACGCGAGAAACTGGTGCTCCCTACCCTGCCCGATCTGTCACTGCGCATTCTGGACCATGCCCGCGCGCATGGGCGGGTGAGTGCAGGCGAGATCATCCGGTTGACCGGCGTGAGCCGCAACACCCTGAAGCAACAGTTCCGTCAACTCGTCGACAAAGGCCATCTGGTTCGGCAAGGGGGCGGTCGCACGACCTGGTACACACTGCCGTAGGCAAAAGGATTTGCTGCCATCACTGTCGTGATGGGACTGTAATGTCGCTTGAACTTTGTGCAGGTGGTTTTGGCGGGAAGGGGCCGAATGCTGAATGACAGGTTCCGGGGCTGACCCAAGAATAGCTGCCGTTGCTCGCCTCGACATCAGCCTCTGGTCTTGCGTTGCCAGTTAAACCTTGGCTGAAGGTCGGAATGCCTTCAGGCGCTCAGACCGCGTTTCAAGGCGCGCGGCCCCTGTCAGGTCCAGACAATATGGAACGGCAGGGAAGACCGCATCAAGGCAGGTGCGGATGGCTGCCGGCTTTCCCGGCAATGCGATGATTAGGCAGCGCCCGCGCAGCCCCGCCTCTTGACGGGACAAGATCGCCGTTGGCACGTCCCTGAGGCTGGCACGGCGCATCTCTTCGCCAAATCCGGGCAAGAGCCGGTCGCAGATGCTCGCCATCGCTTCAGGAGTTACATCACGGGCTGCAGGCCCTGTCCCGCCGGACATAAGGATCAGATCACACGCAGAATGATCGACCAGGTCGACAAGAGTGTCTGCAATCACAGTCTGCTCATCAGGCACAAGGCGATAGTCGCATTGCCAGCGACTTTCCAGAACGTCCGCTAAATAGGCCTCTATGGCTGGCCCCGATGCGTCCTGGTATTGGCCGGAACTGGCCCGATCCGAGGCAATCAGAATACCGATGCGCGCCGGATTGCTCGTCATGTCTTTACCCTCCGGGAGCGCCCGCCTTTGAAGCCAACGGAGCGTCAGGGCGTGACTGGATGTTTCCAGAGCATCAGCAGATGCGCGTGTGATGCAATCAGTTTCATCTTGTCCTTGCTGCGGCATATTTGCGCGGCAAAACTGACTGCTCCGGCATGGTTATGATGCCGGATCATCGATCAGGTCATCCGGTAATGCGAGTTTCTGGAGCGCTTGCAGGTCGCCAATGATGATCCGAGGCCCCTCAACTCTGACGCCATAGTCCTTCAGGTTGACGAAGGTTCGTGACAGAACCTCAGGCACCATGCCAAGTCGGCTTGCCAAGACCTTTTTGTCAAACGGCAGGACAATCTCGTTGTTGAGGCCATGTTCAGAGTTGAAACGGACCAGCCATGCAGCAAGGCGTTCAATCGTGCTCCTGAGTTTCTGATTTTTCAGCTCCTTCACGAGTCCCCGGAAGGCGAAGGAGAGTTCTTGGGTGATTGCACGAGCGAAGGCGTTGTCGATTGTGAACATCGAACGCACGCTTTCGACCGGGATCAATAATATCCGTGATGGAGATAGAACGCGGGCCGACTTAAGGTAGGGCCGATCCAGCATCACTGCAGCGAGAATGAAACACGAGGGCGAGTTGAGCACCGTGATTGTCGTCTCACGTCCACGATAACGCGCATAAAGCTCCACTTGACCGTCGACTATCACATGAAGGAAGTCGGCAGGTTCCCCCTCCCGGATCAGTTCGACATGCACCGGAAAGCGTTGCAGGAAGGCCCCCTGCAGCAATGTCGAGAGGTTTTGCTCCGCCATTGTGCTGAGCAGCGGAAGTGTCCAGACCTGATCAATATCTTCAGTTCTCAAGGGGCCCTCCGATCACATAGGAAGGGATAGCAATTCAAAAATTGATCTTGGTCAATTAGAAAATTGATAAGCTTGAAAATTTTACTTGATAATCGTGGATCATAGTCTTGAGAAATGACTTTAAGGGCCTTGAATCGTTGAAGTTTCTGGATTCTGTTGATCGAGATCAAGGGCCTTGTCGGCTGACAGGGAAACTGTGCCCCAACCAATGGGGACGAACATGGTTTCTGGGACAGTCAAGGACAGTGATCGAAACGCCGCACTCTTGATGTCGACACTGGCATTCACGGTGTGTTTTGCGGTCTGGACGATTTTTGCGATCATCGGCGTACAGATCAAGAAGGACCTTGGCCTCACGGAGACCGAGTTCGGCTTGCTGATCGGCACCCCAATTCTGACCGGGTCGCTGATCCGTCTTATCCTCGGCATCTGGTCTGACCAATATGGCGGCCGCATGGTTTTCTTCTGGACTATGGTGTCCGGTGCGCTCGCAACGTTTGCCCTGACCTATGCCCACAGTTACCCGACGTTCCTGCTCGCGGCGCTCGGGGTTGGCATCGCCGGCGGCTCCTTCTCGGTCGGCGTCGCTTATGTGGCCACCTGGTATCCCAAGAGCAAACAGGGAACCGCCCTTGGCATCTTCGGCGCTGGCAACGTGGGTGCAGCGGTCACGAAATTCTTCGCGCCGACGATCATGGTCTCGCAAGGCTGGAAAACCGTTGCCCTTATCTGGTCTGCGGGGCTGCTGATCACAGCGGTTCTCTTCCTCCTTGGCACGAAGGACGACCCCAACCTTGCCGCGCGCCGTGCCAGCGGCAAGAAGCCGGAACCGCTCTCTGTGATGATGGAGCCGCTGCACAACGTGCAGGTCTGGCGGTTTGCACTCTACTACTTCTTCGTTTTTGGCGGCTTTGTCGCATTGGCACTTTGGCTGCCGCGCTACCTGATGGGTGTCTATCAGCTCGATATCCAGACTGCTGGCATGATCGGCGCGGTCTATTCGATCCCCGCATCGATATTCCGCGCGTATGGTGGTCATCTCTCGGACAAATATGGCGCACGCCGGGTGATGTACTGGACGTTCATCGTCTCGGTGATTGCCACATTCCTGCTGTCCTATCCGCCGACCGAATATGTCGTGCAGGGCGTGCGCGGGCCGATTTCGTTCCGGTTGGGAATGTCGATCGCCGCCTTCATGGTGCTGGTGTTTGTGCTCGGGTTCTTCATGAGCCTTGGCAAGGCGGCGGTCTACAAGCATATCCCGGTCTACTATCCGGATCGGGTCGGCGCGGTCGGTGGTGTGGTCGGACTGGTTGGTGGCCTGGGCGGATTTGTCCTGCCTCTCGCCTTCGGCTGGCTGCTGGACCAGACGGGCATCTGGCAATCCTGCTTCATGTTGCTGTTCCTGATCGTCGCCGTGTCGCTGGCGTGGATGCACTTTGCCATCCAGCATATGCACTCCGAGGCTGTCACAGCAGGCGTGCCGCTGAACAAGCTGCCCGAATTGCCGGAAATGCAGCCGATCCACGGTCCTGCTCAGGAAGGCGAATTAAGCGCAAAGGGTGCTCTTACCGACTGGCGTCCTGAGGACAAGGCGTTCTGGGACAGCACAGGGCGAACGATTGCCCGCCGCAATCTCTGGATCTCCGTCCCCTGCCTGCTGCTGTCCTTCGCGGTCTGGATGGTCTGGTCAGTGGTCGTTGCCAAGCTGCCGCAGGTCGGGTTTGCCTTCAACAACGAGCAACTGTTCTGGCTCGCTTCGCTACCTGGTTTGTCCGGTGCGACCTTGCGGATTTTCTACAGCTTCATGCCGGCGATGTTCGGTGGCCGGCTTTGGACCACGTTGGCAACCTGGTCGTTGCTGATCCCTGCGCTGGGTATGGGCTTTGCGGTGCAAAATCCGAACACACCCTACTGGATATTCCTAGCTCTCGCCCTTCTCTGCGGGTTTGGCGGCGGCAACTTCGCCTCCTCCATGGCCAACATCTCGTTCTTCTTCCCCAAGGCCGAGAAAGGCAACGCGCTGGCCATCAATGCAGGTCTCGGTAACCTCGGTGTCAGCGTTGTGCAGTTCGTCGTACCGTTGGCCATCACCGCGGGTGTCTTCGGCGGGCTGGGCGGCGATCCGCAGACGGCAACGGTGGCGGGCGTCAAGACAACACTCTGGCTTCAGAATGCCGGCTTCGTTTTCGTGCCCTTCATCGCCGCCTCGGCTTTCGCAGCCTGGTTCGGCATGAATGACATCGCTTCCATGAAGTCCTCGTTCGCGGATCAGGCGATCATCTTCAAGCGGACGCACAACTGGATCATGTGCTGGCTCTACACCGGCACCTTCGGGTCGTTCATTGGCTTCTCCGCGGCTTTCCCGCTGCTGTCGAAGATCCTCTATCCGGAGATCAACGCGCTGCAATACGCCTTCCTCGGGCCGCTGGTTGGCGCGGTGGCGCGTGCTGCGGCCGGCAAGCCATCGGACAGGATCGGCGGCGGGCGGATCACCTTCTGGGTGTTCATCGCCATGAGTCTCGGCGTCGTCGGTGTCCTCTACGCCATCGGCATGAAGGGAAACCCGAGTTCGTTCTCGATCTTCTTTGCGAGCTTCCTGTTCCTGTTCGCAGCCTCCGGTGTCGGCAATGCGTCCACCTTCCAGATGATCCCCGCGATCATGCGCAAGGAGGTTGCACGGCTGGAGCCAGGCCTGAAAGGGGCCGATCTGGTCAAACAATCGGACAAGGAATCGGCAGCGATCATCGGCTTTACCTCAGCCGCAGCGGCCTATGGCGCCTTTTTCATCCCCAAGAGCTTCGGCACGTCAATTGCTGCCACCGGCGGTGCGGAAGTGGCGCTGTATGCCTTCCTTGGCTTCTATGTCAGCTGCATCGCCATCACCTGGTGGATTTACACCCGCCGTGGAGGCTTGCTGCATGACATCGAGCGCGGCATCGGTGCGGCAGGTACAAAAGCCAAGGGAGCAGCGTGATGTTGAACGCCCCCCTGAACGCTTCACCCAGACCGCTCTGGTCTCTGATCCTCGCCGCTGTGGCCATTGTTTTTGGCGGCCTGACCCTCTGGTCCGGAGGGCAGGTCCTCTTCGGACCGGAGGCGATCAGGGCGGAAGCCGGTCAAATTCTGCCTGTCATTGTGTGGTTCAATTTCGTGTCCGGCTTTTTCTATGTCCTGGCCGGCATTGAACTCATGCGCTGGCGCGAGAGCAGCGTCGTTCTTGCGGCTCTTCTGGCAACGTCACTGGTCCTCGTCTGGGTCTACTTCGCACTGCACATCATCGTGGGCGGGGCCTACGAATTCAGGACTTTGCTGGCGATGGTGCTGCGGCTGGCCTTCTGGCTAGCGACCGCGCTGCTGACCTATCGCGCCTTCAAAAATCTCAACATCACATCCTCTTCGAACATTCGCTGACTGGAGAAAGCCGTGAGCCATTTCCTTGATCGCCTGACCTTCTTCAAAAAAGTCACTGAGCCTTTCGCCAACGGGCATGGGGTCACCACAGCGGAAGACCGCCGCTGGGAAGATGGGTATCGCAAGCGTTGGCAGCACGACAAGATCGTCCGCTCAACCCATGGCGCAAACTGCACCGGCTCCTGTTCGTGGAAAATCTACGTCAAGGGCGGCATCGTCACCTGGGAAACCCAGCAGACCGACTATCCACGCACGCGTCCCGACCTACCGAACCATGAACCGCGCGGCTGCTCGCGCGGGGCGAGCTACAGCTGGTATCTCTATTCCGGCAACCGCGTGAAATATCCGCTGATCCGCTCGCGCCTGCTGCGTCTATGGCGTGAAGCTCGCACGGTCATGACGCCAGTTGCAGCCTGGGCCTCGATTGTTGAAAACCCGGAAAAGCGCGCCTCCTACACCAAGAAGCGCGGCCATGGTGGTTTTGTTCGCGCCCAGTGGGACGAGGTGACCGAAATCGTTGCGGCTGCGAATGCTTACACAGCCAAGACCCATGGGCCGGATCGCATCTTCGGCTTCTCGCCGATCCCCGCAATGTCGATGGTCTCCTATGCGGCTGGATCACGCTATCTCAGCCTGATCGGTGGCGTCTGCATGTCGTTCTATGACTGGTATTGCGACCTGCCCCCCTCCTCACCGCAGACCTGGGGTGAACAGACCGACGTGCCGGAATCCGCCGATTGGTACAATGCCGGCTTCATCATCCTGTGGGGCTCGAACGTTCCGCAGACACGAACGCCGGACGCGCATTTCTACACCGAGGCCCGCTATCGCGGGGCAAAATCGGCCGTGATCTGCCCCGATTATTCGGAAGCCTCAAAGTTTGGCGACATCTGGTTGAGCGTGAAGCAAGGCACCGACTCTGCCCTCGCTATGGCGATGGGCCATGTCATCCTGAAGGAATATCATGTCGACCGGCAGGTGACTTATTTCCGCGATTATGCCCGCCAGTACACCGACATGCCGATGCTGGTGAAGCTGGTAGCCAAGGATGGTGCCTTCGTGCCGGATCGCTTCCTGCGCGCGTCCGATTTCAAAAAGTCGATGGATGAGGCCAACAATCCGGAATGGAAGACCGTCGCCTATGACGAAATCAGCGGTACCATCGTCGCGCCCAAAGGCTCGGTCGGCTTCCGCTGGGGCGAAAAGGGCAAATGGAACCTTGAAGAGCAGGAGAGCACCGGCAAGGAGACCAAACTCCGCCTGACGCTCAATGACATCAGGGACGATGTCGTCGATGTCTCCTTCCCGTATTTCGGCAACATCGAGCACGAGCACTTCACCCATACCGATCATGCGAGCGTGCTGAACCGCCGGGTGCCGGTGAAAAAGCTGAAGTTGGTGGATGGCGAGACACTGGTTGCCTCGGTGCATGACCTGTTCATTGCCAACTACGGTGTTGATCAAGGCCTTGGCGGCGAAAATGTTGCCAAGTCGCTTGACGAGGATACGCCCTACACCCCGGCCTGGGCCGAGAAAATCACCGGCGTTTCGCGCGACAAGATCATTCAGGTAGCGCGCGAATTTGCGACCAATGCCGAGAAGACCAACGGCCGTTCCATGGTCATTATCGGCGCTGCCATGAACCATTGGTTCCATTGCGATATGAACTATCGCGGCGTCATCAACATGCTGGTAATGTGCGGCTGCATAGGACAATCGGGCGGTGGCTGGGCGCATTATGTGGGCCAAGAGAAGCTGCGCCCGCAGGCAGGATGGGCGCCACTCGCCTTCGGTCTGGACTGGGGCCGCCCGCCACGCCAGCAAAACGCAACGTCAGCGTGGTATGCCCACACCGATCAGTGGCGCTACGAGACCATCAACGTCAAGGATATCCTGTCCCCTACGGCACCTCCCGGATCATGGGATGGCGCGATCATCGATTACAATATCCGGTCCGAGCGCATGGGCTGGCTGCCTTCGGCGCCGCAACTTGAGACCAATCCGTTGCAGGTCTCCAGGGACGCCACAGCAGCCGGTATGGAGGCCAAGGACTACGTTGCCAAGTCCCTCAAGGACGGCACTCTGAAAATGTCATGCGGCGATCCCGATAATCCGAAGAACTGGCCGCGCAACCTGTTCGTCTGGCGCTCCAACCTGCTGGGGTCTTCCGGCAAAGGACACGAGTACTTCCTGAAACATCTCCTTGGCACCACCCACGGCGTGCTCGGCAAGGATCTCGGGGCGGAAGGCAAGGCCAAGGCCACTGAAGCGGTCTGGCACGATAAGGCCCCTGAGGGGAAACTCGACCTGCTGGTCACGCTCGATTTCCGCATGTCCACCACATGCGTCTATTCCGACATCGTGCTGCCCACCGCCACCTGGTACGAGAAGAACGACCTCAACACCTCGGACATGCATCCGTTCATCCATCCGCTCACCGCAGCGGTGGACCCCGCGTGGGAAGCGCGCAGCGACTGGGAAATCTACAAGGGGATTGCCAAGGCCTTTTCCAAGGTCGCGCCGGAAGTGCTCGGCGTCGAGAAGGATGTCGTGCTGAACCCGATCATGCATGACAGCCCCAACGAGATCGCGCAGCCGTTCGAGCCGAGGGACTGGAAGAAGGGCGAGTGCGAGCCGATCCCCGGCAAGACCATGCCGACCGTGTCCGTGGTCGAGCGGGACTATCCCAACACCTACGCAAGGTTCACCTCGCTTGGCCCGCTGATGGACAAGCTGGGCAATGCGATCAAGGGCATCGCCTGGAACACCGAGCATGAGGTCGAACATCTCCGGCATCTGAACGGTGTGCATACCGAGGGGCCGACCAAGGGCATGACGCGCATCGTCTCAGATATCGACGCAACCGAGGTCATCCTGATGATGGCGCCGGAAACCAACGGCGAGGTTGCCGTCAAGTCCTGGGCGGACCTGAGCAAGACCACGGGGCGGGATCACACCCATCTCGCCTTGCCGAAAGAGGATGAAAAAATCCGCTTCCGGGATGTGGTGGCGCAGCCGCGCAAGATCATCTCCGCGCCGACATGGTCGGGGCTTGAGAGTGAAAAGGTCTGTTACAACGCCGGCTACACCAATGTGCATGAGTTGATCCCTTGGCGCACGCTGACCGGCCGCCAGCAGCTCTATCAGGACCATCTGTGGATGCGTGCCTTCGGAGAGGCGTTCTGCGTCTACCGTCCGCCACAGGATCTCAGAACGATCGACCCGGTGATCAACGCCCATCCCAATGGCGAAAAGCAGGTGGTTCTCAACTTCATCACGCCGCACCAGAAATGGGGCATTCACTCGACCTATACCGACAACCTGCTGATGCTCACGCTATCACGCGGTGGCCCGATCGTCTGGCTCAGCGAGACGGACGCTGCCAAGGCCGGCATTGTCGACAATGACTGGGTGGAGGCATTCAACACCAACGGTGCGCTCGTCGCCCGTGCGGTCGTTTCCCAGCGCATGAAGGAGGGCACGCTCTTCATGTATCACGCGCAGGAAAAAATCGTGAACGTGCCGGGGTCCGAGACCACCGGCAATCGCGGCGGCATTCATAACTCGGTCACCAGGGTCGTCATGAAGCCGACCCACATGATCGGCGGCTATGTCCAGCTTGCCTACGGCTTCAACTACTACGGCACCATCGGCACCAACCGCGACGAGTTCGTCGTGGTGCGCAAGCTGAGCAAGGTCGACTGGCTCGAACGTCCTGCCAAGGACGCACAGCCGACCCTCACCCATAAAACCGCAGCCGAGTGAGAAGGAAAACGACAATGAAAATTCGCGCTCAGATTGCGATGGTCCTGAACCTCGACAAATGCATCGGCTGCCACACCTGCTCGGTGACGTGCAAGAACGTCTGGACCAATCGCGAAGGCATGGAATACGCTTGGTTCAACAACGTCGAGACCAAACCGGGCATTGGCTATCCCAAGGACTGGGAGAACCAGAACCGCTGGAAAGGGGGTTGGACCCGCAAGAAGAACGGCAAGATCGAACCGAAAATCGGCTCGAAATGGCGCATCCTCGCCAACATCTTTGCCAACCCGGATCTGCCGGAAATCGACGATTACTACGAGCCCTTCACGTTCGACTACGAGCACCTGCAAAAGGCGCCGGAGCTGGAAGCGTTCCCCACGGCACGCCCGCGTTCGCTGATTACCGGCGAGCGGATGGAGAAAATCGAGTGGGGGCCAAACTGGGAGGAGATCCTCGGCGGCGAGTTCGCCAAGCGCTCCAGGGACGCCAATTTTGAAGGCGTTCAGAAGGAGATGTTTGGCCAGTTCGAAAACACCTTCATGATGTATCTGCCGCGCCTGTGCGAGCACTGCCTCAACCCGGCCTGCGTGGCGTCCTGCCCGTCGGGCGCGATCTACAAACGCGAGGAGGATGGCATCGTTCTGATCGATCAGGACAAGTGCCGTGGCTGGCGCATGTGCGTCTCCGGCTGCCCCTACAAGAAGATCTATTACAACTGGTCGAGCGGAAAATCCGAGAAGTGCATCATGTGCTATCCGCGCCTTGAGGTCGGCCAGCCCACGGTGTGTTCGGAAACCTGCGTCGGGCGCATCCGCTATCTCGGTGTGATGCTCTACGATGCCGATGCCATCGAGCACGCGGCCAGCGTCGAAAATCCGGCGGATCTCTATGATGCACAGCTCGGTGTTTTCAAGAACCCGAATGACCCGGAGGTGATTGCCCAGGCCCGCAAGGATGGCGTGCCAGAGGCGTGGCTGGAAGCCGCTCGCCAGTCGCCGGTCTGGAAAATGGCGATGGAGTGGAAGGTCGCCTTCCCGCTGCACCCCGAATACCGCACATTGCCGATGGTCTGGTATGTGCCGCCGCTGTCGCCGATCACGGCCGCAGCCTCTGCCGGCAAGATGGGGATTGATGGTGACATGCCGGATGTCCGCTCCTTGCGCATTCCGCTGAAGTATCTCGCCAACCTGCTGACAGCCGGGGATGAAGCTCCGGTGGCGACCGGGCTGGAACGGATGCTGGCCATGCGTGGCTACATGCGCGCCAAGACTGTGGATGGCGTGATTGATGAAAAGATTGCGCAGAAGGTGGGGCTAACTGGTCTCCAGATCGAGGAAATGTATCGCTACATGGCGATCGCCAATTACGAGGATCGCTTCGTCATCCCGACAACGCATCGAGAGACGACGGAAGACGCCTACGAGTTGCGCGGTGGCTGCGGCATCAGCTTCGGAAACGGCTGTTCTTCGGGCGAGACGAACCTGTTTGGTGCCAAGACTGTGACCGGAAGCCCGGCGAAAACCCCGATGGAGATTGCCTGATGCGCACGCTCAAAGCGCTTTCGGCGCTCCTCACCTATCCTTCGGGCGATCTGATCGAGGCGTTGCCCGATATTGTCAATCAGTTCGCATCTGATCCGTTGCTGAAAAAGGCAGACAGGCTCGCATTGTCCGAGTTGATCACGCATCTGGGCGATGGTGACCTGTTCGACCGGCAGGAAGCTTACGGTCTTCTGTTTGACAGGACCCGCTCGCTGTCGCTGCACCTCTTTGAACATGTTCACGGCGAAAGCCGTGATCGCGGACAGGCGATGGTTGATCTGATCAAGCTCTATGAGGACGGTGGCTTTTCACCGACCATCGAGGAATTACCGGACTTTTTGCCGCTGTTTCTCGAATTTGCCTCGACGCGCGAACCGCAGGAGGCGCTCGATCTGATCGCTCAACCTGCCCATGTGCTCACCGCTTTGTCGGAACGTCTGGCCAAGCGCCAGTCGCCCTATCAGGCGATTTTTCAGGCTCTGATGACATTGGCGAAGGCAAAGCCGGATGCGGCCGCATTGGCTGCATTGCGCGCAGAACCTGATCCCGAGCCTGATGATCTGGAGGCACTGGACGCGGCATGGGAGGAGGAGATGGTCACCTTCGGTCCCGATGCCACCTCTTCCTGTGGCGTCGAGGGACTTGGCCCCAAGTTGCGGCAGGCCCGCCGCCCCGCGCCCGGACTTGAGCCGGTTCCCGGCGCGGGCCCCCGCACAACCATCCACCATTCCGGCAACCGGACCTGAGCGAAGGAACAGGCGTCATGGCCAACTACATCAATCACGCCCTTTTCGGCTGGTATCCCTACCTCTGCCTCACCGTGTTCATTCTCGGCTCGATCATCCGCTTCGACCGTGAACAATACACTTGGAAGACGGGTTCATCCCAACTCCTGCGCCGCAAACAGCTTCGCTGGGGCTCCAACCTGTTCCATGTCGGTATCCTGATCATCTTCTTCGGCCATCTTGGCGGGTTGCTGACGCCAATCCAGGTCTTCGATGCGATTGGCATCGGGCATGGCTTCAAGCAGGGCGTCGCCATTGTCGTGGGCGGCATCGCTGGACTGATGTGCCTTGTCGGGATTGCGCTTCTGACGCATCGCCGTCTTGCCGACCCTCGCATCCGGGCAACATCAAGCTTCAGCGATACGGCGATTCTGCTAATCCTGTTCGCGCAACTCCTGCTCGGTCTTTTGACGATCCCCGTGTCTCTCGGACACATGGATGGGCATGAGATGGTCAAGTTCATGACCTGGGCGCAGGGCGTTCTGACACTGCAGGCCGATGCCTGGCAGCAGGTGAAGGACGCGCACATCATCTTCAAGCTGCATCTTGTGCTTGGGATGACCGTATTTCTTTTGTTCCCGTTCACGCGGCTGGTCCACGTCTGGTCCGCGCCGATCTGGTATCTCGGCCGGCGTGGCTATCAGGTGGTGCGGACGCGCCGTAACCTCACCCCAGCGGAGTAAGGCCATGACAGCCGCATCCTGTGATCTGAAATCACCCATAATCAGTGCAAAGCCGCGAGCGGTCAGCGTCAATGGTGTCACAATCCCACGCGACGACATCGCGCGGGAAACCCAGAACCATGCTGCCAAAACACCTATTGATGCGTGGAAGCAGGCCGCACGGGCGTTGGTGGTGCGCGAACTGCTGATACAGGAAGCCAAGCGGCTTGGTGTGGTGGCAGAGCCTGTGAAGGATGACGAAGGACGCCGCGAAACCGACGACGAGGCGGCCATGCGAGCGCTGATGGAGCGGGAAGTTGTGACCCCTGTCGCCGACGAGGCGGCCTGTCGACGGTATTATGACAACAACCGTGCGAAGTTCCGCTCGCCGGATCTTTTCGAAGCGCGCCACATCCTTCTGCCGGTGGATCCCAAGGACAAGGCGGGCAGGAGCGTCACGCTCGAGATGGCGCGGGCTGCACTTGCCGAATTGAAACAATCGCCGGAACGGTTTTCCGATATGGCCGCGGCCATCTCTGCCTGTCCTTCCGGCAAGACGGGGGGGAGCCTCGGCCAGATCGGACCGGGCCAGACGGTGCCGGAATTTGAAAAGGCGCTCGCCTCACTGGCTGTTGGTTCACTCGCGCCTGAGCCGGTCGAAACACGCTACGGGTTCCATATCGTGTGGCTGGATCGGCGTATCAAGGGCCGTGAGCTTCCCTTCGAGATGGTCGAGGAGCGTATCGCCGGCTGGCTGAACGAGAAAGTCCGGCGCGTGGCCGTCCAGCAGTATCTGACGATCCTCAGTGAGCGCGCGAGCATCGAGGGGATCGAGATGCACACCACTTCGCCTGCCCAGGCCAATTGAGGATGTCATCATGCAACTTGGTGCTTTGATCCGCCGACTGGAGAACGAGAATGATGCCTCGCAGGCGATGAATGCGCTGGGTGATGTCGTGCTCTTCGCACGCGTTACCGAAATGGGAGAACGCCATGACGAGACTCCAGGCGCCTATCTCGCGGGGGCAGCACGCCGGTTTACCAATGGTGGCAGCGATGAGGACTGGCTGGCCCTGATGACAGCGATTGAACGCGCGGATGATCCTGCGCGAGCTGTCATCGGCAAGGTGCTGTACTGGGCACTCGATAAGGACAGCGAGGCATCGGCACCGGAAGGATGCGGATGCAGCAGCGGCACCGGGGTGTGCCATGAGCACGGCTGATCTTACCGCGCCGGATCGGTCCTTGCTTGGCGTGGTCGTCACACCACTTCCTTTGGGTTTGCTTAGCAAACCGCTTGATTATCTACTGGCGGAGCACATGCGACTTCGCGCCGTTTGCTCCTTGCTGAGATATGCTGGAGAGGTTTGCATCCTCGATGCCAAACATGCGCAAGCAGCGACACATTTCATCACGTCTGCGCTGCCGCTTCACCGGGACGATGAGGAACAGGACCTTTTCCCAGCGCTTCTTAAAAATGCACGCCGCGGGGATGAATTGAAGGCCACCATCGGCAATTTGAAGGCCGATCACCAGCGGATGAAACCGGTACAGGTGGACATCGTTGAAGCCCTGACTTCGCCGCAGGAAGCAGGGCCACTACCTCTCGCCCCTACCACGGCTCGGCTGTTGCGCGACTTTTCCGAAGCGGAGCGCCGTCACGTTGCTGTCGAAAACGGCATCGTTCTGGCCATTGCCCGTGCCCGTATCAACGCGAAAGGTCTTGCGGAAATCGCCGCATCCATGATTGCCCGCAGGGAGGCGTTGCCCTGATGTCGCGGGTGCTCAACGAACTTTTCGATCGGAATGTTGCCTGGGCCACGGCCAAGACACGGCGCGATCCGCACTATTTTCTTCGCATGGCTGAGCAACAGTCCCCACGGTATCTCTGGATCGGCTGTTCGGACAGTCGCGTGACGGCGAACGACGTCCTCGGGCTGGATCCTGGCGAGGTCTTTGTCCATCGCAACATCGCCAATATCGTCCACACCAGCGACATGAACATTCTGTCGGTGCTGGAATTCGCGATTTTCCATCTCAAGGTCGAACATATCATTGTCTGCGGACACTATGGGTGCAGCGGCATCAACAGGGTTCTGGACAATGAAGGCAGCGCGATGGTGGATCATTGGCTGCAACCGATCTCGATGATGCACCGCAAGCATCGCGCCGTCTACGATACGATTGAAGACCCTGCAGAACGGCTGAATCGCCTGTGTGAACTGAACGTCGAGATGCAGGTGCGCCGCGTGGCTGCCACGCCCATGGTGGAGAATGCATGGCTACAGGGACAGACACTGCATCTTCACGGTTGGCTGTATGCCATTCACGATGGCCTTCTGCGTGATCTTGGCCCCCAGCTCTCCTCGATCGAGGAAAGAGATGCCCTGCCGTCCATCGACCATCGTGCGGCACATCCGATTGAACCCATCAGTTCCATGCGGAAACAGGCCTTCTCCGCCTTCGCCGATGCCGCCGAAAAGGGAAGTGACGATCCGCAATGTTGTGCTGACCCCGAGCTTGGCTTTGTGCAGCGTGTTCAGGAAAGGAAGTGACTGTAATGCAAGGATTTAGATCGGCTCCCATAACCGCACTTGTTTATTCGGACAGCGCATTGGTCGATCAGCTGTTGCGAGATGTCGCGCTTCATCTTGCCGAAGAGGGCTGGTCGCTCGCTGGTCTTGTCCAGCGCAACACGCCTCGGCCCGGACGTTCGCGCTGCGACATGATCCTCGAAGATCTCTCAAGTGGTGAATTCGTTGGAATTTCTCAGGATCGAGGCCCGCTGGCCCGTGGCTGCGCTCTCGATGTGGGTCAATTGCTGACGGCGATGCAGATGGTACGGCAGTCGCTTGATGTTCGGCCTGATCTTGTCATCCTGAACAAGTTCGGCAAATCCGAGAGCGAGGGTGAAGGGTTTCGTCCGCTTCTGGCTGAACTTCTGGCAGCTGAAATTCCTGTTCTCATCGCAGTTCCATGGCGCAATATCGAGAACTGGCGTCAGTTCGCCGGCGAGTATGCACGCGAAATCATGGTCGAGAACTGCAGCACCGAAGCGGCCACATTCTGCAATAGCATCGGCTGGTGCGCATCCGATGGTTTGATTGGGCGTGGCGATCAAGTGCGGAGTGGCATTCACGTTGAAACGCTGGATGGCGACATGATCGTCCCATTTCATGAATAAAGTGCCGTAAATTCCTCGATGAACATGCTCAATGGAGATTGATATGGATCCGGCTCGACACATTACCCCCGACGTTCATGTCGGAGAAATCGCTGCACATCTTGCTGGAGCAACGGCAATATTCCGCAAACACAAGATTGATTTCTGTTGTGGAGGTAATGTGCCGCTGGCCGAGGCGGTATCAAGGAAGAACATCGATCTCGATAGTATCATGAGTGAACTGGCATCTCTGGCTGCAGAACGACCAGCAGCGCCAAGAGACACTACTGACCTGATCACCCACATTGTTTCCCGCTATCACGATGTCCATCGTGCGGAACTTCCTGAACTCATCAAGCTATCAAAGCGAGTTGAGACTGTGCATCGTGACCATACGGATGTTCCGCGCGGCCTTGCTGAGATTTTGGAAAGCGCATTTGATAATTTGCTCCAGCATATGAAAAAGGAAGAGATGATCCTCTTCCCCGCGATGCAGCGCGGAATGCAAGGCTTGGCGTGTGGCCCGATTGCGGTCATGCGTCACGAACACGATGAGCATGCGCAGAGCATCAAGCGTATGCAGGAGATCACAAACGATTGCCGGACACCTGCTGGTGCCTGCCGGTCATGGCAAGCTCTCTATCAAGGTGTCGACAAGCTTGTAACGGATTTGACCGAGCACATGCATCTTGAAAACAACATTCTCTTCCCACGATTCGAAAGCCGCTAGCTATTCGGGGGCTTCTTTTGATGAAACCCGGCAATATTGATCATCACTCTGAACCGCTTTGAGCTATTTCTAGTTCCTGAATATCTTGCTTTGACTTCCTTCCGTTCGTTCGGGAAGGGCAATTTGGGGCGCATTCGAGACAAACGACACCTCGTCCGGATTAGGTGATTGACTGAGGGCTGATACTGAGGAGGCCCGGCGTTGGCGTCATGAGGAATGTCTCGAAAGCGGTCTGCCCTGCATTGCTGAACCGGATGATCCGGCTACCGGGTTCGCGGTGTGCCCAGCCCCGTTCGAAGAACAGATTCAGCAACGCTTTCGCCAGTTGACCGGCGAGGTGCGGCCTTCGCTCGCTCCAATCCAGACAGGCGCGGCAGAGCGCCTTGTTCTTGTGCTGCATCACATCAAGATCGATGCCCTCGGCAACGAAGCGGGTCCGCCCGGCAGAGGACAGGCTTAACCCCTCAGCCGTAACCAAAACAACGCCGTGGGCGACCAAGGCGTCGTAGAGCCGGACGCCTGCCGCGCCGGCGAGATGATCGTAGCAGACGCGCGCGGCGCGCATTGCCGTATCCTTGGGACCGGGGCGTGTGCGCAGATTGCCCGTTCGCGTTGCAAAATCCATCAATCCTTCGAGGGCGCCAGCAACATCCGGACCAGCAAGCCGGAAGTAGCGATGCCTGCCCTGAACCACCATCGTCACGAGATTGGCCTCCCTGAGCTTCGACAGATGGGCGCTGGCGGTCGGGGCAGTCACGTTCGCCTCGCGCGCCAACTCTCCTGCGGTCAGGGCAAGACCTGACATCAGGGCAATCAGCATGTTCGCGCGTGCCGGATCGCCGACAAGCGCGGCAACACTGGTGATATCGGGGCCTTCTTTCATGCCGCGACCATAACATGTCCTGCCGTGCAATGCTTCGTTCTGCGCCGAAGCATCGAGGGCCTCGGATCTGTTAGGAGGCGTATCAAAACACCGCATATCGAGGACCCATCTATGTCTGCTTCCGTCTCGCCCACACCCTCCGCCTTTTATGGCTGGCGTATCGTTGCAGGCGCCTTTGTCGTCGCGGCCTTTGGCTGGGGCCTCGGTTTCTATGGTCCGCCTGTCTATCTCCATACGGTGCGAGAGGCGCGGGGCTGGTCCATCGCACTGACATCCATCGCCGTAACGGTGCACTATCTCTGTGGTGCGCTGGTGATCGCAAGCCTGCCCAAGCTTTACCGGCACTTCGGGCTGGCCAACGTCACACGCGCCGGCTGCCTGTCGCTGTCTATTGGACTGGTCGGCTGGGCCACAGCGCAAGTTCCGTGGCAATTGTTCTGCGCCACGCTGTTGACCGGGTGCGGCTGGGTGACGCTGGGTGCGGCCGCAATCAACGCCATGGTCGCGCCATGGTTTGTGCGTGGCAGGCCAAAGGCACTCTCCACCGCCTACAATGGCGCCAGCGTGGGCGGCATCATTTTCTCACCGCTCTGGGTGGGGATGATCTCATGGCTGGGCTTTGCCCAGGCTGCCGTGCTCATCGGCATTGTCACGGTCGGGGTGATCTGGTGGCTGGCGACATGGGTTGTCTCGCGCACGCCGGAACAACTCGGCCAACGTGCCGATGGCGATCCGGATGCAGCTGCCCCCACTGCAAACTCGGTGGCCAGCGCTCCTTCGCTGCCGGGGCGTTTACTCTGGCGCGACCGGCGTTTCCGGACGTTGGCCGCAGGCATGGCGCTGGGACTGTTCGCGCAGATCGGGCTCCTCGCCCATCTATTCTCGCTCATCGTTCCGGCGCTCGGCGCCGGTTGGGCAGGGATCGTAGCCGGGCTCGCCACCGCTTCCGCCATTGCCGGACGCACCGCTTTTGGCTGGCTGATGCCCTCCGGGGTCGATCGCAGGCTCTGGGCTACAATCAGCATCATGATCCAGATCATCGGGATCGGCGCACTGGCGCTGTCCGGCCTGCAATCCCCGGTCTTGGTCCTTGCTGGCGTGTTGCTGTTCGGCTTTGGTATCGGCAACGCCACTTCTTTCCCGCCGCTGATCGCGCAGGTCGAGTTCTCGAAGGAAGATGCGTCACGGGTGGTGCCCCTGATCGTCGCGATGGCGCAAGCGACCTACGCCTTTGCCCCTGCTACCTTCGGCCTGATCCGCGAAGCCTCGCCCACCGCAACCTGGCCCATTCTTGGTGTTGCTGCGGCGATCAAGCTTCTCGCGATCGCGGCATTCCTGACAGTACGAAGGAAAGTGGCTACGATCTAATACAGTGTGCCGGGCTTTGCCGGCTCTTCGCAAACTGTCCGCTTTGAAAAAACGGCATTGCGCTTGGGAATGACTGCAATGGGGGCGCAAAGCCGTCAAATCTGCCCCGGCCCGACGATGATATCGGTCGGACTTGGTGCGGGCGGATTGGCAGCTACGGGCGTTGTCGGAAAATCCCCCGGCCCCATGTCGCAGACTTGCGTGTTGTTGCCTTCCCGGCAGTTGGGATCAGACATGGAGCGTGCGGATCGCGCCATGTCACAGATCGTGGTGCCATTGGAATCGGCAAAGCCGGAACAGCGGCCGGAGTTAACCATGCGCTGGCAGTTGCCTGGACCGAGCTGGATGCAGGCCGCGATAAACCCGGCATCGACACGCTGGCCATCGAACGTACCCATCTCCATCAGGCGGCGAACAGCGGGTGTGTTGTAACCGTCGTTTGTGAGACGCGCCCAGGCATCGACCTGCTCTTGTAGGGACAGACAGCCGTATCCTTCACGATCAACTCCTGCATACTGAAAGGTATTGGCATTGTTGAGCTGAAAGATGCCGGTGCAACAGCTCCCATTGTAGAGACCCTTGTTGCCGCCGGATTCAAACCGACCGAGACCACCTAGGGTGCAGGAGGTCGATTTGAGGTCATCGCGCAGGACTGATGCGTTCACCGCGTCCGTGATTTGTTGCGCGGAGTAGTTCGTTCTCTCGCAATATTGCTGGCGCTGGGCCTTTGCGGGGAGATTGAAGCCAACCAGCAGGAGGAATGCGCCAAGTG
>ERZ761609.1291-NODE-1291-length-22985-cov-35.162669_pt1 | contig 22985 bp, 11 predicted proteins | sample MGYA00511163_ERZ761609 | MGnify/ENA primary metagenome ERZ761609 (study PRJEB28899, sample SAMN02445070) | bioreactor sludge metagenome | biome: EBPR sludge | place: Australia: Brisbane, Thorneside Wastewater Treatment Plant | collected 2011-12-16 ... | reverse complement strand
CAGGGGCGGGGGGTAGGTGAGTGATGGGTACTACAAAGATACGCCATCCCGGGTCATGGTCGCCTGCGAGAACGTACGTAATCTCTCCCGCTGGTCCTGTTCAGACCTCGAGGTCGGCACTTTGACGCTCCAGAACGTCGAGTAACCGCTCGTACATCACTTCGAAGGGGATGTATTCGGAGGCAGAGATCGACTCCTCACTCGTTTTCCGTAACTCCTCAAATAGGGGTCGGCATGCCGTCCGAATCCGACGCGGGTCAAAGCTGAAGCGTGGGAGATTGTTGAGTAGACGTAAGAAGATGCGAACACGAAGAAGATCAGGATCCCGTAACCAGCGGGATGAGTAGACCTTGAGATATTCAACCCGTTTCTCCGCTGCATCGAAGTCGCCTTGGAGGATGAGGAAGAAGACGTGGGAAACATGAATCAGCACGTTGAAGTACTTTTTCGACTTCTGTTCTTCCGGGATACTGTTCAGATACGTTGAAAGTCGGAAACTTTGCTGATTGGGGATTTCAAGATTGTGTAATCCCAATCTACCGGCAAGAAGTAGGTAGGCGTGGGCGGTAATCCAGTGTTCACGGACAGTGGGTTCTGGATGGTTTTCCCAGTTTTCATGCTGAGTAGCTAAATTGTAGTAGTTTAGTGCTTTTTCATACTCTTCAAGATGCATAGCAGAGATGAATGCCATCTCTACTGAGGAATACCAGTTGCGTCCTCCTGATGTAAAGTATGAAACGCATTTTTCAGCCATGACAAACGCCTCATCATACTGACGTGTCGACAAACAACACATCATTTTTGAGAACAGGAACTCCCCGTATCTCGCTCTTTGCGCTAGATGTGGATTTGCGTCAAGGTATTCAACAGCTTCTTCTGATACTTGAATAATCAATGCATAGTCATCAATTGACTCTGCATACAACTTTCGAGCACGAAACCAATTCAGTCGCATCAAATGTGTTGGGTGTTTCTCGTATAGTTCGTTAATTCGCTGAAACACGATCTCTGAGTCAGCCATAATCTTGCTGAGTGATATCGCCGCATATTTTGTCTCCAAGTGCCATTTATCTAGCAACTCTTCTGCGGTATATTCGGCCACCAATTCTTGTAGATGCTTGCTTGCCATACCCGAATACTTATAAAAATCTCTACGTTTACCAGACAATGTTGCTATTTCACCTAACAACTTGCAAAGAGATAAGCAGATCTCAGTAAACTGATACTTCTGTGCCACGAGTAGAGTCCGATGCGCGATATGCTGAGCAGCTCCCATTGCGGCAAATCTTCTGAGTGATTGTGCGCACAAAAGATTGCGAGTGCATTTGTAATACGATGCGAGGTACTCTGAATGTTCAGGTTGCTTAACCTGTAGAAACAAGATGCTATGAACAAGACGCTCGTAGATCCGTGACTTTAGCGTTCGAAATCGTTGATCTGAACTATCCGTACCATACAAGTCAAGTGCTGCTTGCTCATCGTCTGACCAGCGGCCAGATCGTATGCCATTGAGAAATAAAGCAGTTAGCGAAACATTCGTAACATCCTCGCTGTTATCATTCAACTCAGGAAGAAGCCTCATTGTATCACCTTTCGATGTAACAACTCGAAGGATCTCTCGCATGATGTTGATCATCTCTGTCCTCAAAATAAAGGGGTTACGACGATTACTTCACTCAAACGTACAAAATCTATACTTACAGTGCATGTAACAGAGAGGCGTTTTTTGTAACGGGTATACGCACTTTCCTGCCTGAATTTCGTATCAGTTCAACGAAACAAACAAACACAACAGCACAAAGCAGAGCACAACAATGGAACTCATCTACGCCATCCTGATTTTCTTCGGATTTGCTACACCGACACAATGCAATTTGTCCGATGCGCAATACATCAACCTCGTGTCGATGAATCAGCCAGTTATCCAGTATTATCACCATAACCCCAACGAACTTCAGTTGATCAAGAACACGGTTACGATTGACCGTCTCGAAGATTAATTGGAAAACCGTGCCTGAGCATAAACTCTTGAAAAACCAGAACCTTAACTAAAGGAAAATGAAATGAACGCAACACAAAACTCCCATTTCATCGATCGCGGCGAAGAGAACTAAGGTTCTCGCGAAGATCGAATCCCTCCAGCCAAGAACGAGTAACGGAGACTACGGACATGTTACATGCAATGCCCGTCACAAACTGCCTACATTTTCTCATGCCCGTAAACCTTGATGATTTCAGGGCTTACGACGTGCCGGGGATCGTGGGTATCCTTAAAAAGAATTCCGACGGAAGCTTCGACGTGATCGACGCATTCGAATCAGAATCGATTCCCTCCGCCAAGGAGCTGGCCTACGACGAGCGTTTCGGCTCGTGGGTTGTGGCCGCCGGTGGCGTTGATGGTCTTCGGTTCGATGTGTTCCTCATGCCAAAAGCCGATGTCCAACGTCGCGCCGAAGTTGTGACCCTCCTTGAGCGGTCCTGCGGCTTCCGGACGCTACAACCACAGGCATATGCCCATGCTGTGTAAGGTGCTGCTGTTCTGACCCCTTTCAATCAGACGTAGGCCACCTTACCAAACCGCCTCACGAGGCTGGGAATGCCCACTCTCTGCCTCGTGATTACCCCTTTCATCTCCTCAGTCGTTTCGGCGGCTGGGGAGGTGTTCGTTTATAGAAGAGCGCTCTCATTCTCGCATGCAAGATTCATGATAGGTTAAAGAGGAGCGCACTGGTCCTTCATAGAGTGGATCGTCGTCGTTTATAGAAGGGAGATTGGGTGGCAGACGGACTACCTATCGCACAACGATAATATTCACCACCGTGCCGGGTTTGACGGTGGAATCGGCCGATGGGCTTTGTTCGAGGACGGTTCCAGCGTCAAACGTTGCGCTGGAACGGGATGTAACAGCTCCGCGGACAAGACCGCTCTGGTCGATGGTCTGTAATGCATCGTCCATGGTCATGCCAACGAGGTCGGGCATTTTGACGCCAGAGGAGCCCAAACAGACAATAAGACTGGTTGTGGTGCCGGCGGCGACGGCTGTGCCTGGGACAATTCCCTGGGTAATCACTCGCTGCGACGGGATACTGTCGTTGTATTCATATGCTATGTCACCCACAGCCAGACCCAACCGCATCAGGTCCAGACGGGCATCACGTAATGACCTGCCACGGACGTCGGGCATCCGAACCGTTTCTTCACCACGGCTGATGGTGAGGTAGATACGACGTCCTTCTTTTACCCGTGCCCCGGCATAGGGCTGTTGTGACAAAACCTGCCCCTTTTGCGCCTTTACCGAATACTGTTCCCGGGATTCCTGAACGTCGAGACCAAGGGCTGTAAGCCGACGGCGGGCAGAGGGTTCTGACTCGCCGACAACGTTGGGGACAACAATGATATCGGCCGAGGCCGCCACGCTGGGCAGGATAAACTGATCAATCAGTACAACGAGGATGGTGACGGCCGCCACTACGATGGCCACAATGGCCACGGCCTGACGTTGTGTCGTGGGTCGGGTAAGGAGTGACATCGCCGTAATTTACGGTATGAATCCCGCCCAGTCTACCCCCGCCCAGAACGAACCTGCAGATAATCATTCATCCGTCATCGACGCCGTTCGGACCTTGTTGACGTCGGCCCGGAAGGTCCTGCTCACCACCCACCGTAATCCCGATGGTGATGCCATGGGCAGTGCCCTCGGCCTGTCGTGGCTCCTACGGTCACAAGGTCTACAAACCGTCGTTGTTGTACCAACACCCGTACCGGCCAACCTGCTCTGGATGCCAGGAGCCGACGACGTTGTGGTCTATGAAGAGGGGAAGGCCGTTGTAACAAATGATATCGACCTCGTCTGTGTTCTCGACTTAAACGCCGTCTCACGTCTTGCCGCCCTGGGCGAAGAGCTTATCTCGTCGGGACGTCCAATTGTGAATATCGACCATCATACCCATCCCGAAGACTTTGCCCGACTGCAGTGGATAGACACATCGGCAGCGGCAACGGCTGCCATGATTGTAACACTATCGCGTGGACTGTGGCCGATGACGGCCGAGGCCGCAACGTGTTTATATGCTGGTATCCTCACGGATACTGGTGGATTCCGGTTCCCGCGCACAACGTCGGCCCTGTTACGTGACGTTGCCGACCTGGTGGACGCCGGAGCAGATCCTGTACGGATTTATGATGAAATCTACAATCAGTCATCGTTCGGTCGGACCCGTCTGTTAGGAAAGGCACTCTCCACCATGGAACTCCATGCCGGTGGAACGATCTGTACGATGATTGTCACACAAGCCGATTTACAACACAATGGCTGCTCGGTTGACGACACGGACGGATTTGTATCCAACACCCTCGCCCTCGAAGGTGTCCGTGTAGGAATATTGTTTGTGGAAATACCTGGTTACTCCAAAACATCATTCCGCAGTAAGGGCACGATGTACGTGCGGGACCTGGCGGCTGAATATGGTGGGGGAGGACATAACTATGCAGCAGGAGCGCGAATCCCGACTACGTCGTTTACAGAAACGGTACAGAGTGTGATAAAGAGGGCAGTGGAATATGTGGGTGACGCTGGGTGACGCGGGGTGACGCTGGGTTACGCTGGGTTACGCCGGGTGACGCCGGGTGACGCGGGGTGACGCGGGGTGCTCGCTGCGCGAGCGGGTTTAACCTCCCCATCTGCCTCCCCACCATTAACCCCACCATTAACCCCACCATTAACCCCACCTGCCTCCGGCGTTTCTTCGTATGTTCCCTCAACTGATTTCTGTATGACGGAGGTTGATATGGATAAACTATTCACAAAACTGATGCTGACATTGTCTGTTGGCGTGGTTTTCTGCGCTGTTCCGTGTGGTGCGCAGGGTCAGGCAACGCCCTTAAAACAGCTGTTTACGCTGGAGAAGTTTGGAGGGACAATGCAATTGTTGCCAGACTTCATCAAGGGTGAGGACTGGTGGAGTAGTGCGCTTTCACCGAAAGGGTATTATTCCTTGTTGTGGCGTTTCGGCCACCCGGGAGATACTACGAACCGGCAGATAGCGTGTTCGTTTATAGCCGAGGATCCGAAGTTTGCTGCCTTTGACATAAGTACCGGTACAGCTGAATACGGCGACTTTAACGGGGATGGCTTACGAGACTGGATTGACGGAGATGGTTGGGTGTTCTGGGGTGATACCTCAAAAGTTCCGACGTGTAACGGTGAAGGCGGCAAGTCTACCAGCCTCGTTATGGATCTTGACAAGGACGGATATGATGATGCGATTTCCCGGGGTGGCATCGCATGGGGTCATCCGACACGTCCTTTGCAAGCACGTTCATCAATTTCTGTCGAGCGTGTTGACACGGTTGTGTATGGTGGTGGCTACCTGATTGAGGATCCGTTTATCATCTTCCCTGCACGCGTGCATGATACGGCTGTTGTTATGTATAGCGTTTTGTTCCAGAGCCCTTCGGGTCCGACCTACGATGAGCGGTGGCAGTATGTACAAACGCTGAATGAGGACGACATCCGCAGTCATGCGCCAACGATTCGTACGGCAGGACCACGCAATGCCGTACGTCGTATCAAGAGGAGACTCAGCGAGGGGTATTTCTATCCGTCCTTGTCGTACTACCGAAACGACCGTTATGTGATCGTCAGTGGCGACACGATCTATGAGCTCACACCGACGTCGCTGATACCACAGCGTGGAGAACAGCTCCGCATTGATCCGCGCGCGAGCAGAGTGATTCGTGATGCGGAGGGCTGGTCTCCCATCGACACCCTTCGCACGATTGACGGCTATTACTTTTTTACCTTCGACCATGGACATCTAGGTCGTCTTCAGGTTGATCTTTACGAGATTACGGAGGCATCGGACCCCTTTCCGCAACGTACCGGTAGCTATTTCGTTGATTCGCAACAACATGACGGTAGCACGACGCTCAGTTATCCTACCCGAGCATCATTTTTCATGGATCAGACAGGTGACGGGAAGTATGAGATTGCCGTAGCGTACCAGCTTGAAGACTGCTACGAGTTCGACCCCGAGTGCTGGATCACCCGCGTTTTTGACGTATTTGGCTCGAAGCAACTAACGTCGGTAGGTGAGAGTGGTCATACCGAGACGACAGACATAACATTGTCCCGCTGCGTCCTGCGGTGGTCAAATGCATCTACCGAGACGGTTACCGTTCGTACAGTCGACAATCTTGGCAAACTTCTTGGTGTACTTCCGGCCACAGAAGATGTTCTCCGTAACGGCTTGCAGCTTCCGCCGTCCATGTGTCCACGGGGTATGGTCCACGTCCAGATTGTCTGGAACGGTGGTATGAAGACGGCAACGTTTATGAATGACGCTGGGTGACGCGAGGTGACGCTGGGTGACGCGGGGTTACGCGTGGTTACGCTGGCTGACGCTGGGTGACGCTGGGTGACGCGGGGTGACGCTGGGTGACGCGAGGTGACGCTGGGTGACGCGGGGTTACGCGTGGTTACGCTGGCTGACGCTGGGTGACGCTGGGTGACGCGGGGTGACGCTGGGTGACGCGGGGTTACGCTGGCTGACGCTAACGCTCACGGGGTGTTCGCTAACGCTCACGGGGTGTTCGCTAACGCTCACGGGGTGTTCGTTAGCGCTCACGGGGTGTTCGTTAGCGCTCACGGGGTGCTCGCTAACGCTCACGGCGTGCTCGCTGCGCGAGCGGGTTTAACCTCCCCACCTGCCTCCCCACCATTAACCCCATCTGCCTCCCCACCATAAACCCCACCACTAACCCATCGCTCTCCTCAAGATCTCCACGCCTTCGGTGAGTTCGTCGGCGGTGATGTTGAGGGCTGGACGGAACCGGATGCTGCGTGTGCCGGAGCCGACAATAAGCAGGCCGTTGTCGTAGGCCTTGGTGAGTAGGGTATTCCGTGTTGCGGTGTCCGGTAGGTCAAAAGCGCGGAAGAGGCCTTCACCGCGGACGTTTGAGATGCGCTTGTCAGCAGCGGCAAGGTCGGTAAGTGCCTTGTGCAGGAATCGACCCATCTCGGCGGCGTTGCTGACGAGGTTGTCTTCGTCGATGATTTCCAGGTACCGGGTGACGCGGACCATGTCGACAAGGGAGCCGCCCCAGGTGGAGTTGATCCGGCTGGAGGTGTGGAAGGTGTTGTCCGGGACGTCGTCAACACGAGGGCCAACGAGGATTCCGCAGACCTGCATTTTTTTGCCGAACGACATAATGTCCGGCTCGACGCCGTACACTTCGTGTGCCCACATCTTGCCCGTCATACCCACGCCCGTCTGCACTTCGTCAAAGATGAGCAGGGCGTCATATTCATCGGCTAACCGACGTAACGTCTGGAAAAACTCTTTCCGGAAGTGATTGTCACCACCCTCACCCTGAATGGGTTCGATGATAATAGCACAGATGTCGTCCGGATTATCTGCAAAGGCCTGGCGGATCTGGGCCTCGGCGAGACGTTCCTGCTCCAGGACACGCTCACGTTCGGCATCGGTTATCGGAAAGGTTAAGAATGGCGATATCACCCGCGGCCAGTCAAACTTGGGGAAGTAGGCCGTCTTTGAGGGATCGGTGTTGGTGAGGGATAAACAGTAGCCGCTCCGACCGTGAAAAGCACGTTCAAAGTGAAGCACCTTTTGCCCCTTTTCCGCACGATGGCCCTTCCGGAAGTTTTTCCGCACCTTCCAGTCCATAGCAACCTTGAGGGCATTTTCCACGGCCAACGTTCCGCCGTCAATAAAGAAGGCATAGCGGAAATGGTCCGGAACGGCAAGGGCAAAGAAGGTCTTGACAAAGACCGACATGTAGTCGTTATAAATGTCGCTGTTGCTGGGTTTATTTAATGCAGCCCATCCGAGGTATTCCACAAAGGCCGGATCGGTCATCTTGGGATGATTCATACCAATCGGCATCGAGGCAATACACGTAAAAAAGTCGAGGTATTCCTTGCCCGACCGGGCCTCCACAAAACGAGATCCACGGCTGCGCTCAAGGTCGATAACATGGTCAAAACCATCAATGAGCATGTGTTTCCGGAGCTCCGGAATCGTATCGGCAGGGGATACGGCAAAACGTGGACGGTAGCTGGTGGTGATGTCTGACATGAGAATCCTCGTCGTTTCGTCGGGAGAACGTATGAACTGCAAAGCTACGGCAGATGGGCCGAACGGGTTGTTGTTTCCGGCGTCCATGGTAACGGTGGACAACGTTGCGGGAACATCTAGGGAACGATGTTCACGCCGGAATCGTATATTCGGCGATTCATTTCAGTTGGACGTTTCCTCTGCCACACGGTACGAGGTGTACAACGGAAATGTCGACAACTTTGCAGCATAAACGGTTTTAACCAACGGGGACAGGAGTCTGGTATGACAGCGAACGGGCATAACGCTCACGCGAAGGTTGGAATGCAGCACTATTTGCTCTTTCTCGCACTCGTCGTAGCCTTTTCGTATCTCACATATTCATTCATCGTACCACGGGCCGTTGAAGGTGCCGTGTTAGCACTGTTTCATCCTCATGATGAAAAACAGCAGCAGGCCTTTAAGGAAGTACAGCCTGGTACGTTTGCCGTGGTGACGGAGAAGTTCCAGGGTGAAGTTCCCAGTGGTACTCCTCTGAAGACGTACATCAAGACGGACTACATTTTTGACTTTACGTCAAATGTGCGTTCGGAAAAGGAAGACGGTTACTCCAAGGGTGCCGGCGAGTGGGTCGTAAAGGCCAACGGTGAAGGTGGTCTCGGTGAGGCTGCCATCATCCTCGAACCGGTCCTCGGCTTTACCGTTCTCTCCCTCGTCCTAGGTTTTGCCCTCGCCATCTTTGCTACGTTCTTTATGCCATCCAGCATCGGCTATATGGCCCAGAAGGTAGAACGCGAGATTCACCATACACGCGCAAAAATCCGTCTTCAAACGGGCTTTAGTGATGAGATTGTGGATCTGCTGACAATGCCAAATGGCCAGCTGGATCAGCTGGAAGCTCATCAGGTTCGTTCGGCCTTCAAGTTTGTCTGGGATCGGACGTCCACAGAGGACGAAGACACGGCACGGACACATGGACGCCGTATCGTTCGGTTCGAAGAGGTCTTTACGCCAGATATCAGTCTGTCCACGTTCCGCGAAGAGGTTCTGAACCTGCGCATCAAGGAGTTCTTCTCGGACTTCGTGGTGAAGGAAATGGAAGACACCAAACGTGGTATCGAGTGGAGCCGCAACCGTCTGTCGTTCTTTAAGGGTCTGCGCCTCTACATGGCCCACCACTTCACCGAGAAGTATTCGAACAACGTTACAGGTCTTGCCTACTTCGGCGCCGCTATCCTCATCGTGATCATCGGTGTTCGCGGTCTGAAGTTTATTCCGGCTACAAAACCATCCCTCATTCTTGCCGCTATCTCGCTCGAAGGTTCGCTGCTTGCCCTGCTGGCCTTCGGTCTTGTCTACACGGAAGAAGAAGAGCGTATGGATAAGCTGATGAAGAAGATGGAAGATGCCAACAAGAATCAGCTTGAGACGATGAAGGACGTGTCCGTCGACATGCACAAGCTGGCCGATGCCCTTGTTGGTGAAACGTCGGAACTCATCAAGAAGAAGGTCGAAGAAGCCATTGCCGAAGCCCTCGCCAGCGATGATAACGTGAAGCGTGTGGTGTCCGACAAGGTTGCCGAAAAGATCATTGTTGCCATGAGTGAAACGCTTCCGCGTTTTACCCAAGGCAATAAGTAAGGTTACGCGGTAACGAATCATACACGAAGCAAGTCATTACGCCGTGATACCCCTCGTATCACGGCGTTTCTTTTTTTGATGGTAGGCAGACCATGAAGTTTGTATCACCGCTCACAACCTGCACACCTGTACACTCTGACAATCCGACGCCGTCGTCGGCATTGTCCGTGTACCGTCGTTGGACGTCATATTGTGCAAACGTTGTGGATGCTTGTGATACATCCGTACCTCGTTCTGCGACACGTATAACGCTTCTCCTCCTGTCACTCATTGTTTTTGCCGTTCAGGGTCGTGCAGCAGAGATCACGACGGAGGTGTCGGCTACGGGGCTTACGCTGCGCGTAAAGGGGCTTTCCGGAGACGTACGCCCGGTTACGGTACATCGTTTTACGTCTCCCTACTGGGCCCTTCGTACACCTGCCGGACGAGGTTCTGCCGATTCCTCTCGGGGATGTGATGAACTCGCCTGGGCCATTCGGATTCCACAGGCTGGTACCACAACGGCTACACTTTCCGTGACGTCATGGCAGGATGTTGGTGTCGGACATGTTGTATCCTCCGAGGCATCGGCCCAGGTGATACGAACCGGCTCCTATGCCGGCCAAGTGATTGGAGACGTTGTTGTTGTGCCGTTTCGGACCGTTGGTGGCCGCCTTCAGGTTGCCAATGACTTCCTGGTCACCGTGCGTTTCCCGACGCAGCTTACGGCACGGTCTGCAAATGATGGACGGGGGACAGGTGGACCACAAGTACTAAATGCAGCCTATATCGATTCTCAGCGCAAAACGAAGAAGGATGATGTGTGGCCACAGACCGACGTCGTGCAGCCACAGTCCTGGTACGTTGCCTCCGCACCATACGTACGCGTAAAAACAGCATACGATGGTCCAGCCCACATTCTTGCCGCCGATGTTCTGGCTCTTGAACCAACGTTTGCTGGTGCCGATCTTGGGAAACTGGCTTTGTTACGACGTGGATCTGAAGTTGCTCTCGGTGTTATCGATGCTGATGGATCAACAACCTTGACGGCACGTGATACGCTAGTGTTTTTTGGCCGACGTGCCTATGGGGATACAACGTATTGGGATGACTATGATACTGTTTGTGTTCACTACCTCACGCTGCGTGATGGTAGTCGTTTGCGGTTAACACCGAGAACTGTATCGGTCGCTGGACAGGAACGTCCGTTCGTGCGTCGCACATGGCGTATGGAACTTGATACCGGACTCTATAATCTTGGCAATGGTAACAATGGTGTGTATTATGAATACAACACCGACCGTGTTGAATACGAAGGATTTTTCTGGGTATCTCTTCGTGCTCTTGCCTATACACGATCGACTCTTCCGGTAGAGGTATATGCTGCACCGAGTGGCATGGTAAACATTGGACTCGACATTACGTCGACAACAAACCATCCGGTAAATCCAGATCATCGTGTTGACGTTACGGTGAACGACAGTGAGCCGAATTTTTTTGTACGTGACGGTTGGGGAAAGGATACCGTCCGGTTCGAATTTTCCGGCTCGTCCCTCCCGGGCCCAACATCATGGGTAAAAATGTTTGCCACTGGTACACCGGAAGGTCGGGCAACAGATACCTATTTCGCTGAAGAAGCTCTTGATGGAATTGACATTTCGGCTGATGTTCTACCCGTCCTCGTCGATGGTCGGCTAACAGTTCAGGTCCCGCGGTCCGAAACGGAGTCCTACGTTTCTGTTCTCGGTGCATTGACCGACAACCTTTACGTGATCGATACTACGACGGCAACATTTGAGCGTCGGAGTGGTGGACGTCGTGGCACACTCATCTCAGCAAACATTACGGGCTGGGGACGGAACTGGCCAACGGAGTCTGTCACAACCGGTGCTCGAGCCTCTGTACGCATCGATAGCTCAATTGTCCGCCTCGATACACTTACCTCCTACACGCTCGTGTATCGTACGGGATCGTCGACGATAAACGTTGCCGTAGGTGCTGCTGTAGACCAGGCACTTGGTTCTATTCCAATCGGAACCCCAGTTGTTCTGGTAGCACGTGGTTCCGTTCCATCATCAGTGCTCGATGCAATTCTTGGTCGACTACCGGGAGCAGATCGACCAACAGAACCATCGTTCGTTCTTGGTGGTGTTTTGGGTCGACGTGGAGTAACGTCACAAGGTCCGACAACAGCCGGATGGACGTCGTTTATCGAACACGCCGAGGGCCAAACCTATTCCGTTCGTGTAGGCGTCACTGCAGGAACAGAGCCAACACTTGCAGTGGCAGATTCGAAGGGCTGGGAACGTGCCCGACTTGAACGAGCAGCCTTTGCCAATCTTTCAGCCTCCACGCAGCAAGCACAGTATGTCATCATTACACATTCAAGTTTGCAACAACAGGCTGAGCGGCTTGCACAACATCGAGCAAACCACTCCAATGTCTCCACGATGATCGTTGACGTTGCGTCGATAATCGACGAGTTTGGAGCAGGACGCCGATCTCCGTTTGCCATTCGCGAGTGGTTACGACATCTCTATACAACATCAGCAGTTCAACCGCAGTGGTTACTGCTGGTAGGGAATGCATCATGGGATCCGCGCCTTGCAGCTCCAAAGGGAAATGTTGGTTCTGTTCGACCCGACCTCGTACCGACGTATGGACGCCCATCATCAGACTACTGGTACGGACTGCTCGACGATCCGAATGATGCCATCATCCCCGAACTCCAGGTGGGGCGGATTCCCGCCGTAGACGCACAGGAAGCACAGAATCATATCGATAAGATTATCTACTCCGACACAACCATGTTTGAAACATGGATGCGTCGTTGGCTCTTTGTCGGTGGTGGTAACGAATCCGAAGGACTTTGTGATATCTACAACGACCTGCTGACGGACCCGTTCGGAACCGGTATTACCTTCACTGATGCACCGATCTGTCTGGATACAACAACACTGTGTAAGTATCGATCTGGAATAGCACCTGGATTTCAACTCCGGCGTACGATTTCCGACGGTATCCAGTGGATGAACTTTATTGGACATGGTGCGACAACAGACTTTGATATCGAAGGTTGGAATGCTTCGGACCTCACGAATCAGGGTCGATACGGTATCCTGGCTACCTATGCATGCCAAACAGGATCGTTTAGTAATCCAAGTCGGCGGTGTAAGAATGCTGACTATCTCGTAGAGCCAGGCAAAGGTTTTGCAGCCGCAGCCGGTGGTACAGGCTGGGAGTTTATCGAAAACGTCAACGCCTTACACTTTGCCAATCACTTTGCTGTACGAGACGGACTCCGGAATCTCGGCGACATCGTGTATTCAGCGAAGTATTCGCTGGCCTCTCGTGGTACACGCGATGGTCTCAACACAGCGTATCAATATTCTATCCTCGGTGATCCGCTTACCCGTCTTCGCATCGATACCGTACCACAGCTCTACGTGCGTAATCGAGATGTTGTGGTTACCGACGAAGATGGTAATGAAGTCCTCACGTCAGAGGCAGAAAACTTTGTTATTACTGCACTCGTTCGGAATGCGGGCACGGCAACACAAGAGCCCTTCATTGTGCGTATATCATTTACCCTCGCTGGACAGACGGATTCGGTCGACATTGAAGTACCGTCCATGTGCACCGATCAGGTCGTGCGTACCGTGTTTCCGTCGAAGGGGCGAATGGGGCGCGCTACGGTGCGCGTACTCGTTGATCCCTACCGAATTACGGGTGACGATGAGTCAGACAATCTTTTGACACGTTCATATGATGTTGTTGATCGAACTCTTCTTCCTGTAAAACCACTTGCCTTTGGTCCCCTTGATCCGTCAAACATCCGTGTCCGTGTTCTTGATCCGATGGGGAACAGACCATCGGCCAAGGCCCAGTTTGTGATTGCGACGTCGAACACGATTGCTTCAGCCATTCTGATGTCGTCTGAAACGGAGGTACGACGTTCCGGAAGTGTTATCGACTGGACACCAGGGGCCGTTGATCTGGATACGGCAACAACATATTGGGTAGGCGCTTGGACCGACGATGGTGCAAGCAGATCGGCAACCATGTGGATCCGTGTGTATGCACATCGGTCTGCCCTTGATACCATGGAGCGCGCACGAATTCCTGCTGAAGCCTTCACGATTGATGATACAACATCTGCCGACGTCGTGAACGGCGTGTGGAGATTCCGCACAACCGATGTGCCGATCTACATTCAGTCAGCTGGCCGTCAGTTTGAAGGACAAGACAATGATCCCACGATGGTCTTCCGTGTTGGCGACATTTCATACGTGGCAACGTCATGGCAGCGGGGAATGAACATCTTCCTCATCAGTCCCTACGATAACCGTCCCATCATACGTTGGTATGACACGTGGCAAAATCCGCAACCAGCAGGTAGACCGGAAATGTTCGGTACGGCTCGTGAATGTTATACATTTTTACGAGACTCTGTTCCGACCGGATACCGGTTGATCTTGGGAACATCGGATGAAAGTGTGACAGGATTTATCGTCGAAGGTCTTTATGATTCTCTCGTAACCCTGCTCAAAGAGTTTGGTGCGTCGTATGCAGATTCCCTGCGCGCAAATAGCTCCTACGTCCTCATAGGTCAACGCGGTATTGGTGACGGCAAGGCTCTGGAAGCAATCAAACAGGTGCCGGACTTTATGGTACGTGTTGACACGGTACTTACGATTCGAGATAGTGTTGCCGTATTGTCGTCACCAGAGGCCGGCGTTGCAAAAACATTCTCGTCGATAACGCTACCGCAGCCATCAGCAGGTACGTCCGTGGTAGTGTATGGACGTCGAGCCGACGGAAATGAGTCCGTTGTAGCTACACTGTCATCCAGTGAACCTTTTATCTCCTGGCCCGACGGAGCAGACATTCGATCAGTACGTTTTGTGGCGGAACTCCAGGCAGAACGTGATGGAACATTGGGAGACATACAGCTGACGTATGACCCAGCGGATGAATACCTTGTGGAATCTGATGCAGTTGTTTTGTCCACCAACAATCTCCTGCGCGGTGATACACTTACGGCCGTCACCACCGTGCGTAATGTCCGTCCAGATCGGTCAGCTGCAGACGTACCAGTGTCGGTGATGATTCGATCCGAAACGGTAACAACACCCGTGTTCCGTGTGGACAGCGCGACAAACATCACAACGGATGGCACAAGAATGTCAACATGGTTATTACCGACATCGAATGCCGAACCTACGTCACTTGTCACCGTTACGATCGACGCAGAACGCCGAAAACGTCAGCTCTATACCTTAAACGACGTTGCCCAGACATCGTTTACCGTTTATAACGACACAGTAGCACCGTTACTCGACGTCTTTGTTGATCAACGTCGTGTGGTTGATGGCGACTACGTTCTTCTGGAGCCATTCTTCGACATTCGTCTTCGTGACTCATCAAGACTTCCGATTACGTCACCGGACAATCTCACCATCTTTATCAATGGCGTCCGTATACGCTCGGCTACAGCATCAAACTTCGTTTTCCATCCATCGGCTACGGCAGTTCAAGAAACCGGTGACAACCTGGCACGTGCTGCAGCACAATTCAGTTTCCCGCTGGAGCTTGGCCAGAACAATCTGTTGATTCGTGCACAAGACGCATCAGGGAATCGTGTAGAGCAACTGATTGCACTGTGGACAACAAATCGACCGGAACTCCGCGGAGTGGACGTAGCGCCAAATCCTTCAAACGGTCCAATTCAATTCCGTTTTACTCTTCGTGATTCGGCCGCAACTCGTACGGCACTGCTTGATATCTACGACATTCAGGGTCGGAAAATCGATCAACTCCCGGTCGAACTCACCATCGGATCCGGTGCCGTTACCTGGAATGGTCGTGGACAGGGTGGAACATCGTTACCGACGGGAATCTACGTCTGGAGGCTGGCTGCAACCGATTCCAGTGGCGGCTTCCTGTCATCAGTATCCGGTACGCTGTCCATCGTCCGCTGATTCCGTACCTTTGCCCCATTCCAGCCCCTTTATCGGCTCACACATCGAACGGAATCAATGGCCTTGAATGAACGCATCCTGCCCGTCCTCATGGAGGACGAGATGCGGGACTCGTACCTCGATTATTCCATGTCCGTCATCGTTTCGCGCGCCCTTCCGGATGCGCGTGACGGCATGAAACCCGTACACCGACGTATCCTTTACGCGATGTATGAACTCGGCATGACGCCGAACAGGCCGTACAAAAAAAGTGCGCGTATTGTTGGTGAAGTTCTCGGTAAGTATCACCCTCACGGTGACTCTGCCGTCTACGACGCCATGGTTCGTCTGGCCCAACCATGGTCCATGCGTGGTATCCTCGTTGATGGTCAGGGGAACTTTGGAAGTGTTGACGGCGACTCGCCGGCAGCCATGCGATATACCGAAGCCCGACTCACAAGTCTGGCGATGGAGGTATTGCGTGATATCGATAAAAACACCGTCAACTTCCGTCCGAACTTCGACGACTCCCTGCAAGAACCAACGGTTCTGCCAACAGTCCTTCCTGCACTGCTCGTAAACGGTGCCAACGGTATTGCCGTTGGTATGGCCACAAACATTCCGCCGCACAACTTGCGCGAAGTGGTGAACGGTATTCAGGCATTGATTACCGACCCGAACATCACGAATGAAGAACTGCTGAAGTATGTCACGGCTCCGGACTTTCCGACGGGCGGTATCATCTACGGATACGAAGGTGTGCGTAATGCCTATACAACCGGACGTGGTAAGATCCTCGTGCGGGCAAAGGCAGCCATCGAAGAGAACCGTGGTAATCGTGAGAGTATCGTCATCACCGAGCTGCCATATCAAGTCAGCAAGGCAGGCCTCATTGAAAAGATTGCCGATCTCGTAAAGGCAAAAACTCTCGAAGACATCAGTGATATCCGCGACGAGTCCGACCGTGAAGGTATGCGCATCGTCATCGAACTTAAACGCGATGCCGTACCGATGGTTGTCCTGAACAACCTCTACAAGCACACACAGATGCAGGTGACGTTTGGCGTCATCATGCTGGCCCTTGTTAACGGACGTCCACGAATTCTGACGCTTAAGGAACTCATGGAAGAGTTCGTGAAGCATCGGAACGAAGTGATTGTCCGCCGTACACAGTTCGACCTCGATGCTGCTCAAAAACGAGCCCACATCTTGGAAGGTTTTATCATTGCGCTCGATAATATCGACGAAGTGATTAAGACCATCAAGGCATCGAAGGACGTCCAAACGGCATCGGAACGACTGCAAGCTGGTTTTGGACTCTCCGAGATTCAGGCAAAAGCCATTCTCGATATGCGCCTGCAGCGCCTTACAGGCCTTGAGCGCGAGAAGATCCAGGCGGAATACAAGGAAGTGATGGAGCTTATCGCTCGTCTGCAGAACATCCTTGCCGACAAGGCATTACAGATGCAGATCATCAGCGAAGAACTCGCCGAACTTGCTCGTAAACACGGTGATGAACGTCGTACGGCAATTGTCTACGACGCAAAGGACTTTACGCTGGAAGACATGATTGCCAATGAAGAGGTGATCGTGACGATTTCGCATAACGGCTTCATCAAGCGTACACCTGTGAGTACATACCGACGCCAGCATAAGGGCGGACGTGGTGTATCCGGCGCTGGTACATATGAAGATGATTACGTAGAACACGTCTTCCGCGCTAGCACGCACCACTACCTGCTCTTCTTTACCGACCGTGGTCGTGTGTTCCGTGTGAAGGTCTACGACATTCCAGAAGGTTCACGTAATGCCAAGGGCAGATCGATTGCCAACGTGATTCAAAAGGCCGGTGACGAAAAGGTAACGGCCTATCTGCCAGTAACAGACTTTGATCGCGACGACCTGTTCATCTTTATGGCTACCAGAAATGGTACCGTCAAAAAAACAGCCGTACGTGATTTTGCAAATGTTCGTAGTAACGGAATTATCGCCATCAACCTTGATGATGATGATCGTCTGATTGGCGCACGGATCACAACGGGCTCGATGGAAATCATCATCGGCTCAAGTTCCGGTCTGGCCGTCCGTTTCCACGAAAGTGACGTACGTTCCATGGGACGTACCGCTGCCGGTGTTAAAGGTATCTCCCTCGAACCAAGTCACCAGGTGATCTCACTCACTGCTGTACGTCATACCGACGCCGAAGTGGTTGTAGTTGGCAGCAGAGGCTTCGGAAAACGTACCAAGGTTGAAGATTTCCGGATGACAAAACGTGGTGCCAAGGGCGTAATCGCTATGAACATCACCGATAAGACCGGTCCAATCTGCGCTATCCTCGAGGTGCATGACCTGGAAGACCTTGTGGTGATTACGACGAATGGTATTCTGATCCGTCAGGATACACGCAGCATTCGTCTGACCGGTCGGAATGCCCAAGGTGTACGCCTCATTCGTCTTGAAGACGGTGACGGTATTGCCGACATCACAACGGTAACGCGTGATGACGATGCTGACGATGCAGAAGGTGAACCATCTGCTCCAGCGGAAACCAACTAAGATTCCTGCTTGTAGGATGTTTCTGGGCGAGCGTCGTAGCCACTACGACGCTCGCTGCAGATTCAACCGTTGTGGTCGTTCGTGATAGTTCCGTTACGTTACCACCCTTAGTAAACCTTGGCAGGTTTTCGATAACAGACCCACCGGCTGTTGTTATCTCGAAAGCTGATCGCAGACACGTTCGATATACGAACCTCTCCGAGTTACTCGAGCGCTCCTTACTCCTACCACGCCTCTCTCACGGCGGATTTGGCGGCTATGATGCGCCATCAATGTTTGGTGGTGAACAACGAGACCTGACGGTGTATCAGGATGGACGTCCACTTGTTGATCCTTGGGCAGGGGGCCCGGCGCTCTCTTCGCTCGCGCCGGAAGGGGCAAACAGCCACGATATTGTTACCGGTACCGATGCCGTTGGTCTGGCACCAACATCAACGTTAACAGCCGTGAACATGCCAACGTCGATTCACAACACGGCCGTACCGTATTCATCGCTGTGGTATGCACAAGGTGGTGGTGGACTCATCGCAGCCGATGTGACCCTGTCACAAAACGTAGCACCCAACTTGAATGTCACGGTTGGTCTTCGCCGTAACGGTGCTATCGGAATCTATGATCGTACCGACTTTGATGTTTGGAATGGTCGTGTTGCTATGAGAGCAATACTCATAGCACAAACACACCTTGCGATACGGTACGACGTAACGAGTCACAATTCCGATCAGTGGGGTGGACTCCGTCAGGACGTACCGCTGTTCTCGACGACGGAGGTTTCAGCACAGCCACGGTATCAAACGTTACGAGACGAAACACGCCGACATGACCTGTCGGCCATGGTGACTCACGTCTTCGACGCTGATACAACAGTTGTCTTTACCGCACAGGTCTATGGGACGTCCCTTGCCTTGTTACGTCTGCGCGACTCAACAACGGCAACAAATCAGGAAGACGGTTCATCCTACGTTGTACGATCACGGAACTATGGTGGGATAACTCGTCTGGAGTTCTCACTCGGACCCGTTCGACTGGCAGCGGGCGCAACGTCGGACATCCTCACGAGTGATCGATTTGTGGAGGCCGATCGTGCAAATGAAGATGTTACAACAGCGCTCTTTGCACACGGACGTCTAGCTCTTGACTCAACACTAACACTCCGAGCAGCAGCACGGACAGATGTGCGATGGGGAAAGGTGTTAACGGGTTTTGGCAGTGCACTTCGATGGGCACCATCACGGAGTGTAGACGTGGATATCGACGTTGCAACGGCACAGCGAGCGCCCACACTCGCCGAAGGACGTGATCTTGACCCTGAGCGCCACCTGCTGATGTCAGTTACGGCACGCCTGGAAGGATTCCGTCTCCTCGCCTACCGACGAACGGTAGCGTCGACAATACTTGCCAACGATATTGTCGACCAGTTTGGTACGGCCGTGAGTACAAAGTCGATTACGGCAGGGGAGCGCACGACGACATCCGTAGGACTCTCGTACAAAACAACGATTGGCGACATTACGATTGAGCCCCTTTTGCGCCTTACTGAAACGACACAGGATGGTGTAACCGATGAACGATTACCAGCAGTTGCGGGCAGACTGGATGTATCATATCGATATGCAATAGGTAACAACTCCGTACAGCTCGGCATTGTTGGTGCCATGATGTCGCCTCTGCGTTCACGGACGTGGTCACCTATATCCTGGCAATACACGTCGACAACACTGCGACAGAATGCCATCGTCAATGGTCTCGACCTCTATCTGGCTGCCGTACTGGGAAATGCCACCGTGCGTGTGGGCTACGAAAACGTCTTTGCGCAGCGTCAGTACACGGTGGCCATGTATCCCGATATTGTGCGGAACATTAGTGTTGTGTTACACTGGACGTTCCTTGATTAACACCACAGAGTGTGTTGTAGTTGTTGACTAACTGCGGAATCGTACGGCCAGGACAACGTTTCGGCCCGGTGCGGAAATGCCTGACTGAGCCGATCGGTAGTGAAGATCAAAGATGTTCTCCACGGCTGCCTGGATCGTCCACGATGACGAGATGTCGATTGATGTACGTAGGTCAGCGACTGTCCACGAAGGCAGGCCACCATTGGGATACTGAATACCCATCACGGCCTCATCAATTGGCGAAATCATATCCATGGTCCAGGCAGCACTCCATCGAACATCAAGGGACACATCCACAATGTCAAACGGAAACCAACCTATGTGAAACCGTCCAAAAGACGGCGTCACCTTCTCAAGAGGGAAGTCGTTTGTCTCATCACGTCCGGTAACGTACGTAGCCGTTACCATCACACGCCACGGATAGGCGCGATAGTCAACACCACACGACAGTCCTGCAATACGACCTGTTCCAAAGTTCTGTGGAGCTACAACGGCACTTGGCACACCATCAAAGACGATACTATCACGTCCGTTAAACGTAAATGGTCGTACTTCGATAGCATTTGTGAGCCATGACCGATACACAGACGACGTCAGGGCAAGGCCAACGATGGGTCGGACCTCGACACCAAGTTCTGCTGTGGTAACCGTTACCGGACCGAGTCCAGGATTCGGCACAACGAGCTGTCCACCAGCTGATTCAAACACCTTTGCCACGTCATCAACGTTCGGTGCACGAAAACCATTGGCAACATTGCCGTGAACGGTGATCAGATCCGAAACAATCCACGTAGCTCCAAGTGATCCAGTTACGGCACCATTTGTCATCGTAATCGTTGAAAATGGTAACGAAAACACGGAAGAATCTGTGATGGCCGATTGCAGTGATACGGCCGTACCACGAAGTCCAACAGCAACGGTAACATCAGAGCCAAAACCCCAACGAAGTTGAGAATAGGCAGCATACGTTGTGTAGGTGCTTCCACCATCGGGATATCGTGTGGCAGCAGGTGTACGAAGACCAGAGACAATGTTCTCCTGCGATGCCACGGAAGAAATGTCTTGATAGGACACTTCAACACCATAGTACAGATCACGATCGATGGACGAGCTTGGCTGCAGACGACTACGTCCATCAATGTTGAGATTTGTAATGGCAACACGTTCCTCTTGATGGCGAAGCCAATCGTTCCCAAGGTTCCTGTTGTGGCGCGACTCTTCATACCACTGAAACGAAGCCGTAGCGACAACATCGTTGACCACAGAACCAAGCGACGTGGCTTTTGCTGTCAGTGATTGTAAGGTCCAGAACTGCGGTCCATAATACCACTCAGCACTGCGTGGACGTCCATTACGAAGCTCAACGAGGCGATCATACCGCGGAATATCTGTCGACGTTGACAGATGTCCGCCATAGGTAAGCGACCACACATCATCAATCTTCCACAGCACCTTCTGCAGAACATTTACCTGTGAGTATCCACTTGGTGACTGAAGATGTGGATCAGACGTTGGAACAACAGAATCACGGCCATCAATACGCTTTACCTCAAACGTGCGTAACCCGAACGTAGGAGCAGCGCTGGGCATGGTACGTCCAGAGCGAACATCACCAAACATCGAGGCCGTAACAGATGTATACGTGGCCACATTCTCCCAGGAGAACGAAGCCTCGGCCGACAAAGTCCGTTCCGTCGTTGCCGACGCGTACCGTGCGAGTGACGACGTGTGGGCAAAAAAACCTGATGGTGATAGTAACGGGTCCTTTGTGGTAAACACAAGAACACCACCCATGGCATCGGAACCGTACTGCACCGAGCCCGGGCCAAAAAGCACCTCTGTTGATGAAAGTGCATTTGCATCCAGTTGAATCAGGTTTTGCAGATTACCTGAGCGATAGATGGCGTTGTTCAAGCGAACACCATCAACAACGAGCAAGACTGAGTTTGCAGCAAAACCGCGTAGGCGGGGACTACCGCCACCCATCTGACTACGCTGCATAAAGACTTCGCCGGAACTCTCAACGAGATCGGCCATGGTACCTGGATTCCGCTGTTGAACGTCACGCACGTCCATACGGAGAATCTGACGAGAAACGGTTGAGCTGCGCTCCTGCCAACGACTTGCACTAATCACCATTGGTGGCATTTCAACAACACGTGTAGAATCCACGCCAGTCGAATCACCAACAAATGACGATGCAATCACGGGAGCACACAGCACAACCAACGATGCAGCAAACATGCTCCATCGAACACTGTTGTTCATGGTATAGGGGTTAAAAGTGAAACAAGGTGATGATAGATGTCATCAACCAAGTTTCGGCGGTATCTCGGGCAGACGGTTATGTCCCTGATGAAGCGCTAACGGGGGCTCACAGGGACGGTGAAGTATGTGAGGAACGTCCATTCTAACGTCGATCTTCTTTGGCAGTATTGCCGATAACGTCAACAGTTTCTCCAGACACGTCCGCAGAGGACCACTCTGTGTCTGACGCTGCAGTGCACGCTGCACCTCGGAATGGAGGGCATGTGCTACCCACGTCTCCTCATCATCAATAAAGGCCAGGACAATCGTCACATCTGCCGAGTCACGTTTCCGCACCACGTCGTAGTACCGACCATCCATCACAAACTCACCATCATGGATCCATCGAAGTGCACGACCGTTGAGAGGTTGTGAATCTCGAAGAACCAGACGCGACAACTCTGCTACGGGCACTCCCGCACGAATTGTCCTGCGTGCCTCTCGTTGTGCAGTATACTGCAGACCCTTCATCACCACCAGCACTCCCACCTGCTGCCCAAGCAGCGTCAGCGTCAGGATGATGGTGAGAGAACGGCGGAGCATGGGGAGTGGTGGGAGAAGGTGGGGGGGAG
>ERZ761609.1289-NODE-1289-length-23024-cov-7.633637_pt1 | contig 23024 bp, 30 predicted proteins | sample MGYA00511163_ERZ761609 | MGnify/ENA primary metagenome ERZ761609 (study PRJEB28899, sample SAMN02445070) | bioreactor sludge metagenome | biome: EBPR sludge | place: Australia: Brisbane, Thorneside Wastewater Treatment Plant | collected 2011-12-16 ... | reverse complement strand
TGATCAGTTCGCCGACGTCGTGCAGCAGTCCGGCCAGGTAGGCTTCGTCGGCACACGGGTAGCCGGTTGCCACAGCCAGTCCGCGCGGCCACGGCTGGCAGCGTCTATGCAGAAGAGCAGCGGCGCCAAGCGCTTGAGCGAGTGGAGAACCTCCTCAACGAGCGAAGGTATGCCGACCTTGAGGCGGAACTGGACGAACTCAACGGCGCGGTCAAGGCCATTCGCAAGGCCACCGCTCTGCTGGCTGACGAGGGTCGCCTCGGTAAGTCTCTTGGCCTGGACTCCGCGGTCAACCGCATCGACACCGCCGTCTCGACCGCCGAGAGGCGCCTGGGCGAGTGGGAGCGAGCACTGGTCAAAATCAACGGGACGGCGACTCCGACGACACTGAAGGCCGCCTTCCCGGGTCTTGGCGCGAGCAACGGGATGTTCGAGGCGCAGTTGCGGATGGCCGTCTTCGCTATCTCGATGAAGCGCCGCGTCGCCATCCTGCAAGCCGCCGAACACACCCAGGCCGACACCGAACTATCCCTGTCTCGGTTCAACCAAGAACTCGCCTGCGATGCCAACGACCTCGCCCTTCTCGAGCAACGTATTGCGGTGCTGCTGTCAGACCTGGGGAACATCAAGATCGAGGCACCTAAGAAGCGCATCGACGTCGTGTACAAGGCGAAGGAGGTCCGTGAGCTTCTCCTATGGACGCCCTACCTGCGCGGCTTCGCCGCACGTGAGACGCCGGCGACCGCGACCAGCGGTGACCTTGAGATCTGCTTCATCGCAAATGACGACGGGTCCATTCGAGTGCTGGACTCGTCAGCCCAGCCGAATGCCCTCGCGGGTTAAGGCGGTCGCCAGAACGCGGAAGGCTGGTTGCAGCCGAGCCCGGGGGCAGGACCCCGTCAGGTGCCATGAGGGGAGCCGTCGACGTGTGGATGGCGGCCGGCTTCGTCGAGCCGGCCGCGCAGCTCCTCAGCGCGGGCGCCCTGCGAGAGGGCTGTGGGCATCCGGGCCTAGATCACGCCGGTGCCGCTCGGTGCGAGCCAGCCCAAGGTCCCGCATCGCCTCCGACGCGACCTCGATCGTGCACGCCAACATGCCCTCAAGGTCGTCGACCAGGGCATCGTCTTCCGTCCAGGCCCATTCGGACTGCCGGGCAATCAGCCGCGCCAGCTCTGTCGCGCTGCGTCGACGGCCTCGGTGGCGCGAGGTGCCTGCACCGTGACCGCCTCGCGAGCAGCCTGGCGCAGCCACTCTGCACGGCGCACACCTCTATTGCCGGGCGAGGTGTCGACGCGCTTGAAAAGGTCCCGAAGCAGATTCACATGGCCGAACAATGGTGGGGCACAGTGTCCTCTCTCACCACGCCACGAGGCCTGCCTGAGGCGGTCCGATATCGCACACGCGGGCACTGCTGGATGCAGATGGACCCGTGTGTCCAATCAACGGACCGCGGGAGCCCGTTCTCAGCGCGGGCTGAATGTCTGGAAGTGATCATGATGGCGCTCTAGTGTGGACCCTAAGGTCCATGTAACTTGGTCGGGCCGGGGGCTGACGCAGGTCGCCCTGTCGACGGCACACGTCGCATGCAGTCTGTAAGGGAGAGAGGGGCCACTCGATGCCAAGGTCAAGCGGCCAGCCGGCGCGGGTGGGTGATCTCGCTGAGTCTTTCGCGGCCCCCGGGCTGAGTGTCGACGTGGCGAGGGAGAACGGAGCGTGGATCTGCGGTCTGCAGTCGGATGCGCCCAATCATGAGGGCAGCGTCGCGCGGCTCTACGCACTACTGACCAAGATGGCTTTCACTGAGATCCGCCGCAGGACCCCCGGCTCATCGCTGGCCGGACCAGAGATGGACGACGTGGCTCGGCAAGCAGCCGCAGATGCGACCCTGACGATCTGCCGCAAGATCGACACGTTCAGGGGTGACTGTCGATTCACCACCTGGGCCTATCGGTTCGTTGCCTTCGAAGTGTCCAGCAAAGTGAACCGCCACCATTGGCGGCGAGGTCATCTGTCGCTGGACGACCACGACTGGGTGCACGCGCCGGATCCGGGCGACAGTCCCGAACGCCTCGCTGAGAACGCCGACCTGATCGCGGCGGTCAGGCGGGTCGTTGCCGAGGACATGACAACGCGCCAGCAACGCGTCTTTGAGGCGATCGCCATGCAGGGGACGCCGGTCGCCCAGGTCGCAGCTGACTTGGACTCGAACGCGAACGCCATCTACAAGGCGCTGTTCGACGCGCGCAAGAAGCTCAGGGCGGCGCTCGTGGCATCGGGCTACCTGGCTGGGGATATGTAGGGGAGCCGGTAGCCACCGGTGACGGACGCGCAGCGGTCAGGCCGCGAAGCTGCGGACGTGACTGATCGCCATGTCCAGCGCGGTGCGCATCAAAGTGACATCGCGAGCCGTCTGAGCCAGGAGGTAGCCACCTTGGAGCGCAGCCAGCAATCCCGTAGCAAGCGCGTGCGGGTCTGCTTCGGGCACGAGAGTGCCGTTGGCGCGCATCCTTTCGAGTCCGTCGGCCAACAGGCCGTGCCACGCCTCGAAGTAGCGTTCGATGTCCTTTCGGGCTTCCTCGTCAAGGTCAGCCAGCTCGGCTGCCAGGGATCCGAGCGGGCAGCCGTGAGCCCCGTTGCGTAGTGCGTTGCGTTCGACGAGCGCATCGCGCCACAGCTCGAGTCCTCGAAGGGAGTCGAGGCGGAGCAGTCGCGAGCGCTGTTCATCAAGCAGCCGGCTAGCCCGGGCTGAGATCACCTCACGCACCAGCTCGTCCTTGTCGGCGAAGTGCTGGTACAGCTGTGACTTGCTCGTGCCACTCGCGGCGCGAACGTCGGCGAGGGTGGTGTTCGCGACCCCGCGCTCGTGCATCAACTCGTCCGCGGCTGCGACCATGCGCGCCCTCGTTGCTGCGCCGCGCGCTGTCAGACGCGGGCGTGTTGACCCGTCGTCTGCCTCCGCCACGGCAGTCAGCGTACGCCCTGTGCACGTTATCACTCCTGAAGTGGACTCTGGGGACCCTATGAAAAGCCGCCCGACGCCAAGCAAAGGCGATCGAGACCGACGAAATGTGGCGGTGATAATCGGTCCAGTCAATGGTTGCAGCGGTTTGCCTCGGGCGACATTCTGGACTTCACGGTCCATTCCGAGTCGAAGGCTCGCCCGGCGGCATGTCGGCAGATTTGGCGACTATTCCTTGAGTCCTGGCCGGGGCGACCAAGATCGAGCGCGAGCGACAACACCCCCGGCGCAATCAGAAGAGTGAGGGTCACACGACATGACAGATGGAACTGCGATCGAACCGCGTTTCGTGAACACCAGGCTCGAATCTGGCGACAACGCCGCTCTCGTCGCCGTTGCTCGAGCCGGTGCGGAGGCCTTCGGGTACACAGCGACGTTGCGGTTGGATCGCCAGGTCGCGCAGTTGGTGCGATTGCGGGTGGCGCAGATCAACCACTGCGCCTACTGCCTCAACGTGCACCACCAGGCTGCGAGCGAGGCGCACATCGACCCGGTCAAGGTGCGACTGCTTTCGGCATGGTGGGAGACGACCTTGTTCACCGACCGCGAGCGCGCCGCCCTCGCCTATGCCGAGCGGCTGACTCGCGCGTCCGAGGTCTCGGTCGAGCAGCCGTTCCAGGACGCCCACGACGGGTTGGTCGAGCACTTCGACTCCAACGAGATTGTCGAGCTCGTGGGTGTCGTCATCAACATGAACATCTGGACCCGCTTGAAGCTGGCGGAAGGAGCGACGCCCGCATGAGCGTTGCACAGGATGAGGCGCCGAGGATGCTCGACCCGTCTGCTCCAGGGGACCCATCAGGCGGCACGGGGCACCCTTCGCAGCCGAGCGCAGCATCGTCCACTGAACTGCGACAGCTGGTCGATCGGATTCCGGACGGGTGGACCACCGTCGCATTCGAGGGCCGACGCTATGCGTTGACCCGCACCAGCCGTGTGGGCGGTAGAAGCGTGAAGGTCTATGCCGAGGAGCTGGGCGGTAGCGACCTCATCAGCGCGAACGTCTACCAGACGAGCGCGACGCTTCTTCTGCGGTCCTGCGAGATCCCTGACGCAAAGGTCCTGGCCTTCCTGCGGGGATGGTCTTCCGAGGAGGCCCCTCAGCCGCCCGATGCGGTGGACGCATCGAGCAGCTGCGGCGAGAGCAGCTGAGCTCCTGGGCTACACAGCTGAAGATGGCGTGACGCGATCAACTGCGCGCATCCGTCTCGATCGAGAGTTCCTCGATGGATACGAACCGGCCGGCCTCGTCCAACTTCCCGAAGACGAACACCTCTCTGCTCACAGGCGTGTCGTCGTTCGTGATCACGGTGACGACGTGACGCTCGGCGTAGGAGTGACCGTCGACGAACTCGCTGATGACCTGAACGGACACATGCTTGGCGACTTCGCGCACCGTCTCCAGCCGCTTCACGACAGCCGAACGGTCCTCCCATGCTCCGTCTGTTCGTTGCCGGAATGCTCTGCTCACGTGCCGGTCGAGGGCGTCGGAGACGGTCACGTCGCGGCGGTCGAACACGTCGTCGACCATGGCCTTGATGAGGTTCAGTGCTAGTCCTCCTGTGGCTGGGTTGACTCAGTCGACGGTGAGGATGATCTTTCCCTGGATGTGTCCGCGCTCGGCGCGCTCGTGGGCCCGTGCGGCCTCGTGAAGCGGGAACACGCTGTCGATCGCGACTCGTACGGTGCCCGAGTCGAGCAGCCGTGAGAACTCGGCAAGCTGAGGGCCGTTGGAGCGCACCTGCGTTCCAGACGTCGTGACGCCCAGGGCTGCCACCTCCGCGGGGTCGAACTCGCCGAAGAAGACCGGGAACAGTGCACCCCCTCTCCGCAGTGTGCGCAGGAAGCGTGAGCTGGTCGGACCGCCCAGGGTGTCAAGCACGAGGTCGAGGCCACGCGCGACATCCTCGGCGTTGGTGGTCGTGTAGTCGATGAACTCATCGGCGCCCAGATCCAGCAGGAACGACTCGTGAGCACCGGACGCGACGGCTGTGACATGGGCACCCTTCCACTTGGCGAGCTGCACCGCGAGGTGCCCCACGCCGCCCGCGGCGCCGTTGACGAGCACCTTCGTACCCGGGCCGATCGGAACCGGCTGGTGCTGAGCCTCCTGGAACGGGGAGGGATGGTCGTGACCCAAGTCGATCAGGAACTGCCACGCGGTCAGCCCGGACATCGGCGCACCCGCAGCCTGCAGGTGGTCCAGATGGCGTGGCTTGTGCGCGAAGTCCGTAGCCGGCGCGGCAACGTACTCGGCGTATCCGCTGCCCTCCAGGCCGGGGAACCGCAGGAGCCCGAACACCTCATCGCCGACAGCAAAGCCCTCGACACCCTCACCTACCTGAGCCACGACACCAGAGACGTCCGTCCCAGGGATGGCGGGCAGGGCGAAGGGTGGGCGCAGGTCCTCCGGAATGTTGGTCATCCCCTCGCGCATGTACCAGTCGGGCGGATTCAGCCCCACGGCGTGCGCGCGCACCAACAGCTCGTCAGGCCGAGGTGTCGGCCGGGGCACCTCGTCGACGCCCAGGACCTCAGGTCCTCCGTGAACGTGCAGCCGGACGGCCTTCATCATCTGTGGATCCATTTCCTAGTGCCTCGCTTCTGGGTAGTATGTGGAGCACTGCTCCGAATGTAACCGGAGCGGTGCTCCAGTTCAAGAAGGCGGGTTGACCATGCGTTCTGACGCGCGCTCGAACGTCGAGCGGATCATGACGGTGGCCAGGGAGGTCGTAGCTGCCGAGGGTGCGAACGCCTCGCTGCGAGACATCGCTCGCCGTGCGGGTGTCGGGTTGGGAACGCTCTATCGACACTTCCCCTCTCGAGAGGGCCTTCTCGAGGCGCTCTTGCGGGAGACCTTCGATGCTCTCAGGGACCGGGCTGATGATCTGCAGGCCGAGGAGCCTGCGGCTGTCGCGCTTCGCGTGTGGCTACGTGACTTCGTACGCGACGCTCACACCTACCGTGACGTGTCGTCCCTGATGATCGCCGCGATCGAGGACGAAGACTCCGCGCTGCACGACTCCTGCGTGACGATGCGTGCCGCGGGCGCACGATTGCTCGCGAACGCCCAAGCAGTCGGGGCAGCGAAATCAGACATGGATGGCACCGATCTCTTCGCGCTGGTCGGCGCACTCGCTTGGCTGGCAGACCAGCCCGGGATGGCCGAACGCACGGACCACCTGTTCGAGATCGTCGCTGGTTCCATCCTGGTCACCTCCGGGAAGAGCCCGACCGGAAGTGGGCAGACCGGTAACGACCCGGCCTGATGTCGCCCCGAACTGACTCCCCGCACGGGCAGGTCCCGTGGACTGAGCAGACGAAAGATCTCGGCTCGTGGCCGCCACCGACGACTGATGACATCTCACCCAAACTTCCTCGCCGTGCCTCAAGACCATTCGTGCCGCGCGCCGTTGCGACCTGGAGCGCCCGGAGACCCTGGAAACCCCGGAGACACGGCCTTGAGCACGTTTCGGCTGGCGCCCGCACCGCGTTCGGTCGGATGCCCATGACCGGACTTGCCATCGGTCTGGCTCTTATCGCCAGCTTCAGTTACGGCACGGGAAGTGTGGTGGTGCGGAGCGCCGTGCGGAGCCACACCGCAGCATCGGTAGCTCTATGGGTGCAGGCAGTGGGACTCTCGGTACTTCTGATCGGCGCCGCTGTCGTCCGTCCGCCCGTGTCCTTGGGTGCGCTCGTCTGGGGGGCGGCTGCCGGGTCTCTTGTCGCTTGCGGCGTCCTGAGCTTCTACACCGCGATGCAGAACGGGCCTATTTCCTTGGTTGCTCCGGTCGCGGCGACGGGGGTGACCGTGCCGGTGGCGGGTGGTCTGCTCCTGGGCGAGAAGGTGTCGGGTCTTGCGCTGGCGGGCCTAGCTCTTGTCGTCATCGGAGTCATGGCCATCGCGCGTTCGCACGGATCTGGTGTGAGCATGAGTGAGGCAGATGTGCATGGCGGCATGACCGTGCTGGCAACGCCGCCTGGGAGGTCCCAGGTGACCCCCGTGCACGACAACTGCAAACCTGCGTCATTTGCCCGGCCCCAGCTGGCGGCCGCGGTTCTGTCCGTCGTGTCAGCGGCCGCCTTCGGCGTGTTCTACCTCGTTCTGCGACAGGCCACCGCTGCAGCATCGGCGACGACCGCAGCCGCCGACTCCTCGTCTGCAGACAACTATCCGTTCAGCGCGGCGCTCCTCGTGGCGGTGGCTGTGCAGTCCGGGTCGCTGCTCGTCACGTTTGCTACTGCCACGCGCCACACCATCAAGTGCGTCCTGCCGTCACAGCAGCTGATCACTTTCACCGCCGCGATCGGGCTGCTCGATGTCATCGGGGACCTCGCCCTCACCTACGCCATTGCTCTCGGACCCGTCTCTCTCGTCGGCCCGTTGGGGTCGCTTGATCCGATGGTCGCCGTTCTGCTCGCCAGCATTTTCTTCAGAGAACCGCTGAGCCGCAGGCGCGCATTCGGTCTGGCCGCCTGCGCTGCGGGCATCGCCCTGGTGGCCGTCTAGGTGCATCCCCTGCCGATGCCCACCCCGCTACAACGCTCTCGTCTGGTATGCGGAGGCAAGACTGTCGCCACGTTGAAAGGGGCTCGCACTTGAAGAGCTGGACCGTGCCGACGGGCGCGCCTTTCACAGCAGTCGCACCACCGATCCGCGTCCACGACACCCCGAGCGATTCAATAGTGGAGTGGGACTCCACGTCGGCTCGGTTCTACGTCTGCGGCATCACGCCCTACGACTCCACCCACCTGGGCCACGCCGCGACCTATGTTGCATTCGACCTGCTCAACCGGGCGCTGCGCAATGCCGGCCTCGAGGTCACATACGTGCAGAACGTCACAGACGTCGACGACCCGCTACTGGAGCGGGCGTGGGCACAGTCAGTGGACTGGCGCGAGCTTGCCAGCGAACAGACCGAGCGCTATCGCAGCGACATGGAAGCGCTCAACGTCCTGCCACCCGACAGGTTCGTCACCGTGGAAGAGTCCATGTCGGACATCGTCGCCACGATCGAACGACTGGAGTCGCAGGGCCGTACTTACCGCCTGGGTTCCGACACGTACTTCCTCATTGGGTCAGACCAGACCCCCGGCAGTAGCTCGGAACTGCCAGCTCCTGAAGTGGCTGAGCTCTTTGCAGAACGCGGTGGCGATCCACACCGACCCGGGAAGCGGCATCCTCTGGACCCCTTGGTCTGGCGTGGTTGGCGACCCGGCGAACCGTCCTGGCCAAGTCCTTGGGGGCGAGGGCGCCCCGGATGGCACGTCGGCTGCGCGACCATCGCCCAAGAACATCTCGGACCCCATATCGACCTGCAGGGCGGTGGTCGGGATCTCATCTTCCCCCACCACGAAATGACGGCCGCGATCGCGCAGGCCATCTACCCAGACGGACCCTTCGCCCGTTTCTTCGCTCACGCTGGGATGGTGCGCTACGGGGGAGAGAAGATGTCGAAGTCTCGAGGCAACCTCGTTTTCGTGTCCAGACTTCGCGAGGACGGCGTCGACCCGGCCGCCATCCGACTCGCCCTGCTGCGACATCACTACCGATCAACTTGGGACTGGCGCGACAGCGACCTGCGCGAAGCCGAGCAGATGGTCAGCGAGTGGCGACGCGCCTTCGCCGCCAGCGCCGGGGCGCCTGCAGGACCGGTTCGCTCCGCTGTCCTGGCAGCTCTCGCCGAGGACTTGGATGCGCCCTCGGCGCTACAGATCGTGCAGGAGTGGGTGGATATGACCAACGGTGTTGGCGGGCACGCCATCCGCAAAGATCGCGATGCGCCGGAGCAGGTACGCCTGCTGGTAGACGCGGCCCTTGGGCTCAGCTTGCCGAAGTCGACTGGTTCAGCGTGACGCAATAGCAGGTGTCCGAGTGGACCGTCGAGTCCAGACAGGCTCGCTGGACGTGAAGGCGAAATCGCGACGTGCCATCAGTCTCAGGCGCTATGCCAGAGTCTGTCCGAACAGAGAATCTTAGGCTCGTGCGCGGGAATGTTTGGACTCGTGGGTCCGTTCAGGTATGTGACGCCAAGTGGTGGCGTTCCCAAGAAGGGGAAGGGAGCCAAGTGAAGAACTACAGCAAGACCCCCGAGTCGCTCGCCCACCTGACTGACGTGCAGTTTCGCGTGACCCAGCAGGACGGGACGGAGCGAGCCTTCGACAACATCTACTGGGACAACCACGACGCTGGCATCTACGTCGACGTCGTGTCCGGACAGCCGCTGTTCTCCTCCCGCGACAAGTACGACAGCAGGACGGGCTGGCCCAGCTTCACCACGCCCATCGACGCCGACGCCGTCACGACCAAGACCGACCGCAAGCTCGGAATGGCCCGGACTGAGGTCCGCTCGTCCGGCGCTGATAGCCACCTCGGCCACGTCTTCAACGACGGACCCAGGGCAGCGGGTGGGTTGCGCTACTGCATGAACTCCGCCGCACTCCGATTCGTACCCGTCGCGAAGCTCGAGGCCGAGGGGTACGGCGAGTTCCGCGCCCTCTTCGACACCGACGAGAACCTCAACAACTCCAACAGCTCTGGGAAGTGAGCAGCGCATGAGCAGCACCAACGCCCCCGTCACCTCGACTACCACCAGCGATATCACCGAGACCGCCGTCCTTGCCGGCGGATGCTTCTGGGGCATGCAGGACCTGTTCCGCAAGCTTCCGGGCGTCATCAGCTCGCGAGTCGGCTACACCGGTGGCGAGAACGACAACCCCACCTATCGCAACCACCCCGGTCACGCTGAGGCCATCGAGATCGTCTTCGACCCGGCCGTGACCAACTACCGCAACATGCTGTCCCTGTTCTTCCAGATCCACGACCCGTCGACGCTGAACCGACAGGGCAACGACGTCGGGACGAGCTACCGATCGGCCATCTTCCCGCTCAGCCCGGCGCAGGAGCAGGTCGCGCGCGACACCATCGCCGACGTCGACGCATCCGGGCTGTGGCCCGGCAAGGCCGTCACGACCATCGAGCCAGCCGCGACGTTCTGGGAGGCCGAGCCCACCCACCAGGACTACCTGGAGCGGTACCCCAACGGATACACCTGCCACTTCGCACGCCCGGGATGGGTCCTTCCCGAGCGTTCCGCCCCGGCGGCCACCGCATAACGACTCGGCATGCCGGACGATGTCGCGACCTCTCGGGAGGTCGCGACATCTTGCATTTCACTACCGCGAACCCCGACCACCTGCGCGACACCGCTGACCCGTCAACGCGCCACGCAGTCGGTGGGCAACGGTAAGAGGCGCCACGCCCGACGTCACCAACAGCCATCCGTCGCACACCGACGCGAAATCCCCGAACCCCATCCGTCTCGGTTTCCCGTGGTCCCAGTGAAGGGCAGAGCTGCATGAGCGTGATCAGTAGAGGATTCGGCGGGCGAGAGGACCGCCCCGGTCGTGCTGTACCGCCCGGGCAATACCTGACTGACGACTTTCCCGTGCTCTCGGCCGGCCCGACGCCCCACATCGACACCGAGGACTGGCGACTCGACATCCGTGACGTCGACGGCTCGGCCACGTCGCTGACCTGGGCACAGCTGATGGCACTGCCAAGCGAAGAGATCACGGTCGACCTTCACTGCGTCACCCGTTGGAGCAAGCACGACACCCTGTGGCGGGGAGTCTCGCTCGACACCCTGCTTGCAGACTCGGAGTCCGAGGCGGAGTACGTCCTCATCCGCAGCTACGGTGACTACTCCACCAACCTTCCGCTCGAAGACCTCCTCGACGGCAAGGCATGGATCGCTTTCGAGTACGACGGCGACGACCTACCGGCTGAGCACGGTGGACCCGCACGCCTGCTCGTGCCGCACTTGTATCTGTGGAAGTCAGCCAAGTGGGTCAACGCCATCGAGCTGCGGGACGACGACCAGCCGGGATTCTGGGAGACCTTGGGATATCACGAGTACGGAGACCCCTGGCTCGAGCAGCGGTACATCGGCGATTGACCGGCGGCGAGACCAGAACCATGCAAGCAACCAGCAACCCTCTCGTCCAAGCACCTGGTGCGCGACGAGCCCCGTCGGGCTGGATGCGTGCGCGCATCGTCGAGACAAGAATGGAGACGCGCACAGCTAAGACTCTGGTCCTGGACGTCCCCGGCTGGGACGGACACGACGCTGGCCAGCACGTCGACATCCGCCTCACCGCACCCGACGGGTACACCGCGCAACGCAGCTACTCGATCGCGTCCGCCGGCATGGCCAACCAGCTCGAGCTCACGATTCAACAAGTCTCAGGAGGGGAGGTGTCGCCGTACCTGGTCGAGACCGCCGAGATCGGGGACGAGTTCGAGCTCCGCGGACCTGTCGGTGGCTGGTTTCGGTGGAAACCCAGCGACGATGGCCCCGTCAGTCTCATCGGCGGCGGCTCCGGGATCGTCCCGCTGATGGCCATGATTCGTGCCAGACAGCAGCAGGAATCCCTCGCGCCCTTCCACCTGATCTACTCGGCGAGGACACCCGACCACGTGTTCTACGCCAACGAGCTCTTTCGTGCGACTGAGACCGAACCGCACCTGCAGGTCACCTACGCCTTCACCCGCGCCGGCCTTCCCGCCGACACCCGCGCACCGGGACGGCTCACCGCTCAAGACGTCGCTGCGGCTGAGGACAAGCACGGTCCGCCTGCGCGCACTTTCATCTGCGGTCCCAATGGCTTCGTTGAGGCAGCGACAGAGCTGCTGCTGCAGGCGGGGCGCTCGGCATCGACCATCCGCACCGAACGGTTCGGACCATCAGGAGGATGACCATGGACTTCCACGAAGCTGACAGGACGCTGGATGGGAACGCTCTGGCCGGCGATCTCAGCGCGATCTTCACACCGGAGATGACTGCGGCCCAGACGACGTGCGCTGGGTGCGGAGACACCAGCGCGTTGGCTGAGGGAGTCGCGTACGCAGATGGGCCAGGCACGGTCCTGAGGTGCCGTGTGTGCCACCACGTGCTGCTGCGATTGGTCCGTGCCCGTGACGCGCTCTGGGTAGAGCTTCAAGGGATCACAGCCATCCAGGTGGTCACGCCGACATGAAAGCTCGAGGCAGTTGTCGTCAACGACCTAGTTGATGTGCTCTGTTCAGGCACTGGGCAAGGAAGGAACCGATGGATCTCACAGAAGCGCGCTGCAACGCAGGCACGTCGAGCTCGGTCGTCCTGAACTGCATTTCCCGGCAGTTCGAGCTGGTCAGGTGCTCAGAGGTCGTCGCAGTGGTTGGTTTTGCGCGAGACGGATCGCACTTCGAACTCGTGAACCTCTACGTGCTCCCGGCCCATCGCGGCAGCGGGGCGGCGCGGGAACTGGTCATTTCGGTACTCGACGTTATTAATGCCAGTATTGCAACGGTCTCCACCTCGTGCGCATACATGCTCCGCATCGCGACATTCGACGAGTATGCCCACCTTCTCACCACGCCCCCGGTAGCGACGTCGATGCGCACCACGGGCCGTGTGACTGGCACGAGCTCGATCGAGTCCAGGCACTCGCTCCGCCGACACTGACGCCGTCGAGCTCGTTGAGCCCCTCACGGGTGACCGGGTAGCCATCTGCATGTTCTGCAGAGTGGCCCGAAAACGACAGGCGCGTTCTGAACGACCTGTCTTAACAGACCGCCTACCTGCTCATTAGCGACCGGGCGGGATGGGGTTGTCGTTCGACACCGAATGGCGAATGGCGTGCAGGTCGGCCTCGGTGTTCGACGCGACACGCAATGCCTCTCGATCGCGCTCACGATCGCGCCGCATGTCCTGGCGCTGGCTGAGCAGGATCAACGGAAGCTGAACAGAAGCCAGCATCGTGAGCCCCAGACCTAGATAGGTCAGCATCATCGCGGGATGGGGTTGGATGGGCTCCCAGATCACGTTGGCCGCTACCCACGTAACCGCCGACACCACCAAAAGGACCAAGAACCGCCACGAGCCGAACAGGGCCGCCATCTGAGATGCGATGCGTTCGGGGACGGTGACTTCCGGTTCGGTGAACATGCTGAGCATGTGACCGCATGCCGGGCACACCACGGTGGCACCGACGTGCGCATCCCCGCGACCCTCGTCTGGGTGCCGGAAGCTGTCCTCTCGGGCATGGCGAGGCGACATCTCGAAAGTCCTCTCTCAGATCTGAACCTGATGATCAGGAACGCCGACCTCGTTCAGCAGGTGGTCGAGGTCGGCGTCGCATGCAGTCTGCCAGTTGGCCAGCCCGCGTCAGTGGCGATGACATCTACAGATGGGCGCACAGAGGCGTCCCTCAAGTCGTAGAGGGGGAGCCACGATGAAGGGAAGCCAGAGAAGAGCCGGCCCTGTGCTCGGGTCGACCAAGAAGGCACCCGCGGCGGCAGCCCCCGCATTCGAGCGACCACGGGAGAAGGCGCCGACGCTGGTCAGACAGACCACTCCTCACCTTGGGGACCTTGTCATTGGTGTCCGGTTTGGTCCGGCCCTTACCAGTCGATCGACTGCTGCTCATTGCGTGCCATCCGGATGCCGTGCATCTGCACGTGACGACGAAAGAACGCGACGGGCCAACGCCACGAAAGGGCAGGACCCGCCCGTGTGAAAGGAGTGACTCGGCCCCACGGTCGAGAACAAGCACTATGGCTACTTGTAGAGACATCGCGACGACCGGTGTGGTGGCGCTGGACGGCGAACTTCCCGCAGAAGTTGCCGCAGACCTCGCCGCACACGTCCGCGACTGTGCGGAGTGCTCGGCTTATCTGGGACAGGTGTCTGCGACTGCAGGGATCGTGGCCATGCGACTGAACGCCAGCGATGCCGACTCGAGCGGTGAGCTTGGAGCCGACTCCTCGCTCACTCTCGATGCCGCCGAGGATGAGCAGCAAGCTGCTCGGCGCACGCACCGACTCCTTACTGCCCTTGCCCTCGCGGCAGACCCCCAGCACGCTGACGACCTGGTCCAGGACACCTGGCAGCACCTACTCGAGCAGGCGCCGACCGGCACGGCACCGACCCGAGCACAGCTGTCCGAGCACCTGCTTCGACACGTTCGGCAACACGGTCACGACGACGACGTCGACCACGACTCCTGGGCAAACGCGATGTTGAGCCGGGGTAGGACCGCCGACGGAGTTGTGCGAGGGATTGTCCGCGAAGGCGAGCCCCCGACAGCGGATCTGAACGACGCCGTCAGCGCCAGATCAGTCGAGCACCTTGACCCCGATTCGGAACGTGCCGAACTGTACTTCCCCGACTTCTACGCGGACGGGCCTGGCGCTGACACATGGGTCGCTCCTCCCTCGCGCTGGCCAACCATCTCCCACATCGTGGGTCCGGACGCGGACCTTGAGACCAGCGAGCTGTACAGCGAGCTCGACACGGCCATTGGCGAGCTGCCCGAACACGCCTGGGACGCTGTCCACCTCGTCGACCTTGAGGGCCACACGTTGGAGACCGCCAGCTGGCTCCTCGGCGTGGATCGTGAGGTCGCACTGTCGAGTCTCAGCACCGGTCGAAACCACCTGAGAGGGCGCATCGACGCCTTCATGGCCGGACGTGACTCGTAGCGGGCTGCGGGACTGGAGCAACCCGACGCGGTGCGGTTACCGACCGTGCCGCGCCCCACTTAGTGTTTCGCCTCTGGTCAGTCGGGAGCCTAGTCAGGTCCACGGCAGTCATGACGGCAGTCCACCACGCTCGGCAAGCTCGCCACCCCGACGCGTCACGGGCGTCCGGGCTTTCATCGCGCCAGGGCGGGGAAGACCGGCAGCAGGACTCGGCCGGCGTCCGAGGCCGACAAGCGGAGCTCGCACGGACGCAGCACCATCAGTGCATGCCGCCGGTGCAGCAGCTGAACACCCAGCAGGGTGAGCGGGTGTGTTTGACGCAGACGAAGCATCCGCCGCGCCAGCGCTGCGGTGACGACGGGCCGCATGAAGGCCTCGTACGCCGAGAAGGCTCTCGCCGGATCGGAGTGGGTGGTGAGATGTCCGGCCAAGACGTAGCCAGCGATCAGGTCGAGGCTCGTTCCCGAGCCGTCTGCTGCGCCGCGCCCATGAGCGGCGTCGCCGAGCAGCACTGACCGGCCGTGCCACCAGGGCCCGTGAACCTGTACGGCGCGGAAGGTGTGGTGAGTGAAGTCCGATGCCGTGTCAAACAGTCGGAGAAGATCCTGACTGGCCCATCCGATGTCGGCGAAGTGCTGCGCAAGGAATGCCTTCTGGGTTTCGACGGGCTGGTCCTCGATCAGCATGGGGACGCGTGGCAGGTGGAACATCTCCACGTACGCCCGACCCTCGGGTGTGGTCTCTACGGTGACGGAGCGACGGCCGCCGGCGGTGTAGTGGCGGCGATGGTGTGGTCCGGAACGCCTGTTCAGGTCGCTCGCCAGGGCGAATCGCGTCAGTTCGCCCGGGACGGCGGTCGGGCCGATGTCACGTTCCATCGTCAGCCCGCGCGTTTGCGAACGCATGCCATCGGCAACGACGAGCACGTCGTAGCCGTAGTCGCCTAGGCCGCTGTGGCAGTAGGCGTGGACCGCGCGTTCAGAGGTGCCGACGGCATCAATGTGATCTTGGCGGACGAGGTCGCCCAGACCCGACGCCTGTCCGATGAGCGCGCACAGATGCTGCTCTGTCGTCCACACACCTGGTCGTGACGTCCCGTCTGGAGAGTCGTAACCGGCCGCCACGACTCGACCGCTCGCGGTCATGTAGGTGGTGTACATCCGCGGGAGCGCCCCCGTGCTGGCCGCGTCGGTTAGCCCCATCCGGGACACAACCTCCCCAGCAGAGCCACCCAGATCAAGCCTTGCCTGTCGAGCGGCGGGGGATGGATCACCGCTTGCAATGATCTCGACTGTCCAACCTGCGCGGAGCAGCCAGAACGCCAGGGTTCGCCCGCCCACCCCGTCTCCGACAACCAAAGCTCGACGCGACGACATCGACATTCGGTCTCCTTGAACGGGCATGATCTCGTCAGCCAGCGGGTTCACAGGCCGACGCCTAATGCGTGACCACCCGTCCCGTGGTTCTTTCCTCGAGGTCGAAGGTCTTGCATCGACGTCATAGTTGGGAGGGATCGGGTCTGCTCGGGGTAAGAGAGCTGGCTCTGGCGGACGCTCACGCGTGTGGATGATCCCGTGGTGGCCGCGCTGCACATCGCGCCGGCCCGGTTGGCTCCGACACAATCGGTGAGTCAGGTCGAGGTCGTCGCCGGACGCGGAATCGTAGGTGACCGGCACGAAGGTGCCAAGCACCGGCAAGTCAGCATCCAGAGCCTGGATGCGATCCGTGAAGCTGAGGCCATCTTCGGTGGTCCGATCGACCCGGGCCTCACCAGGCGCAACATCACCACATCTGGCGGCGTGATCCCGCGGGAGCCGGGGAGCGTGATCCGGGTGGGCGATGCCGTGCTCGAGGTGGTCCGGGTAGCCTCGCCTTGCCGGTTGCTCGACGAGCTCATCGGTCCGAACGCCCAAGTTGCGCTGCGCCGGCGTGGGGGGTCGATCTGCAGGGTGCTGGTCTCGGGTCCGGTGCGGATCGGCGATCTGATCAGGCTGCCGCAGTGACAGGCGATTCACCCGCCGCTGTGCTGGCTGAACATGTGTCCTTGGCCGTGGTCGCCGCGTACGGCCTCGAGCACGGTGACTTCGAACCGCTGCTTCGGCCCAGCCAGTTTGCCGACCTGCAGTCGAGCGTCGCCCTGGTGCTCGCCAAAGTCGTGGGCGCGCCGCCGAGGGAGGTCGCGAGAGACATCGCCGCCTACCTGGACCTCGATGAGGTCTGCGAAGCGATCGAGGTCAGCGGTCCCGGGTTCCTCAACTTCACCCTCCGCAGCTCTTGGATCGCTGGTCAGGTCAACGCCATCGACCATGGCGTCGCCAGTCATCGTGTGTCACAGAAACGACAACGTGTAGTCATCGACTACTCGGGGCCCAACGTCGCCAAGGAGATGCACGTCGGTCACCTTCGCACCACGGTGGTTGGTGACGCGCTGGCCCGCGTCTTGGAGTACTTGGGCCACGAGGTGATCCGCCAGAACCATGTCGGTGACTGGGGGACGCCGTTCGGGATGCTCATCGAGCACCTGGTCGACGTGGGTGAGGGGACCGCGGCAGCTGTGGCGGTCGCGACGGACCCGAACTGCTTCTACCAGGCGGCGCGCAGAAAGTTCGACAACGACTTAGCATTCGCCGACCGCGCACGCGCGCGGGTCGTGTCGCTCCAAGCTGGTGATCCGCACACGATGGCGCTCTGGTCACAGCTCATCGGCTACTCGCGTCGCTACTTCAACGAGATCTACTCGCGCCTAGGCGTCTCGCTCAGTGATGAGCACTTGGCGGGAGAGTCGATCTACAACGACGACCTGCCTGCGGTGTGCGACGAGCTGGAGTCCGCCGGGATCGCCACCGTCAGTGACGGGGCGTTGTGCGTGTTCCTCGAGGGCTACATCGGGCGCGAGGGCAAGCCGCTGCCGCTGATCGTGCGCAAGTCCGACGGTGGTTTCGGCTACGCAGCCACCGATCTGGCCGCCGTACGGCACCGCGTCCGGCGGCTGAAGGCGGACCGTTTGATCTACGTGATCGGCGCGCCGCAGGCGTTGCATCTACGGATGGTCTGGGACGCTGCCCGCGTCGCCAGCTGGCTTCCCTCCTACGTGGAGCCGGAGCACGTCTCTATCGGCAACGTCCTCGGTGCAGACCGGAAAATGCTGCGTACCCGATCCGGCAGCCCGCCACGGCTGAACGACCTCATCAACCAAGCGATCGGCGGCCGCCCGCGAGGCGATTGACGAGGACAGCCCCGACCTCGATGACAGTACTATCCAGGCCATCGCACCGATCATCGGCGTCGGAGCCATCAAGTACGCGGACCTCTCGGTGGCTCACAACAGTGAGTACGTCTTCGACCTCGAGCGCATGGTGAACCTGCACGGAAACACGAGCAGATACCTGCAGTACGCGGCGGCGAGGATCCGCAGCATCCTCCGCTCCGCGGATGACGAACTCCGCGAACCCGCAGGCAATGTCGAGTTGCTCGAACCGGCCGAGAGGGCACTGGGGTTGAAGCTGCTCGACTTCTCCGACGTCCTTCACGACGTCGCAATGCACTTGGAGCCGCACCGTTTGTGCGCATACCTCTTCGAGCTGTCGCAGACGTTCTCGATCTTCTACGAGCAGTGTCCTGTGTTGAACGCAGTTCCTTCACTGCGGAGCTCTCGCTTGGTGCTGTGCGACCAGGCACGAGACACGCTGGTCACCGGCCTGAACCTTCTCGGGATTGGGGTCCCCGAGATCATGTGAGCGACCCCTACGACCTACTTCTTTCGTCCAGTCTGGCCACCCGTCGAGCGGTAAGGATCGACGTCTCACAACACACAAACTGATGCCCGAACGTCTCCGAGAGCTGACCTGCCACCAGGTCACTGGACGGAACGGTGAGCTTCGGGCTACCCGACCTACGGAAGGCAGTGCTTTGGCAACCATCGACGTGACCGAAGACAACTTCGTTGAGCTCACAAGCCGCGACGGCATCGTGATCCTCGACTTCTGGGCTGAGTGGTGCGGGGTGTGTAAGCAGTTCGCACCCGTCTATGAAGCCGCCTCGGAAGCCAACCCCGAAATCACCTTCGCAAAGATCGACGTGGAGGCTGCAGGAAAGCTCTCGGACTCCTTCGGCATCCGCGCCCTGCCGACCATCGCAGTCTTCCGCGATCAGATCGGCGTCTACATGCAGGCCGGCGCTCTGGCCAAGCCCGATCTGCAGGAGCTCATCGACAAGGTGCGAGAACTCGACATGGACCAGGTCCGTGCCGACGTGGCTCATGAAGGAGGCGTCGGGCACGCCCATCACCACTGAGCGGTGCGGCGGGATCGTCGACGATCACACGCCGGGCAGAACACAGTTGCCACACAAACGAGCTAATGCCGCGGGCACCGGCGCCGTCTTGAACTGACCGCATGACAAGGGTGTGCGGGATATGGCACGTGCGGTCCCGAGTGGGCGCGAGCCGGTAGCGGCCGTCGTGGGGTCCTCACCCGCCGCCGCACCAGCGATGGGTGAGGACCTTAGGAAGGACCTCTTGCGCGGCGCTCGTGCACCATGACGCAGCAAGCGCGCACTTAGCGCTGCTAGGAGCCGGATCGGCCGCGTAGCCTGGGGGAACGATCCTGCGGTCGACGTCGGCTGGGCGAAGAGATCCAGTTGCTGACCAGGTAGAAGATGAGTAACCCCATGACGGCAAGCGCGCCGGCGAATGCGGTGTACCCCCAGCCAAGCGTCACCCCACGCTGACGAAGCAGCGCGCTGAACTCGGACATCCCGCCCATCGAAGCAACAAGCCCCATCGGCAAGAACACCACATTGACGATGGTCAAATTCTTGAGCAGCGCGTTCACGTTGTTGTTTACGATGTTGCCGCGGGCGTCAATGAGTCCGGACATGATTACTGAGTAGTTCCTGCCTTGGCGTGCCAACTGCTCCGTGTCGATGATGAGGTCGTCGAGGAGCGCGACGTCGACGTCGTTGAGCCCGAGCTGAGTCCGATACGAGCGCAGTCGATCCAGGACCGTCTTGTTGGCGTCTATCGCGTCGATGTAATACACGAGGTCTTCGCTCAGGTTGAACATCTGTACGAGCTCGCGGTTGTCGGTCGACTGTGCGAGACGCTCTTGAATCGTGTTCGCGCTCTCCTTGATTTCGCTCAACCGAGCCACGAACTCGCCGATGGTCGCCAGCATGACCCGCAAGATCACCTCAGGAGCGGAGTCGAGCTCTGGTCGAGAAGGGCTGAGTGGTGGACGCTGGTCGCTGACCACGATGATGACCTCCTCTCGCTGCAAGAAGAGTCCGACCGAAGCGACCTCGAAACGTCTGCTGTCGGAATCGGCGAGTGGGTCGGGACGTTTCCAGATCACAGTCGCAGTGCCAGGCTCACTGCCCAGCTCCACTCGGGCGATCTCTTCCGGGTCCAGAGCCGACGCCAGATCGTGAGCGTCGATACCATGGTCAGCCGCACAGGTGTGTCTCTCGCCCGCGTCGGGGTTGATGAACACCATTATGCGAGCGTCCGTGGCCGCGGACTCCACCATGTGCCCTCGGTCGAGTGCAAAGTGCTGCTTCATCGGATCCTTCCCAGTGGACAGGCTTCTAAGGGGGCGCACATGGTTAGTGCCGCCAGCTTCGGCAACCTCACCTCGAGACTGCACGGCACCTTGCTTGCCATGGCGCACGCCTGGTCCACTTCGGCTCCGCTCGGACACGTCACTTCGGCTCGATGCGGCCCAGCGGGATTGCGGCATTTCCAAGCGCCCTTTGCGCAGGAGCGGCCACACCTGGGTCGTATGATGTGCACCGACTCACGCGCTTCCTGGTGAACGGCCTGCGCCTCGCTTGCCCGAGCCAGGAATTGCGGCAGTCGCTTTCTGACTCTCGTGGTGGATCGGCGGCACGTTTGCCGCATGTGTTCTCGTAGGCGCGTGATGTGCCAGTGCTGACCGGCCTTGCTCCGCTGCGTCAGCGACAAACGCCCAGCTATGTGGTCCAACCCGCGCGAACGCCGATGCCGATAACCTACCTTATGTTAACTAGTGCCCATAGCCCCACTAGATAACCTATAGGGGCATGCTACCATGTTGACATGGCTCGATACCGTGAGATCGCCGAGGACCTCCGTCGCCGCATCGGCGCCGGCGAGTTCTCCTCCGGCCAGCAACTCCCCTCCATCGCGGCCCTGCAGGAGCACTACGACGTGCCCGGCTTGAACACGATCCGCCAGGCGCAGCAGCTGCTCGTCGAGGACGGCCTGGTCGAGACCCGCCAGGGCGTAGGCGCGTTCGTGCTGCGCAACGACCCGCAGCCACGCACCGTTGACATAGCCGCCGAACTGCGCACCGCGCGGGCCGCGATCGACCGAGCCCTTGCTGCCCTCGGCAACAAGAGCTGAACACTCATGCGCACAACTGTCGGAGGCGTCAGTCAGACTGTCCCTAGCCCGTTCACCCAGGAGATCCACGATGACGAAGCTGAACAGTGAAGCTCGACGCGTCCTCGCGGACGCGGGCATCACCGTCCGCGACTGGATCACCTACGGCGGCTGGCTCACCGACGTCACCGACGAGGCCGGCAATCGCGAGTGGATCCCCGAGGCCGAGTGGCGCGGCGACGAGTGCGGCTGCACCGACGACCGGTGCATCGGCCACCACCACGACGAGCACGAAGAGTGCGGGTGCCTGCCCGCCCTCATCCAGGAGCGCACCAAGGCCCGGGAAGCCTACGACATCTGGCAGGACTACCGCGCCGCCGTCGAGGCCAACGATGGCCGTGGTGACCAGGACGCCTATGACGCCGCCTGGAGCCGCGCTGAAGCCTGGGTGCGCCGCCACTACCCGCGCGCGCTGACCTTCTCCCTCGACGCAGTCGTGAAAGGCGAGCGCGGCATCTCCGCGACCTATCCGGCATTGGCCGACGGGTCGATCCCGAACTACGTCGGAGCGACACCCGAAGGCGACGGCTACCGCCAGCAACTGTGGACCGATGGCACCGACCCAAATGGCCATGTCAACCCCGAGCGCGCCAAGACCGTGTTCCGCCAGGGCGAGGACGTCGACGATGCCGACTGAGGCGAACTACGTGGCCGGCCTCGCGCTGCGCTGGGCCCGGGCCGACCCGATGGAGCAGTGGATCAACGACGCACCCAAGGGCGGCACCACTCCCCTCGCCGAGACCATCGGGGAGTACCTGGGATCTCACAACCCCTTCCCCGACGGCGCGCAAGTCGAGGTTGTGCGCCGCGACGGCGAGGGCTGGGAGCAGGCCACGGTGATCGATCGGACCGCGGTCGACGAGTGGACCGTCGAGTTCCACGACGGCGAGCAGGTCTGGCGCGATCACCACGAGCTGCGCCCCTGCTCCCCCGCGGCCGGCTGACGGGTGGCAGCACGATCCTGGCGCGATCAGCGCGTCGACGACCTCCTCGCTGCTGTCTCCGAGCTCGGAATGACGATGTCGCGCGCGGCCGCCGGTGACCTGCTCGACCAGCGGGTGGAGTACGTCGCCAACCAGATGCGCGTCACCCCAGCCACCGCGCGCAAGTACCTCACCGAGGAGACTCTGGCCGGCATGGCCCGCGAGATCGTCTTCGGCTTCGTCGAGGAAACCCCGGGAGCTGATCTGATGAGCGCACCGCGAACCTCAGCCGTGCCGGTGAGGTTCCTGGGCCGCGTTGTTGCGGGCCTCGGCGAGGTTCAGCGCATCCTCATGGTCGAGCGCGACGACCTCGAGCACACCCGCGACCGGGTGGCCCAGATCGCCCACTCACAGAGCCACCTCGGCCTCCTGCTCACCGACCAGGTAGCCACCATCGACTTCTACGACGAGCCCTCGGTCCAGATGCCACCCGCCCTCCTGCTGCGCGTGGCACGCTCCCTTGAGACTGCGGCCGACCTGGTGGAGGCTGGCCTGGTCGGCTACGAGGCTGACCCTCAGGAGAGCGCGGGGCTGCCGACCGCCTTCCGGCGCGACGTCGACCTGCTGCGCACCATGGCCGGCCAGGAGCAGAGCCCGTGACCGAGACCGCTGCGCAACCCCTGACCCTGTACGCCACGGTGCAGGAGATACCCCCCGACCACCGCGGCGGCCACACCCTCGGCCGGGACGAGCTGGTCGTCGAGGACCTCGACTACGACCACGCGCTCGAGGCCGCGCGGCGCGGCGTGCCTGAGGGGTGGCGGATCATCGCGTTGAGGGTTGAGCGCGAATCAGTCGCCACGGGTTGATCGCTCAGGCGCCTCCTGCGCACATAGGTGACCAGAAAGCGAGGTGGACCCATGAGCACTTCCCCAGCCGAAAACCCGGTCCCCGGAGTCGTCACCTTCACCGCCCGCGGCAACGCCGCCCTCGATCAGCTGGCCGACGCACTGGTCGCCGAGTGCGACGGCTCCCCCACGAGCATCGCCGACCTCCTCGAACAGGTCCTGGAAGCCGACATCGAGGATCTGGCCGAATCTCTCAGCCGGACCGCCCCCCCGGCGACGCCCGCGAGCCTCG
>ERZ761609.1283-NODE-1283-length-23084-cov-10.005949_pt1 | contig 23084 bp, 12 predicted proteins | sample MGYA00511163_ERZ761609 | MGnify/ENA primary metagenome ERZ761609 (study PRJEB28899, sample SAMN02445070) | bioreactor sludge metagenome | biome: EBPR sludge | place: Australia: Brisbane, Thorneside Wastewater Treatment Plant | collected 2011-12-16 ... | reverse complement strand
TGCGGCCCGCGCTGGCTGATCCAGTAAAGCACCGGCCCGTTCGATCTGGGTGATGGCCTCGGCAATGGTGCGCGGAGATGCGAACTCCTCCACCCGCAATCCGGTGGCGCGCAGCATGGTGCGGGTCGGTGCCTTGAGGATGGTTGCGGAAAAAACCAGATCAGGCCGGAGCGGCAGAACATCCTCCGCGGTGCCGGACAGGCTGCGAAAGCCAACAGCCTCGCGCCAGTACCAGGATAGACTGGGTTCTCGCGCCAGATAGCTCAGGCCAAGGATCTGATCGGGATCGGCCAGCGCAAGCAGCAGCTGATCGGTGCACATGTTGATGGAGACAACGCGTGGCCTGGCAGCCGCCGGCAGCAGGGCGATGACGGTCAGCGCCAACGTGGCCAGCAGCCTCCTCACGGCAGCACTTCCCAGGGCACGCGCGCGGCTGACGCATCGCTGGCCGCGCGAACCCCGAACACTTCGGCCAGGGTCGCATCGTCCAGAGCGGCCGATGGCGCGGCGTCGCGGACAACCTGGCTCCGGTTCATCACCAGGACACGGTCAGCGAAATGGGCCGCATGGCTGAGATCGTGGGTTACGGCCAGCACCAAGACCCCCTCCCGGGCCAGATCGCGCAGCAGATTGGCGATCTGCAACTGATAGCGCGGATCGAGCGAGGCGGTCGGTTCGTCGGCGAGAACCAGCGGCGTCTGCTGGGCCAACACGCGGGCGAGCGCGACACGGGCCCGCTCGCCGCCCGAAAGATCGGTCGCCGGCTGGTCGAGAATGGCGCCAATGCCGGTCCGGGTGATGGCATCGGCGACAGCTGCGGCATCAGCGCCGGTCAGTCGGCGCGGATCGCCGGCGCCATGCGCCAGCCGGCCGAGGCCAACGATATCGCGAACGGGCAGCGGCCAATGTGTCTGATGGCCCTGAGGCAGATAGCCGATCAGCCGGGCGCGTTCGGACAGGGTTATCGCGGCGAGCGGCTGGCCCGCCAGCATGATGCTGCCGGAACAGGGCAGGCGGCCGGCAACAGCACGCAGCAGGCTTGTCTTGCCGGCACCATTGGGGCCGACGATGGCGACAAACTGGCCCGGTGCGAAGGTGGCGTTGACATCGGCCACAACGGTCCGGTTGCCAAGGACCACGCTGACCGATTGCAGCGCCAGCCAGCCGGTCATTGCGCGTCTCCGGCAAACAGGCGTCGCTGGTTGAGGATCAGGCTGAGGAAGAACGGGGCACCGACCAGGGCGGTAATGACACCGACCTTGAGATCGGTCGATGCCGGGGCCAATTTGACCAGACAATCGGCCGCGAGCAGCAATGCCGCTCCGGCCCAGGCACTGGCGCCAAGCAGGCGTCCGGGATCGTGGCCGACCAGTGGACGGACAAGATGCGGCGCCACCAGCCCGATGAAACCGATGGCGCCCGAAACCGCAACGGCGGCGCCGACGCCGAGCGCGACGCCGACAATCACCGCGACCCGGGTGCGGGAAACGGCAACACCAAGGCTGGCGGCAACATCTTCGCCAAGGGTGAGCGCGCGCAAGGCCCGCCCCTGTGCCAGCAGCAATGCGCTGCCAGCCAGAATGAATGGAGCAGCGAGCCACAGATGGCGCAGGCTGCGATCCTCCAGCGACCCCATCAGCCAGAAGGCGATCTCCAGGGCTGCGTAGAAATTGGGGGCCAGATTCATGGTCAGGGCCGTTGCCGCGCCGGCGAGACTGGCAATCGCCAACCCGGCCAGCACCACAACCAGCATCGGGGCGCCTCTTCCTGTCACCAGCAGCAGCAGGCCAACTGAAGCCAGAGCGCCGATGATGCCGGCTACCGGCATCCAGGCCGACAGAATGTCGACCCCGCCAAAACCAACCATGGCTACGGCAGCGAAGGCTGCGGACTGAGGTGCTCCGAACAGGGACGGGTCGGCGAGAGGATTGCGGGTCAATCCCTGCAAGGCCGCGCCGGAAAGGCCAAGAACCGCCCCGATCAATCCGGCAAGCACCATGCGTGGCAGGCGAATGTCGTGGACAATGATCGCATGAACCGGGTCGTCAGGCTGACCGAACAGCGCCGCTGCCACCTCAGCCGGCGTCAGCCGCACGGGACCGAGCGCCAGCGCGGCGAGCGCCAGACTTGCCGTCAGCGGGACGAGCAGGGTCATCAGGCGCGTTCGGGTCAGAGCCATGGTCCTGTTCCTTCGCCAACTCGCCGGCCCGGCGCAAGGAAATTGTATCGGATCGACCGATGGCCATCGCCGCAAGGATGGAGCGGGCCGCCTGGTCGGCAAAGAGTGAGTCCAGTCCGGTTTCGAGCCGCCGCCGCCAGTTGGGGCGCTCGCGGTCGGTGCCGGGCAGGTTGACGGCCTCGGTCTCGCCGGCGAGATCGTCCATCTGGGCAAAGGCGATGCGGCAGGGACTCGCCGCGACATAGGCATGCAGCGCTGCGGCTGTCGCAGCATCGAGCGGGGCGTCCTTGGCCGGGGCGGCGGGGATCAACCCCTTGCCGATAAGGGCGTCGATCAGCCGCTGCCTTTCCGCGGCGCGGGCTGCGGCGGCCGCAGCCGGATCATCAATCCGGCCAAGGCCGGCCGCCTCGGCAAGATCGGAGCCGTTCCACCAGCCGGCGAGCGTCGGCAGATCGTGGGTGGCAAGGCAGGCGACCGCATCGGCGGGATAGGTCGCAGGATCGCGGAAATCCTCACCCTCGCGTTCGAACCACAACACCCGATAGCTCAGGATGTCCGCGTCCGCCATCGCTTGACGGAACCCATCGGGCACCGTGCCGAGATCCTCACCGACCACCCGGCAACCACGGCGATGGCTCTCAAGCTGCAACTCGGCCAGCAGCGCGTCGCGCGGATAGGCGACATAGGCTCCTTCGGCGGCCAGGGCGCCATCGGGTACGCAGAACAATCGCGTCAGGCCCATCACATGGTCGATGCGCAGCATGCCGGCATGGCGCATGTTGGCAGCGAGCAGCGACCGCCAGGCGGAAAAGCCCCCCTCGTGCAGAGTCAATGGATTGGGAGGCGGCAGGTTCCAGATCTGGCCGGTGGCGGAAAAAGGATCAGGCGGCGCCCCTACCGAGGCACCACAGGCCCAGTGCCGGGCCTGTGCCCAGACCTCGGCGCCGTCGGGTGCACAACCGACCGCAAGGTCACGATAGAGGCCGAGGCTGAGACCGGCGTCACGGGCGGCCTGTGCGGCGGCGGCCAGCTGGCGGTCGGCCAGCCATTGCAGATACATCTCGAACGCGAGGGCGAAGCGGTGCTGTTCGGCAAAGTTGCGCACGGCGCGGGAATTGGCATCGGCCAGCCCGCCCTCCCAGGTGGCCCAGGGCTTGCCCGCCTGTCGCTCCTCGATCAGGCGGAATGTCGCGAACCGTTCCAGCGCCGCGCCGCCGGTCTCGACAAAGGCGAAAAACGCGGACCGCAAGGGTTCGCCGCCAAAATCGGCGGTGCGGAAAGCTTCAAACCGGGCTTTCAGAATGGCGAGTTTCAGCGCGGAGACGCGCGCGTAATCAATCGATCTGGCTGCCCGCAATCCTTCGAACTCGGGCGCTGCGGCGGCCAGCATTGCCTCGGCCAGCGGCGAACTGGGCAGATCGTCAAGCGCCGTGACATCGATATAGATCGGGTCGAGAAAGCGACGGTCGGAGGGGTGATAGGGGCTGACCCGGCTACGATCGCTGCCGTTCAGCGCATGCAGGGGATTGATGCCGAACGTGGCCGCCCCGGCGTTTGCGGCATGGCGGACCGCCTCGGCAAGGGTTGAAAAGTCGCCAATTCCCTGATCGGCACCAGAGCGCAGGGTATAAAGCTGGGCGGAAAGGCCGAATCCGGGTGCCATAGGCGCCTGTGCACGTTCGGGGGCCACGGTCAGTTGGCAGTCCAGCCCGGTCGTCTCGTCGAGCAGCCGGTAGCGCCCGGCAGCAAGCGGCGGAAGATCGGACCATATGCGCTCGAACGGACGGCCGTCCGCGGCAAGGCAAGACACGCGGCGGCTGTGATCGGCGTCCCATTCGATTTCGATGCGGGCGCCAGCCTCATCGGTCAGCGACAGCATTCGGGGTGGCTTGTCGGGTGCCGCTCCGCAAACAACCGGCACCGCGATGGGCCGGCCGGCGCGGCCATGCAGCGTCGCGGGCAGGCGGCGGCGGTCACGGGTTTCGGCAAGCTGCTCGAGTGCATCGCGGGCTCCTCCCTGCGAGGTCACGTCGAGGCCCATCGCCGTGAGCAGGGCTCGCCTTGTTGCTTCCGGCACGACATGGCAGGTGCCGCCAAGATCCCACCAATCGGCGGTGATGCCGACGGCGGAGGCAAGCCGGTCGACAGTGGCCGGGCGGGCCGCAGGCGGGCCTTTGCGACCGGCGGCTGGGTCGGGCGCTTCTGCCAGCAGTACAACCGAGCGCGGCGCAATGTCGATGCGGTTTGTGCCCGATGGCAGGGGCTTGCGCCACTCTGTTGCCGGACGGGCGGTGTCGACCGCAACCTCCCACAGCCGCCCCGGTTCGGTTGCCGGGACGGCATGGGCCACCGGCTCACCACCACGATGGAGGATCATCAGCAGCCGGGCCGGATCGGCGCCCGCTCCGGTCAGGTGCAGGGCGAGGGTTGCAGCGTCCGGGCTGCCCCAATCCTCCGGCGCCAGGGGCTGGCCGGCGGGCGTCATCCACTGGGCATCGGGATTGCCGTCAAGCTCGCGCGGCTCGCCGGTCAGGAACCGGTCCTCGGCAATGAGGCCGAACCGCCGCCGCGCGGCGATCAGCGCGCGGGCTGCCTCCAGCAACTGGCTGTCCGGTGCGCTCCAGTCGAGCCAGGTCAGCGCATTGTCCTGTGCGTAGGCATTGTTGTTGCCGGCCTGGCTATGGCCGAGTTCGGTGCCCATCTGCAGCATCGGCGTGCCGCGCGACAGCAGCAGCGTCGCCAGGAGGTTGATCTGGTCGCGGCGGCGGGCTTCGGTGATCGCAGGATCTGCGGTCGGCCCCTCGATGCCATGGTTCCAGGAATAGTTGGCGTCCGTGCCGTCGCGATTGTTCTCGCCATTCGCGTCGTTGTGCTTGACGCTGAAGCTGACGAGATCGGCGAGCGCAAAACCGTCATGGGCGGTGACAAAGTTGATGCTGCGCGCCGGACGTTTGGTGTGGAACAGATCGGATGAGCCGGCGATGCGGGTGGCCAGAGCGCCGAGCATGAAGCTCTCGCCGCGCCAGAAACGGCGGACATCGTCGCGGTAGCGGTCGTTCCATTCGCCCCAGCCGGCGGGGAACCGGCCAGCCTGGTAGCCGCCGGGACCGATATCCCAGGGTTCGGCGATCAGCTTGAGACCGCAGAGTTCGGGGTCCTGCCGCAGGGCGGCAATCAGCGGAGCGGCGGGGTCGAAGCCATCGGCGCGGCGGCCGAGAGCAGTGGCAAGATCAAAGCGGAACCCGTCGATGCCGGCGCGGCGCACCCAGGTCCGCAAGGCATCCATCGCCATGCGCACTACCGGTGGCCGGTCGAGCGCCAGCACGTTGCCGCAGCCCATGTCGTCAATGTAACGGGCGAGATTGTGCGGATTGAGGCGGTAGTAACTGGCGTTGTCGAGGCCGCGCAGCGAGACCGTCGGGCCGAGTTCGTCGCTCTCGCCGCAATGGTTGAGCACGACATCGACGATGACCTCGATGCCGGCCTGATGCAGGGCGTCAACCGCAGTGCGGATGTCAGCCCAGCCGCCGGGAGCAAGCTTAGGCTCCGGTGCCATGAAGGCGACTGGGTTGTAACCCCAGGCATTGGTCAGACCGAGCGGTGGCAGGTGCCGCTCGTCGATCCAGGCGGCGGCGGGCATGATCTCGACCGTGGTAATGCCGAGCGATGCAAGATGGGCGATGGAGGCCGGATGGCCAAGACCACGGAAGGTGCCGCGCATCGCCTCCGGAACGGCGCTGTTGGCGCGTGAAAATCCGCGCACGTTGAGTTCGTAGAGAATGGTTTCGGGCCAGCCATGCAAAGGTGCGCGCGGAGCCGGCGCCACCGGGGGCGTGACAATCGCTTTCGGCATGACCGGCGCGCTGTCGATGTCGGAAAACGACAGATCCCATTCGCCCGGCCGGTAGCCGAACATGTCCGGGTGCAGGACGAGGCGGCGGTCGAGCGCGACCGCGTAGGGATCGACCAGCAGCTTGAACGGGTTGAACCGGTGGCCGACGACAGGATCGTAGGGACCATGGGCGCGCAGGCCGTAACGCGCGCCGATGCTCACGCCCTCGATATGGCCATGCCAGACATCGCCGGTGCGTTCGGGCAGCGGAATGCGCGCGATCTCGCGGGTGCCGGCGGCATCGAACAGGCAGAGGTCGATGCGGGTGGCATGGGCCGAGAACACCGCCACATTGATCCCGGTGGCCGTGGACGTGACGCCCAGCGGCTCCGGCGATCCGGCGGTGCGGCGATGGTCCATCAGGTGATCACATCCGGCTCGGTGCGGTCGGTGAAATGGGTGATGCGGGCCAGGGATCGCGACAGCGCGATCAGCTCCTTCAATGCAATGCCGGTGTCGAGACCGAGAGTTCCGCTGGCCGGTTCGTAGCGTTCGATATAGACGCGCAAGGTCGCGCCCACCGTGCCGGTGCCGGACAGGCGGTAGACGATGCGCGAGCCGTCGGCGAACAGCACGCGCACGCCCTGCTGGCTCGTATCGGAACCATCGACCGGATCGTGATAGGCAAAGTCATCCGCTGCCGCGACATCAAGTCCGCCGAAGCGCTGGCCCTTCAAAGTGCCGAGGCTGGTGCGCAGATGCTGCATCAGCGCATTGGCGCCGTCGCTGGCGACTTCCTCGAAATCATGGCGGGCGTAGTAGTTGCGACCGTACGTGGCCCAATGCTCGCGGACGATGGCCTGAACGCTCTGGCGACGCGCGGCGAGGATGTTCAGCCACATCAGGATGGCCCAGACGCCATCCTTCTCGCGCACATGGTTCGAACCGGTGCCGGCGCTCTCCTCGCCGCAGATGGTGACGAGCCCGGCATCAAGCAGATTGCCGAAGAATTTCCAGCCGGTCGGCGTCTCGTAGGAATTGATCCCAAGCTTCTCAGCCACCCGGTCGGAGGCGCCGGAGGTGGGCATGGAACGGGCCACGCCGGCGAGGCCCTTGGCATAGCCCGGCGCCAGATGCGCATTGGCTGCGATCATCGCCAGACTGTCGGACGGGGTGACGAACTGCCCCCGCCCGATGATCAGGTTGCGATCGCCGTCCCCGTCCGAAGCGGCGCAGAAATCGGGGGCATTCGGCCCATGGGCGAGGTCGTAGAGATGCTTGCAATGGACGAGGTTGGGATCGGGGTGGTGGTGGCCAAAATCCGGCAGCGACACGCCGTTGAGCACGCTGCCCTTCGGTGCTCCGAGGAGTGTTTCGAAGATGGCATGGCCGTAGGGGCCGGTCACCGCGCTCATCGCGTCGAAGGTGAGGCGGAAGCCGCCGTTCAGCATGGCGCGGATGCGGTCGAAATCGAACAGGGTCTGCATCAGCGCGGCGTAATCGGCGACCGGATCGACGATTTCGACGCTCATGCCGGCAATGCGGGTCGCGCCGATCCGGTCGAGATCGACATCCGCCGCCTCGACGGTGCGATAGGCAGAGATGGATTTCGAGCGGGCAAACACCGCATCGGTGATCTTCTCCGGTGCGGGGCCGCCGTTGCCGGCGTTGTATTTGATGCCGAAATCGCCGTCCGGGCCGCCGGGATTGTGGCTGGCAGACAGGATGATGCCACCAAAGGCGCCGGATTTGCGGATGAGATGGGAGGCGGCCGGCGTCGAAAGTATGCCAGCGCGACCGACCAGCACGCCGCCGAACCCGTTGGCGGCGGCCATTCTGATCACCGTCTGGATGGTCTGGCGATTGAAGTAACGGCCATCACCGCCCACCACCAGCGTCTTGCCGGCAAAGCCTTCGAGACTGTCGAAGATCGACTGGATGAAGTTCTCGACATAATGCGGGGTCTCAAACACCGTGACCTTCTTGCGCAGGCCCGAGGTGCCCGGCTTCTGGTCGGAAAACGGCGTGGTGGCGACAGTCTTGATCATGCGAGGGGTCTCTCCGGCTTCACGCTGCCCGGCCTAACAGCGAACGGTAAAGATCCGCATAGCGCCGGGCCGGACCGGACCAGGATACATCGGTGTTCATGCCGTTGGTCTGCATCAATTGCCAATCGTCCGGCACGGCAAACAGGCGGGCGGCACGGGTCAGGGCCTCGATCAGCGGCTCGCGCGCCACGGGGAAGAACTGGATGCCGGTGGCAACGCCGTTGGCGAGCGCCATCTCGTTGGCGTCGATCACGGTATCGGCGAGGCCGCCGACACGCGCGACAATCGGCACCGCGCCGTAACGCAGGGCGCACAGCTGGGTGAGGCCGCAAGGCTCAAAACGCGAGGGTACGAGAATGGAGTCGCTGCCGGCCTGGATCTGATGGGCGAGACGCTCGTCATAGCCGAATTCGCAGGCGATGCGGCCAGGATAGGTTGCCGCCGCCGCGCGGAACCCGGATTCCAGATTGGCATCGCCGGCGCCGAGCAGCACCAATTGGCCGCCGAGCCTCATCAGCGCCGGGATTGCCTCCAGCAACAGGTCGAGCCCTTTCTGCCAGGACAGGCGGGTGACAATGCCGCAGAGCAGAGCGTCGGGGTCCTGATCGAGCCCCATACGTTCCTGCAACGCCTTGCGATTGGCCCAGCGGGCGCCGAAATGGTCTGAATCGAACGTGGATTCGAGCGCATCGTCGCTGCCGGGATCCCAGACCCGGGTGTCGATGCCGTTGATGATGCCGACAAGATCGCCGGCGCGGGCGTTGATCAGCCCGTCAAGGCCCATTCCGGCTGCCGGAGAACGGATTTCCACCGCGTAGGTCGGCGAAACGGTTGTTATTTTGTCGGCAAAGCGCAGGCCGGCCTTCAGATAGCCGATCGTGCCGTAATACTCGACGCCGTCGGTGTGCCAGGCTTGCGGCGGCAGGCCGATCCTTGCCAGCCATTCCGGTCCGAACTGGCCCTGAAACGCCAGATTGTGCACGGTCATGACCGTTTTCGGCGCCGGGCGGGCATCATAATGCAGGAAAGCCGGAACCAGACCGGCCTGCCAGTCATGGGCATGAACAATGTCGGGCTTGAAACCAGCCAGCAGGCCCTGACCGATGCTGGCGCCGGCCCGGGCCAAAGCGGCAAACCGCGCCGCATTGTCCGGCCAGTTCTGCCCATCCGCCATGACATAGGGATTGCCGGGCCGGTCATAGAGGTGGGGGGCTTCGAGCAGCAGCAGCGGCAGGTCGTTGAAGGTGGCGCTGAGCAGGCGCGCCTTGCCACCATAGAAATCAGCAAATTCGTGTTCCAGAACCGCCTTCTTGAGCTTCTCGCGGATCGCCGGATAGCAGGGCACCAGCGTTCGCATCTCGACATCCAGCCGGCCGAGCGCCAGCGGCAGCGCGCCAGCTACATCGGCGAGGCCGCCGGTCTTGATCAGCGGGAAAATCTCCGAGGTGACCGACAGGACCTTGATTTTGGCCATCACCTATTTCCCGAGCTGGGCGATCATGCGTTCGGTGATCAGGCAGACGCCATGGTCGGAGCGGCGGAACCGGTGGGCATCGAGCACCGGGTCATCACCCACAACAAGCCCTTCGGGAATACGAACCCCGCGGTCCACCACCACATTTCGCAGGCGGGCATGCCGGCCGACATCAACATAGGGCAGAATGACGGCATTCTCGATGCTGGAGTAGGAATTGACCCGGACACCGGTGAACAGCAGCGAGCGCTTGAGACGCGAGCCGGAGACGATGCAGCCGCCGGAGACCAGCGAGGAGACGGCATGGCCGCGCCGGCCGTCCTCGTCATGGACAAACTTGGCGGGGGGCGTGATTTCGCCGTAGGTCCAGATCGGCCAGCTGCGATCATAGAGGTCAAGCTCCGGCACCACGTCGGTCAGATCGATATTGGCAGCCCAATAGGCATCGACCGTTCCGACATCGCGCCAATAAGCCGTCTTTTCCGATTCGGACCGCACGCAGGAGCGCGAGAAGTGATGGGCAACCGCCTTGCCGTGCTTGACCAGGTAGGGGATGATGTCCTTGCCGAAATCATGGCTGGAATTCGGATCATTGGCATCGCGATTGAGTTCATCGGCGAGCAGCGACGTGTTGAATACATAGATTCCCATGCTGGCCAGGCAACGGTCCGGCCGGCCGGGCATGGTCGGGGGCTTCTTGGGCTTTTCGTAGAACTCGACGATGCGGTCGTTTTCGTCGACCTGCATCACGCCGAAGCCGGTCGCTTCCTTCTTCGAAACTTCCAGGCATCCGACCGTGACATCCGCACCCTGCTCCACATGCTGCTGGAGCATCATCTCGTAATCCATCTTGTAGACGTGGTCGCCAGCCAGCAAGACGATGAATTTTGGATCGTAATCCTGAACGATATCAAGGTTCTGGAACACTGCGTCGGCCGTGCCGATATACCAGCGGTCCTCCGAGACGCGCTGCGAGGCAGGCAGGATGTCAAAGCTCTCGTTGCGCTCGGTGCGGAAGAAGTTCCAACCCTGCTGGAGATGGCGGATCAGGCTGTGCGCCTTGTATTGTGTCGCCACCGCGATGCGGCGGATGCCGGAATTGACCGCGTTGGACAGGGCAAAATCAATGATACGCGACTTGCCGCCGAAGTAGACCGCCGGCTTGGCGCGCCTGTCGGTCAGCTCCATCAGGCGGGAGCCGCGGCCTCCTGCCAGAACATAGGCCATCGCATACCGCGACAGCGGCGCGCTTGCTGGCACCCGTACCGACATTCCGCATCTCCCCGGACAACCACGCTGCCGGTGGCCTCTAGCAGCGCCGATCCTTGGGGAAGCATAGCCATTCACGCCGAACACAAAAGCAAAAAGTAAACCCGCGCGGTGCCTATTTTGCCGCATTGCAAAGATTGGCACGCAGGGCGTGTATGTTTTGCAGTTCCGGTATGAAAGGTTGCTCTTTGGCCAATGCCGGTGCAATGCGGCCATAATACCAGTGGCCCTCACAAATGACCTGCCGGTCATTTCTCGGGCCGTCCCTCGCAACCGGGCCTTCGGCCCTGCTCGGCGTCGCATTCGCTCCTGACCAGCGGCCGGCCATGACGAGAACCAACGAAAGTGCCGGCAGCCGGCGGCCAAATGACAGACGGGGGCGTTCAGCGCAGGTCCAAAAACGCTCATGGCCGAGCGGGCCCCGGCCATGAATGTGTCTTTCGGTGCTGCCAAGATCAGGCGGAGACGCTGGCCCCCCAGATGTCCTGGGCATATTCGCGGATGGTGCGGTCAGACGAGAACCAGCCCATTCTCGCCGTGTTATGGATCGACTTGGACCACCAGCTGGCCTTGTCGGTCCAGCAGGCATCGATCTGGCGCTGGGTGGCGAAGTAGCTGTCGAAATCGGCGGTGACCATGTAGTGGTCGTAGTTGCGCAGCACCTCGACGAGTTCGCGGTAACGGCCCGGATCGTCGGGCGAGAATACACCCGAGGCGATCGAATCGAGCACCTGGCCGAGCCAGCGAGAGGCGGCAATGGCCGGCTGGCCGGAAATGCCCTGGGCGGCGCGGCGGGCCTCGACCTCGTCGGCCTTCATGCCGAAGATGAAGAAATTCTCCGCCCCGACATGATCACGCATCTCGATATTGGCGCCATCCAGCGTGCCGATCGTCAGCGCGCCGTTGAGGGCGAGCTTCATGTTGCCGGTGCCGGAGGCTTCAGTGCCCGCCGTGGAAATTTGTTCCGAGAGGTCGGCGGCCGGCACGATCATCTCGGCAAGCGAGACGTTGTAGTTGGGAAGGAACGCCACCTTGAGCAGGCCACGCACCGTCGGATCGTTGTTGACGATACGGGCGATATCGTTGGCCAGCTTGATGATCAGCTTGGCAAGATGATAGCTCGGCGCCGCCTTCCCGGCGAAGATCTTGACGCGCGGCACGAAATCACCCGAGGGGTTGGCGCGGATCGCATTGTAGAGCGCCACCGTCTCAAGCAGGTTCAGAAGCTGGCGCTTGTATTCATGGATGCGCTTGATCTGCACATCGAACATCGCCGCCGGGTCGACGCGCACACCGATCCGGTCATGGATCAGCTTGGCAAGCCGGACCTTGTTGGCATAGCGCACCCGCTCGAGGCGCGCATGCAGGCTGGCGTTATCGGCATGATTGACCAGTTCGGACAGGGCGGCCGGATCATCCAGCAGGCGATCGCCGAGTGTTTCGGTGAGGCAGCGGGTCAGACCCGGATTGGCTTCCATCAGCCAGCGGCGGAAGGGGATGCCGTTGGTCTTGTTCTGGATACGATCCGGATAGACCTGATGCAGATCGTGGAACACGGTCTTTTTCATCAGGTCCGAATGCAGCGCGGACACGCCGTTGACGGCATGCGAGCCGACAAAGGCCAGATGGCCCATGCGGACACGGCGGCCGTTGTGCTCGTCGATCAGCGAGACCGAGGCGAGCAGAGCGGGATCGCTGCGACCGGCCTTGCGCAGGCTTTCGAGATGATCGGCGTTGATCAGATAGATGATCTGCATGTGGCGCGGCAGCAGCCGTTCCATCAGCGGCACCGGCCAGCTTTCCAGAGCTTCGGGCATCAGCGTGTGATTGGTGTAGGCCATGGCCTCGCGGGTGATCGCCCAGGCATCCTTCCAGTCCACATCATGCAGGTCGACGAGGATGCGCATCAGCTCGGCCACGGCGATGGCCGGATGCGTATCGTTCATCTGAATCGCCACCATGCGGCCAAGCGCACGAATGTCGCCATTCTGGGAGATGTGGCGGCGCACCAGGTCCTGCAACGAGGCCGAGACGAAGAAATATTCCTGCCTCAGGCGCAGTTCCTGCCCGGCCGGCGTGGCATCGGACGGATAGAGGATCTTGGAAATCGCCTCGGCCTTGACCCGGTTGGCCAGCGCCGCGATGTAGTCGCCCTGATTGAAGGCGTCGAGACGCAACGGTTCCGGCGTGCGGGCACGCCACAGCCGCAAGGTGTTGAAATGCCTGGCGCGCCAGCCGACGACCGGCATGTCGTAGGCAATCGCCTTGATGGTTTCGGCGGCCTTCCAGACCTGAGCGCGCGGCTCATCGCCCGCGCCCTGGCTGACGGTGCCGCCAAAGCCGATGTTGTATTGCGCTTCGGGGCGTTCAAATTCCCAGGGATTGCCGAACCACAGCCAGTCCTCCGGGTATTCCTCCTGCCAGCCGTTGTTGATCTGCTGGCGGAAAAAACCATGGTCGTAGCGAATGCCGTAGCCGTAGGCGGCCACCGACAAGGTTGCCATCGATTCCATGAAGCAGGCGGCAAGCCGGCCGAGGCCACCGTTGCCGAGCGCAGCATCCGGCTCGACTTCCTTCAACACTTCAAGATCGACATTGAGTTCGGCCAGGGCCGACCGCACGATGTCGGTCACGCCGAGGTTGTTGAGGGCATCGGTCAGCAGGCGGCCGATGAGAAATTCCATCGACAGGTAATAGACGCGCTTGCGGCCTTGCGCGCGGGTTGCGCGGCTCGATTCCATCCAGCCGTCGACGATCTTGTCGCGAACCGCCAGCGTGGTGGCGAGAAACCAGTCCCGCTCCGAGGCAACGCTGGCATCCTTGCCGACGGCGTAGTTGAGCTTTGCCTCGACCGCCTGCTTGAACGAAGCGACTTCGGCGGCATCGGGCATCGGACGGTGCTGGACGGCATCGTCATTGACAGCCGGCTTCATGGCCTTGAGATGAGATTTCATACGCAACGCACTCCCCTCAGAGCCCGGTGTATCCGGGCTTTCCCCTTGTTAGTGTTTTCGAGACCTTCAGAAGATGGTCCACGAGACCCGCGGTCGAGGCATCGAGCCCGACCGGCGGACGTTCCCCGGCGACGACCGGCATCAGCCGGGCGCAGAGTTCCTTGCCCAGTTCGACACCCCATTGGTCGAACGAATTGATGTTCCACAGAACGCCCTGCACGAACACCTTGTGTTCGTAGAGCGCAATCAGCTTACCCAGCGTCGCCGGATCCAGCCGGCGGTAGATAAGCGTGTTGGTCGGCCGGTTGCCGGAGAACACCTTGTGCGGGGCGAGACGCTCGACCTCGGCCGGAGCGGCTCCGGCGGCAGCGAGCTGGGCGCGCGCTTCATCGAGCGTGCGGCCGCGCATCAGGGCCTCGGTCTGGGCCAGAGCATTGGCGACCAGCGCGCGGTGATGGCTGGCATCGGCAGCGACCGGCTCGGCGCCGATCAGCACATCTGCCGGGATGACATTGGTGCCCTGATGGATCAACTGGTAGAAGGCATGCTGGCCATTGGTCCCGGGTTCGCCCCAGATAATCGGGCCGGTGGCGCCGGCAACCGCGCTGCCATCGAGGCGCACGCCCTTGCCGTTCGATTCCATGTCGAGCTGCTGCAGATAGGCCGGAAACCGCGCCAGCCGCTGCTCGTACGGCAGGACGGCATGCGAGGGATAGCCAAGAATGCTTCGATGCCAGACGCCGGTCAACGCCATCAGAACCGGCATGTTGCGATGGAACGGGGCATTGCGGAAATGCCGGTCCATGGCCTCGGCGCCGCCGAGAAATGCCTCGAAGTTGCGGGCCCCGATGGCAATCATCACGGGAAGGCCGATGGCCGACCAGACCGAATAGCGGCCGCCCACCCAGTCCCAGAAGCGGAACACGCGGCTGGCATCGATCCCGAAAGCTTGCGTCGCCGCCATGTTGGTGGAAACGGCGGCAAAATGCGCGCCCACCGCAGCCTCGCCCAGCGCGCCGGCGATCCAGGCGCGGGCCGAGACGGCATTCATCATGGTCTCCTGGGTGGTGAAGGTCTTGGACGAGACGATCACCAGCGTCGTTGCCGGATCAAGCCGTGCCAGCGTGTCGGCCAGATCGGCACCGTCGACATTGGAGACGAACAGGCTGGCGATGCGCCTGTGGCAGAACGGGGACAGCGCCCGGGTCACCATCGCCGGGCCGAGATCGGAGCCGCCGATGCCGATATTGACCACAGCGGTGAAGGGCTTGCCATTGGCGGCGCGGATTGTTCCGCCGCGCACCGCCTCGGCAAAGGCAAGACAGCGGGCCCGCTCTGCCGCAACCTCCGGCATCACATCGCGGCCATCGACGAGGACCGGCGTTCCGGCGAGATTGCGCAGGGCGGTATGCAGCACCGAACGGCGCTCGGTGGTGTTGATCGCCGCACCGCCGAACATGGCATCGCGGCGGGCGGCAAGATCGCTCGCCTCAGCCAGTCTGACCAGCAGGGCGCGCGTGCGGGTGGTCAGGCAGTTCTTGGAATAGTCGAGCAGCAGGCCCTCGGCCTTCAGCGACAGGCGGCGGAACCGATCCGCATCACCCGCAAACAGGCTGCGCATCTCCACGCCGCGGAGCGAGCGGGCATGGCGCCGCAAAGCGCGCCAGGCGGGCGTGTCGAATGGAAGGGCCTCAGCCATGCTCACCAGTATCCTTTTCGCGGCGGCTTGATCGCCTTGTTCCTGACGCTGAACGAGCCTCGTGGCATGATCGAGGCATCAGGCGGCAAGGTTCCCATCGTCGCAGGGAAGACCTTTGCATGGCTGCAATTACTAAAATCTGTAACTCGCTCCGCTCAGATGGAAGCAGTTTTTCTTAAGCTTACGGATTGGTTGAGTTGTGCGATTTCGTCGGAACTCAGCACCAGTCCAAGTTTTGTTCTGCGCCAGATAATATCTTCGGTAGTCTTGGCCCATTCATGCTGCATCAGATAGGCGACTTCCTTTTCATAAAGGCCAGCACCATAATGCTTGCCGAGATCGGCCAGGGAGCGGGAATCGCCGAGCAGGCCGGATGCGCGCGTGCCATAGGCGCGCACCAGACGTTGCGCCAATGCACTGGGCAGAAAGCCATAGGCGCGGCGCAAGGCGGCGACCTGATGCTGGTAGCCGTCATGGGCGAAATCGCCGCCGGGCAGGGGTGCGGTGCCGGTCCAGCCGCGTCTGGCCTGCGCCTCGGCCGGCAGGTAGGCGCCAAGACGGTCTAGCGCCGTTTCCGCCAGCCGGCGATAGGTGGTGATCTTGCCGCCGAACACCGACAGCAGCGGGGCGTCCTCCGCCTCGTCGAGATGCAGCACGTAGTCGCGCGTCGCTTCCTGCGCCTTGCTGGCGCCGTCGTCATAGAGCGGGCGGACGCCGGAGTAGGTTGCGACGACATCGGCCGGTGTGATGGCATGGAGGAAATATTCGCTCGCCGCCGCACAGAGATAGGCAATTTCCTCTGCGCTGGCGGCGACCTTGCCCGGTTCGTCGTGCCAATCGCGATCGGTTGTGCCGATCAGGGTGAAATCGCGCTGGTAGGGAATGGCAAAGACGATGCGGTTGTCGGCATTCTGGAAGATATAGGCGCGTGAATGGTCAAACAGCCTGGGCACGATGATATGGCTGCCCTGCACCAGCCGGATGCCGGCGGCGGATGTGACCGGCCCGACGGTCTTGAGCACGTCGGCAACCCATGGCCCAGCGGCATTCACAAGCATGCGGGCACCGACCGCTTCCTCGCTTCCATCGGCGTGGCGAACGGTGAGCAGCCAGCTCCCGTGCCGGCGCTCTGCGGCGACGACGCGGGCTTGGGTGGCGATGCGGGCACCGTGTTCGGCCGCAGACAGGGCGGTGAGCACCACCAGCCGGCTGTCGTCCACCCAGCAATCGGAATATTCAAAGCCGTAGTGCATGCCGGGGCGCAGGGGCTTGCCAGCGGAGGAACGGGTCAGGTCAAGCGTGCGGGTGGCGCGCAGGAGTTTGCGCCCGCCGATATGATCATAAAGGAACAATCCAAGCCGGATCAGCCACATCGGCCTGAGCCCCGCCTGATAGGGCAGGACAAAGCGCAGCGGCCAGATGATGTGTGGGGCGATCTTCCACAGGACCTCGCGTTCGAGCAGCGATTCACGCACCAGCCGGAACTTGTAATATTCAAGATAGCGCAGGCCGCCGTGGATCAGCTTGGTCGAGGCCGATGATGTGCCGGAGGCAAGGTCGCGCATTTCGAAAAGGGCAACGGAGAGCCCGCGCCCGGCCGCATCGCGGGCGATGCCGCAGCCGTTGATGCCGCCGCCGATGACGACAAGATCGTAACTGGTCATGGATGCCTCTCAGACCGGCAGCGGCGGATCGGACGTGCCGGCCACCATCTGGTCAAAGTCGATATTCGCACCGGTCATCAGACCGGATTCGCCCGATGCCAGATAGGCGCAAGCACGCGCGACTTCCTTCGGGTCGATGAGGCGACCGAAGGGACGGGTCTTTTCCGCCGCTTCGAGCCACCCGTCGCTCGCGCCATGATAGAGCCGCATGATGCGATCCTCGCCCGGCGTCGCCATCCAGCCGATGTTGAGGCCGTTGACGCGAATGCGGTGGTTCAGCAGCGCGTTGGCGGTGTTGCTGGTCAGCGTTGCCAACGCGCCCTTGGAGACGCAATAGGCGGCGATGAACGCCTGCCCGCCATGCGCCGACATCGATTGGATATTGATGATCGAGCCGGTGATCGCCTCGCGCTTCATGATCTTCACGGTTTCCTGGATCAGGAAGAAGGGTGCCCGGACGTTGACCGCCATCATCCGGTCGAACAATTCCGGGGTGGTGTCGAAAATGTTGCCGCGATCGGTGATGCCGGCGGCATTGACGAGAATGTCGACGCGGCGGAATGCCCGGTCGGTGGCATGCACCACGGCCTGCGCCTCTGCGGTGACGGCAAGATCGGCCTGCACGAACAGCGTCTTGCAGCCTTGCGCGGACAATTCGCGGGCAACGGCTTCGCCGCGGTCGAACTGGCGGCCGCAGATGACCAGGTCGGACAGGCCGCGCGCCGCCAGTTCGCGGGCGATCGCCTCGCCGACGCCCTGGGTGCCGCCGGTGACGATCGCCACTTTTCCGTCGAGGCGGAAACAAGGGCTGGTGGTTGCGGACATGAGCGATTCCTTTCGCGGTCGGAAGTGAAGTCTGCCGCCGCTGCACCACTATCGCAAGCGCTGTTGATCGAACGGTGCTTGCGCGAGGCGGTGCCACGTCCCATTGTGACGCTCGATTCATGAACTTGACCATCGCGGGGATGAGACGTGCTGACCATTGGGCTGTTGGGCGCCGGACGCATCGGGCGCATACATGGGGGAAACATCGCGGGCCATCCCAAGGCGCGGCTGGTGGCCGTGGCTGATGCCAGTGCCGCCGCTGCCGAAGCGCTGGCAAGCGAAACCGGCGCGAAAACCGCCAGTATCGAGGCAATCCTGGCCGATCGCAGCATCGGCGCGGTGGTGATCTGCACGCCGACCGACATGCACGCCGACCTCATCGAGGCGGCGGCGAAGGCCGGCAAGGCGGTGTTCTGCGAAAAGCCGGTCGATCTCAATGCCGAGCGCATCCGCGCCTGCCTCAGGGTGGTGGACAAGGCCGGCGTGCCGCTGATGATCGGCTTCAACCGGCGGTTCGATCCCAATTTTGCCTCGGTGCGCCAGCGGATCGCGGCGGGAGAGGCAGGCAAAGTGGAACTGGTGACGATCCTGTCGCGCGATCCCAATCCGCCGCCAGCCGAATATGTGGCGCGCTCGGGCGGGCTGTTCCGCGACATGATGATCCACGATCTCGACATGGCGCGGTTTCTGATCGGCGAAGAGCCGGTGGAGGTGCATGCGGTCGGCTCGTCGCTGGTCGATCCGGCGATCGGCAAGGCGGGGGATGTCGATACGGCGGCGGTGCTGCTCAAGACGGCATCGGGAAAGATCTGTCAGATTTCCTGCTCACGCCGGGCGACCTATGGTTATGACCAGCGCATCGAGGTGCATGGCTCAAAAGGGATGATCCGTGCCGGCAATGTCCATAACACCACGGTCGAGGTCGCCAATGGCGCGGGCGTTCATGCCGATCCGGTGCAGAATTTCTTTCTCGAGCGCTATGCAGCGGCCTACCGGATCGAGCTTGCAAGTTTCATTGCGGCGGTCGAAAGCGGCGCGCGGCCCAGCCCCTCCGGCGATGATGGTCTGAAAGCGCAAATCCTTGCCGATGCGGCGACGCAAGCCTGCTTCTCGGGAGGTCCGGTGCAATTGTAGCAGCGCGAGAGAAACGGATGCAGCGGTCAGTCATACGCTATCTCAAGCGGGGTGAGGTGATATCCTTCGCTCCCAATGAGCCTTGCATGACCCTGCTTGATCATATCCGGCTGGAGCGGCGGGAGACCGGCACCAAGGAGGGCTGCAACGAGGGCGATTGCGGGGCCTGCACGGTGGTTCTGGCCCGCCTGGAGGCCGGGCGCCTCAGCTATCGTCCGGTCAATGCCTGCATCCTGCTGGCCGGGCAGATAGACGGGGCCGAACTGATCACGATCGAGGATCTGGCATCGGGCGACCGGCTGCATGATGTGCAGCAGGCGATGGTCGATCACCATGCCTCGCAATGCGGCTTCTGCACGCCCGGGATCGTGATGAGCCTGTTCGCACTCTACCACGGGCCGAGACCGGTCGACCGGGCCGCCATCAACAGCCAGCTGGCCGGCAATCTCTGCCGCTGCACCGGATATCGGCCGATTGTCGATGCTGCGCTGGATACCTGCGCCAAGCTGCCGGACGACCGGTTCAGCGCCGGCGAGGCCGGACGAAGGGCGGCGCTGGCAACGCTTGACGACGGGGCGGATGTGGTCATCGGCGACGACCGGCGGTTCTTCGCCGCGCCCGCCCGTCTCGATACGCTGGCCGATCTCTATCTGCGGCATCCGGATGCGGTGCTGATCGGCGGGGCGACGGATGTCGGGCTGTGGATCACCAAGAAGCTGAAGGAAATCGACAAGATCATCTGGCTCGGGCGTATCCGCGACCTCGACCGGATCGAAACCGGTCCGGATCGGTTGCTGCTGGGGAGCGGGGTAAGGCTCGCCGATGCCGCAGACGCGCTCGCCGATCTCGACCCGGATCTTGGGGGGGTGATGCGCCGGTTCGGTTCGGCTCAAGTGCGCGCCTCCGGAACGGTCGGAGGCAATATCGCCAACGGGTCGCCGATCGGCGATCTGGCTCCCTGTCTGATCGCGCTTGGTGCGAGCGTGACCCTTCAGCGCGGCGGCAAACAGCGCTGCCTGCCGCTGGAACAGTTCTTTCTCGCCTACGGCCGGCAGGACCGGCATCCCGGCGAATTCGTCCGTATGCTGACGATCCCGCGTCTGAAGGCCGACCAGCAGTTTCGCGCGTTCAAGATCAGCAAGCGATTCGACGAGGATATCTCGGCGGTGATGGGTGCTTTCCGTCTTGATGTCACAGAAGGCGTGATCGGCACGGCCCGCGTGGCCTTCGGCGGCATGGCGGCGACACCAAAGCGGGCGGCAGAGACGGAGCGGCGCCTTGCCGGGCTCAGGCTGGATTCGCCTGACTCGTGGCGTGTAGCACTGGATGCGCTGGCGGGGGACTTCTCGCCGATTTCCGACATGCGGGCGACTGCCGATTATCGTCGACGGACGGCACGGGCCCTGCTGGAAAAGGCCCTGCTGGAGGTTGCCGGCGCCGGGTCAGCGACAACCCGGTTGTTCGAACGGGGCGAGGCGCGGCGATGAGTCCGGTCGGCAAGATGGCGGTCGTCGGCCAGCCGCTGACGCATGACAGCGCGGCGCTGCATGTGGCTGGAGCAGCACCCTATATCGACGATCTGACCGAACCGACCGGGACATTGCATCTGGCGCTCGGTCTGGCTCCCGTGGCGGCCGGCCGGATTACCGGCCTCGATCTTGGCGCCGTGCGGGCCGCACCGGGAATCGTCCGTGTGCTGACGGCCGCCGACATTCCGGGGCGCGACGAATGTTCACCGTCGATCGGTGGCGATCCGGTCCTGGCGGCCGATCGCGCACAGTTTCATGGGCAGGCGGTGTTTGCGGTGGTGGCGGAAACGAGAGCGGCCGCCCGCAAGGCTGCCCGACTCGGACATGTCATGGTCGAGGCGGACGATCCTGTTGTGACGGTCGCCGCGGCGCTGGACGCTGATGCGACGGTGCTGCCCGATTATGCCTTCCGCCGGGGCGGGGTTGCGGAGGCGCTGGCTGCGGCGCCGCATCGGGTAACCGGCGCCTTTGCAATCGGCGGGCAGGAGCATTTCTACCTCGAAGGGCAGATTGCTCTGGCCATACCCGGCGAGGATGGCGCTGTTGTCGTGCATTCGTCGACGCAATATCCCAACGAGGTGCAGCATATCGTTGCAGGTGTGCTCGGCGTGGCGATGCACAAGGTGACGGTGATCTGCCGGCGGATGGGCGGCGGTTTCGGCGGCAAGGAGAGCCAGGCCAGCCAATGGGCGGCGCTGGCAGCGCTCGCGGCGCGGCTGACGGGGCGGGCCTGCAAGCTCAGGCTCGATCGCGACGATGATTTCGTGCTGACCGGCAAGCGGCACGATTTCGATGTTCAGTATACCACGGGATTTGACAACGACGGACGCATTGCCGGGCACGACGTGCTTTATTGCGCCCGCTGCGGCTGTTCGGCGGACCTGTCGCAAGGCGTGGTCGATCGCACGATGTTCCATGCAGCCAATGCCTATTTTCTGCCCGCGACGCAGATCGCGACGCGGCGGCTGCGCACGAACACGGTCTCGGCGACAGCGTTCCGGGGGTTCGGCGGGCCGCAGGGCATGCTGGCGATGGAGCGGGTCATTGATGCCATCGCCTGGCGCCTTGGACGTGACCCGCTCGATGTGCGCAAGGCCAATTTCTATCGCCCCGGCTCCGATGTCACGCCTTATGGCCAGACAGTCGAGGATTGCGAGACCTTGCCGGCGCTGGTCGAGGCGCTGGAGGTATCCAGCGGATATTGGGCAAGGCGGGCGGAGATCGCCGCGTTCAACCGCGGCTCGCCCATTCTCAAGCGTGGTCTTGCGTTGACGCCGGTGCAGTTCGGCATTTCCTTCACGCTGATGCATCTCAACCAGGCAGGCGCGCTGGTGCATGTGTTCGCCGATGGGTCGGTGACGCTCAACCATTCCGGCACGGAGATGGGGCAGGGGCTGAACCTGAAGGTGGCGCAGGTGGTGGCCGAAGCCTTCGGCCTGCCGGTCGGGCAGATCCGGATCACGGCAACCCAGACCGACAAGGTGCCGAACGGTTCTGCGACAGCCGCCTCGGCCGGCTCGGACCTCAACGGAATGGCGGCACTGAACGCGGCGCAGGAGATCCGCGCGCGCATGGCGGTGGTCGCTGCCGGTCAGCTCGGGGGGCGCGCGGAGGACGTGGTTTTCGCCGGGGGACAGGCGCGATGTGCCGGCCGGGAAATCGGATTTGCGGACCTTGCCCGGCAATGCTGGCTGAACCGGGTCTCGATGTCCGCGACGGGGTTCTACCAGACACCCGACATCCACTGGAACCGCGCGGCGGGCAGTGGCAAGCCATTTCTCTATTTTGCCTATGGAGCGGCGTGCAGCGAGGTGATGATCGATAGCTTGACCGGCGAAATGCGGGTGCTGCGCGTGGACATCCGGCACGATTGCGGCCGCTCGCTCAATCCGGCCATCGACCGGGGGCAGATCGAGGGCGGCTTCGTGCAGGGAATGGGCTGGTTGACCAGCGAAGAGCTTGTTTTCGGTCGCGACGGGCGGCTGCTGACACATGCCCCGTCCACCTACAAGATCCCGGTGGCGTCCGACGTTCCGGCGGATTTTCGCGTCAGCTTGCACGACAGCGGCCGTCTGCCGAATACGGTGTTTCATTCCAAGGCGATCGGCGAGCCGCCGCTGATGCTGGCGCTGTCGGTGTTCTCGGCGATCGGCGATGCGGTGCACAGCCTCCATCCCGGGCGCTCGGTGGCGCTTGATGCGCCGGCGACGCCCGAGGCGATCCAGCGCGCGGATGGCGAAGGCACGTTCGGCGGCCGAGAAGATCGAGAACATCGAGGTGAAGATGTTGTGATGGTAGAGCCGGCCAGTCATGACGTTGGTGATGACGTCGAGGCGGCCGACGAGGTTGAACTGCTGGAAGACCATGGCGCAGCGCGAACGCCATTCGAGCAGGTCCTTGCCCTTCAGCGCCGTGACGTCGCGGCCCTCATAGAGGATCTTGCCGGATGTGGGATCGTTCAGCCGGTTGACCATGCG
>ERZ761609.1282-NODE-1282-length-23087-cov-9.197812_pt1 | contig 23087 bp, 33 predicted proteins | sample MGYA00511163_ERZ761609 | MGnify/ENA primary metagenome ERZ761609 (study PRJEB28899, sample SAMN02445070) | bioreactor sludge metagenome | biome: EBPR sludge | place: Australia: Brisbane, Thorneside Wastewater Treatment Plant | collected 2011-12-16 ... | reverse complement strand
CGCAAACTCGCGCCACCTCATAATTTTTGCCGTTGACCGCGATGCGACGCTGTGAGGCGCGGGCGGCAACGAGGTCGCCAATTCCGGCCCTCGCTCACAACGAAGAAAGGTCAATCCTCATGACGACACCATCCAACAAACCCACCCATCGCATCCTCGCCGTCACCCGCCGTGGCGAGAAAAGCTACTGGCAGGATATCGGCTGCGCCTGGACCCAGAAAGACGGCAAGGGCTTTTCGCTGAAGCTGGAATACCTGCCCCTCAACGGCGGCGACATCATGCTGCGCGAAGCCGATGCGGCTGATGCCGGCAGCCCTGACCAGACCCAAGCAGCGTAAGGGAGGCGAGCATGAGATACCAATCGTACTCCCACAGCGGATATCGCGATCACGATTACGACGCCCGCATCCTCCTCATCGATGATACCGACGAGGATGCGTCCCAACTCCTCACCGTCATCTGTGACGGTGACCCGCGAAGCAATCGCGGTTTCGATTGCGACGCCTACAACGGAGGCCGCGCATGAGCGAGACCCCCGTCATCACCATCGAGCGCCGCCGCTACGCGGCGCTCGTCGATGCCCTGAAGCTCGCGCGCTACGCGCTGCTTCGCTCCGGCCGGCGCTTCGATTGCCCGCCGCACGACCACTACTCGGTCGCGCACACCATCGATCTCGCCATCGCCAATGCCGTCCATATCGGCCCGGAGGTGCGCTCATGAAGACCTACGAAATCACCATCGTCGAGGTGCTCGTGCACCGCGCCACCATCGAAGCCGATGGCCTCGTCGCCGCCAACGAACTCGCCCGCGCAATGTGGGACGAGGACGGCGCCGGGTGCTTTCACACCGAAACCCTCGGCCGCACCGATCTCATCGTCTGCGACGAAGCGGAGAAGGAGGTGCAGCCATGACAACGAAGAAACGAGAATCATCGGCGAAGCTGAAGACCTTCGCCGTCGGCTACTATCTCGAGCAGGGCTTCACTGTCCTTGTCAAAGCGGCTTCCGCCGAAGATGCCGAGAGCAATGTTCGCCGTCACCTCGATGAGGCTGCAGATGAACTACCGCGAAGTGAGCGTGTGCACTGCGACTTCAACACGGTCAGTGTCGAGGAGGTGCGGTCATGAACCAGCTCTTCACCGTCAAGCTGACCGACCTCGGCGAATACGAACTCACGGTCGCAGCAGGCAGTGTCAGGGAAGCCGAGAGCATCGCCAAGTCTGTTCTCCTGGACGAGGTGACCCAGTTGCCGACGGGCACGCGCATCACCGCGCGCGAGGTTCAAGCCACTGCTGAACTCGCGCCGGATCAACCGCTCCGTCGTTTTGATGTCCCCGGCATCTACACCATCGAATTCTCGATCGAGGTGCCAGCCACATCTGCCGAAGATGCCAAGCGACATGCCGCGCGGATCTACGATCACGACCCGTGTCCTTGGGAACATGACGTTCGCATGGACAATCTGCGCTGGCAGGTTGCCCAGGAGGTGCGCTCATGAGTATCGGCATCATCCTCGGTAGCCGCCCGCGCATCGCGCCTATTGCGAAGCGCGCGGTGCAGGCTGCACCGCTCCCGCAGGCGTTCCGATTGGGCGCAGCCCGTATCCCGAACGAGTATTATCCGACCCCGCCGGAGGCAACGCGCGCGCTGCTCTCCGTCGAGCGGTTCGACGGCTCGATCTGGGAGCCTGCCTGCGGCGAAGGCGCCATCGCATCCGTGCTGACGGAGGCTGGCCATTCTGTCGTCGCGACGGACCTCGTCGACTACGGCTACGGCATTCCGCGTGTCGACTTCCTCAAGGAGACGCGGCCACGCGCCAGGCACATCGTCACCAATCCGCCCTATGGCTCCGGATTGGCCGATGCGTTCATCGAACGCTCGCTGGCCTTCGCCAGCGATACGCGCGGCACCGTCGCGATGCTGCTGAACCTCTCATCGCTTGCACATCGCACGCGCACGAGGTGGTGGCAGGCGCATCCGCCGGCACGGCTCTACGCCATCGACGACATCGTCTGCTGGCCCGAGCGGCACTACGGCCCGCCACCCACCCAATTCACCCGGCACCGCTACTTCTGGGCGGTCTGGACACCCGATCACGAAGGCCCTTCGGCCTTCTGGTGGCTGTCGTCGGCGGAGTTCCGCCAGCGCCAGTCTGTTCCCAACAACAACAAGAAACGGAGTTACTCATGAGGACACCCAAACAATCCGAAGCGGTCTACGCCTGCGGCATGGCCATGCACGCCTGCCTCGCGGCGCTCGTGCATCAGCTGGCCGAAGCGCAGCAATTAGCGGTCGATGCCCGCAATGCCATCGAGCGGCACGAGATCAATCTCGCCGTTGGCACCGTCATGCCGCTCGAGCAGCGCATTCCCGAATGCGAGACCCTCGTACGTGCCGTGCTGAACCTGCAGACCTGGCGATATCGCATGCCGTCCGACGCGGAGCTGGTAGCGGAAGGTGGTGCCAAATGAGACGCCTGCTCATCGACGAGCTGACCTGCCCGCGCTGCGGGCATCGTGGCTCATTCCATATCGACGTCATGGCAACCGCCCATGTCGATGCCGGCGGTCCCTGCGTGGAGAGCGACTACTACTGGGATTCGGATTCGGGCTGCGCCTGCTTGACGTGCAACTACGAGGCCAGTGCCGGTGCTTTTGCTGGAATGGCCCCAGTAACCGTGGCGTCGCCGAGCACCATCCGTAGTGCCCGCGCAGCGCTCGAGACCCTCAGATCCTCCTGTGAGGAAGCGCTCGATGGTCGCTGGGACCGAAGCGATGGTGGTTTTAAAGACATGATCGAAGTCGCCGAGCGCGCCATAGCCAACCTGGGCGAGGTGCGCTCATGACCACTCGCTATGACCACGCCTTCACTATCGCGTTCAGCCTCGTCTCGTCGGACCCATCGGGACGTGACGTAACGCCGGCCGAGTTGCGTGCCGCCATCCTGACGCGGCTGGCCACGCTGTCCGACAACGAGTTGATCGAAGCCGTCGGCGCTCCCTATGACAGCTACGAGATGGATGTTCCGTCCCGGGAGGCAGCATGAGCAATGTCACACCTGCGAAACAGCGAACCCGCTGCGGCAGCTGGAGCACCTTCGAGCGGCGCTTCCAACCCTTGCCCGCACCGAACCATGACCTGCTGTGGGAGTTGCGCGGCGAGGTGCCTGCCGATGCCGATTATCGCTACTGGTGGACCGTGGTCGACTGCGAGGGCCGCCTCTACGTCACGCCCGGATTCCGGTTCGTGAACCGTTTCGCCTACATCCGCTGCGCCGTGCCCTGGACCGACGATGACGAGCGGCAGCCGGATTATGTGTACCAGTGAGGCCCTGATGCGCGATATTCTGCTTCATGTTCAATGCGCTAGCTTCGCGCCGCGGCCTTGTGGTAAACTGGCATCGAGGAGTGTCCCATGACCATGCAGATACCAACCGAGGTCGAGCAACTCGCCCGCCTTGTCGCCATCAAAACCGGCAAGACGCCGGAGACCGTTGTGAAAGAAGCCATCGAAGCCCGCGCCGAAGCCGCAGGCGTGGCGGTCGGCAGACGCCGCCCGTTCGATGCCGCGCGCGTGCAAGAGATTATCGACCGGGTCGCAGCGCTGCCTGTCCTCGACACCCGTAGCGATGACGAAATCCTCGGCTACAACGAGCACGGGGTGCCCGAGTGATTGTCGTCGACACCTCGGCGCTCCTTGCCATCATCCAGAAAGAGCCGGAGTGCGTCCCGTTCCTCGCACTGATACGCAGCGCCGAACGTGTCTTCGTCTCCGCAGTCACCTTATTCGAGGCCAGCATCGTTCTGCATGCACGCCGTGGGCTTGACGGAACGAACGATCTCGCCGATCTCGTTGACGCCATGGGCATCGACATCGTCAGCTTCGATGTGACGAGCGCACAGGCCTCCCTCGACGCGTTTCGCACCTTCGGCAAAGGCATTCACCCCAAGGCACGCCTCAACCTTGGAGATTGCGCCGCCTACGCCTTGGCAAAGGGCATGAACGTACCTCTGCTCTACAAGGGCAATGACTTCGCCGCGACCGACATCACCGCCGCGCTCGTCTGAGGGCGATAGAGCCGTGCTGTGCCGCTGGAGCCTGAGGGTCACGGTCATTCGTTGAGCGTGATCAGGTTCGCCTCCCTGCATCTGTTCGAGGTGTGTGCGGGCACTCGCCCCTCGGCGGCCTCTGCGATGTTGCGGCAGGCGTCTCACAGACGGCACGCCTCACGGGGACGCCGCCAAGCCGCGGCTGACGCCTTGGAGCGGCTCGACGCCTTCAACGGAAAAATCTCGAGACCCACCAGAAATTTGCACTTGCGCACCCCGTGGCTGGCGCACGGGGCCCCGCGCCGGCGGGGGTGACTTTTCCGAGCTGGCCTGCACCGGCATGGAGCCGCCTCAAGCGCCAAATTTCCGGTCCCCCCGAGATTTGTTCCATTGACCCCGGCGCGCACGCTGTGAGCGGCCAGCGCGCAACCAGGCCGCCCGATGGGCGGCCCGTAACTCGAACAACAGGAGCCTCTCATGACCACGACATCCAAGACCCGTCCGACCCACAAGCTCTACAGCGTCTGCAAGCTCAAAGACGGCAAATCCTCCTGGACCGAAATCGGCGTCGCCTTCGCGCACCGTGACGGCAACGGCTTCGCCTTTCGCATGACCGCCATGCCGGCCCCCGGCGGCGAGTTCGTCATGCGCCGTGACACGCCCAAGCCCTCCAATCCTGTATGAGCGGAGGTCATCATGATTGCATCCGTCACATCCATCGTCGTCTCCGTCCGCCAGCATATCGATGCGGGCCATGCCTGGCTCGAAATCGCCTACGCGCATCTCGAGCAGCTTGGTATCGCGGCCGACATCTCGCCCTACAGCTATCGCGATGGCGACACCGTCTATCTCGAAGAGGATTGCGACGAGCCGCTGTTCCTCGATGCCGCCATGGCCGCCGGCTGGGACATCCGGTTCGAGACCGTCGACTACGCCGCCCACGCACCGCTGCGCGAGCTGCCGCGCTACTGGCGTGCGGCCTCCGCGCCGTGATGGCGCAAGGTCGGCAACGACTGGCACGACGTCATGGGCGATGCCGTGCACTTCATTCACTTCATCGAAGGACTCCGGCACGCGCATCAGCACCTCCAATGCGCGACACGACTTTGCCTGACACCGCGCAAATTCCGTTGGGTCGTGCCGCACTCGCAACTTCGAATAATACCGGTGCTATCACCAAGCACGCATATGACAATCGCGCCGCCGAAGTCGTGGCGTGAATGCCGCAGCGTGTGAGGTAGGCCGGATTCACACGCGCTATTGCATGCCATGGGATTGCGCCGTGCTATCGTCGTGATGGCAATGGGATTGCCCCCGCACCGGAAATTCTGCTGAGACTTCAGCGCAGCGGCTTGCCGCTGCCATTGGCGCGATTGCCCCGTGCTATCGCAGAGATTGCCCGAAGCCTTCATGATGATGGCAAGGGCGGACGCATGCCGCGTGGCGTGTGGGCAACGCCATCTGCCGCGCAGCTTGCCCGTTTTGGCGCACGCCCGTCATCGAAAGGAGCCACGCACCGCCTGTCGGGCTGTCAACTCGCGCATTCGTCCGTGTCTCGTGCAGTTGGAACGGTAGGGCTGTGCGCGACTGAACACTGGATGCGCAAGCGATAGGTGGAGAACCAGCCTCAGCGCGTCTTAATCATTTTTAACCAGTTGCCAGCATCGTGATTGCAGATATTTTTGCCCGTGCGATTCCCTGCCTCAAATAATTCAATTCGATAGCCCGCATCCATTCCACGTTCGAAGCTTTTTCATTCTGCAATCTTTAAGCAAGCCTCTCCAATAATGTACGTTTTCAGGGCTGGGTAGCAAGCTAGGGTTTCGTTTCACGAAACCGGCGACTGTGTCGCCCGCTTGTTGGGGCTACGGGCTGACGCCCGAACGCGCCCCAAACCCCCGGACGTTGCACTCGGCCCACACGCATTTTGAGAGGCGTCGAAGATGGCTCGACCCAGAGCAACCAAGACGGTCCGCGACAAGCATGTGAGCTTCCGCCTCAGCGCGGAGGAGCACTTCAAGTTGATGGACAAGGCAGAAAAGTCCGGCATGAGCGTCGGTGACTTCCTGCGCGCGCGTGCCTTGCAGGCGAGGAAGCGCAAGGCGCGCGAGATCGAGGTGGCCGCGCCGTTGCCGGGCGAACTCGGCCTCGCGCAGCAGCTCCGCAAGATCGGCGTCAATGTCAACCAGATCGCCCATCACTGCAATCGCTTCCAGGTGCCGCCGCCGGCAGAGCTCGCGCCCTTGCTCGCCGAGATCCGTTTGCTGTTGAACACCGCCTGGTCACGCCCGCGCGAGTGATGCCATGGTGCCCAACATCGCCAAGAGCGGATCGAGCTTTCGCGGTGCCGGCAAATATTACCTGCACGACAAGGCTGCGGAACGTGACGGCGAGCGCAAGCCCGACACGCACGAGCGTGTGGCTTTCACAGCGACGCGCAACTGCGTCAACGACGATCCTCATCGCGCTATCGACGAGATGTGGGCGACGGCCGCCGCGCAGACGGAATTGAAGCGCGCCGCCGGCCTGTCGCTCGGCGGGCGTAAATGCACCGATCCCGTCAAGACGATATCACTGAGCTGGCATCCCTCCGAGACGCCGACGCCGGAGCAGATGATCGCTGCTGCCGACAGCTATCTCACGCGGATGGGCTGGAACGAGCATCAAGCGCTCTATGTCGGTCACAACGACACCGCCCATCCCCACATCCACATCATCCTCAACCGCGTGCATCCCGAGACCGGCCGCGTGCTCGATGATCGCAAGGATTATCGCCGCGCGCAGGAATGGGCGCTCGACTACGAGAAGGAGCATGGCCGCATCTTCTGCGAGAAGCGGCTCGACTACGAACGCGCGCCGCACGAGCGCCAGCATGCGCACGCCAACGACAACATTCCGCACGATGTCATCCTGCTGACCCGCCCACAGGAACAGCAGTTCCAGCAATCGGAAATGTCCCGCGAGGCGCTGGACCGCCTCGAGCGCGATCTTCTGAAGGCCGATCAGCGCGCCGAGCGCGAGGCCTGGTTTGCCGATGGCGCCAAGCTCTTCAAGGACACCCGCAATGCCGTCTGGCGCGAGGTGAAAGAAGACTACCGCGAGGATTGGAAGCAGTTCTATGCCGAGAAGGCCGCGCGTGAGGAGGAGGCGCGGGAAGCATCATCGAGTGCGGTCGGGCGTGCGCTGTATTTTGCTCGTTCTGGCGACTGGGAGAACGCGCGCGCCGCATTCAGCGACCGCGATGCGGTCATGCGCGTGGTGCAAGAGGAATTCTCCGAGCGGGCGCAGGCCTTGCGGACGGAACAGCGTGACGAGGTGCGCGAACGCCAGACGCTCGCCTGCGATGCTCTGCGGCTCGACCGTGAGGACGGTTACAAGGAGCTGCTTGCGCGGCAAGCCGCAGATCGCGCCGAAATGCGCGAGCTTCATGCCAGCGGTGAACGCGCGGCCCACCTCGTCGCCCAGACGCTCGATGTCCGCTCTGCCAACCAGAACCTCGATCCAACCGCCCGCACGCCGGTTCCCGCCAACAGCAATGGCGAGCGCGATGCCGCCGCCGCCCGCGTCGGCAATGGCCCCGATGTCCGCATCATCGATGGCGTGCCGGAGCCGATCGGCACCGCGCCCAAGACCGCCGGGCCGCTGGTCGCGCTCGAGATGCCGACAGCGGCGCCGGAGGAGCGTGACGCCGCTCAGATCCGTGACAACGCACTGACCGGTGCCGCCGATCTCGGCGCCGGCATGATCGGCGGGGCAGCGAGCTATCTGGCCGATCAACTGGGCGAGGCCTTTGCGCCGACGCCGCCGGAGGTGCGTGAGGCGCAAGCCAAGGCAGCCGAACAGGCGCGTGAAGCGGCCGAACAGGCCAAGCCCGTCAATCCGTATCTGCGCCATATTGGTGATGCCGAACAGAAGGCCCGTGATGAACGCGAGCGTGAGGAGCGCGAGCGCTACTGGGACGATGCCCTGGAACGACGACGGGAACGGTAACGGGCGCATCGGAAAGGCCGAGCCGAAGCACCCTCGAAACCCGGAAGGCCCAATCGGAAGATGGTTCAAGCCTGCGCAGGGCGCTCAAGGCCGTGCATGCCGCCGAACGCGATCTGTTATGGGCCTCACACCGCGCCGCGCTGTCGGCACTACTGCAGATGCTGGCGAGCGATGCCGCACAAGCCATGGCCGGCAAGTCACAAGCGATCAGCGCGCATCATGCCTCCCGCACCGCAGCGCTCGATCCATCGCTCACACCCGAAGCGAGAGCCGCCGCCATCGCCCGCATCCGCAGCGAGGAAGCCGCCGAACTTGCCACCATGCTGCTCGAAGAGAACCGCCGTGCAGCTGCCCTGCGCTCATCCCGCATCGCGTCCCTGAAGGCTGGCCAGCGCCAGATGTCTTCTGCACAGCGGATGCGTCATCGCCGCGAGCGTGCCGCGTTGTCGGTTGGTTTGCATAACCGAACACGCCTCCTCGGTCAGTACCGCCAGCCCTTGCAAGCCGTGCGCACTCTCGCGCGGCGACTCCGGCGGTGAAGTGCTGCAGCGTTCGGTCGATCCTGACGGATTTATCGCGGCAGTCCGGCACGCCAACTCAAAAGGCCAGTGCCGCCGGTCCAAACGTTGGCATATCGGTGTTGCGGAGGCTGTCTGGCGTTGACCCTGCACCGGCCAGTGCCGGATACTTCTGGTCCTTTCGTTACCGCACTCTGCGACGAGGTTACGCCTGTCCACTTCCTCGAGCCACACACGCAAGCCCTACGAGGCAAGCCCCTACGCCGCGCTGCATGCCAACACGCAGGACGCTGAGGCGAACACCGCGGTTGCAAGCGACACGCCTGCGAGCGTAATGCCGCGTCCGGCCAACGAGGAGGCGGCGCGGCTTGCCGAGCTACGCGCAGCGCTGTGGGCCGCCTTCGAGGCCGGCAACGTACCCGCGGGCCTCATCGATCTCACCATGGCCTATACCTCGGCCCTGCGGCTCGAAATGAGCCTGACCACAGGCGCGCGCACCGCCATCAGCAGGGCGGGCGCGACGGGACCGCCGTTGCGCAGCCGCGGATGACGACATTCATGAATATTAATGTGGCTGATTAAATGACAGCGAATTCGGCAATTGGCGAATTCGTCCATCGTGCGTGGCCCTTTGAGAGTAATTCCGGCGTTGACTCGTTATGGGGCCGTAAAGATAATGATTTCATGATTTTAGAATGCAGTCAGATACGCGCCGCGCGCGCCCTGTTGAATTGGAGCCAGTCCGATCTCGCCAAGGCCGCCCAGATGGCCAACTCCTCGATCAAGAACGTCGAGAACGAGAACACGTCCGCACGCCGCGAGACCATCCTGCAGATCAAGGACGCACTGGAAAGCAACGGTATCGAGTTCCTGCCCGGCTCCGGCGTCAAGCTGAAGACCGACGTCGTCACCACCATCGACGGCAAGGCAGCCACGTCGGCGCTGTTCGAAAGCCTCTACACGACCGCACACGCCAGCGACGATCGCGAGATCCTGGTGCTCGGGCTCGATGAAGCGTTCGCCGTCCAGTACGACGGCCTTGCCCGCGTCGAGCAGCACTACGCCCGCCTGCAACGCGCCGGCATCACGCAAAGAATCCTCGTGGGCGAAGGCACGACCGAATTCCTGGCAGAGACCACGGCCTATCGCCTGCTGCCACGCGAGCGCTTCGGCAAGACCGTGCCCGTCTACATCTACGGCGACCGGATCGCCTACCATACCGGCACGCTGCGCCGCCGCACCATCATCATCGAGGACAAGGCGCTCGCCCAGTCGCAGCGCGCCATTTTCCATTCGCTGTGGAACGATGCGCGCGGGCCGCTCAGCGTCGATGTGAAACCGTGGGGGACGAGGGCGGCACGAGGCGTTGGACGCTGAGACAATTGTCGCTGACGAAGGCCCTTGCGATCGGCTAACGTAAGCACATGAGAAGTCGAACGCCAACCCTCCTCGATCATTGGCCCGCATGGGAGCCCGACCAGTTGGCCTTCCACGCCACGCATCAAGCACGAGGCCTCTATAGCGGTACCCAGTTCGTCCTGCGCCTTTCTCCGGAAGTTCATCGGCTCCTGGCAACGGTGAAGAGCGGAATTCACAGTGGCGCCATGGGCTTCGAGGTCAAGCAAGCCTTTTCGACGTTTCTACACGAGACCGTACATTGGTGGCAGCACGTCGGCTCCAGCTATGGCTTGATGCTGAGCCTGTCATATCCGACTCAGACGCAGGCGAACTACGGACATCTCAAACGCCTCATCGACCAGATTGGCTTCAAGAAGCCACTGCGGAAATACATTGAGCTCCACGACGGCCCTTCCGCGCCGCACACTCCCCTCGGCTTAGCCAACACCATCCTCAATAATCACTTTGATATTGAGACGTTCCGACTGCTGTCCGTATTTCCCCAACGTGCCGATCGTGTGGTCAGCGATCCTCTGTTCGATTGTGTCGGCCATGCCTATCATGTGGCCTTCGCCAATAACGTTCTGCTGCTCGGCGAATCGGCTGATAAGCAATTCCAAGCGCTGCAACATCCACGTCTTTGGGAAGATGGCTTTGATAAGCTTCGCACCACCAAATACGAAGGATTCTTCCACGGCTCGCCTGTGACCCTCTCACCGATCGGCGCCTACGAAATCTTTGAAGGTCAGGCGCGTTTCGTTCAGTTGCAATATTTGCATTTTGCCACGGCTGGCAGTTTCCAGATGTCTGATGCCGAGGCGATGGGCATGCTCGACGGTGTTTATGGCTACGCCTTCTCGACCTTTCTCCAGGCCGGCAAAATTGATAGACCGACCTCTATCGACCATCCCGTCATTGGGCTGTTCCTTCTCGTGTGCGACATGGCGATCAATCCAACTGCAGGCTTTCCCGGGTCGTTGCATCACCACGCGACGTTCATCGCGGACACCGATCCCGGACTGCGCTTCCTGTTTCTCTGCCGCATGATCGATATGCGCTGCCGCCACCTCTTGCGTGCCGTCCAGAAGTATTCGCGCGCAGAGTACGAAACCGTTTCAGTAGAGCTTGCCCGAGAATTACTACTTGACCCGCCCGTCACCGCCTTGGGTGATATCGCGAGATGGCGCCAGATGAGTGCTGGCATCAACGAGCTCATGCATGCCTATGCACGGTTCGATTTCGGAAACGAGAACACTCTACCGCGTATACTTCTTGCTCACTACATCGCCTTTAGCGAGGACAAGCTAAGACGCCCCGAGTATTTCTGTTGGCCCGGTGCATGGATGGCCGGTGATCGTGTATCAGAAACGGCGGTGGATCTGTTCGACCGCCATGGCGCCTTGTTTGTCGACAAGCCAGACGACGACAGCATCTTTCCACGGCTTCGCGACGGCCTCGATCCTGCCGCCATCAAGCCAGCCTTCGAGACATTTTATGACGCTATCGCGATTTACGATCTCACACGACAATGGATCACGGCTAAAGGACCGTTCAAATACGACTTCCGATGGCTCGCTCAACATGGCTCCGATACCGAGATCAAGGCCTTCGCCAACAGCCGATTCCACTCCGTTTATGGCATCAACCCGGACGAGGTCGAATTGCTCGATTGACGAGGCTGCGACCTATGACGATCCCCGTGCAGCACCGACGAGATGTATTGTATTGCAAGCTGGGCAGCCGTTGCGCTCGGGTTACAAGCTTGCTGCTAGCTTGATGTCGGATGCCGGATAACTTATTGACTTATACGACGTTTTGCATCATAGTCGCCAGCTATGACGGCAGGATCAGGCTCTCTCGAACAGCAGGCTCGCGCGCTCCTTGCGCTGAAGGGTGTCGTGCGCCTGTCGGAGCTCGTCGACGCTGGTATCACAACGGCCACCATCTCGCGCATGCTGAAGCGGGGCGACGTCGTGCGCCTCGGGCGCGGTCTCTACCAGCTGCCCGATCAGGCGGTCGATGCCAACCACGATCTGGCGATCGTCGCCGGGCTGGTGCCGTCCGGCGTGATCTGCCTCGTGTCCGCGCTGGCCTTCCATGAACTGACCGATACCATTCCCGCCAAGGTGTGGATCGCCATTGGCTCCAAGGATCGCAAACCGGCCATTGCGCATCCGCCGGTTCAGGTGGTGCGCTTCGCGCCGGAGATGCTCGGCGTCGATATCGAGCGGCATGTCATCGACGGCGTCTCCGTGCCGGTGACTACGCCCGCGCGTACCGTTGTCGATCTCTTTCGCTATCGCCAGCGGCAGGGACCGCGCTTCAAGAGCAGCCCCGGTCTGACGCTGGCACTGGAGGGCCTGCGCACACTGCTGCGCCAGCGGCGCGCCACGCCCGCCGAAATCGCCCGCATCGCCGAACGGCTCGGCGTGTGGAAGGCGATGCGGCCCTATGTGGAGGCGCTGACCTCGCATGCGTAGACCCGTCAACATCGGCGCATCCGTGCGCGCGCGGCTGCTCAATCTGGCACGTGAGCGCAACCAGCCGTTCCAGCTGCTGCTCACACGGTACGTGCTCGAGCGCTTGTTGTTCCGTTTGAGCCAGTCCGCCCATCGCGACCGTTTCGTGTTGAAAGGCGCCATGCTGATGGCCGCCTGGTTCGACGATCCGCACCGACCAACGCAGGATCTGGATCTGTTGGGCTTCGGCACTCCCGATCCCGTCGCCATGCTCGCCGTGTTCCGCGAGGTGTGCGCCGTTGCCTTGGACGATGGCGTGGTGTTCGATGTCGGAGCCCTGACTGTCGAGGACATCCGCGAGGATATGGAGTGCGGCGGGCTGCGGCTGAAGACTTTCGCCACCCTCGATAAGGCGCGCATCCGCGTGCTCGTCGACATCGGGTTTGGCGACGCCGCGGTTCCTGAGGAACGGGAATTACCGGTGCTGCTCGATCAGCCCGCACCACGGCTGCGCGTCTATCCGCCGGAAGCCGTTATCGCCGAGAAGTTCCAGGCCATGGTTATGCTCGGCCGTGCCAGCAGCCGCATGAAGGATTTTTACGACATCTGGGTGCTCGCCACGCTTGGCGATGGTGACGCCGATCGTCTGGCGGGAGCCATCCGCGCCACCTTCGACCGCAGAGGGACGGCGATCCCCGAGGCGCTGCCCGATGCCTTGACGCCGGACTTTGCAGGTGACGCGCAGAAGCAGCAGCAATGGGCCGCATTCGTCGCCAACGTCGCGATGCAGCCTGGCACGCTGGCCGATGTCATCGCGGTGATCGGCCCGTTTCTGATGGCTGCGGTGGAGAGGGCACGAGCGCTCGACTATATGTAGAATTTGAAGGGCTGGCGTTCGGCGCCCTTTGCCGATCCCATCGTCAGCACCTCGCCGATCATGTTTGCAAACCGCACCGTGACAGGCAGCCCGTCGTTGAAGTTGCAGGAATTGTAGTTGATCTTGGTCAGACCCATGATATCCGCCAGGATGGTCTCCATGGCCGGCAACGCCGCCTTGCTCCGCAGCGCCGTGATGAACAGCGGATTGGGCGTCTCCGGACCGATGTAGGTATCGAGCTGCGGTACGTAGCCGGTCGACCAGAGATACGCGTTCCTCGCATCGAGCAGCAATGCCGTGCCGCGAAGCACGGGGTAATCACCATCGCGGAACAGCTTCGCTTCGCCGCCCGTCGTCTTGATGCGCACGCCGACCACATTCGTGCCGGCCGGTGCTGCAGTCTCGAAGGCGCGCCATTCCTCGTCGTTGAACGAGGTCTGTCCGTGGATGAACAACTCCTTGGGCGCGTGCCCATGCTTGCTGCGATAGCTCTCCAGCACCATCCCGATCAGCTTGGCCGCTGCGCCGGCATCGAGATGATATTCGTAGTCACCGGTCTTCCATGGCCCGTTGGCACCCCGGAACACGACGCCATCACCTTCACTCAGGAACATCTGAGCCGCACAGCAGGCATGGTCGTTGGGATCGTTCGGAATGTTCTTGTAGACAAGGCCGATGTAGCACACCCCATCGCGTATCCCTGCAAGCTTCCAGGGCGGCTCTGCCTGTGTCTTGTAGTAGAGGCCCGTCGCCAGGTTCCAGGCCACTGTTGCCCGATCCTGCGTGCGCCGCGTCGGCATGTTCGCCTTGTTCAGGAATTTGTCCGGTGCAAGTGTCGTCTCCCGCAGGATTTGCGTTGGTGCGATGTGCAGGAACGCCGCCTTGATGTGCCGGTGAAAATCCGGTGCATCGTCGAAGATCCGTTCGGAGGCCTGGTCGATAACCGGAGCGAGGAGCGGAAGATCCGAGCGGCCGCGCTGCTTGCGATGAAATTCGCCAACCTCCTTCGGCAGACCGGCACGTGTTGCACCTGGTTTGCAGCGCTCGAAGATCATTTCCGGGACGACAAGCACCCAGAGATCGACCTCGCGCTCCTCATGCTGCTTGTGGTGCTTGGCTTTGGCGACGTAGAGCTGCGCCACAGCGCTCACCGCCTCGTGCAGGTTCACGATGCGCGTCGCACGGTCGATCGCCTTCGCATCGACCGAATAGGTGACACATTCGCGCGCGTCGAGCGAGATGCCGAAGGCTTCTTCGAGCCCTGGAAAGTTGGCGAGGTGAAGCCGATCCTTCTTCTCGCCCTTGCCCGGCGGCGGGACCATCACACGCTTCTCCAGCGTCTCTGCCCACGAGCGAAAATGCCCAATGCCTTCGGGCGTGCCGATCACACCGAGGCGAACCACCTTGGCCTTCTTCGGTCTGTTGTGTGGACCGAACAGAAACAGGCCATCCTTGGGATGCGGTGTCGTCTGCCCATGACCGAACTCCAACTCTGGCTCCTTGAGGTGCAGGACACGCAGTGCTGGTTCATCGAAGCGCATCAGATCGCCTCCTCGTCAGGCTCGGGCCGCCCCAGCGTTGAATCGTCGCATTCTTCATCCTCGTCGGACATGATGTTCGGCAATGCCGTACTGACCGGGGATGTGAAGAGCAGGGGCGTCGCCTCGAGCAACAGTTCCGCATCCGCCGCGAGTGGCAGACGGATGGTCGACAGTTCGCCCGAGAGGATTTCCAGAAATGCCATCAGCCGGCCATGCCATTGCTTGTTGCGCCAGCCCTTGCAGACGCTGCGGCGCAGACGATGTTGCTTCTTCGCGTCATCGATGGGTGGTCCGGCGTCGTTGCCTTCTGGCATTGCGAACAGCACGCGCGACTTCAGCTTGAAGTGCAGAAACGGCCACACGTAGGGCAGGCCCGTCACACCGAATTGCCAAACGTGACCGCGCGCGATGTTGCGCAGCATCGACGATCGCCGGTCCCCCTGGCGGCCCCACGGTATTAATTCCTTGATCCTGGCCTGCTCAGGCCCCGCGTGGAAACCGCTCGCGTTGGAAAAACGATACTCGATCAATTGCTTGTCGCGCAGCGCACGCTCCCACGCCTCCCGGAACATGCCGACAACGATGTTGCTTGCGTCTTGTTGCCGGAGCTTCAGCCCTTCTGATCCGTCGTCGAGGAACGACTTGAAGCCGATTTCATCCCGGAGCTTGAAGCGGCCGACATCGCCAAGACTGGTGTTCACCTCCTCGCTTCCGGCGAAGGTCAGGAGACCGCCATTGTAGAGGCGCATGGGAAATGTGCGCCGATCGATGGCCGCATCCAACGCCCGTCGATCGATGGCGCCGCTCGGCTCGAAGAAGCGGATCACATCCGGTGCCTCCTCCACACGCAGCCAATTCGACGTCAGCCGTTCGGGAACGTCGCGCAGCGTGACAGCACTACGCCGACGGAACTGCTCCCAGCAAGGATCGATGCTCGCGTCGCTTGTGCCGCGCGGCACGTTCTGGCGCTTCAGGATGTCGAGAAGTTTTCCAAGGCCGTCCGACCAGCCACGCACGAAATCGATGTATTGGATTTCGCCGATCCCGAACACTTTTTTGAACGGTGCTAATCGCAGCGGGATGATGAAGCGCGGATCGTTCAGCTCCTTCTTCAGGTCCTCTGCGATTCCGATTTCTTCCTGAACACCATCGCACGCCAGTGTCTCGTCGCTACAGCACAGCAGCATCTTGACGGCGTTCTGTTGCAACGTCTGCGTCAGCACCTTGCGCCAGCGATCGCCAGCTTGCAGCGCCCGAATGTCGGCAAATACGCGATAGCCCTCAGCCTCCAGCCGCGGCGCAAGCCAGAGCGCGAATTCATCGTCGCCCGGCGTTGCCTTGCTGATGAAGACCGTTGTACGGCTGTGTGACGTGACATCTTGGGACATGACTCTGCCGGATAGCGCTGGTGCCGAATCATCGAAGGCTAGCGCGATTCTGAGACTTCAATAGGTCTGAACGTCCGAGTCGGTAGGAATCAACCGTGCCCTGTTCGTGTTCAGACGGGCGTCTCCCCGCGCGAACGCGCGCGGGGCCAGGCTCTAGGGCGCCGGAAGGGGCGCCCCGGAGCCCACGGACACCGTGATGATGCAGGCCGCGGTCTCCGCCTATTCAGGTGACGATCCTTGACGCAGGCAGCATGGCAATGCGTGCCACTGCATAGTCGCGCGCACGCCCAAGCGGCGGCTCAGACCTCACCAAGAAAACAGCCCCGGGGCTGCAGGGAGCCGTCCACGCGCACCCCCGGGCGGGTGAAGGCGCGCGATGGCCGGCTCCGAGAAAACAGCCCCGAATTCCGCGGGGCTCGTCATCGAGAAAGACGAAGAGAAGAGGGCTTCGACCAATCGGCCAAGCTCCGTGGCTCAAACGGCTGCACCATTTTTGCTGGCCCCCAGATGCCAGCTGTCAGCTTGCAGGACCCCGCGTCTAGTTTCGTTGCAGACAAACCCAAGACTGCAAGGAAACTTCTCATGAGCACGACCGAACCCAAACCCGACTACCCCGAAACCGACAACGGCTTCTTCATCAACGCCGGCACCCATAGCGGCTGGTTCAAGACACCCGCCGGCGACATCTACGACATCCGCAAGCTGGAACCCCGTGAGGTGACCGATCCGCGCGACGGCACCGTCACCACCATCTGGGGCGGCTATGCCGCAGCGCGCGATCGTGAACTCGCCGCCAGGGACGCCATCCTGCAAGGCGAGTTCAAGAAAACCAGCGAGCGTCCGGCTGAATTGTTCCAGCCGGAATCCAAGGACATCCCGCTCTACATCACGCTGCGTCACCGCCCCGGCAAGGGCTACTCCGATATCGGCTCATTCTGGAATTCCAAGGGCCGCTTCACCGTTCTTGCCCGCGACCTCGAAGGCAAGCGCGGCCTGCGCTTCGCCGGCAACGTGCTCGACTGGAAATCATCGGCAGAACTCGAGGCCGAACGCAGCGCCAAGGCATCGAGCGACGCTGCACCCGATGCCGCAGCGGCCCGCGGCAGTGCAACGGCGCGCGCCAAGAAGAGCCGCGACAAGGCTCCGACCGCCGAAGCCTGAGCAGCCGATCAAGCGATGCTTTTGGGAATGGGACGTTCGGCGCCGGGCCGTCAGCTCGCCAGCCGGGCGTCTCCTTTTTTTGCCGGGGCCCCTTGGGGGCGAACCCCCGCAAAAAAAGGAGCGCTCCCCATGAAACCGAAGACCACCAAATCCAAGACGACCAGATCAAAGGCAGGCAAGCCGCGCACGTACGACGCGTTGAAGCCACGAGGCGAACCGGAGGCGCGCCAACGCCTCGATGTCCACGAGGCCATCACGCAGAAGATCGTCGCCGCCATCGAAGCCGGCGCTGGCGCATTCGAGATGCCGTGGCATCGCCCCGGCGTCGCCTTCACCATCCCGAAGAACGCACTGACCGAGAAGCCCTACAAGGGCTCCAATGTGTTGTCGCTCTGGATCGATGCCGATGTGAAGAAGTACGAGCACCAGGTCTGGGCAACCTACAAGCAATGGGAGGAACTCGGCGCGCAGGTGCGCAAAGGCGAGAAGGGCTCGCTGATCGTCAAGTACGGCGAGTGGGTTCCGAAAGAACAGCGTGAGCAAGCCGGCACCGCGGATGCGAGTGACGACGAAGATCAAGGCAAGCGTCTTTATGCCAAGCCCGCCTGGGTGTTCAATGTCGGCCAGGTGGACGGCTTCACCATCGCAGCGCCCGCACCGCGACCCGATCTCACCGTCCGGCTCGCCCATGTCGACGCCTTCATCGCCGCAACCGGCGCCGAATTCCGCGAGGGCGGCCAGCGCGCTTTCTACCGTCACCGCGACAGCAGGGGCGAGGGCGACTTCATCCAGATCCCCGAACGCAATCTGTTCACCGGTACCGCCACCTCGACACCGACCGAAGCCTATGAATCAACACGCCTCCACGAGCTCGCGCATTGGAGCGGCGCCGACCATCGCCTGGCCCGCGACTTCGGCCGTTTCGGCGATCACGCTTACGCCTTCGAGGAACTGGTCGCCGAGCTTTCCGCTGCCTATCTCTGCGCCGGCCTCGAAATCACCAACACACCGCGCATCGATCACGCCCAGTACATCGCCAACTGGCTGGAGGTGCTGAAGGGCGACACCAAGGCGATCTTCACGGCCGCCTCACTCGCCACCAAGGCCGTCGACTATCTCTACAGCCTGCAGCCGGACGATGATCCCAATGCCGTGGCTTCGGCTCGTCCCGATGCTCGAGCAGAGGAGGGCCATGCGCCGGCCCGGCCCGCCGATGATCCCTCACAGCGCGTCAGCACCTCCCGCATCGCCGGAGGGCCGCGCCAATGAGCAATGCCACGACTCCGCGCCGCAAGCTGCCGCTCGAGGCCTTCACCGAGTGCTGGTATGTGCCCGGCGAAACCTCGATCGTCGATCTCATCCATCCCGATGACGGTTTGACGCTGCACGCCTACGAGAACGCGGCGCAGATCCACGCCCGCTATCCCTTGGCGCAACGCTTGGCCTTCGAAGACGCCTGGAAGCTTGCCGATGCCGCCGGCACCGCGCGCTACAGGCAAGACATCACCGAGGTCACAGAGGCGCAATTCAATGATGCGCTCAACGTGTTGCCGCCGGTCGGCTGGACCACCAGAAGCGGAGTCGAGAGCTTCCGCATCTCCGAGCGCCTGTGGGGCAATCTCACCGACATCTATGCGCGCCTCGGCAACCGGCACTTCAAGCTGGTCGACGATATCCGCCTGCCGGCCGCCACCATCGCCGAGCGGGTTGCAGTCTATGCCGCTGCGAACCCAGTTTCAGAGAACGATGGCAGTGATGCGCCGCGGCGCGACCCGGAAACCGATGCCCGCCTGCATGGCCGCGCGGCCACTCGACCTGCTCCGAAGCCGGGGAACGGCTCATGAGCGGACCCAAGCACGATATCCAGCGCATCCGCGTCGATGCGCAAGGCTATGACAGCGACGGTGCCTACTGGGGCGCCGGTCCCGATGTGTTCATCGCAACATCCGAGGATGGCAGCGATCAGATCACGGTGCGTGCCCGCACTCTGACCGAAGCCAGGACGCGCATCGCCGACGAGATCGCACGCAAACCTGGAGAGGCATCATCTGAACGCCAGCCGCTCGGCGGCAATGCACCGCGCAAGACACGCTACGAGATCCAATGGCGCGATCCCGCAAGCGAGACCACCATCACCGTCCGCATCACACATGCCCGCGACTATCTGAGCTCAGGCAACGATCACCTGGAGATCGAAAGCCTGAGACCGAAGAAGGCGCCGCTGCCGATCACCGAAACAGGATACCGCTCGCATTTCTTGCCGCCGCTCGAGTTGATGAATGCTGGCGGCCCCGTCACCTTCGTTACCGCCTGGCTCGATACAGAAGCCAAAACCAAGGGATGGAGCAAAGCGGTCAACACCAAATCGCAGGGCGATCTGTTCGCCTGGGCCGATGCCCATGCGGAGGTTGGCCCTCGCAAACGTGCGCCCAAGCCCCGGTCGCCGAAACCGAAGGCACCGGCAGGAACGCGGAAGTCCAAGCGCCGCACATCCGCCGACAACGGCTAGCACCATGGCAAGGCTTACCCGACAGGCGCGCAAGGAACAGGGCGATGCCGCCGAGGCGCGCTTCCGGGCATGGCTCGACCGCTGCGTGCTCCCGCATATGTATGTCGAGCAATCGCCGCTCACTGTGCCGAAGGGCTTGCGTGGCGAGATCAAGCGGCCGGATTTTCTAGTGGGGCTGCCGACCATCGGCACGCTCGCTTTCGACGTGAAGGCGAAATCCATCTACGACGAACACATCCTGATCGACGCCTACGAGCATCGCACCTTCCGGAACTTCGAGACCTTCTTCAACATCTCGGTCTGGTATGTCTGCTTCCCGCCGGCCGAGCCGCACGTCTGTCACCTTTTCCTCAATCGGGACCTCGAAGGCGAGCCTGTGAGCTGTCATGGCCGGCCGGTGCTCGCCATGCCGCTCAAATCGACCGTCACGACCGATCCGCGGCGGGATTTCCTGGGCGTACTGGTCGGGGCGATCAGCTTGCGATAGTCGAAACGTCGCTCAAAGGATGGGGAATGGTGTCTGCGTATCTCTCAAGCGCATTAAAAATGATATTGCAATAATCTATGATAAAGGACATTATCATAGATTAGAATCAATATTATAGGAATAGAGTTGATTTCCGCATTTGAATCCTATAATTTACATTTATTGCGCTATGTGAGGCATTATTCAGGAATTCGACGGCAATCAGCGACGGCATATCATCAACGTCCGGCAGCAGTTCAGCGTGTGGCGCGAGGATCGTCACGCCCTGCGCCGCATGGGCGGCATGCACTGGAAGACCGGGCCCAACGGCCAACGCTATCTCTACGCCACCAATGGCCGCAAGGAAAAATCCCTCGGCGTTCAATCGCCAGAGACCGAAGCAACCTTTGCCGCTCATGGCGAGCGTATCGCCGAGCTTCGTTCCCGCATCGAACGCTCGAAGGGGACGCTGGATCGCAGCGCCCGCATCAGCAAAGCGCTCTACCTGGGACGCGTTCCTACGGTCGCCGCGCGCATCCTGCGCAGGCTCGATGATGAAGGCCTGCTCGACGGCCAGTTGATGGTGGCCGGCACGAATGCGTTGTTCGCCTATGAGTTCGGCACTGGCGTGCTCCTGGGCGACGACCTCATCGCTACGGAAGATCTCGACCTCCTGTGGGACTGGCGGAACCGGATTTCTTTCCTGCTGTCCGATGCACAAACAGCCAGTGTCATCGGCCTCCTCCGGCAGGTCGACCGCTCGTTCCGCAAGCGCTGCGCGTTCCAGGCGGTCAATGCGGACAATTATCTTGTCGACCTGATCCGGCCCCATCAACCTCATGAAATATTCCGCGAGCCTCCGCGCCTGACCGAGGCCTCGGAGGAATTCGAGCCCGCCCCCATCGACGGCCTGGAATGGCTGGTCAACGCGCCGCGCTACGAGGAAGTGGCCATTGCCGAGGATGGCCTGCCCGTGCGGATCGTCACCATTGATCCGCGGGCCTATGCTCTCCACAAGGTCTGGCTCTCGCGCAAAGCCAATCGCAATGCCCTGAAGCGTGGCCGCGACCGCGCCCAAGCCGATGCCGTCGCGCGGATCGCCGTGCAGTGGCTGGGGCTGAGCTTTGACGCTTCCGATCTCACCGCCTTGCCCGATGAGTTGATGGCCTTCGCTTCCGAATTCGCGGAGGTCGTGGCATGAGCCTCGATCCCGTCCTCATCGCCTATGGCGTCAAGCGCAGCCCGGATGGCAAGCGCACCTACTGGCGACGGATCGGCTGCGCTATCCCACATGAAACCGGCAACGGCCTGACCGTTCAGCTCGATGCCCTTCCGCCCGATGGCCGTATCGTGTTGCTCGAGCCGGACGACCAGGACGAGAAGCGGTTGCAGGAACGCCTGCGGCGCCACATCGCCAAGCCCCCTGCCCGCGCGGCGGAGGGATCATGAGCAATGATCTCGTCACCTCGTCGGGATTTGCATCTTGGCCGATCGCCATCGCTTCTGCCGGTCCCGCCGCCTGGCACGCGATCCTGCAATTCTTCGCCGCCGAGATCCGCAACGCCAACACGCGACGCGCTTATCTGCACGCGGCACATGATTTCTTCGTCTTCGCCGATCGCCGCAAGGGCGGCACCAGCCTCGATACCATCACGTCGCTGCATGTATCGGCGTGGATCGAGGCCATGACGCGGGATGGATTGTCTGCGCCGACGGTCAAGCAACGCCTTGCCGCCATGCGCATGCTCTTCCAGGCGCTGGCGCGCGAGCGCATCATCGCCATAAATCCCGCCGCTGTCGTGCGCGGACCCAAGCATAGCGTCAAGCGCGGCAAGACACCCGTGCTCACCGCCGAGGAAACCCGCCAGCTTCTCGATGCCATCGATACCGATACGCTCGTCGGGTTGCGTGATCGCGCCTTGATCGCGACCATGGTCTACAGCTTTGCCCGCATCGGTGCCGTCACCACGCTGCGCGTCGAGGATCTGTTCACGCAAGGGCGCCGCCTGTGGCTGCGTCTGCACGAAAAGGGCGGCAAGCGGCATGAGATCCCCTGTCACCACACGCTCGAGAAGTATCTGATCGCGTATCTGGAGGCTGCCGAGCTCGGAGACACCCCGAAGGCCTTCGTGTTCCAGACCTTCGGCCGTGAAGGTTCCCGCAAGGCTGCCGGTCGGGTCCTTTCCGGCACTCCCCTACCCCAGGCGACCGCCTGGCAGATGCTGCAACGACGCGCCAAGGATTGTGGCCTCGACACAGCGGTGTGCAATCACACCTTCCGTGCGACCGGCATCACCACCTACCTCAAGAACTCCGGCACGCTAGAGCGCGCTGCCAACATCGCCAACCACTCCTCCACACGCACCACCCAGCTCTACGACCGCCGTCCCGACGACGTGACGCTCGATGAGATTGAGAAGATACAGATTTGATGGAGTTTGGGATGCCCCGGGCCAGCCTCTCTCCATTTGCTCCGGCCGCTAAATCAAGCCATGCTCTCAACTCTCTTTCACCACGGCATCGAAGGTCATAAATTGTGGACAAGACTTACTGCGCCGCAACTGAAGAAGCAATGTCGCCAATAATTAAATTGACCGATCCGCCCAAAACACTCGTAACCCGTCCAAACGATTACGCTTTTCAGCCATCTCCGACGCGACTCGTCACTCGCGCAAAATAGCGATTTTATATTCGTGGACTTTCGTCGAAATAAATATAATATTATTTCTGCAG
>ERZ761609.1281-NODE-1281-length-23088-cov-8.498546_pt1 | contig 23088 bp, 22 predicted proteins | sample MGYA00511163_ERZ761609 | MGnify/ENA primary metagenome ERZ761609 (study PRJEB28899, sample SAMN02445070) | bioreactor sludge metagenome | biome: EBPR sludge | place: Australia: Brisbane, Thorneside Wastewater Treatment Plant | collected 2011-12-16 ... | reverse complement strand
TGATCCTGATCGCATCCGGCGCGACTTATTTCGAGCAGGCCTATGGGGTGCTGATCGACCGCGAAATGGTGCGCAACGTCTTCGAGACGACCGCCGCCGAATCGCGCCATCTTGTCACCCTTGGAGCCGTGCGCAGCGTTGCCCTGACCGGGGTGCTGCCCGCGTCCTTGCTATTCTGGCCGCGGGTCAGGCGCGTGCAGCGCTGGCATTTGCTATGGCGCTGGCCGCTGGGCATTGCCCTGTCCCTCGCGCTGGTGGTCGGGGGCCTCTTTGCCGATTACAAGACCTTTTCCGCCGTGCTGCGCGAACGGCAGGACCTGATGTCATCCTATCAGCCCGGCGCGACCCTGACGGCGGTGGTTCGATACGCCCGGCAACAATGGATGGCCTCGGCGTTGACCTTTCGACCGATCGCCACCGATGCCGCGCCCGGGGCCCGTCTGGCGGCGGCGGACCGGCCCATCCTCTTGGTGCTTTTCGTGGGCGAAACCCTGCGGGCGCAGAACTTTGGTCTGAACGGCTATGCACGCCAGACAACGCCGGGACTCGCCGCGCGAGAGGTAATCAACTTCCCGGACGTTTCCGCGTGCGGGACCTCTACCGCGGTGTCCTTGCCTTGCATGTTCTCGCTTCAGACGCAGGCGACGTATGCGCGCGACCGGTTTCTGGCTCAGGAAAACCTTCTGGATGTTCTGGTTCGCGCCGGGTTTGTCGTGCGCTGGATCGACAACAACACAGGAGACCAGCAAATCGCGGCACGCACGGGCTGGGACCGCGTGGACCCCGCGCTGGATCCGGCTGCCTGTGCAGTGGAATGCACCGATGCCGTGTTCCTGCCCCTTATCGAGCAGACGTTAGCAAATCTTGAACGGAACACCGTGCTGGTTCTGCACATGATCGGCAGTCACGGGCCGGCGTACCACCTGCGCTACCCGCCCGAGCGCGCGGCCTTTACCCCCGACTGTCAGAGCAGGGAATTCGCTCGCTGCACAGTGGACGAGATTGTGAACGCCTATGACAACACAGCTTTGCAAACCGATCATGTCCTTTCGCGCACCATAGACCTGCTCTCGGGGTCGACGCAGGCGCTGACCGCGATGCTGTTCCTGTCGGATCACGGCGAATCGCTGGGCGAGGGGGGGCTGTACCTGCATGCCGCCCCGATGTTCATGGCGCCCGAAACGCAGACCCGCGTACCGATGGTGCTGTGGACGGATACCGACTTTCGCGATGCCATGGATCTGGACGAATCCTGTCTGCGGGCGGCGGCGGCGCGACCGACCAGCCATGACGCCCTGTTTCACATCCTGCTCGGACTACTGGACGTCAGGACCCAAACACGCAATCCTGCCCTTGATCTGGTGGCCGACTGCCACGGGGCAGGGGAGGGATCGTGATGCCGTCAGATGAGCCTGCGTCGCAAAGGGTTGCCCCGGCCCGCAAGGGGCTGATGCACGCGGTGGATGCCACACGCTATTCGCTGGCTGGCGCGCGCCGTCTCTGGGAAGAAACCGCGACACGACTGGAACTGGGCGCGGGTGTGCTGGCGGCGCCCGCGTTCCTGTGGCGTGGGGCCGAGGTCTGGCAATGGCTGCTGGCGCTAGCCCTGCTGGCGCTGGTTCTGGCGTTCGAGGCGCTGAACACTGCGATCGAGGTCCTGACCGACCGCATCTCGCCCGAATGGTCGGCCATGGCCCGGGATGCAAAGGATCTGGGTTCGCTGGCTGTAGGCCTGACTCAGGCGATCGCGGGGGGCTTTGTGCTGGCGGTCCTTGCCGGAGTGCTCTGAGCCCGTTGTTTCAATGCCCCGCGCTGCGCGTGACCAGCTCGGTGCCATAGTCGCTTTGCAGATGGCCGGATTTCAACAGGGTCACCTCGCTGACCTCTTCCAGCCGCCCGCGGCGCAGCACGCCCAGCCGGTCGCACAGGAACGAGACGATCGGCAAGTCATGGGTGACCAGTAGGTACGTCAACCCGCGCGCCTCACGCAGGTCGGCGAGCAGGTTCAGGATTTCCGCCTGCACCGACACATCCAGCGCCGAGGTGGGTTCGTCGAGCAAGAGCACCTCGGGCTCCAGCATCAGCGCGCGGGCGATGGCGACGCGTTGACGTTGTCCACCGGAAAGCTGATGCGGCAAACGGAACCTGAACCGGCGCGACAGGCCCACAGCATCCAGCATCGCCAGAACCCTGGCATCCTGCCCAACGATCCCGTGCACGGCCAGCGGCTCGGACAGCGTGTCATCGACCGAACGGCGCGGATGCAGCGATCCGTAGGGGTCCTGAAACACCATCTGCACCCGGCGCACAAAGGCCCTATCACGCCAGCGGCGCAACGCCTCGCCGCCGATGCGGATGCTGCCTGTCCAGTCCGGCGCCTGTCCGGCGATGGCCTTCAGGATTGTCGACTTACCCGAACCGCTTTCGCCGACCAATGCGAAACTCTCACCCCGCGCGACGGAAAAGCTGACGCCATGCACCACCGGCGTACCGCCAAAGGCCACGGTGAGGTTTTCAATCTCGATCATGTGCGCGCTCCGACTTTGGCACCGATGGCGGCGCGGTCCAGCACTGGCAACCGCCTGCGCGTCTCGCTCAGTTGCGGCACCGAGGCCAAGAGGCCCCTCGTATAGGGATGCGTCGCCTCGTGCAGGCGCCCGGCGGCGCATTCCTCGACCACCTTGCCCGCGTACATCACCAGAATTCGGTCGCACCACCGCGCGACCATGTCGAGATCGTGCGAGATCAGGATCAACCCCATCCCCCGCCTGCGCACCAGATCGTCGAGGATTTCCAGCACCGTTGCGCGCACCGACACATCCAGGGCCGAGGTCGGCTCGTCGGCGATCATCAGGTCGGGTTCCAGCACAACCATCATGGCGATCATCACCCGCTGGCCCATCCCGCCTGATACCTCATGCGGGTACAGGCGATAGGCGCGCTCGGGGTCGTCGATGCGAACGGCGGCCAGCACATCCAGTACCGCCTGTTTGCGCGCCCGGGCGGGCATGCGGCGGTGGAATTGCAGCGCCTCGCCGATCTGTTCGCCAATGCGGATCACCGGGTTCAGGCTGAACTTCGGGTCCTGCATGACCATCGACATCCGCGCCCCGCGCAACCGGCGCCAATCGCGTTCGGGCAGGGCGCGCAGGTCCATCCCGTCAAACTCGAGCCGGTCGGCGCTGACCTGCCCGGGCCGGGCGATCAGCCCCATCAACGCCCGCCCGGTCATCGATTTACCGGAACCGGATTCGCCAACGATACCCAGTCGCTCGCGGCCCAGATCGAACGACAGGCCCTTGACCACCTCGACCTCGCCCTGCTCGGTGGGAAAGCGCACCCGCAGATTGTCTACGCGCAGCAGGGTCATTTGCTTTTGCCTTTCGGGTCAAGAACGTCACGCAGCCCGTCACCAAAAAGGCAGAACCCCAGTGACACGATCACGATGGCAAAGCCCGGCATGGTGGCGACCCACCATTGATCGAGGATGAACGCCCTCCCGCGCGAGATCATGGCGCCCCATTCCGGCAGGGGCGGCTGCGCGCCAAGGCCCAGAAAGCCCAGCCCGGCCGCCGTCAGGATGATCCCCGCCATATCGAGTGTCACGCGCACGATGGTTGACGACAGGCACAGCGGGATCACATGGCGGGTGATGATGCGCGTATGGCTGGCTCCCTGCATCTGCACCGCGGCAATGAATTCTGCATTGCGGAAGGTCAGCGTTTCGGCGCGCGCGATTCGGGCATAGACCGGCCAGGCGGTGATGGCGATGGCGATGACCGCGTTTTCGATCCCGGGTCCCAGCGCCGCGACAAAGGCCAGCGCCAGAATCAGCCGAGGCATCGACAGGAAGATGTCGGTCAGCCCCATCAGGATGCGGTCGATCCAACCGCCGAAATAGCCTGAGACGGCACCGATCAACAGACCCAGAGGCGCAGAGATGATCGCCACCAGCACGACGATGAAGAGCGTGATGCGCGCGCCGAAGATGACCCGGCTGAGGATGTCGCGGCCCAGTTCGTCGGTGCCCATCCAGTGCGCTGAAGAAGGCGGACGCAGACGGTTCTGCAGATTGCCGTCGAGTGGTGAATACGGTGCCAGCCAGGGCGCCAGCGCCGCGACCACCAGCAGGGACAAGATGATCGCGAGGCCGAACATCGCCAAAGGGTTGCGCATCAGCGCGCGCGCCAGCCGATAGGCCTGCCCCAGCCGGGCCTGCATGCGGGTCTCGGGGTCGTCGCTGAGGAGCCAGTCGCGAGAGGGAAGGGACAGGATCATGTGCGCGCCCTCGGGTCCATGACACGGTAAAGCAGGTCAGACCCGCGGTTGATGGCGACAAACACCGCGCCGATGACAAGCGTTGCGCCAAGCACTGCGTTCATGTCGGCGTTCAACAGGGCGGTGGTCAGATAATTGCCGATACCGGGCCAGGAAAAGACGGTCTCGATCATCACAGACCCCTCCAGCAGTCCCGCGTAGCTGAGCCCGATCACCGTGATCAGTTGTACGCGGATCGGCCGGAAGGCATGGCGCCAGATGATCACCCGCTCGGGCACGCCCTTGACGCGGGCGGTTGTGATGAATTCCTGGCCCAGTTGTTCCAGCATGAAACTGCGGGTCATGCGCGCGATGTAGGCCAGCGCGAAGAATCCGAGGATGGTGGCAGGCAGCACCACATGAGAAAAGGCCGAGCGAAAGGCGCGCATGTCGCCCGCGATCAGGCTGTCGATCAGCAAGAGACCCGTCTGGGTCGGCACTGTGCCGTCGAGGAAGATCCCTATTCGCCCCGGACCGCCGACCCAGCGAAGCTTGGCGTAAAAGATCACCAGCCCCACCAGCCCCAGCCAGAAGGCGGGGACCGCATACCCCGCCAACGCCAGAACTCGAATGATCTGATCGATCCAGGTGCCCTGGCGCGCAGCGGCAATCACCCCCATCGGCACACCGATCAGCACACCGATGATGATGCCCAGCGTCGCCATTTCCAGCGTGGCGGGAAAGACCCGCGCCAGATCCTGCGTTACAGGCCGACCGGTGCTGACCGAAATGCCCAGATCCCCCCGGATCACGTCGCCAACGTAGCGCGCGAACTGAACTGCCCAGGGGTCATCGATCCCCATGGCCAGGCGTGCGGCCTCGTAAGTCTCGCGGCTGGCGCGGTCGCCGACCACCGCCAGCACCGGGTCAATGGGCACCACGCGGCCGATGGTGAATGTGATCGCCAGCAGCCCCAGAAACGTCAGGGCGATGGTGAGGACGATCCAGGCCAGCGGCATGGCGCGCGAGGCAAGGGGGGCGATCAGGCGTCTGGCCTCGGCCATGCAGGGCTCCTTGGCAGGTGACGGGACTTGGATCGCTCTAGCAAATTATCTTTGACTGATCAAAAAATTTTTACTAGCGTCAAAATCGGGAACTGTAATGGCCCTGCGAAAGGATTCCATGTCTGCTCCGCTGAGACAATCCGAAACCCCCGCACAGACACCACAGTTTGGCGGGCGCATCCGCGTAGCTCGTCAGAAAGCCGGGATGACGTTGCAGGCTCTGGCCGATGCAGCCGGTATCTCGGTCGGTTTCCTCAGCCAGGTCGAGCGCAACAAGGCCACGCCGTCGCTGGGCACGCTGGCCGCGCTGGCTGCCGCCCTGGGGATCGAGATGAACTGGTTCATTGCAACACCCCAGCCTGCCAATGCCGTAACCCGCGACGGCGAAAGGGTGCGTTTTTCCATTGCAGACAGTTCGCTTGGCTACGAACGGCTGGATACCCGCCTGCCGGGCGGCACGCTTTCTTCTCTGATCATTCATCTGCCCGAAGGTTATGCCTCGGAGGTCACCAGCCATAGCGGCGAGGAACTGATCTATGTGCTGGACGGCCGTGTCCGCCAGACGCTGGGCGAGGCGCTGATCATGCTCAACGCCGGTGATTCGCTGCATTTCATGGGCGACACTCCGCATTCCTTTGCCAATCCGGGCCCCGGCCCGGCCCGGCTGATCTGGACCGGCACCACGCCGCGGCTGATCGGCAAACCCCAGACCGACCAACGATAAACTTGCCATCCACCCTGACAGGAGAGGACCGATGAAACTATTCAGGACCACAATGGTCGCCAGTTTTTTGGCACTGGCCACTGCGCCGGCACTGGCCAACACGCCCGCCAATGCGCTGGTGATTGCCCAGAACATCGACGACATCGTCACCATCGACCCGGCGACGGCGTACGAGTTCAGCTCGGGCGAATATGTCACCAACACCTATGACCAATTGGTGCAATACGACGCGATCGACACCGAAACGCTGGTTGGCGGCCTTGCGACCAGCTGGGAGATCGACGCGGCGAACCGTACGATCGTCTTTACGCTGCGCGACGGCGTGACCTTCCATTCCGGCAACCCGCTGCGCGCCGAGGATGTCGTCGGCAGCTGGCGCCGTGTGGTGCAGATCAACGGCCGCCCGGCGTTCATCCTGGGTAACCTGGGCTGGACGGCCGAAACCTATGACGACATGGTCAGCGCCGAGGGCAACACCGTCACCCTGCGCTGGAATGGCGATTTCGCGCCCTCATTCGTTCTGAACGTGCTGGCGTCGCGCCCTGCCTCGGTTGTCGATATGGAAACCGTCATGGCCAATGCCGTGGATGGCGACAATGGTCACGCCTGGCTGAACCAGAACAGCGCCGGCACCGGCCCGTTCAGCCTGCGCGCCTTCCGCCCGGGTGAAGTGCTGATGCTGGATGCCAATCCGAACTATTTCGGCGGCGCCCCGGCGATGGAACAGATCCTGATCCGCCACGTGGCCGAGGCCTCGACCCAGCGTCTGTTGCTGGAATCGGGCGATGTCGACATGGCCAAGAACCTGACCCCGGATCAGATCGCGGGGCTTGCGGGCAATGCCAATGTGCGGGTGGAAACCTTCCCGCAGGCTGCCGTCCACTGGATCTCGTTCAACCAGAATGTCGAGGCGTTGACCAACCCGGCCTTCTGGGAGGCATCGCGCTATCTGGTGGATTACGAAGGGATGGCCAACAGCTTCCTGCAAGGCCAGATGCAGGTGCATCAGGCCTTCTGGCCTGCGGGGTTCCCCGGTGCGCTGACCGACACGCCCTTTACCTATGACCCCGAGCGCGCGCGCCAGATTCTGGAAGCGGGCGGTGTCCAGCTACCGATCAACGTGACTCTCGATGTCATCAACGCCAACCCCTTCAACGACATGGCGCAGTCGCTGCAGCAGACCTTTGCCCCCGCCGGGATCAACTTCGAGATCCTGCCCGGCACCGGCGCGCAGGTCATCACGCGCTACCGCGCGCGGGCGCATCAGGCGATGTTGCTCTATTGGGGCCCGGACTTCATGGACCCGCATTCGAACGCCAAGGCCTTTGCCTATAACGCCAACAACGCGGACGATGCCTATGTGTCGACCACGACCTGGCGCAATTCGTGGATGCCGCCGGCCGAAGTGAACGAACTGACCATGGCTGCGCTCAGCGAACAGGACGCGGACCGTCGGCAAGAGATGTATCTGGACCTGCAGCGTCGTATCCAGGCCGAGTCGCCCTTTGTCATCATGTTCCAGGCCGCCAGCCAGATCGCGATGGCCGCGAATGTGACGGGCTATGTCCACGGGTCCAGCTCGGACTTCGTGTACTACCGCCTCGTCGAAAAGAACTGATCCAGATCCGGGTGGCGGCCGTCCAGGCGCCACCCGGCCCCTTCGGACCCATTGCCGAGCAGGCCCATGACCTCCCCAAATCCTGATGCCGTCTTTGCTTCCCTTCACCAGCAGGCCGCCGGTCTCTGCGGCGCGCGTCTGTTCACCGTGACCGTGCTGGACCGCGCAGCCGGACTGGCGCGACGCGCCTATACCTCGCATCCCGCCGACTACCCGACTTCGGGCACCAAGCCGATGCGCAACGACGGCTGGACGGATCTGGTGCTGGGCGAGAAGCGCAGCTTTGTTGCCAATTCCACCCCCGAGTTTGCGATCTATTTCTCGGACCACGCCCAGATCAACGCGCTGGGGTGCGAATCGGCGATGAACATTCCGGTGACCAACGACGCCGGGATCGTAGTCGCCTGCGTCAATGTTCTGGATGCCGCGGGTCATTTCACGCCCGAGCGCATCGCCACGCTGGTGGGACTGGTCGCCCGAAACCGTCCTGCATTGCTGGCCGCGATCGCCGGTGTGCCGATGGATCCCGCATCATGAACGCTGCCGACCGCCTGCTACGGCTGCAACGCCAGATCGCCGCAAGTGGCACTGAGCTCCTGGCACTCTCGCCGGGCGCGCACATGAACTGGCTGCTGGGTTTCACGCCCCATCCCGACGAGCGCCTCTGTCTGCTGCTGATCAGTGCAGAAAGGGCCGGTTTCGTCATGCCCGCGCTCAATGCGACGGATGCGCGCCAGCACACGGGATTGCCCTTTGCCGAATGGGCGGATGCCGAGGGGCCGGACGCGGCACTGGCGGGGATGCTGGCGCAGGTCTGTCCAACACCGCGATCACTGTCGATCGATGACACGATGCGTGCCGATCATGTCTTGATGCTGCTCGATGCCCTCCCGGGTGCCGCGCGCGGGCTTGCCACCCGCGAGGTGGGGGCGCTGCGCCTTATCAAGCAGGCCGACGAATTGGCTGCCTTGGCCGAGAATGCCCGTATCGCCGATCTGGCACAATCCGCCGTGCGCGCCGCGTTGCGCCCCGGTGTCTCCGAGACCGACCTGGCGCAAGTCGCGCGCGATGCCTTTGCCGCCCATGGCGCGCGGTGCGAATTTGCCATCATCGCATTTGGCCCCAACAGCGCCTTCCCTCACCACCATAGCGGGGCGCGGGTGCTGTCGCCCGGCGAGGCCGTTCTGGTCGATATCGGGGGCCGCAAGGATGGCTATTTCTCGGACATCACCCGCATGGCCTGTCTGGGCAGCGCGCCCGACGGCTATGACGCAGTGCATGCCGTGGTCGAGGCGGCGGTTCAGGCGGCCTTTGCGGCGATCCGCCCGGGCGTGCGGGCGCAAACAGTGGACGACGCGGCGCGCAAGGTGATCACCGATGCGGGGTTCGGTCCTTTTTTCACCCATCGGTTGGGCCATGGGCTGGGATCGGAAATCCACGAGATGCCTTATATCACCTCGGCCAACTCTCAGGTGCTTGAGGAGGGTATGGTGTTCACCGTCGAGCCGGGCATCTACCTGCCCGGTCGCTTTGGGATCCGGCTGGAGGAGGTCGCGGTGGTCACGTCAGACGGCGCGCGCAAGCTTTCAGGCCTTTCGCGCGGCCTGCATGTCGGGTGACGTGGTCGCCCACACCCTCACTCGCCACGAAACCGCGCGGCGAGGGCCTCGGGGATAGGGGCGGATTTCAGCCCGCGTTGGGGGTCCTTGACCGTCCAGACGCGGGTTTCGAACCCTTCCACGCACAGCGTTTCGCCTTTTCGCAAGCTGTGACGGATGTCAAAGCTGCGCTCTTTCACGGCTACGATTTCGGTGGTGATCGTCACATCGTCGCCATACCGGCAGGGCGCCTTGAAGGTTGCGCGCGTGTCGACCAACGGACAGCCGGCGCCTCCGAACAGAGCCAGCATCTCTTGTTTGGGCCAGCCTGCCGCCTCATAGAGCAGGGTTGTGCCGTGGTCGAACCAGCGAAAGAATTGCGGGTTGAAAACGATCCCCGCCGGGTCGCAATCCCCCCATTCGACACGGCGCATCTGGGTATTCTGCAGCATCACTTGCGCCTTTCGTCAAAGACCCGTTTGGCCTTCATTTCGGTTTTCGGCAGGGTGTTCGGGGCAAGGACCCGCACGTTGCAGCGGATTTCGCAGCGGCTGCGGATCTCTCGCGCGACGGCGTCCGCAACGTCTGTGGAATGTTCGACCAATACCTCCATCACGTCCATCCCGTCTGGCTGGGTGGTCAGACGGATCTGGAACTCGTCACCAGTTCCTGGCACCGCGCGCACCGCTTCCTCGATCTGTACTGGAAAGAACTTGATCCCGCGCAGATTCACCAGATCGTCGGCCCGCCCGGTCATGCAACCGACCGCCTTGATGTGGTGGCGTCCGCAGGAACAGGGGCTGTCATCGAGACGGGTGTAGTCTCCGACAAGGAACCGCAGTTGCGGCGAGGATTCGCTGTTGAGGTTGGTGCAGACGGTCAGGCCCTTTTCCCGGAGGGGAACCGGTGTCAGGGTGTCCGGGTCGACCGTTTCCCAGACTTGGATATCCTCCATCAGATGGATGAAGTTTTCGTCGCCCGCCTGATATTCGGGGCAGGAATAGCCGCCGCAATGGGGAGACGCCTCGGTGCAGCCATAGAATTCGACCGACATTGCGCCCCAGAGGTCCTGCAACCTCTCGACCGTTCCGGCGACACCCGAGAACGGCTCGCCCCCGGTCAGCAGCCATTTCACCGAACTTGCGGCCGGGTCCAGCCCCATCTCCTGCATGACCCGTCCCAGATAGAGCGCATAGGAGGGCGTGCACAGAAGGACTGACGGCTTGAAACGCTCGATCAGCCCGACACGCGCCTTGCCGTCCATGCCGCCGCCGGGGATCACCGGCAGACGCATTGCGGCGGCGGTGTATTGCACGCCCCAGGCAAACACATGCGGGCCAAAGCCGACCATGGGCAGGATCGTGTCGCCCTTGCGCAAGCCCCCGGAATGCAGGGCGCGCGCATTGGCCTGTTCCCAGAACTTCCGGTCGAAATGGGTGTAGCGGAAGACGCGCGGCACACCGGTCGACCCCGAGGACGAGAAATGCATCCAGCCCCTGTCCGCCCATTCCGCCGCGCCGCAGGCCGTGTAGGTGCCGAAGGGAGGATGCGCTATGGCATCCTCCATCATCTCCTGCTTGGTCACCACGGGCCAGTTGGCGATCAGGCTGTCGACCGAATGCAGATCGGTCGGCGCCACGCCGAGGCGGTCGAACCGGCGCCGGTAAAAGGCACTGTTCTCATAGAGAAAGGGGGCCACGGCCGCGATCTTTTCATCCTGCACCGCGCGCGTGCGGTCGCGCGACCAGATGTCCTTTTCAGACCAGTAGAGCGAGCTGACTGGCGCGTTGCGCTCTTCGTGGTATTTGTCCAGCACTCCCATCCACGCAGCGCGGGTGGTCTCGGCACGCGTCATCTCACACCTCCTGCAACGAGCCGCGCTTGATCCCGATGGCGCTGCGATAGCTTTGCGCCGCGCGGCTGATCGGGCTCGGCGCTACTGTGGCGCGGATTCTTACCTGCCGGTGCGGTTCCAGATTGCCGCCCGAACGCGCGCCGCCGCCATCCTCGCCCCAGAGCAGCACCACCTCGGTTCCCGGTTCGGCAAAGGCCGCATCGACGGACGCCAGCGACATCATCGCCTTTTCGTTCGCCGTATAGCCGGGATAGGTGGCCAGCCCGATGGTATTGCCGCCCTTGTCCATCACCCGGTCATAATGCATCCGCGCCGTCGCGGCGAGGGGCAGGGTGATCGGCAAGGGTTTGTCGGCGCTGTCGTCAAAGCCGGCAGCCATCACCGCCAGCACGTCATCGGCGTTCCAAACCAGCGTGACCTTCTTGCGGTGCGGCGCGTTCTGGATAGCCTCCAGCGCGGCGCGACCGATGAAGTCATGGTCGAACTTGATGATGTGGCCATAGTTCACGTCATAGGGGGAGAGGTAATAATCTGCGATGTCGGGGCTATAAAAGCTGCCCCCCAGCGACATGCGCATCGCGGCATTCTGCGCACTGCACCAGTCGCGGTACCCCTGCGTGCCTTGGCCGGTATAGACGGCCGAAACCGGTACTGCCCACCAGCCCGATTCAATCACCGTGGTGAAATAGGCAATCGACCCAACCAGCCGGAGCCCGTATTTCGCCCCGGCTTTTTGCAGCAGGGCACGGACCGCCTTGTAGTCGGCCCATGGGCCATAGATTTCCAGCCCGGGCATGCCGCCCATCGAATGGCGCATGCCGCGCGCGCGGTGCGGACCAAGGCCAAGCTCGGCGGACTTGAAAAACTTGATCTCGGGCAGCGGTCCGCCGTTCAACTCTTCCAAAAGCTCCCAGGCTTTGGGGCCCTCGACCTGAAAGCGGTAGAACTCGCGCTTTTTCGACTTGTTCAGGGTCCACATCGGATCGAGTTCCGTCGTGACCTGATAGCCCAGTGACTGGGCGTTGTATTCGACCCACTCCGTCGTCGCCGGGTTGCCGACGACCATGTAGTCATCCTCGGCCATCCGGTAGAGGATCGCATCCCCGATCAGGAACCCTTCGGGCGAGCAGCAGACGAGTTGCTTGGCCGCGCCCACCTCGAAATTCTTGAAGCTGTTCACCGACAGGTATTGCGTGAAGGCCAGCGCATCGGGGCCACGCACATGCAGCGACTGCATGTGATAGGACTGATCATGGACGGCAATCGTGTTGCGCCAGGCCCATTGTTCATCGCGCCAGGTGGTGAACTCGGGACGCACTCCTTCGCCGGGCATCATCTGGCTGTAGATCGTCAGCGCCGCCTTTGGGGCGTTCTGGAACAAGTGGTCAGTGATGTTTGGGACACGGGCCATCAGGTCGGCCAGCGATTGCCGGGGGGATTCGGTGGACATGGGCTCTCCTGAGCGTTGTCAAATCAACTGTTGCCACTGAATGCCAAATCCGTTGTCATGTCAACTCTATTTCTATCCTTTGCCTTGGCACGCTTCGCCCTGTAAAAGCGCGCAAAGCCGGAGAGCGACGCATGTCACCCACCAACCTTCCTCTGATCGACCGCGACGGCCATCTTGTGCTGGATCTGGACAACTATATCCCGTTCCTGCTCAGCGCGATCGGCAACAAATGGTCGCGCAGTTCGTCAGGGCTGTATCTGAAGGAATTCGATGTTGGCGTGACCGAGTGGCGTATCATCGCCATGTTGGCCATCGAGCCGCGCATCACGGCCTATCGCATCTGCCAGGTGATCGGGCTGGACAAGGCCGCGACCTCACGCGCCTTGAAGGCGATGGAGGGGCGCGGTCTCGTGCACTCGTGGCAGGAAGATCCCGGCAATCACCGAAAGCTGGTCGAGCTTACCCCGGCTGGTTGGGCGATGCATGACCGGATCATCGACGTCGCGCATCGGCGCGAGGCGCTGATGCTCAGCGATCTCAGTCGTGATGAGGTGGTTGTACTGGCCGATCTCTTGCGCCGTGTCCACCGGCGCATCCCCGACCTTCTTGCCATAGAGAGCGAGGATTTCGCAGGACCCGCGACCCCAGAATGAGCGGATCCAAACCCCGCCCACAAAGGGACGGGGTTTGCGGGCCTCAGCCCGGCTGTCTTGTCTTGCGCAGGTAGGGCAGCACCCGCTCGAACCCGCCAAAGCGGGTCACCGCGTCGGCGTCCGATACGGCGGCCGTGACGATGACATCTTCGCCCTGTTTCCAGTTCGCGGGGGTTGCCACCTGATGGCGGGCGGTCAACTGGATCGAATCCAGTGCGCGCAGAATCTCGTCGAAATTGCGCCCGGTGGTCATCGGGTAGGTCAGGCTCAGCTTGATGCGCTTGTCGGGACCGATGATGAACACCGTGCGCACCGTGGCGTTGTCGGCAGGCGTGCGGCCTTCGGACGTGCCCTCGAGGTTTGCAGGCAGCATGTCGTAAAGTTTGGCGACGGTCAGGTCGGTGTCGCCGATCAGCGGGTAGGAAACCGAATTGCCGGTTGCGACCTGGATATCCGATTTCCATTTGTGATGGCTTGTCACTGGATCGACGGAAATCCCTATGATCTTGGCCCCGCGCTTGGAAAATTCGGGCGCAAGGCCCGCCATCAGGCCCAACTCGGTGGTGCAAACGGGCGTGAAATCCTTTGGATGGCTGAACAGCACGGCATAGCCGTCACCGATCCAGTCATGGAAGCGGATGCGGCCTTCGGTGGTGTCGGCCTCGAAATCGGGGGCAAGATCGTTGATGCGCAGGGACATGGGAGGCTCCTTGAACGGATTTCACCGGAAGGTGCAGGGCTAGACCCGCGCGCCGCCGCGTGCAAGGACCGGGTCCTGGTTTCCGCATGGCGGGGGAGGGCGGGGTTTCCGCCCGCTGAGGTCCCGCGCGAACGCGGGTCCATGATGCGCCCCGGGCCGGGAACAGGGCCATGTCCCGGGGCGCCTGCGGTGAAACGTCGTGCTTATTTAGCTGGGGCAAGCCGGTGCGAGCGGCAGTTGACCCGGTGCGTGTCACCGCCATAGGGTCGGCGCGGACGAGACCAAGGAGGCAGGCATGCCCGATCTGGACCGGGCGCGCGCCCAGAGGTTGATGACGCAAGCGGGGCTGGATGCCCTGATCCTGTTCTCGCCCGAGGCGTTTCGCCATGCGACGGGTGCCGGACCGGGGGTCGCCACGATGTGGCGCCGCGAAGGGGCCGTGGCGGTCCTGATCCCGGCCGACGCTGCTTTGCCGGAAACCGCGGTGATCAGCGACCTCTTTGCCCCGGCATTTCGCAGCGTCAGCCCGATCGCCGACCTGCGCGAAACGCCGATCTGGGTCGAGGCGCTGACTATGGAGCACCCGGAATCAAATGCCCCGGCCCGGGCCCAGTTTGCGCCGCTCTGGCAGGGCAAGGATCGGCCGGCGGGGAATCGTCGACCCGAAACCTTCGATGCGCTGCACTGCTATCGCCACTTGCGTGACGGGCTGACCGAAAAGGGATTGATGCGAGGTCGGATCGGCGTGGAACTGGAGGCGGTTTCGGCCCGGGGTTTTCCCGCGCTGGTCGAGGCGCTGGCCCCAGCCACCCTGATCGACGCAACCGAGGTGGCGAAGGGGTTGCGGGCGGTGAAATCTGCCACCGAGATTGCCCACCTGCGCGCTGCGGTCGGACTTGCCGAACAGGGCATTGCCGCTGTCCGCGCTGCCATCACGCCAGGGGTGACCCAGTCGGGGCTAAGCGCAATCTGGCGCGAAACCATCGCGCGGCTGGGTCCGGGCTCGGGGCTGACAGGCGCCTGGGATTACATCTCGGTTGGGCCAGACCCTTGGGGCGGCGACGCCACAGCACTGCGCGGCGATCTGGTGAAAGTCGATGTTGGATGCCTCGTAGCGGGTTATACCTCGGACAGCGGGCGCACATTTGTTCTCGGTCCGCCCAGCCGTCTGCAATCCGGGGTCTGGGATGCGCTGCGCGCCGGGTTCGAGGCCGGCTTGCCCCTGCTGACCCCGGGCACCCCGCTGGCCGAGGTGCACCGCGTTACCGAGGCTGCCATTCGGGCGCGCGGGCTCGATGGTTACACCCGGGGCCATTTCGGGCACAGTCTGGGTACGGGACCGGGCAGCGAGGAATGGCCCTTCATTTCCGCCAGCGCCACAGCCCTGGTCGAGGCCGGAATGGTGCTGGCCTTTGAATGTCCGTTCTATATCAAAGGCTTGGGCGGCATGATCCTGGAAGACCAGATAGAGATCACCGAAAGTGGACCGGTGCCAATGAACCGTTTCCCGCGCGATCTGGGAGTCTGCGGTTGATGCAAAGGGGCGCTGGACTCTGGACCTGCGCCGCCGCACAAGAAAACAGGACAGAGTGCGCGCGGCCCTTGCCTGCGGCTGCAGACGGGCGATGTTCACCAGGTTCGAACCGGGCGCTCCAACAGGTCGCGCCCGCACAACAGGAGAGCGAGATGACTTCGATCCCCCGCATTGCCACCCTTGGTGTGCTGCTTGGCGCCGGGCTGGCCACGGCCGCCAGCGCCCAGGAATGGCGGCTGAACAACTTCCTTCCCGAGACCCGTCCCGAATCGGCGCAGATCGAACAGTTCGTGGCCGATGTGAACGCCGCGACCGCCGCGCTGGGGTTCAGTCTGACCCATTATCCCGGTGGCTCGCTGGGTCTGCGCAACACGGACCTGCTGCGCGTCGTGCCTGAAGGCGCCGTCGAGATGAGCCTGATGTGGGCGAATTACCTTGGCCGCGACGCGCCGGCGCTGGGGTCGGTGTTCGTGCAGGGCGCGATCAGCACAGTGGATGAACTGCTGGCAGTGCTTCCGGTTGCGCAGCAGATCTATGTCGAGGAGTACGACGACTGGGGCGTTACGACGGTCGGTTTTGTCGCCATTCCGACGCTGTCGGTCTCGGTCTTCTGCCGCGATGCGCCGGTGAACACGCTGGCCGATCTGCGCAACGTCAAGCTGCGCGTCTGGGCGCGCGAACAGGTCGAGACCTTTACCCGGCTCGGTGTGGCGGCGCAGATCATCCCGCAAGAGGAGACCTATGTCGCCCTGCGTACCGGGGTGGTGGATTGTGCGCTCTATCCCGCGCTCTACGCCTCGACGATCTCGCTGCAAGAGGTGACGAACTACGCCTCGTTCCTCTATCCGATGGCGTCGGCGCCCTACACGCTGGGCGTGGCCACTGACCGCTGGGAAGCCACGGATCCCGCGATTCGCGAGGCGATCACTACGGCCGCCGATGCCCTCTGGGCGCGTACGAACCAGTATGATTCAGACCTTGAGCGCGAGATGGCGGCACGCGCCAGCCTGGCCGAGGGCGGGATCGTCTGGGGCGAGGACTTCCCCGAGGAGGACCGCGCGCAGTTCCTTGCTGCTGTGTCCGAGACCTGGCAGATGCTGGCCGAGGAAGCCGGTGGCAATGCCATTGACTACCGCGCCCGCGTTCTGGCGGCCCTGGGGCGCTGAGGCAGTCGCATGCGGCAGCTTCGCCGAACCGTTGCGCAAGGGCTGGAGGCTCTGGCCCTTGCGCTGGCTGTGCTGGCGGCTGCCTGCATGCTGGGGATCGTAGCCCTGATCACCACCAGCGTGGTTATGCGCCGCTTGGCAGGATCGCCCCTGCGCATAACCGAGGATGCCGTCGGCCTGATGCTGAGCGCGGTGCTGTTCCTCGGGCTGCCGCTGGTCACGCTGCGATCCCAGCATGTGCGGGTGGCGATCGTTGCCAACGCACTTGGACCCCGGTTCGAACGCGCGCTGCATATCGCGGCGATGCTGGTGGGGATGGTGTTCTTTGGCTGGCTCTTTTGGAAAGCGCTGCCTTGGCTGGAATTTGCCTGGCGTCGCAACCTGAAGACCGAAACCGCGCGGCTGCTCTTGTATCCTTGGATGGCCACTCTTCCCCTGTCCCTGGGGCTGACCTGGCTCATCTATGCCGCAAGGCTGGGTGGCCTTCTGGATCGCGAGCGCCCGGGTAGCCTGGAATCGCTGCCCGCCAATGGCAAGGACGGTTAGGCCATGTTCTGGACCACCCTATTGGGCATCATGGTAACCGCAGCCGCGACAGGGGTCGCGCTGGGGGCAGCCCTGGGGCTGACCGGGCTCGTCCTGCTGCACTTCTGGTCAAACGGCGCGACCTCGCTCGCGGTTAACGCGACTTGGAACCTGTTCAATTCCTTCACGCTCAGCGCGGTTCCGCTGTTCATCCTGATGGGCGAGATCCTGTTGCGTAGCGGGGTCAGCGCGCGCGCCTATGCCGCATTTGCCCCGGTCTTTGCCCGTGTTCCCGGCGGGCTTTTGCACACCAACATCGCAGTCTGCACGATGTTCGGCGCGGTCAGTGGATCAAGCCTGTCGACGGCTGCGGCGGTTGGCTCGGTCGCCTATCCCGAGATGACCCGGCGCGGCTATGACAAGGATGTCATCGTCGGCAGCCTCGCCGGCGGGGGCACGCTGGGGCTGCTGATCCCGCCCAGCCTGTCCTTCCTGATCTTCGGCGCGCTGACAGAAACTTCGATCGGGCGACTCTTCATGGCCGGCATCCTGCCAGGGCTGATGATCGGCGCGTTGTTCATGGTCTACATCTATGTCAAGGCCAGGCGTCATCCACATGTCGCGCCGCGCGAGGTCAGTGACAAGACGCTGGTGCAAGTGATCCGCGGCTTCGGGCAGGTCTGGCCGCTGGTGATGCTGATCGTTGCGGTGATTGGCAGCATCGTCGGCGGACTGGCCACCCCGACCGAGGCCGCAGCGCTGGGAGTCGTGCTGGCTGCGGTGATTTCTTACCTGTGGGGCGATCTGACTCTGCGCAGCATGATCGAGGCGATCTTTCACGCAACGCTGCTCTTTGCCGCCATCGGGTTTGTCGTCCTGGGGGCCACGATCCTCGCGCAGTCGGTCAGCATCCTGGGCGTGCCACAGCGCATCCTGAACGTCGTCGCCGCGGCCGGCTTCGACCGCTACACCGTGCTGTTTCTGGTGGTGCTTGTCTATCTGGTGCTGGGATGCTTCTTTGACGGGCTCTCGCTGATGATCATGACCCTGCCGGTGGTATTCCCGTTGCTGACCGGGCTTGGCTATGATGCGATCTGGGTTGGCGTTCTGATCACCATCGTCATCGAGATCGGGCAGGTGACGCCCCCTGTCGGGCTGAATCTGTCGGTGCTGTCCAGCCTGACCAACAACGAGGTCAGTCTGGGCCGTGTCGCCCGCGCGACTGTGCCCTACTGGATGATCCATCTGCTGGCGATCCTGATCCTGACCCTGTTCCCGGGGATCGCCCTTTTCCTGCCTGACCTGCTGTTTTGAAAGGCCCCCGACCATGATCTTGAAACCCAAACGCTTTGGCCCGGTGCAAGTGCGCCTAGACGGGCAGGGGGCTGTCAGATTTGCGCTTTCCGACACGGATCCGGGCCAGCCGCATCCGCCGGGCGACAAGCCGGTTCTGACCCTGATGGCATCGGTCGGGCATTGCCTGGTTGAGTCGATCCGTATCGTCGCAGCGCGGCAGGGGCAGGTGCTGGCGCCTTTTGCCATCACCGTGCGTGCGGAAAAGTCGCTGGACCTGCCCGGTCGGTTGCAAAGCCTGAAGTGCACCGTTTCGGGCCCCGTGCTGGCCGATCCGCAGGCGGTGCCCGCCATCATAGCCGAGGCGAAGACGATCTGCACGATCAGCAACACGCTGAATGCCGAGGTCACGCTGGAGCGCGCGGACTGAGATCTCTCAGAACCTGTCGAACGCGATTTGCCGGGGCGGCGCGGACCAAGTCGATTGCCGGTCCAGAAATTCCGTCGCCGCCGAGCTCAGCGCGGCGCGGGTCTCGGGCGTCATGGCGGTAAGGGTACGATAAGGCAGGGCCATGCGCGGATTGCCCGCCAAGGTACCCTCGTTCTCGATCAGGAAATTCCAGTAGAGCGCGTTGAACGGGCAGGCGTCGGGGCCCAGTCGCGCGCGCGGGTCAAAGGCGCAGCCTTTGCAGTAATCCGACATCCGGTTGATATAGGCGCCTGAGGCCGCATAGGGCTTTGACCCCAGCCGCCCGCCATCGGCATGCATGACCATCCCGTGCACATTCGGTAATTCGACCCACTCGAAGGCATCCGCATAGACCGCGAGATACCACTCCTCGATTTTCGTGGGTGCAACCCCGGCCAGCAGGGCAAAGTTTCCGGTCACCATCAGCCGCTGGATGTGGTGCGCATAGGCGTGGCGGCGCGTGGTGCCGATGCATTCTGCGACGCAGCGCATCGGCGTTTCGCCGGTCCAGTAAAAGGCGGGCAGGTCGCGGGTGGCATTCAGGTGGTTTGTTGCGGCGTAGCCTGGCATCTCGGCCCAGTAGAGACCGCGCACGAATTCTCGCCAGCCTAGGATCTGGCGAATGAATCCCTCGACCGCGTTCAGGGGCGCACGTCCGGCCTGCCATTCGGCCTCGGCGGCGGTGCAAGTTTCCAGCGGGGTCAAGAGGCCGCAGTTCAGGTAGGGCGAGAGAAGGCCGTGAAACAGGAAGTCTTCGCCAGATTTCATCGCGTCCTGATAATCGCCAAAGCCCGGCAGGCAATCGGTCAGAAAATGATCCAGCGCCAGAAGCGCGTCGGAACGGGTGACAGCCCAGCCAAAGGGTTCAAGATCGCCAAAGTGGTGGCCAAATCGAAGGCCCACCAGATCCAGCACCCGCCGTGTGATCGCGTCTGGTTCAAACCGCCGTCGCGCGGGCGGGCGAAGACCCCTTGGCAAGGGTTTGCGGTTCTCGGGGTCAAAGTTCCACTGGCCGCCCGCGGGCCCATCGCCCTGCATCAGCAATCCGGTGCGTCTGCGCATTTCGCGGTAGAAATACTCCATCCGTCCGGTCTTGCGGGCGCGGGTCAGGACGGCGAAATCGTTACGCGAACACAGGAACCGGTCGTCGGCGCGTATCTCCAGAGGCAGGCGTGTTGCCCAGTCGTGCATCATCGCCTGAACCCTCCATTCGCCTGCTTCGGTCATCACTACCGCACCGGGCTGATGCCGCGCCCACGCCCGCGCGAGTTCTCCGCCAAAGCTGTGGGTATTGGCCGGATCATCCAGTGTGACATAGTCGACACAAACCCCCTCGTCCCGCAGAGCTTGCGCGAAATGGCGCATCGCGGACAGAAGGAAGGCGATCTTCTGCTTGTGGTGGGGGACATGGATCGCTTCGTCCGCCACCTCGACCATCAGCACCACGTCGCGCGCCGGGTTCAGGTCGGTCAGCGCCGAGAGGCCTCGTGTCAACTGATCTCCGAGCACAAAACGGATCGTGCCACCTGTGTCCATTTTCGACCCCTGCTTCGTCCCTCAGATGGTGCGCAGTCCCCGGTCGGCAAGGGCACGAAGTCGGGCTTGGACTTGGTGGCGGCCTGACCTAGGCTGGGCATCCGCCGACCCATCGAAAGAGGGACTGCCCGTGAAACGCTCGCGTATCAACCGCATCCTGACCGAGGCCGCCGAGATGATCGCGCGCCATGGCTTTTCTCTGCCACCCTTTGCCCGCTGGACTCCTGCCGAATTCCGCGCCCGCGCGCCCGAGGCCCGTCATGTGGTGAACGCACGCTGCGGTTGGGACATTACCGACTACGGCGCGGGGGATTTTGACCGGATGGGCCTGTTCCTGTTCACCCTTCGCAACGGGCTGCTGGCCGATCTGACCGTCGGCAAGGGCATGTGCTACGCGGAAAAGCTGCTGATTTCGCGCCGGGATCAACTGAGCCCGATGCACACCCATGTGCTGAAGGTCGAGGATATCATAAACCGGGGCGGAGGCATGCTGGCGGTGCAACTGCACGGATCCGACGAATCGGGGGGCTTTGCGCCAGACCGGGGCGGGCGGGTGCTGTGCGACGGGATCGCGCGCGACTTTGGCCCCGGCGAGGTGCTGATACTGGCGCCGGGCGAAAGCGTTACGCTTCGCCCCGGTGACTGGCACGCTTTCTGGGGCGAAGGGGGTGATGTGCTGGTGGGCGAGGTCTCGACGGTCAATGACGACGAGACCGACAACATCTTCCGCGACCCGATCGGCCGCTTTGCCACCATCGACGAGGACGAGCCACCCTTGCATCTTCTGGTCAGCGATTATCGTGGCTGGTTGGGCCAAGCGGGCAAAAGGGCTTGATTTTCGCGCCCTGTCACCCACTTTGCCGGTGGGCAGGGGAGGGGAGAGACCATGACCATCGCCATTCGCAGCGCGGTTCCACTGAAGGCGCCAGAGCAGTTCTTCATCAACGGCGAATGGGTTCGTCCGCGCGGTGGACGGATGCTGGATGTCGTCTCGCCGGTAACCGAAGAAGTGCTGCTGCGCTACCCCGAGGCCGGGCCCGACGACATCGACCGCGCTGTCGCCGCTGCGCGCGCTGCATTTGACAACGGCCCCTGGCCGCGCATGGCTCCGGCGGAAAGGGCCAGCTATCTGCGCCGGGTGTCGGCGCTGATCGCCGGGCGGCTCGACGAAATCGCCTGGGCCTGGACGACGCAGGTAGGCGCGCCGATCAGCCTGACAAAAAAGCTGGTGGGGCAGAATGCGACGCTGTTTCGCTATTACGCCGATCTGATCGAAACCTATCCGTTCCGCGACGACCGGCGCCGCGACGATGGCGGCGCGGTGCGGGTGCTGCGCGAACCGGTGGGTGTCTGCGCCGCGATCTCGCCGTGGAACGCGCCGATGGTGCTGTTGTCCTACAAGATCGCGGCAGGTCTGGCAGCGGGCTGCTGCATGGTGGCGAAACCTTCGCCGGAAACCCCGCTCGAGGCCTATATCCTTGCCGAATGCATCGAGGCAGCCGGCATGCCGCGCGGTGTGTTCAATCTGGTGCCCTCGGGTCGCGAGGGGGGTGACCATCTGATCCGCCATCCCGGGGTGGACAAGGTGGCCTTCACCGGATCGACCGCGGTGGGCAAGCATATCATGCGGGTCTGCGCCGACCGGTTGGCGAGGGTGTCTTTGGAATTGGGGGGCAAATCGGCGGCCGTGCTGTTGCCTGATGCCGACTTCCAGCAGGCTCTGCCGTCGCTCATGGTCTATTCAATGCCGATCACTGGACAGGTCTGTTTTTCGCTGACGCGCCTCTTGGTGCCCAACTCCCGCAAAGCCGAGTTCCTGGACATGTTCCTGCCTTCTGTGCGCGCACTCAAGGTAGGCGACCCGGGCGATCCCGGCACCCAGATGGGCCCGCTGGCCATGGGCCGACAGCGCGAACGGGTCGAGGGCTATATCGCTGCCGGTCGAGTTGGGGGTGCCACGCTGGCCTGCGGCGGCGGGCGACCGAGGGGGCTGGATCGCGGGTTTTTCGTTGAACCCACGGTGTTTACGGATGTCACCCCTGACATGAAAATCGCGCAGGAGGAAATCTTTGGCCCGGTCGTATCCGTCATCGGCTATGACGATGAGGACGACGCAGCACGCAAGGCCAATGCCTCGCCCTTTGGCCTTAATGGCGCGGTCTATTCACGCGACGTGGAACGCGCCTTTCGGTTTGCTCAGCGCATGCGCACCGGGGGGCTGACGATCAATGGGTTGATCGTCGATCCAAAGCATCCCTTTGGCGGCTACAAGGAAAGCGGGATGGGCCGCGAAGGGGGCCCCGAGGGGCTGGACAATTATCTGGAGGTCAAGACCATCCACATCGCCTGAGCCGATCAGGAATGCCCGGTTTCGACGAAGACTGCGTGACCGGTCTGGAACACGGCCACCACCAACGACGGATGGCTAGGTGCCGGATGCAAAGGTTGGGTTGGGTCACGGCGCAGCCCTGCGATGCTGAGAAAGGCAAGCGGTACCTCGGACTCGATACGCAGGGTTGGTGTTTCGCCATTCCGCTCGGGGGTGATGCGAAGTCGTGGCGTGCGACCCGGACCTGGTTTCGGCAGCGGGGGCAAGGGGGCCAGCGTCGGCGCACGCGGCGGCAAAGGCTGCGGCGGGGCCAGACG
>ERZ761609.1279-NODE-1279-length-23096-cov-57.984896_pt1 | contig 23096 bp, 24 predicted proteins | sample MGYA00511163_ERZ761609 | MGnify/ENA primary metagenome ERZ761609 (study PRJEB28899, sample SAMN02445070) | bioreactor sludge metagenome | biome: EBPR sludge | place: Australia: Brisbane, Thorneside Wastewater Treatment Plant | collected 2011-12-16 ... | reverse complement strand
GCGTTCGAGGCTGGCCTGGATCTGGGCGGCACCGGGTTGGTCGAGGATGGTGACGGGTTGGAAGCGGCTGGTGTACTGCTCGTCGAAATCGGGGAAATTGTTGAGCAGGGGAGGCTGCTGGAGGCCGAGGTAAGCCTGGAGGAAGGGGCGGAGAATGGGGCTGAGACGGGCGGCCTCGACGACGCTGGCGCCGCCGGCATTGAGGACGCCGGCTTCGATGCCGGGTTCGACGGCGAGGAGGAGAGCGCCATAGTGGGCGCCGAGGGACTGGCCGAGGTACCAGAGGCGGTCGCCGTTGAGGTCGGCGGAGCCGTCGCCATCGAGGTCGAGGCCGGATTTGAGGTGGCGGACGAGCATCATCCAGTCGACGGCGGTGGCGCGGAGACATTCACGGGCGCCGATGGGGAGACCGGGGGCGAAGACGACACAGCCCTCATTGGCGGTGATGATGGTGTCGCCATTGAGATCGACGCCTCGGCCGGGGGCGGGGATATCGAGGGGGCCGGCGGGGGTGGTGATGCGGAGTTCGGACTGGGGTCCATAGCCGTGGCCGACAGCGTTGAAGGCGACGACGGCATAGCCCCGGGCGGCGTAGTTGGCGGCGACGAGGGTGGGGATGCCGAAGCGGTTATCGCCGATGCCGTGGCCGACGAGGATGACGGGATAGCCGCCGGGGGGCGGGGGCGAGGCCGGGAGCAGGGCATGGAAGGGGATGTTGGTGAAGGCGGGGAGCATGGGCCCGGCGGGGGAGGAGAAGGTCCCGAAAGCGAGGCGGCCGATGCCGGAGGCGGCGAAGAAGCCGGGGGGGATGGGGAGGAGTTCGTCGTCGAGGGGGCCGGCGGTGCGGGTCTGGCGGCGGAGGGTGACGGAAGTGATGGTGTCGGCGTTGACGACGGGGCCACGGGTGAAGTTGACGGGGGCGGACTGGAGGTCGCGGCGGAGCCATTCGAGGGGGCCGGTGGAGGAGAGGGTGGTGAAGACAGAGCCACCGACGACCTGGGCGCCATTGAGGTTGAGGCTGGCGAGGCTGGCGGCTTCGCTCATGTCCTCGCAGTACTGGCCGCCGATTTCGCGGCGGAGGCAGTACTCGAAGCCTTCGTCGGCGGTGACGGGGTTCCCGGTGGTATCGGTGACCGCGTTGGTCACGATGATGGCGTAGCGGCGGGTCTGTTCGAGGGTTTCGTCGGGGTGGGCGTAGGCGGTGTGGGTGGCGGGGTCGTAGACGACGCGGTTGACCACGGTGATGTGGCCACGGAGGCCGATGGTGTAGGGGCGATCGAGGATAGGATCGAGCCAGAGGAGGAAGAGGCCGTGGCGGAGGGTATCGGGGTTGATGGGGCCGCTGAATTTGACGGTCATGCGGCCCTGGGGGTTGAAGCCGTCGAGTTCATTGATGGCGCGAATTTCGGCGCAGGTGGCGGGTGCGGCGGCGCAATCGGGCAGCGGGAGATTGACGCGCTGGCCCATGGGGGTGAGCGGGACGGTGAGGAAATCGGTGGGAAAGGGGCCGATTTCCGGGCGATTGGGGTCGAATTCGACTTTAACATTCTGGGCAAACAGCGAGAATGTGACAAGAGTAAACAGGAGCAAAAGGCGCATCAGAAATTCCCCTCCAGGGAGATTGTTTCTACAGGATACCCCTTGTTGCGCCAGGCGTCGAACCCTCCTTCGAGGGGGCGGACGTAGAGGAAGCCGAGTTGGGCGAGTTTGAGCGCCAGCCTGGCGCTGGAGGCTTCGCTGGGTCAAGTGCAATAGAAGACGAGGTGGTGGCCGCGGGGGGTGGAGCGGAGGTGGAGTTCGGCGTCGGCGGGGTGCATGACGAGGGCGCCGGGGATTTTGCGGCCGGAGCGCTGGACCTGGACGGCGGAGCGGAGGTCGACGATGGTGACGGGTTCACCGGAATCGAGGTGAGCGCGGAGTTCGGCGGGGGTGATGCGAGTGAGGGTTTGGAGTTGGGTTTGGCGGCGGCGGAAGAACTTGAGAGCGATGTAGGCGGCGAGGGCGGCGGCGAGGGCGGCGGTCATCCAGCCGCCGAACTGGGAGAGGAGGAGGGTGGCGCGTTCGAGCTGGTTGCGGAAGAGGAAGCCGGCGCCGAGGCCAGCGGCGGCCCAGAGCAGGGCGCCGGCGGCATCAAAGGCGAGGAACCGGGCGAGGGACATCCGCGAGATGCCGGCGAGGGGCGGGGCGACGGTACTGAGGCCGGGGATGAACTTGGCGAAGAGGAGGGTGAGAGGCCCGTGGCGTTCGAAGGAATGGGTGGTGAGGGTAACGCAGGTGTCGGGTTCGAGGGAGAAGCGGCATAGGAACTGGAGGGCGGACTGGCCGCGGCGGCGTCCGAGTTCGAACCAGAGCCAGTCGCTGAGGAGGGCGGCGGTGAAGGCGGCCGCGAGGGTTGCGGCGAATGAGAAGTGGCCGAGTCCGGCGAAGGCGCCGGCGGCGAGAAGGACAGGGACAGCGGGGACGGGTGCGCCCATCTGTTCGATGAAGACGGCGGCGAAGACCGTGGCATAGCCGTGGGTTTGCAGCCATGCCAGGATCTCCGCCATGGTTTTGAGTCTCGCACAGGGCGAAGGTCAGGCGAGGTCGAAGAGCAGGACCTCGGCGGGAGCGGCGGCCTGTACGGCGAGGGCGGATTCGCCGGAGATGGCGGCGCCGTCGCCTTCGTTGAGGGTGACGCCATTGACGGTGACGGAGCCAGTGGCGACCTGGACCCAGGCGTGGCGGCCTTCGGCGAGGGGAAGGTCGACCTGTGCGCCTTCATCGAGGAGGGTGGCGTAGACGCGGGCGTCCTGATGGATCATCGTCGAGCCGTTTTCGGCGGTGGGCGAAGCGATGAGGCGGAGGGCGTTGCGGCGCTCGGCTTCGGGGAAGTGCTTGTCCTCGTAGCTGGGCGGGAGGCCGTCCTTCTCAGGTGTGAGCCAGATCTGCAAGAGGCGGACCGGTTCGGTATCGGAGCCGTTGGCTTCGGAGTGGAAGACGCCGGTGCCGGCGCTCATGCGCTGGACGTCGCCGGGGCGAATGAGGCCGCGGCCGCCGGTGGAGTCTTCATGGGCGACGGAACCGGAGAGGATCCAGGTGAGAATCTCCATGTTTTCGTGGGGGTGCATGCCGAATTTGCCGCCGGGGGCGACGATGTCGTCGTTGAGGACGCGGAGGCTGCGAAAGCCCATGTACTCGGGGTCGTAGTAGCGGTTGAAGGAGAAGGAGTGTCGGGCGTTGAGCCAGGAGATGCGGGTATTGCCGCGGGTGGCGGCGGGGCGGACTTTGATCATGGAGAGCCTCCTCTGTGGTTTTCCCGTTGCGACATTGGTTGTTGCAACAACTATTTGCCTTCCTAGAGATGATCCCCGGGGGTCAAAAGATTCAGGGTGCGAATGAGGTCGAGGAGGCGGCGTTCGGAGAGGGCGGAGAACTGGGCGCGATGGAGGTCGCGGACGGGTTGATCTAGGGTGGCGAGGAGTTGGAGGCCGGCGGGGGTGATGGTGATGCGGAGGGCGCGGCGGTCGGTGTCGGAGCGGGCGCGCGTGGTGAAGCCGCGTTTTTCGAGGCGGTCGAGGAGGCGGGTGACGTCGGGTTCGCGCTGGATGAGGCGCTCGCCAACTTCACGGCAGAGATGGCCCTCGGGGCCGGCGCCGCGGAGGATGCGGAGGACGTTGTACTGGGCCGGGGTGAGCGAGTGTTGTTTGAGGAGGGCGGCGGCGGACTGGGTGACCGCCTCGGCGGCGCGGAGGAGGGCGACGAAGGCTTGTTGAGGCAGTTCGGGCACGGTGGTCTAGTCCAGGATGGCGCTGGCGGCCATGGCGAGGAAGGCGTCGCGGACATCGGCGCGGCTGCCGGAGTGCTGGATGAGAAAGACGCCGGCGAGATTGCGTTTGGGGTCCACCCAGCCGAAGGTGCCGAAGGCGCCGCCGTGGTGGAAGGCGCCCTGGGAGAGGCCGGTGAGGGTGCCGAGAGGGTCGCGGGTGACTTCCCAGGTGAGGCCGAATCCGGCGGCGGGGAGCCATCCGGAATTGGGGATGGCGGGGGTGTGGTCGGCGGTCATGATGGCGACGGAGGCGGGGGAGAGGATGCGCTTGCCATCGAGTGTGCCGCGGTTGAGCATCATCTGGTAGAAGCGGACGAGGTCAGCGGCGGTGGAATGGAGGGCGTATTCGGGGCCGGAGTAGATGGCGCCCTCGCGGTGTTTCATAGGGTCGCCGCCGAGGGCCTGAACACCGGCCTTGGCGAGGCGGCCGTCGCGTTCGGTGTAGAGGGGAGCGAGACGGGGGCGCTTGGCGGCGGGGAGGAAGATGTGGGAGTCCTTCATGCCGAGGGGCGTGAAGATGCGCTGGTCGAGGAAGTCCTCGAATTTGAGGCCGGAGGCGACTTCGACGAGGCGGCCGAGGGTGGCGATGCCGGTATTGGAATAGAGCCAGCGGGAGCCGGGTGCAAATTCGAGGGGTTGCTGGGCATAGATGGCGACGGCTTCGCCGAGGGGGCGGTTCATTTCGCGGAGGAGTTCGGCGATGCCGGGGGGCGGGCCGCCGGGCATGCCGGAGGTATGGGTCATCAGGTCGCGGATGGTGATGGGCCGGGGGGGCTTGACGAGGACGCGGGTGTCGGCGGTTTTGGACTGGATCATCATCTGGCCGCGGAACTCGGGGAGGTGGAGTTCGACGGGGTCGTTGAGGCGGAGGCGGCCTTCCTCGACCATCATCATGACGGCGACGCCGGTGACGGGTTTGGTCATGGACATGATCTGGAAGATGGTGTCGGGGCGCATGGGGGTTTTGGCTTCGACGTCCTGGAAGCCGGTGGCGTCGAGGAGGGCGAGGGCGCCATTGCGCTGGAGGAGGGTGACGATGCCGCTGACGCGGCCCTGCTGGGCGAACTCGCGCATGCGGGCTTTGATGGTGTCGAGGCGGGCGGGGTCCATGCCGGCGGCGGCGGGGTTGGTGGATTGCGCGGGGGCGAGGAGGGCGGAGGCGAGGAGGGCGAGGAGACAACGGCGGTACATAGAGCGAATTATAATCGCTGCAATCATGCAAAACATTTCGCGACGAGCCATGCTTGCGACACCGGCGGCGGCACTGGCCGCGCAGACCCCGGCGACGGCGTTTGATGCGGCGCTGCTGAAGCGGCACGACGAGGCGGTAGATGCGCTGTTGCGGCGGCAGGTGATTGCGCCGCAGCGGCGGCATCACGGGGCGATTCCGGATGAGTACGGGATCGTGTTTCCGCATTCGCCGGCGGGGTTGTTGTCGGCGGGCGTGGCGGCGTGGATGACGCCGGGATCGCGGCATCACAGGTCGGGCGAGTTGATGGCGAGGCTGCGGGTGGCGGCGGGGTGGCTGGTGCGGAATCAGTTGCCATCGGGTAATTTCGATTTGCCGACGACGAATTTCAATTCGCCGCCGGACACGGGATTCGTGGTGCACAGTCTGGGCGGGGCGGCGGTGCTGGCGCGACAGGGTGGGGCGAAGGAGATCAGCGGGGCGATTGAACCGGTGTTGCGGCGGGTGGGCGCGGCTCTGGTGGCGGGCGGGGTGCACACGCCGAATCACCGCTGGGTGGTGTGCGAAGCGCTGGCGCAGTTGCACGAACTGTTTGGCGAGGCGGCGTACGTGAAGCGAATCGACCAATGGCTTGCGGAAGGGGTGGATATCGACGGCGACGGTCAATACAACGAACGCAGCACGACGATCTACAACGCGGTGACGGACCGGGCGCTGCTGGTGATGGCTTTGAAGCTGAAGCGGCCGGAACTGCTGACGCCGGTGCGGCGGAATCTGGAAGCGATGCTGTGGCTGCAGCATGCCGACGGGGAGGTGGTGACGGAGATCAGTTCGCGGCAGGACGCGAATGAGCGGGGGGACATGCGCCGGTACTGGTTTCCGCTGCGGATGATGGCGCTGCGCGATGGGGACGGGCGTTTCGCGACACTGGCGGAGCGGTACGAGGCCGAGCACGCGTCGCTACCGCTGTATCTGGAGTATCCGGAATTGCGGGCGGCGCTGCCGGCGCGGGCGGCGCTGCCGGAGGACTACCGGCGGCGGTTCGAGGCGTTGGGGATTACGCGGATCCGGCGGGGCGAGATGAGCGCGACGGTGATCGGCAACGGCAATTCGCGGGTGTTCACGCTGCGCAATGGCGGATGTGTGATCAACGCGGTGCGCTTCGCGACGGCGTTTTTCGGGAAGGGGCAGTTCATTCCGGACTCGTTCGCGGACGAAGGGATGACGATGCGGCAGGCGATGGAGGGCCCGTATTATCAGCCGTTCACGCCGGCGCGGGCGGTGGGCGCGCGGGAATGGGGATCGACGCGAGGAGGGCGGGCGCGGAGCGAGGTGTGCGCGATGGAGTACGAGGTGCGGGTGCGCGAGCAGGGGCGGGTGTTCGAGGTGGAGATGTCGGCGGAGGGGACGAACGATGTGCCGCTGGCGATCGAAGTGAGCGTGCGGGAGGACGCGGAGATTCACGGAGTGGCGCCGGCGCCGAACGCGCCGGAGGCGTTCCTGCTCGAACGGGGGGAGGCGGTGGTCCGTCAGGGGGGGCGGGCGATCCGGTTTGGTCCTGGGGTGGGGGATCACCGGTGGGTGCGGTTGCGCGGGGCGCTGCCTCAATTGCCGGGGCGGAGCGTGTATTTGTGCGGCGTGACGCCGTTCCGGCGGGTGTTGCGGTTTGAGTGTTTGTGACTGCGCACCGGATCTAGTCCGGGTTGTGGAGCAGGTTCACTGTCAGGCTAGCCCCGGGGGCGAGTTCGACGGTGGTGGCTTGTTTCTGGTGTCTTGAGCGAAGGTCCGGGTCACGCCAGAAGTCGTTATCGGGTTGGTCCCAGACGAGGATCTGGTATTTGCCGGGCGGGAGATTGGAGAAGGCGAAACGGCCCTGGTCCTGGGCGGCACGGGCGATTGCGCGGGCGGGGTCATCCTGAGGGACAAGGACGAGGAGTGCGCCGGGGAGAGGGGTCTGACCGGTGGAGGCGACAGTGCCGCTCAGGGAGGCGGCGTTGCGGCTCAGGATGATGTCGAGGCGGCCGGATTGGCGGATGTCGAAAGCATCCGGGGAGATCTCGTCGCCGTTATGGCGGACGGAGTGAAGGAACAAGCCCTCGGGCAGGGATTCGGTGTCGACTTCGATGGCGTACGAGCCGGGGATGAGGGGTTTGTCAAAGATCTCACCGAAGAGGCCGGAGGAGTTGGAGCGAATGAGCGTGACGTTCCCGGTGACGAAACTCCAGAGGCGGAGCCGGACATTCCCGAAATCCGCGGCGCCGCCCTGGAGCAGGCTGAGTTGGGCGGCGATGCGAGGGGCGGGGACGAGAGGGACGACGAGGTCCTCGATGGGGCCGGCGATGTCGAGTTCATCGGAGGCGAAGGCGAGCGGTTCGCCGGTGTTGACATTGGCGCGCAGTGAGTAGAGGCCGGGCGGGGCGCGGAGTTCGAAGTGGAAATCGGGGTAATCCACGACGGCGGATGCGGAAGTGGGGGGACCCTGCTCGCTGGGGTCCCGGTTGAGGCTGATGGAGACTCTGGTGGAAGGGATGGCGGCGGGGAGAGTGGCGTGGCCGCGAATGGTCACTGGGGGAAGGAGGGGTGCGCGGGTCAACTGGAGATCGATGCCGCGGATTTCCTGGCCGAGGTCGAGGAGAATGGGCAGGGCATCGGCGAGGCGGCGGGCATTGGGGTAGTAGACAGGGACGTAGGGGCGGAGTGGGGCGCCTGAGGGGCGGTAGTGGTTATTGACGGGGGGCCTGGTGGAGTGGGCCTCGACGAGGTAGCGGCCGGGGCTAAGACCGGGGAAGCGGAACTCGCCGGTGTCGCTGGTCTTCGTGGCGCCCCCGGTGCGGTTCCAACGGCCCCGGCCTGGCCGGTAGGCGTAGCGGTGCAGAAGGACTGTGGCGCCGGCGGCGGGTTCGCCTTCTTCGTCCAGGATCCGGCCGGAGATGACGGCGAAGGGGGCGAGGCGAAAGGGGTGGTGCGTGGCGTGAGCGCCCTCCGCAAGTTGGATGGGTTGGCGGGAGCGCTGTCTGTGGAAGGCGGAGTGACCGCTGGACAGGCGGTAGGCGCCGGGCGGGAGGCCGGTGAAGGTGTAGCGGCCTTCGGCGTCGGTTTCGGCGTAGAGGCTGAAATCCGGGTGCTGGAGTTCGACTGCTGCTTTCCGGATGGGGGCGCCGGTCAGAGAATGGAAGACGTGGCCGGAGATGGTTCCTGAAGTGGTTTGAGGTTGGGCCAGGAGAGCGGCCCAGGAGAGAAATACGAGCAGGAGAGCCGATTTCACGGCACTATCGTAGCAGGGCGGGGAACGCCGGGAGGGGGCCGTTTAGAGCAGGTCTTCCGGGCGGGCGATGGGCGGTTGCCGGATTTCAGTGCAGCCTTTGCCGGTGGGCAGGAGTTTGCCGGGGTTGAAGAGTTGGGCGGGATCGAAGATGCGCTTGAGGCGGCGCATCAGGTCGAGGGTCTCTTCATTGAACTGTTTGGACATCAGGTCGAGTTTTTCCATGCCGATGCCATGTTCGCCGGTGATGGCGCCGCCGACGCTGACGCAGTACTCGAGGATGTCAAAACCGGCGCGCTGGGCTTTTTCCATGTCGCCGGGTTTGCGGGCGTCGAAGAGGATGATGGGGTGCATGTTGCCGTCGCCGGCATGGAAGATGTTGCTGATGGTGAGCCCGCAGGCGCTGCTGATCTCCTGAATGCGGCGCAAGGTGGCGGGAATGCGGCTGCGCGGGACCATGCCGTCGTGGACGTAGAAGAAGGGGCTGACCCGGCCAATGGCGCCGAAGGCGTTTTTGCGGCCCTTCCAGAGCAGGTCGCGTTCCTGGGCACTGCGGGCAACGCGGAATTCGCGGGCATTGCAGGCTTCGCAGGCGAGACGGATCTGTTCGGCCTGGTCTTCGACGGCCTCCGTCAGTCCTTCGAGTTCGATCAGGAGAACGCCGGCGGCGTCGAGGGGGTAGCCAGCGTGGGTGGCTTCCTCGACCATGCGGAGGAGGGTGCCGTCGAGCATTTCGAGGGCGGCGGGGGTGATGGCGCGGGCTGTGATCTCGCTGACGGTGGCGGCGCAATCGTCGACGGAGTCGTAGATGGCGAGGAAAGTCTTGACGGCTTCGGGCTTCTTCATGAGCCGGACGGTGATTTTGGTGACGAGGGCGAGGGTGCCTTCGGAGCCGGTGAGGAGGCCGTTGAGGTCATAGCCTGCGGGGTCGGCGTGGAGGGCGCCGGTGTGAAGGACGCGGCCGTCGGGGAGGACGGCTTCGAGGTCGAGGACGTGATTGGTGGTGACACCGTAGACGAGCGTGTGGGGGCCGCCGGCGTTCTCGGCGACGTTGCCGCCGATGGTGCAGGCGCGCTGGCTGGAGGGGTCGGGGGCGAAGAAGTAGCCGGAGGGGGCGGCGGCGTTGGTCAGTTCGAGATTGACGACGCCGGGTTCGACGACGGCGCGTTCGTTCTCGAAGTCGAGCTCGAGAATCCGGTTCATGCGGGAGAAGCCCACCATGATGCCGCCATGACGGGGGACGGCGCCGCCGCTGAGGCCGGTGCCGGCGCCGCGGCCGACGACAGGCAGGTCATGTTTGGCGGCGATGCGGGCGATGGCGGCGACCTCGCTGGCGGAGCGGGGGAAGACGACGACATCAGGACGGGCCTTGTCGACGCTGCCGTCGAACTCGTAAAGGCGGAGGTCCTCTTCGCGGTCCAGCAAGGACTTGGGACCGACGGCATCGATCAGTTCCCGCCGCGCGGCTTCAGCAATCATGGCGGCACTCCCTTCGGCCGGCCCGGTTAGAGCAGCGATTCGATCTCGCGGCGGATGGCGGGGTCGGACCAGTCACGAGGACCAATGTACTTGATTCGGACCTTGCCGTCACGGATCACATAGGTCTCGGGGTACTTGAAGGTACCGAATTCGGAGTTGACCTTCTCTTCGGGGTCGAGGGCGGTTTCGAAGACGACGTTGTGGTCGGTGAGGAAACGGCGGTAGGCCTGGGGGTTGTGGTCGACGCTCACGCCGAGCACGACGACGCCCTTGGGGGCGAGTTCACGGGCAAGATCGTTCATCGAGGGAGTTTCTTCAACGCAGGGGGGGCACCAGGAGGCCCAGAAATTGAGAACGAGCACCTTGCCGCCGAAATCGGAGCGGGTGAGCACCTTGCCACGCTCGGTGGTGACCTTGAAACGCGGGGCGCTGTCGCCGGTGTTGACGTTGCGTTCGCGCAAACCATCGTAAACGAACCAGGCGAGCGGGGCGAGCAGCACAAGGGCGGCGACTTGAAGCCGGGTGGCAAGACGGGATTCAGGCATGGTCAATCCAACCTTAATTGTATCGCCCCGCGACGGCCGGGCATCCCGAGAGTTGGGGAGAATGAGAGAGCCATGCTGATCACCCGGAGGATTGATTTCTCTGCTTCGCACACCTGTTACAACCCGGCACTGAGCGATTCGCAGAACCGGGCGCTGTATGGCTCGGAGGCTCATCCCCATGGGCATGGTCACAATTACGTGCTGGAAGTGACGCTGGCCGGCTCGCCGGATCCGGTGACGGGCATGATTGTGGATCTGAAAGACGTGAAGCAGTGGCTGGAGGAGGAAGTGGTGGAGCCGATGGACCACCGGCATCTGAACCACGAAGTGCCTCCCTTTGACCGGGTGGTGCCGACGACGGAAAACCTGACGGTGGAGATCTGGCGGCGGTTGCAGCCGAGATTCGAGGGGACGCCGGCACGTCTGGCGGGCATCCGGTTGTACGAGACAGAGGATCTGTATGTGGACTATGCCGGAGAATGAGGAGCCGGGGCGGCCGGTTGTGCGGGTGACGAGGAGGTACCGGTTCTCGGCCTCGCACCGGCTGCATGCGCCCGAACTGAGCGCGGAACGTAATCGCGAGGTTTACGGCAAGTGCAATAACCCCTACGGGCACGGCCACGATTACGTGATGGACGTGACGCTGCGGGGTCCGCTGGATGCCAGGCTGGGGCGGTTGGTGAGTGTGGACCAATTGGACCAGTTTGTGCGGTGTACGATCGTGGATGCGTTTGACCGGCGCAATCTGAATCTGGATGTGCCGGAGTTTGCCACGCTCGTGCCCACCACGGAGAATCTGGCGCTGGTGGCCGCCCACCGTCTGGCGGCGGCGTGGCCGCTGGCGTTTCCGGGCAGTCCCGCGTTGCCGGAAAAGGTAAGAATCTGGGAGACACCGCGGAACATCTTTCAGGTATTCGTTGCAAACTCCGAGCCCTTCCGCGTCATGGACGAGAGCGCCAGACGGCACGCCGCCCCCACCAAGGAATCAAGATGAAATCTGCCAATACAGTACTGAAGATGAAGCCGAGACGCGAAGAAGGAATGATCGCCGGGCACATGGAAGAGATTCTTCGCCAGTTGGGTGAGGATCCTGAGCGGGAAGGGCTGCTCGCCACGCCGATGCGAAGCGAGAAGGCGCTGAAGTTCCTGACGAGCGGGTACGAAACGGATCTGGATTCGATCGTCAACGGGGCGATCTTCAACGAGAAGTGCGATGAGATGGTGATTGTGAAGGACATCGAGTTCTTCTCGCTGTGCGAGCATCATCTGCTGCCGTTTTATGGCAAGGCGCACGTGGCGTACATACCGAACAACAAGATCATCGGGCTGAGCAAGATTCCGCGCATCGTGGACATGTTCGCGCGGCGTTTGCAGGTGCAGGAGCGGCTGACGCGGCAGGTGGCGGAATGTCTGCAGGATCTGCTGGATGCACAGGGCGTGGGGGTGATCATGGAAGCGCGCCATTTCTGCATGATGATGCGCGGGGTGGAGAAGCAGCATTCCGGGACGGTGACGTCGGCGATGCTCGGCGTGATGCGGCAGCGCAAGGAGACGCGGGACGAGTTTCTGTCGCTGGTCCGGCAGAACGCCCTGCACGGTTAGTCCGGCCCCGGAAAGGGGCTCTTTGCTAGGATAAAGAGTGCATGAGGCAGGATTTTCGCCAGTTTTCCGTCGTTGACCCCTTTGGGCGCTCCTGGGATGTGGACTTGCGCTGGATTCAGAATGCCATCTCGATCCGGCACGCCGATGCGGTGGATTGCAAGTACTACATCAGCCACGGCGAGGAGAAGATGGAGCGGGTGATCGCCCTGCCGCACGCCGGTCTTGGGGCGGCCGCACGCCGGCATGACCGGGAGATCTCGGATGCGTGGTGCATCCGGATCGCGGGTCTGCATCTCGAGCACATGCTTTCCACCTGGGAAGACATGGACAAGACCATTGTTACCGTGCCGCAGGCGGATCTTGACCGGCATGCCTCGACGCTGGCGGAAGCGGCGGCCGAACTGCTGCGGAAAGCAGCGCTCACGCGCTGATCCGGCGAGGCTGGCGACATAGACGTTGCAAAGCGTCCCAACTTCAGCGACAATCCGGAATTGAGTACCCTACCCGACGCTTCGGCAAGGTTTCTGGACCATGATGACCTGTCCTCAATGTGATTCCCTCCTCGAGTTCGACGAAGACGAAGTGAGCGAGGGCGACAAGCTGATGTGCGAAGAATGCGGAGTCCATCTGGTGGTGTCCAGTCTGGACCCCGTTGAGCTCGAACTCGACGACGATGAGTATGACGACGAGGACGAAGACGACTTCGATGAGGACGATGAGGACGAGGAAGAAGACGAAGAGGAAGAAGACGACGACTGGCGTTAGCCGGCGCGGCCTTCTGGCCCTGATCCTCGGCCCGGTTCTTTCCTTTGGAGAACGCCAGAAGAAGGCTCCTCCGCCCCACGCGGTCATCGCGGGGACGATTTTCCGTCATCCCGGTTTCGCCGTCCCGGGCGCGGAAGCAACCCTGACGTTTCATACGCCGCCACCCGGATCGAAGAAGATTCCAAAGCCAGTTAAGGCGAGAGCCAACGGGCGCGGGGAGTTCTTTTTCCACGTCCCAGCCGCAGAAGCGGAGTACACCGTGCGCGGCACGGCGCCGGGGTTGGTGCCGGAAGAGAAGACGGTGCGCATCCAGGGTGAGGAGCGGGCCGAATTGTACTTCAACCTCAAACCTTTGGCACAATGAAGGCTAGGGGTGCCATGCTGAACCGAAGATTCCTCACTGTCCCGATTCTGCTGCTCGTGCTGGCTTTGACCGGCGGCGCGCAGTGGACGAACAAGAAGAAGGAAAAACCGCGCGATCCCACCATCCGCTCACTCCAGGGCCTTGTGACATTACCCGACGAGACGCCGGCGGTTGGGGCGGTCGTCAAGCTGAAGAACCTCAAGACGCTGCAGGTCCGGTCCTACATCACGCAGAAGGACGGGAAGTATCAGTTCCAGAACCTCAGCACGAACATCGACTACGAGGTGACTGGCGACTTCAAGGAGTTTTCCAGTCCGACGCGCACGCTGAGCGTGTTCGACTCCCGGTTCGAGGCCATCATCAACCTCAAACTCGAACCCGGCAAGGCCAAGAAGGACGAATCCTCGTCCAACTAACCCCGCCGGGGCATGTCCGCCCCGCGGGCCTACCGAAAAACAGGAGAATCCCAATGAATTTCAGCCGTCTTGGCGCCATTCTGGCGCTGACTGCCACTTTCGCATTTGCCCAGCAGATGGGTGCACCCGGCTCCAAGCTCGACAAGTTCACTCTGCAGAGCCTCGAGGGCGCCCCGGTCACGGTGGAAACCGCCGGCAAACTCACCGCCGTGTTCTTCATCGCCACGCGCTGCCCGGTTTCAAACGATTACAACCTGAGGATGCAGGCGCTGGTGAATGAATACGAGTCAAAGGGGATCACATTCGTTTTTGTGAACTCGAATGAGAGCGAGCCAGCCGGGGAAGTGAAGCAGCACATCGCGAACAACCGGTTCACCTTCACTGTTCATAAAGACCCTGAGAACCGCTTCGCGGACCTGCTCCACGCCGAGGTGACCCCGGAGGTGTTCCTGTTCGACAAGGCCGGCACGGTGATCTACCACGGTGCGATCGACAATTCCCGCAACCCGGCTGGAGTCAACAAGCGCCCCCTGAAAGACGCCTTCGACGCCGCCCTGGCCGGCAAGGCAGTGGCGGTGACTGAGCACAAAGCGTTCGGATGCTCGATCAAGCGGGTCAGGAAAGACTCTGAATGATCCGTTTCGCCGCGTTGTTTCTGATCGCGGGTCTGGGCCTCTCCGCCGCCGGGTTGCCGGCGGTGGACGAGGCGGGCTACGCCAAACTGGTGGGCAGGCAGCGCGGCAAGGTGGTGCTGGTTAACTTCTGGGCCACGTGGTGCGCACCGTGCCGCAAGGAGATGCCGGACCTCGCGGCGCTGCAGAAGCGCTTCGAGGCGCGCGGATTGGTCTTTGTCACCGTCAGCGCGGATGAACCCGAGGACGCGGCGGCGGCGGATGCATTCCTGCGCAAGAGCGGCGTCACGGGGGCCGGCTATCTCAAGAAGGCCCGGGACGATAACGCTTTCATCAATGGGATCGATCCGAAGTGGAGCGGTGCGCTGCCGGCATCGTTCCTGTACGACCGGCAGGGCAGGAAAGTGCGCTCGTTCTTCGGCGAAGTGGACTTGAAGGAACTGGAAGCGGCGGTTCTCAAGCTGCTCTGATCAGTCTTCGCCGCGAACAAGGTCTTCATAGGTTTCGCGTCTCCGGACGATTCGCCACTGGCTGCCATCCACGAGCACCTCGGCGGGGCGCGGGCGAGCGTTGTAATTCGACGAGGCCACCCATCCGTAGGCGCCGGCAGTCATGACGGCCACGAAATCTCCGGGCATCACCTGGGGCATGGCCCGGTCCCGGGCGAGAAAGTCGCCGGTTTCGCAGACAGGGCCCACGACGTCGGCCACCACGGATCCGGGAATCCGGCTTTCGCGAAGCGGCAGGATCTCGTGATGGGCCCCATAGAGGGCGGGGCGGATCAGCTCAGTCATCGAGGCGTCCACCACAATGAACTCTTTGTTTCCATTAGACTTGCGGTAGAGTACCCGGGATAGCAGCAGACCCGATTCCGCCACGATCGAGCGGCCCGGTTCAAGCAGGAGAGTCAGGTCCGTGCCGGTGAGCAACCGGCGGAGGGCACCCAGAAAGGACTTGACGTCGGGCCGTTTGTCCTCCGGTTTGTAGGGGACGCCCAGGCCGCCGCCCAGGTCGAGATGCCGGATGGCGAAGCCGCGCGCCCGCAGACGGCCGGCAAGAGCCACCATCTTCTGGGCCGCCTCGATCAGCGGGGCGGCGTCGAGCAATTGAGAGCCGATGTGGCAAGCCACACCTTCGAGGCGCACGTGGGCGAAGCCGCGGGCGCGTTCATAGACCTCTTCGACGGCGTGGATGTCGATGCCAAACTTGTGCTCGCGCAGGCCGGTGGAAATGTACGGATGCGTGTCGGGGTTGACATCCGGATTGACCCGAATCGCTACTGCGGCTTGCTGGCCCATCCGCCCTGCGAGGGCGTCGATCAGGGCGATTTCGGCTTCGCTCTCGCAATTGAATGCGGCGATGCCGGATTCGAGGGCGAATTCGATCTCCTCGCGCGTCTTCCCAACCCCAGCGAAAACCACTTTGGCCGGGTCGCCTCCGGCGCGAAGAACGCGGTCGAGTTCCCCACCGGAAACGATATCGAATCCAGCGCCTTCCGCGGCGAGAAGCCGCAACACCGAAAGGTTGCCGTTCGCCTTGACCGCGTAACAGACGCGCGCGTCCATTCCGTCGAGAGCCTGCGCGTACTCGCGATAGCTCTCCCGGATGCCGCCGGCCGAATAGACATAGACCGGCGTACCCGCTTCGCGGGCGATCGCCTCGAGTTCGACGCGCTCGCAATACAGGACGCCTTCTTTCCGTTCAATCGGATTTGCCATTTTCTCCCTGTCTTCTCCCGTCAGGCGACTCTCAGGACCACCAGCGTCTGATCGTCATGGACGGGCATCGTCCCGCGGAAGGTCCGGCAGTCCTCCAGAACCCGGTTAGCGATTTCCTGGGCCGAGAGTTCGCAGACATCCTTCAGGATCACCTCAAAACGCGTTTTGCTGTACTCTTCTCCGTCTTCGTTGAGCTGGTCCGAGATGCCGTCTGAATAGAGGATCAACAGGTCGCCCGGCTTGGCCTCGAACGTGGTTTCCTCATAGCTGACGCCTTCGAGCAGGCCGATGGGGACGCCGGCCGCCTGCGGATACAGGATCTCGCCGCCCCTGCAAACCATCGGCGTCGTTGACCCGGCATTGGCGATGATGAACCGCCGGTCGCGGGCCTGCCAGAGCATGACGAGCAGGGTGACATAGCGGGCGGGTACCTGGCGCTCCATCAGGGTATCGTTGAGCGACTTGAGCAGCAGGGCGGGGCTGCGGCGCCGCGGCGCGAGGCTGCGGAGCAGTCCACTGAACAGTGCGCCGTAGAGGGCCGCCGCCGCGCCTTTGCCGCTCGAATCGCCGAACGCCAGCATCGCGTGCTCGTCGTCGTACTCGAAAAAGTCGTAGAGATCGCCGCTCACCAGCCTGGCCGGGCGCAGCACCACCCCCACGTCCAGACCCTCGATGTGGGGACCTTCGCTGGGCATGATGATCGCCTGCAACTGCTGAGCCGCCTCCAGATCTTTCTGGATCGCCCGTTCGCGCTGGGCCAGTTCTTCATACAGCCGGGCGTTCTCGATGGAAATCGCGATCTGCGGTGCAATCAGCGAGAGAGTGCGGGCGTGATCTTCGGTGAAGTAGTTGACGCGTTCACTTTCGAGGTCCATCACCCCAACGACCCGGTCCTGGACAATCAGCGGAACGGCTACTTCGCTGCGGATGCCCGGGTGGGACTCGACGTAGCGCGGGTCCTTCGAGATGTCGCCCACCAGGACAGTTCGCCGGCTGCTGGCGGCGGCGCCCGTGATGCCTTTGTCCAGGCCCATGCTGGCCGCCTGGGTCCGTTCGTCATAGCGAAGACTGAACCGGCTGCGAAGCACGCCCTCGCGCTCGTCGAGCAGCAGGACCATGAAGGCGTCGTAGTTGATCAGTTTCTTGACCGACTTGGCGATCCGGTCGAGCAGGGCGTCGAGTTGGAGGATGGAAGAGAACTCCTGCCCGAGCAGCGACAGCGTCCGCTGGGTCCGGTTCTGGCGTTCGACCCGACGGTAAAGCCGGGCATTCTCGATTGCCGCGCCGACGCGGGAGGAAATGAGTTGCAGCAGGGCGCGATCCTGGGGGGTAAACGCCTCGGCGGTGGTCGCCTGGAGGTCGATGACACCCACGAGTTTGCCGTGGAGCACCATCGGCACTGCCAGTTCGCTGCGAACCGCATCAAGAGCGTTCAGGTAGCGCTGGTCGTCACGAACATCGCCGACCATCACGGGCTGTCCCGAGGCTGCCGCCGCGCCCGTAATTCCCTCGCCCAAAGGGATGATCAGGTTGTGCACCACCTCCCGGCGGTGGCCGCGTGCGTAGCGGATACGCAAACCCTGCCGGCGCTCGCTGTAGAGCAGGATCGCGAACAATTCGTGCGGGATGACCTGCCGGACCACCGCCGCGACGTTATCCAGCAACTGCTCCAGATTCAGGGTTTCACTGGTGATGGCCGCGACTTCGAGGAGAAAATCGAGCAGTTCCGCGCGCTCGCGAAAGCGAACGCGCGGCGGTCTGGGATCAGACATGGCGGGGATCTCCGGCGATGGCCTGGACCATCGCCACGCTCGCGCTGGCGCCGATTCGGGAAGCCCCCGCCTCCACCATCGCCCGCAGGTCATCGAGAGTACGGATGCCGCCGGATGCCTTGACGCCCACGTCCGGACCCACGGTGGCCCGCATCAGCGCCACGTCGGCGGCAGTCGCGCCGCCCGTGCTGAATCCGGTCGAGGTTTTGACGAAGTCCGCGCCCGCTTCGACGGACAGGCGGCACCCGGTCGCCTTCTCCTCGTCCGTGAGCAGACAGGTCTCCAGAATCACCTTCAGCAGGGCTCCAGAACCGTGGCAAATCGCCGCCAAAGCGGCGATTTCGGCGCGAACACGTTCGTATTCACCATCTTTCAGCGCGCCCACATTCACGACCATGTCCACTTCGGTGGCGCCCAGACGCAGTGCCGTCTCGGCCTCCGCCAGTTTGGTCTCCGTGGCGGAAGCGCCGAGCGGGAAGCCCGCCACCGTGCAGACCACCACCCCAGACCCCTGCAACTCGCCGACACACAATCCGACTCTTGCCGGATTCACGCAGACGGAGTAGAAGCCGTGCTCCCTCGCCTCGGAGCACAAACGGCGAATCTCGACGGCCGCGGCGCCGGGGCGCAGCAGAGTGTGGTCAATCAGTTGTGCCACCTGGCGGCGGTTGAGTGGCGGAGCGGCCTCCACCACCGGGGCCGCCATGCGCGGGCACAGTTCTCCGAGGATCGTTTCACCGATCTCCGCAACGATTTTGTCCAATTGAGATGGGTCCAAGGCCGGATTTGCCGCCCACGGGGCGGCCTGTTCGTAGTATACCGCCGCCTATTCGCGGGGCAGGAAGTAGCTGGGGGCTTCCGCCGGCTCGGGAGCGACCGGCGACCGTCCGCGAAGCCTCCGCCCGGGCCATTCCAGGCGCATGTCGTGCGAAACCTCGTCGAGCATGTCCATGGTGGTGTCCTTGCGTTCCTGTGCGAAGGCGCTCAGGAGGAGGTTGTCGCAAATGGCGTTAATCAGACGCGGAATCCCCTGGCTGCGCAGGTGAATTTCCTTCAGTATCTCGGTCGAGAAGACCGTCTGGTTCTCCATGCCGGCCTTCGAGAGCCGGGAGTTGACATACTCCACCGCTTCGCTCAATTGCAGCGGCGAAAGCGAACACCGCAACACGATCCGCTGCTTCAACTGCCGGAGATTCGGCGCGTCCAGCTTCCGGTCCAGTTCGGGCTGGCCGGCCAGAATGATCTGTAAAAGCTTGCCCAGCTTGGGGTTTTCGAGATTGCCCAGCAGGCGGATCTCTTCAAGGACATCCCACTCGAGATTGTGCGCCTCGTCCACCAGCAGGACCGTGGTCCGTCCCTCCGCCGCCTGCTGAATCAGCAGATGGTTCAGCGCGAACAGCACCTCGGTCTTGGACTTGTGCTCGCAACGCAGGTCGAGATCGTAGGCGATCATCTCGAAGAACTGCTCGGTGGTCACCCGCGAGTTGAAAATAAACGCGAACTCGACGTACTGCACTTCCAGGTAGTCGCGCAGACACTCGAGCATGGTGGTTTTGCCGGTCCCCACTTCGCCGGTCAGAACGATGAACCCCTTGCGGCTGTGCACCCCGTAGATCAGGTTCGCCAGCGCTTCCTCATGCTGAGGACTCCGATAGAGAAAAGCCGGATCCGGGCTCAGATTGAACGGATTTTCCCGGAAGCCGAAGAAAGCATTATACATAGGTCTTTTGGGCCTGCCTCATCCACGGATCGGACCCATCCCCAAGGGGACGCCCAATTCGACTCATTCTAACATGCCTCATCGGCGGAATCGGATGATTCCATTAGCCGGACTGACCCGGAAAGTCCCAGAACTCTGGTCCGGAACCCCTGTTATGCCCCCAGAAAATCGACCCGGACCCAGCCCGGCAGCGCCGCCGGTTCGTCGTTCAGGAAGACGATCCGCCGGGTTTTCGGGAACGGCAGTCCGGTTTGCATAGTCCTCGTGTACAAAGGGTGACGCCGCAGGATGGAGCGAGACAGCTCCGGCGGAGCCGCGAGCAGCCCCGATTTGGTCAGATAACCACCACCCCAGCCAATGCATAGCAGGCAGGAGGCCGGCTGCTGCATGGCGCGGGCCAGCTCGGTCTGCAGCGCCTCGACGGACGCCTGGACACGGCTCAGCCCAGTAGCGGCGGCGTAGCGCCGCTGCGCCTCCAGCAGCACCTCGGCGGCGCGATTGGCGGCTTTGGTGACCACCTCCGGCCCGGAAGGCTCCTTCATTTGTAGAGACTTGCGCATCTCGGCGAACTGCGAGCCCGCCGGCGGCTGCCAGCCGCCTTCGAAAACGGTCCCGGGATCCGCCATCTCGGCGAACTGCGGCGGGGCGTCCTGGGGGCGCCGCCCCTCGACCGATCCACGGACGGCGGACTTCCAGCCCAGTTCCATCCGGTTGTTCTTCGAGACCAGCGTCGCCGTCCGCAAAAGATAGATCCGGGTACCGCCCGAGACCGGCAGGCCGGCATCGGCGAGGCGCAAGGCCCGGGTCCGGGCCATGGACGACGGTCCCAGCGCGCTCAGTTCCAGCGCCTCGGCCGGGTAACGAGGTGGCCGGTCGGCGTCGAGTCTCTGTTCCAGAGCCTGATAGTGGCTTTCCTGGGCCCGGGCGAGCAGCAGAGCGGTCCGCAGCGGCCCCTTGAGAGCCGTCGCGGGGAGGTAAGCCCCCCCGCCGCTCGTGGCAAAGGTCGGAATGAACAGATCTTCGGGACGTGCCCTTTGATAATGCCCTTCAAGCGTGGAGCATTCGAGCGGGATGCGCCGGGAAGCGAAATTCTGGGCATAACCGCCCCAGGAGGCGAAATCGAGCCGGTCGGCGCGGCGAATCTGGGCGAGATAGCCGTCCAGCCTGGGCCCCTTGGCGAGAAGGCGGAAAATGCGCATCTGATCGAGCACATTCACCTGGTCCTTCCAGACCATGTAATCGATCGGGGCCAGTTTCTGTCCATCGCCCACCAGAAGTGGCGACAGGCAGGTGACTCGGTAGGGATTCATGCCGCGGTCCCCCAATCGATCGGAAGCGCGAGGGCGTAACCGGCGCGGTAGACCGGATGGGCCGCGCCCTCGGGGGCGGCATCACGGATCGATCCGCGTGGGGACGTGGCAGCCACGAGCACGGAGCCTTCCTCGACCAGGCGGGCGCCCGTCTTCACCGCGCCATTCACGGCGCGGCCGGTGCGGGTGAGCAGTCCGTAGCTGCCGGCGGACCAGTCCACCTGGTCCTCTTCGCCGGGGCTGAACAGGGACAACAGCCACCACGCCGGGTTGCCGCTTCTGGGCGCGGGCAGGGGCTCCAGCAGTTGTTCGAGTGTGCCTGCAGTGAATTCGGGTTGGCGTGCCCGCCCGAAGCCCCGGGACCGCAGGCCGCCTACGCCGCTGTCGGCCAGCCAGCGCAGCGCAATCTCAATCTTCGGCGCCCAGACGGCGTAGGCGGTGGGATTGGCGAACTCCATGAGGCCCCACAAACCGCAGCCGGGTGCGAACTGCACCGCCGCCGCTTCGTACGGCTCGGCCAGCCCCCCGGTCAGCCGGTCCACCGCGGCAAACCGGCGCCGTAACTGCCGGAACGGGCCCACGCCCGCGTAACCGGTCGATGGCAGCAGGCAGCCGCTGTGCCCATCCACGATCCAGCGCTCCTCATCGAGCGTTTCCCCGCGGAGAAGGGTGCCGATGGCGCCCAAAGGCGCGAGTTTCGCGCCCTTCCAGCGAACCCGCCCGGACTGGGGAGGCGGCCAGATGCCGGCCGGCGGCGGTGCATAGAGCATCCCCCGCTGGAAGGGAAAGAGCGAACTGAAGCGGACCGCCGGCTCGGCGAAAGGCCGCGCCGTGGCGTTCAGCCACTCTTCCAGCATCTGGAACTGAGCCATCGCCTGGCAGACCGCGGAATACCAGGTGTCGCTATGCAGAACGGCCCCTGCCTGGTTCCGCGCCCCGGTGCCGGGGCCGATCCGCCAGGGGGTGGTGGGCCGGAGTCGAATGAGCAGCGCAGGCTTCATGTCAGCGGCCGCGTTCAGGCCAGTTTCTCCAGCAGATCGCCGCCGAGAACGGCAGCCTGCAGGTTGGCGGTGGTCGCGGCGCCTTCCACCAGCGCCGATTCGGAATCGCCCGCGGCATAGAAACCGCGGCCGCGCCAGGTCAGCTTCCAGCTTTCGAAACGCACCCGCCCGTTGCCGCGCGAACCGCCGCCGCCGAGCGAATCGTCTTCGAGCAACCGCAAGCCTTCGAGCACCTTCGCGACGAGTTCCCGGTCTTCGGCGCACAACACGTCGAGCACGAACCGGACCCGGAACCGCGCGCCGGCAGGGACGCGCTCAAGCGTCCGGGCGTTCGCCTGGCAGGTGACGCGGTCAATCGCATTCTCGCTCTTCACCTCCGTCAGTTCGTCGTCGAGGTTCTCGCGCATCTGCGGCGTGATCGACTCGAGGTCGAGCGGCGCATCGTAGGCGGTCAGTCTGGCCGGCGTGGCGAGGGTGGTGTCGAAGGATTCTCCGCTCACCTTCTCCATCCGGCCGGGGTTGCGGCCGAACAGCAGGCAGACTTCGTCGCCGGGATCGTTGCTCTGATGGATCCGGACCTCCTGGCCGCGCCGGCGCGAGAGATAAACCAGATCGGCGGGCGAGACCAGGCCGGCACTCTGTTCGAGCAGCGACCGGAGTTTGCCGCGCAGCGTGCTGCCGGGCACATAGGGGCGCCCAAAGGCGTCCTTGACCACCGGATTGTCGGCGCCGCCCAGGTCCAGGGACCCCTTTCCGGCTCCAACATGCAATCCCGTTTCGCAGATCATGTCGCCATCGATGAGCAGCTTGCCGATCAGGCCCAGCTTGGTTTCGGCGGTGTGGGAACTCATAACGTTATCCCTTCAACTCCTATTCGTTGTACGCCACGATGGCTTCAAACAGATCGCGGAAGCGTTCGTAGCCGCGCGCATCGTTCTTCCGGGTCACCTGCAACAGCAGCTTTTCGAGGCCGTCGAGGCTCCGCAACTGGTGCCGCGCGATGGTGTAGGCCAGCCGCGCGCGCAGCATCACGAATTGATGCTGCCGGTCGCCCTCCGCCGCCCGGCAGGCCCGCCGGATGGCGCTGTACAGCCGCCGCAACTGGCTGCGCGTGCCCGAATCCATGTCGCGCATCCGGCTGACCACGGCGTGCGCCTGATTGTCCAGATAGAGGCTGTCCGCGATCAGCTTTTCCAGATCGATGTCCATGACGAGGTCCGGACGGCCGCCCTTGAAATCGCGGCGATCGCCTCCCCCACCGCCGCCGGGACGGGGCCCGCGACGGTCGCCGCCGCCCTTGCCGCCTTCACCGCGCTGGTTGTCACGTCCGCCCTCCCGCTGGGGCCTCGGGCCCCGGTCGCCCCGCGGTTCACGGGGTTCCCGGCGCTGGCCGCCGCCACCTTGCCGGGGTTCACCCTTGGGCCGGGACTCGGGTTTCGCCTCCGCGGGCGCAGGCTCGCCGGACTGGGTAGATCGGAAGAGCGTCGTGTAGGGAAAGAGTGTAGATCTCGGTGGT
>ERZ761609.1277-NODE-1277-length-23114-cov-9.371525_pt1 | contig 23114 bp, 21 predicted proteins | sample MGYA00511163_ERZ761609 | MGnify/ENA primary metagenome ERZ761609 (study PRJEB28899, sample SAMN02445070) | bioreactor sludge metagenome | biome: EBPR sludge | place: Australia: Brisbane, Thorneside Wastewater Treatment Plant | collected 2011-12-16 ... | reverse complement strand
CATCGGCCAGAGGGGTGGCCTTGCGGTGGGGCCGGCGACGCCCTTGATCCTGCGGGGCAAGGCCCCCGTGCTTGGCTGGGCACCGCCGATGCTGCCGCGCGCCGGCGACGATCTGGCCGTCAGGCTGCTGGATCTCTATCAGCACCGTGATCCGGCCCTGATGAAATCGCTCGCCGCTGCGTTGGAAACCGACAAGATGGCGCGCGCCAACGGCATGAATGTTGGTGGCGGTGCCAATCCGCAGCGCATGGTGCAGGTGGCCGAGGGCGTGGCGAAGCTGATGGCGGCGGCGGACGGGCCGCGTGTTGCTGCTCTGGCCTACGAGGGCTGGGATACGCATGCCAACGAAGGCGGGGCGAAGGGACGGCTTGCGACGCTTCTTGCGGGCCTGGACGGGTCGTTTCAGGCGTTTGAGCGACTGCTGGAGCCTGTCTGGAAGGATACCGCCGTGCTGGTGGTCACCGAATTCGGCCGCACGGCGCGGATCAACGGGACCGAGGGGACCGATCACGGCACAGCCACAGTGGCATTCCTGCTCGGCGGCGCGGTCAAAGGCGGCAGGGTGCTGGCCGATTGGCCGGGTCTCAGGCCGGCGGCGCTGTTCGAAGGGCGCGACCTCAGGCCGACGACGGATTTGCGCGCCGTTCTGAAGGGTGTGCTTGCGGATCATCTCGGTCTCGGTGCGAATGTGCTGGCGGGGGATGTTTTTCCCGACAGCGGCGCGGTCAAGCCGCTGACCGGACTGATAGCCTGATCGTAATCTGGCGCCCTTTGGCGCCTGTGGACCCTGCCATGATGCTGAACCTTACCTCGCCGGCCCTGTTGCCGATCCTGATGCTGATCGCATCCAACGTGTTCATGACCGTGGCCTGGTATGGCCATCTCAAGTTCAAGACCTCGCCGTTGTGGGTTGCGGTGATGGCGAGCTGGGGCATCGCCTTCTTCGAATACTGGCTGGCGGTGCCGGCCAACCGCATCGGCCATCAGGTCTATTCGGCAGCGGAACTGAAAACGATGCAGGAGGTGATCACCCTGGTGGTGTTCGCCGGATTTTCGGTGTTCGTGCTGGGCGAGATGCTGACGTGGCGGCACGCTCTCGGCTTTGCACTGATCGCCGCCGGGGCCGCGATCATTTTTCACGGCCGGTGAGGCTTTACGCGCCGCCGCACGGCAGCCATTCTGGCGGGGCTGATCTTATCCCGGGTGGTGTCATGAACGTTTCCGCTTCGCCCCGCATTGCTATTTCCAGCGGTATTCCAGCCCTCGATGTCTATCTCGAGCGCGATTACGAGACGGTCAAGGGCATGTCATCGCGGTTTGCGGCGGCGATTGCCGGGCATCTGATCGCCTTTCAGGCGCGGCGCGGGATTGTCGGGGATATCGCCGAGATCGGCGCGTTCAAGGGGCGGTTCTTCATCGCCATGATGCTGGCGGCCGAGGCGGGGGATCGTGGCCTGGGCATCGACGTGTTCTCCTGGCCGAGTGATGCAACTTACGACGAATTTGTCGCCAATTGTGCTGCGCATGGTCTCAAAGCGCCGCGTATTGATGCGTGGAAGGCCGATACGCGGACCATGGGCGTGCGCGATCTGAGAAAGCGGCTGCTGGGCCGTGCCGTGCGGTTCTTCCACATCGACGGCGACCATTCCGACATCTGCCTGACCAAGGACCTCGAACTCGCAACCAAAGTGATGCATCCCGAGGGCATCCTGTGCCTCGACGACATGCTGCACCCCGGCTATCCGACGCTGGTGGCGACCGTGATGCGCTATCTCAAGCGGCATCCGGAGATGGGTGTGTTCTGCGTGGTGGATCGGGAGGATATTGTCGCAGCGCCGAAATTCATGCTGTGCCGGCGGACGATGAAAGACACCTACGAAGCCGAACTGATGCGGGCCTTCCCGCAATTCCACTGGGTTCTGGGGGCTGATTTCGGCGCCGAGGACTGGTGCGTCGTGCTCACGCCAAGCCCGCGGCTGGCGGCGGTCGATTGACGCCCGCTCAGCGGATCAGCAGGGTTCCGAGGCCGTTGAGATACAGGGTTGCGGCGGCAAAGATGATGCCGATGATCAGGGACGAGACGATGATGCTCAGCGGCAGATCGTCCTTCAGGCTGTCCTTCAGCATGCCCAATTTCTCCTCAGGTGGATTGCTGTCGTCATCAATCTTCGGAATACGCATCACCCAACCTCGGAATCTGGATGGCGCTGCACTGGTCCAGGCCCGCTGCGCCACCCGCCACTAAATTCCGAATCACTCTCTGTTGCTGTGTGTTGGAACACATCGCGATGGTGGAAGCCGGGCGGCATTCGGGCCGCATTGTGGCAAAGGCGCTTTTCGGCGCGACACAGGAGCCGCTTGCCTTTTGTTGCGTGGGCGGAAACACTCGGGACCGGGAGAGACGGGGTGGATGTAAAGCCGGACAAGGCCGGGCCGGGCGGGGGCGCTCCCGTTCAGGCGACGGTGTGGCATGATCTTGGATGGCTGTTCGCCGCGTTGCGACAGGCGCCGACGCGCGGGCGGATTGCGCTGATCGCGGCGGCCATTGTCGTGATCCTGATCGCCAACATGGTCGCCCAGGTCCAGCTCAACCGCTGGAACGGCCAGTTCTTCGATGCGCTCAGCGCCAAGAATTTCGACCTGTTCCTGACCATGACCGGCGTGTTCTTCATGCTGATGGCGGTGCTGCTGTCGCTGGTGGTGGCGCAGACGCTGGCGCAGGAACTGCTGAAGATCGAACTCAGGCAGTTCCTGACCACGCATCTGGCGGATCTGTGGCTGGCGCGCGCCCGGCCCTACCGACTGGTGTTCGCCGGCGACATCGGCGCCAATCCCGACCAGCGCGTGCAGGAGGATACGCGCAAGCTGGCCGAACTGGCGGCCGAGCTTGTCGTCGGCATGACCCAGCAGATCTTCCTGCTGACGACCTTCATCGGCGTGCTGTGGACGCTTTCCTCGGAACTGAAATTCTGGATCGGCGGGCAGGAAATCTACATCCCCGGCTACATGGTCTGGTGCGCGCTGATCTATGCAGGGCTTGGCTCGCTGTTCGCCTTCCTCGTCGGCCGGCCGCTGGTCAGGCTGAATGCGGAGCGCTCGCAGAAGGAGGCAGAACTGCGTTTTGCGCTGGTGCGGCTGACCGAAAGTGCCGAGAGCATCGGCTTTCTCAACGGCGAGGCTGACGAACGGCGCAATCTCAACCAGCCGATCGGCGCGGTGATCGGCATCCTCAGGCAGATCGCATTCAAGCTGGCGCGGCTGACCTGGGTCACCTCCGGTTATGGCTGGCTGTCGCTGATCGTGCCGGTGCTGGTGGCGGCGCCCGGATATTTCTCCGGCGCGGTGACATTCGGCGGGCTGATGCGGCTGATCGATGCCTTCACCCAGGTACAGGCTTCGCTGCGCTGGCTGGTCGACAACGTTGCCAAGATCGCCGATTGCCGCGCCGCGCTCTACCGGGTGATGCGGTTCGAGGAGGAATTGCGCACCTCGCATCTGGAAGAGGCCGAGTTGAAAGGCATCCATGTCGAAGCCGGGGGGGCGGGCAGGCTGGAGCTGGAGGGCGTCCGCGTGACCATGCCGAACGGCCGGCCGGTGATCGCGGCGGCCTCGTTCAGGCTGGCTCCGGGCGAGCGGGTGCAACTCGAAGGGCTGGCCGGCACCGGGAAGTCCACCTTGCTGCGCGCGATTTCCGGTCTGTGGCCGTGGGGTGGCGGCACCATCCGTCGGCCGGACGCCGAGGGGCTGATGTTCCTGCCGCCGCGCCCCTATCTGCCGCTCGGCTCGCTGCGCGAGGCGGTGTGCTATCCCGATCCGCCGGAGCGCTTCTCCGAGGCGGCGGTGCAATCGGCCATGCAGCGCTGCGGCCTCGGGGGCCGCATCGACCGGCTCGACCATGTGCGGCGATGGGATCGCGACCTGACCATCGGCGAGCAGCAGCGGCTGACCTTTGCGCGGCTGATCCTGCATCGGCCGGCGCTGGTGATCATGGACGAGGCGACCTCGGCGCTGGACGAGCCGGGGCAGGCCGGGCTGATCCGCCTGTTCGACGAGGAGCTGAAGGACTCGGCGGTCCTGTTCGTGTCGCATCGCGGCGGCTATGGCGGGCTGGCAGAGCGGCGGATGCGGCTGGAGCCGGGAGCAGAAGGGTCGGTTCTGGTCGATTCTGTGCGCTGAAGCGGCAATTGGCCAACTGGCAGGTTCGGGATGCAGGCGGTATCCTTGTGCGGGTGATTCACATTGAAAGGTCATCGGATATGCTGCGCATTCTTGGTGTCTTGATCGCGCTGGCAGCAGCCGGAGCAGCAGAGGCTCAGGACAGTGGCCGCGATATTCGTCTGGGCAAGCGCATCGCCGAGAAGAACTGCGCCAATTGCCATTCCATCGGCCTCAAGGGCGCATCGACGCGCAAGGGCGCGCCGCCGTTCCGCACGCTGCACCGGCGCTATGATCTCGACAATCTGCAGGAAGCGCTGGTGGAGGGCGTCGCGGTCGGCCATCGCGGTGCCGACATGCCGGAATTCACCTTCACCCCCGACCAGACCGACGCTCTGATCGCCTATCTGAAGTCGCTCAAGGGGCGTTAGAGAATTTTCAGGCGAGTTGGAGCCCGGTTCGCGTCAAGAAAATGCGAAAGAACAAAAAGATGGAGCGCATTTACGTGAATTGGAATTCGCTGAAAGTGCTCTAGTTCTGATTGCCGCTTGCCAGCGAGGCGGCGCTTGTGCATCACAGCGCCATGACCTCCTGGGTGGATTTCTGGAACCGCGACCCCTCGATCTATGTGAACGAGCGGCACAAGATGCTGCACTACCGGCAGGTGGCGCGCGACATCGCCGGCCTGATCGACAACGGGCAGGCGCGCGTGCTCGATCACGGTTCGGGAGAGGCGACGTCCGCCGATCTGGTTGCGGCGCGCTGCGCCGAACTCGTGCTGTGCGATGCCGCGCCCAACACCCGCGCCCGCATCGCGGCGCAGTTTGCCGGCAAGGACACGATCCGCGCCATGGCGCCGGAGGATCTGCCGTCGCTGCCGGACGGGCATTTCGACCTGATCGTCGCCAATTCGGTGCTGCAATATCTCGACGAGGTGACGCTTGAGGCATCGCTTGAGGAATGGAAGCGGTTGCTCAAGCCGGACGGGCGGCTGATCCTCGCCGATGTCATTCCGCCGAATGTCTCGCCGCTGGCCGATGCCAGGGCGCTGCTGGGCTTTGCCATGACGGGCGGGTTTCTGGTCGCGGCGATCGGCGGGCTGATCCGCACGGCGCTGTCCGATTATCGCAAGCTCAGGAGCGAACTGGGATTTTCCACCCATTCCGAGGCCGATCTGGTCGCCCGGCTGCAGCGCCACGGATTTGCCGTGCGGCGGCTCGATCACAACATCGGCCACAACCCGGCGCGGATGAGTTTCGAGGCGCGGCCGGTCTCAGAGTCCTGAGGGCGGTTCGGGGCGTGTCACGATGAAGGTCGCCGCACCGGCCAGACAGACAGCCTGGATCAGGATCACCAGCGGCTTGAGCTGAAGCAGCAGGGATATCGCCAGAACGGCGGCCATCGAGCCACAGGCCAGCCATTTGGTGCGGCGGGCGATGGCGCCATGCGCCTGCCAGTGCCGCACCGGCGGGCCGAAGGTCGGGTGTTCGACGATCCAGCGATGCAGGCGCGGCGAGGACCGGGCAAAACAATAGGCCGCAACCAACATGAACGGCGTGGTCGGCAGGATCGGCAGCACTGCCCCGGCGATGCCGAGGCCGACCGCGCACCAGCCGAGGGCGAGCCAGAGGAGCTGCGTCACGCGCGGTCCCCGAAAGAGAAATACTTGTGGGCAAAGAAACTCCACACCAGCACGAGGCCGGTGGTGACGATCTGCGCCGGCAGGTAGGGCAGGCTCATGCGCTCGACGAACAGGCTCATCAGCCCGTAGGTCAACACAAATCCGACGCCGGCGACGACCGCAAAGCGCCAGCCGGCCTCCTCATGCGGCCGCTCGGACCGGTAAGTGTGGCGGCGGTTGAGCAGGTAGGAAACGATGCCGCCGAGGATGTAGCCGGCCAGCGTGGCCGGCACCGCGCGCAGGCCAAATCCTTCAACCCCGGCGATCAGCACGCCGTAATGCACGATGGCGGCGACAAGGCCGACACCGAAAAAGGCGACGAACTGGCGGAGAAGCGCGAACATGCAGCGGGCATAGCCGGTTTCGACCGGCTAGGCGAGCGCATCGACGCGATCCGGGAAGGGAGCTGGGGTCTCAAAGCTGGTGTTTCGGCAGGTGATTCCTGGCGAATGCCCCTCCCCCTGCCCCGCCCCTCACCCTGAACCTCTCCCCGCTAGCGGGGAGAGGGAGATATTGGGGACGATCGCAGCTTTCGGCCGCTGACCTTCTTCCCAATGGCGGAGAGAGGGAGTTTTTCAAGGAACGTCCCTTCTCCCTCTCCCCGCTAGCGGGGAGAGGGTTGGGGTGAGGGGCGGGGCGCTGTGAGGGGCCACCCCGAGTTATCCACGGCCCGCATTCACCCCATTCTGTTGCACCTGCCGCTTTTCCCTTTCCCTCGGCGCCTTGCCCGGCTATAGCGGCGCTTTAGCAAACTGAACGACTTTCCCTGCCGCGCGCCGTTTCACTGAAACGGGGTTCCGCGAGGCCGACCATGCACGCTGAAACGACCCTGAAATGCCAAAGAGAACCGACCTTCACACCATTCTCATCATCGGCGCCGGCCCGATCGTCATCGGCCAGGCCTGCGAGTTCGACTATTCCGGAACGCAGGCGGTCAAGGCGCTGAAGGCCGAAGGCTACCGCATCGTTCTGGTCAATTCCAACCCCGCCACGATCATGACCGATCCCGATATGGCGGATGCGACCTATGTCGAGCCGATCACCGCGGAGATTGTCGCCAAGATCATCGAAAAGGAGCGCGGCGACCGGTCGAAGGGCTTTGCCGTGCTGCCGACCATGGGCGGGCAGACGGCGCTCAACTGCGCGCTGTCGCTCAACCGCAAGACCCTCGATGACGGCAAGGGCGGCAAGACCTCGGTGCTGGAGAAGTTCGGCGTCGAGCTGATCGGGGCGACCGCGCATGCCATCGACAAGGCCGAGGATCGCGAATTGTTCCGCGAGGCGATGACCAAAATCGGTCTGGAGACGCCGCGCTCGCACCATGTCAAGACGCTCGGGGCGGCGTTGGAGGCGCTGAAGGATATCGGCCTGCCGGCGATCATCCGGCCCTCGTTCACCATGGGCGGCACCGGCGGCGGCATCGCCTACAACAAGGAAGAGTTCATCGACATCGTCGAGCGCGGCATCGACGCTTCCCCCACCTCCGAAGTCCTGATCGAGGAAAGCGTCCTCGGCTGGAAGGAATACGAGATGGAGGTGGTGCGCGATAAAAACGACAACTGCATCATCGTCTGCTCGATCGAGAACATCGACCCGATGGGTGTGCACACTGGCGATTCGATTACCGTCGCGCCGGCGTTGACCCTCACCGACAAGGAATATCAGCGCATGCGCGACGCCTCGCTGGCGGTGCTGCGCGAGATCGGCGTCGAGACCGGCGGCTCGAACGTGCAGTTTGCCGTCAATCCTGCCGACGGGCGGATGATCGTCATCGAGATGAACCCGCGCGTGTCGCGCTCCTCGGCGCTGGCCTCGAAGGCGACGGGCTTTCCGATCGCCAAGGTCGCGGCGCGGCTGGCAGTCGGCTACACGCTCGACGAGATCGCCAACGACATCACCGGCGGCGCCACCCCGGCTTCGTTCGAGCCGACCATCGACTATGTGGTCACCAAGATTCCGCGCTTTGCCTTCGAGAAATTCCCCGGCGCCGATCCGGTGCTGACCACCTCGATGAAATCGGTCGGCGAGGCGATGGCGATCGGCCGGACGTTCCATGAATCGCTGCAAAAGGCGCTGCGCAGCCTGGAGACCGGGCTGACCGGTCTTGATGACATCGAGATTGAGGGGCTGGGCAGGGGCGAGGATCACAACGCCATCCGCAAGGCCATCGGCACGCCGACGCCGGACCGGCTGTTGCAGGTGGCGCAGGCGATGCGCGTCGGCTTCAGCCTTGAGGACATTCATGCGTCCTGCCGGATCGATCCGTGGTTCCTCGAACGGTTGAAAGAAATCGTCGACATGGAGGCGATGGTGCGGGCGCATGGCCTGCCGACCACGCCTGGCGCATTCCGCCAGATCAAGGCGATGGGCTTTTCCGACAAGCGGCTGGCGACACTGGTGAAATCGACCGAGGTCGAGGTGCGGGCCGCGCGCCGCGCGCTCGGGGTGCGGCCGGTCTACAAGCGCATCGACACCTGCGCGGCGGAGTTCGCTTCGCCGACCGCCTACATGTATTCGACCTACGAGGCGCCGTTTGCCTGTGCGCCGGCCGACGAGGCGCGGCCATCGAATGCCCGCAAGGCGGTGATCCTCGGCGGCGGGCCGAACCGTATCGGCCAGGGCATAGAATTCGACTATTGCTGCTGCCATGCCTGTTTCGCGCTGGCGGAGGCCGGCTACGAGACGATCATGGTCAACTGCAACCCGGAGACCGTTTCGACCGACTACGATACCTCGGACCGGCTGTATTTCGAGCCGCTGACCGAGGAGGATGTGCTCGAGATCATGGCCAAGGAGATGGAGGCCGGCGAGCTTGCCGGCGTCATCGTCCAGTTCGGTGGCCAGACACCGCTGAAGCTGGCCGAGGCTCTCGAAGAAAATGACATTCCGATCCTCGGCACATCGCCGGATGCGATCGACCTGGCCGAGGATCGCGACCGGTTCAAGCGCCTCTTGGACAAGCTCAAGCTCCGGCAGCCGCAGAACGGCATCGCCTATTCGGTGGAAAAGGCCCGTGACGAGGCCGAGAAGCTCGGGTTTCCGTTCGTGGTGCGGCCATCCTACGTGCTGGGTGGGCGGGCGATGGCGATCATCCGCGACCGGGAAGCGTTCGACGATTACCTGCTCGGCACATTGCCGAGTCTCATTCCGTCCGACATCAAGGCGCGCTATCCCAACGACAAGACCGGGCAGATCAACACGGTTCTGGGGCGCAATCCGCTCCTGTTCGACCGCTATCTGACCGATGCGATCGAGGTGGACGTCGATTGTCTGGCGGATGGCAAGGATGCGTTCATCTGCGGCATCATGGAGCATATCGAGGAGGCCGGTATCCATTCGGGCGATTCGGCCTGCTCGCTGCCGGCCCGGTCGCTGTCGGCCGAAACGATCGCCGAACTGGAGCGGCAGACGCGCGCCCTGGCGCTGGCGCTCGATGTCGTCGGACTGATGAACGTGCAATATGCCATCAAGGATGGCGTCATCTACGTGCTGGAGGTGAACCCGCGCGCCTCCCGCACGGTGCCGTTCGTCGCCAAGGTGGTGGGCACGCCCTTCGCCAAGATCGCTGCCCGCGTCATGGCCGGTGAAAAGCTCAGGAGTTTCGATCTGAAGTCCGAGCCGTATGATCATGTCGGCGTCAAGGAGGCGGTGTTCCCGTTCAACCGGTTCCCGGGCGTCGATACCGTGTTGGGGCCGGAGATGCGCTCGACCGGCGAGGTGATGGGGCTCGATCGCTCGTTCGGTGTCGCCTTCGCCAAGAGCCAGCTCGGGGCGGGCAGCAAGGTGCCGAAATCCGGAACCGTCTTTGTTTCGGTGCGCGACGACGACAAGCCGCGCCTGCTGGAATCGATCCGCGAGCTTGTGCGCCTCGGCTTCCGCATCATCGCCACAGGCGGCACACAGCGCTATCTGGTCGAGCAGGGGGTCAAATGCGAGCGCATCAACAAGGTGCTTGAAGGCCGGCCGCATATCGTCGACGAGATCAAGAACGGGCGCGTGCAACTGGTGTTCAACACCACCGATGGCGCCCAGGCGATGGCTGACAGTAAGGAACTGAGGCGGCAGGCCCTGCTCGCCAAGGTTCCCTATTACACCACACTGGCGGGCGCAGTGGCCGCGGCCGAAGGCATTGCGGCCTATCTCGGCGGCGATCTCGAAGTGCGGGCGCTGCAGGATTATGCCCGATAGCCCGCCCTTTTATCGCACTTGCACGCAATGGCGAATTGAATCACTCTGCCTTGCGAGCCTGTGGCGACGCCGCCCCGGCGGCGGCCTACTTCTATGAATGGATAGACCATGGAACGTGTCCCGTTAACGCCTCAGGGGTTCGCCGCGCTGGAAGCGGAGTTGAAGCGCCGCCAGCAGGAAGAGCGGCCGCGCATTATCCTGGCCATCCAGGAAGCGCGGGCCCATGGCGATCTTTCGGAGAATGCCGAATATTCCTCGGCCAAGGAGCAGCAGGCGCTCAACGAGGGGCGCATCACCGAACTGGAGAGCCTGATCTCGCGCGCCGATGTCATCGACATATCGAAGCTGAGCGGCAGCAAGGTGAAATTCGGCGCCACCGTGACCCTGGTGGATGAAGAGACCGAGAAAGAGCGCGCCTACATGATTGTTGGCGAGACCGAGGCCGATGTGAAGCTTGGGCGGGTGTCGATCTCCTCGCCGATCGCGCGGGCGCTGATTGGCAAATCGGTCGGCGACAGTGTCGAGGTCAACACGCCCGGCGGCGCCAAGAGCTACGAGATCGTCAAAGTCGCCTTCCGGTGACGCAGGGCCGTTTTCCCTCTCGACTCGCAAGCTGCGTCACGCCATAGTGTTCAGGTGTGAACAAAAGGCGTCTACCGGCAGCGAATGCCGGTGCTTTCGGGGAGGAAAGCAATGAGCGCGAAGACCGCATTGGATCGGCCGTGGTTGCGTCATTATCCGGCCGGTATGCCTCATGAAATTGATGTTGCCGCAGGGGGCACGCTTGCCGATATCCTGAGGGATTGCGCCAAGCGGTATGCCGACAAGCCGGCATTCGAGAGCTTTGAAAAGAAGCTGAGCTTTGCCGAGATGTTCGCCATGGCCGAGGCTGTGGCGTCCTGGCTGCATCAGCAGGGCTGTGTGAAGGGCGAGCGTATCGGCCTGATGATGCCGAATGTGATGGCCTATCCGGCCTCGATCTTCGGCGTCATCCTGTCGGGCTGCACGGTCGTCAACATCAATCCGCTCTACACGGTGCGCGAGCTCAACCACCAACTCAAGGATTCCGGCGCGACCACGCTGTTCGTGCTCGAAAATTTTGCCAGTGTCGCGCAGGATGGCATCAAGGGCACCAACGTCAAGCGCGTGGTGATCGTCAAGCCGGGTGATCTGCTCGGCCTCAAGGGCAAGATCATCAATCTGGTGTCCAAATATGTGAAGAAGGCGGTGCCGGCCTGGTCCATCCCCGGCACGATCGCGTTTTCCGATGTGATCGCGGCCGGGCGTTCCAAGCCGATGAATGCCGTCACCATCACCCAGGATGATGTGGCGTTCCTGCAATATACCGGCGGAACCACCGGCGTTTCCAAGGGTGCGACGCTGCTGCATCGCAATGTCGTCGCCAATGTCCTGCAATGCGACATGTGGCTGTCGCCGAAAATGCAGGGTGAGCCGAACCACGTCATGGTGACGGCGCTGCCGCTGTATCACATCTTCGGGTTGACCTGCTGCTGCGTGATGATGTGGCGCATGGGGGCGATGTGCCTGCTGATTGCCAATCCGCGCGATTTCGCCGGCTTTATCGCCATCATCAAGAAGTGCCGCGTCACGCTGTTTTCGGGCGTCAACACGCTTTACAACGCGCTCGCCAATCACCCGGACATCAAGGGCGTCAATTTCTCCTCGCTGAAGATCTCGGTGTCTGGCGGCATGGCGGTCCAGTCGGCTGTGGCGCGCAAGTGGAAGGAGCTGACCGGAACGGCGATCCTCGAAGGCTATGGACTGTCGGAGACCTCGCCGGTGGTGACGCTCAATGATCCGTTCCTCGAAGAGTTCTCGGGCACGATCGGCTTTCCGGTTGCGTCGACCGATGTGGCAATCCGCGACGAGGCGGGGCAAGACCTGCCCGCCGGCCAGTCGGGCGAACTCTGCGTGCGTGGCCCACAGGTGATGGCCGGCTATTGGCAGCGCCCGGACGAGACGGCCAAGACGATGACGGCGGACGGGTTCTTCCGCACCGGTGACATTGCGATGATGCTGCCGGACGGCCAGTTCAAGATCGTCGATCGCCTCAAGGACATGATCCTGGTGTCGGGCTTCAACGTCTATCCCAACGAGGTTGAAGATGTGCTCGCCAGCCATCCCGGCGTGCTCGAGGTGGCGGTGATCGGCGTGCCGGATGCCGGCTCTGGCGAGGCAGTGGCCGCCTATGTGGTCAAGAAGGATCCGGAGCTGACCGCCGATGCCGTTCGGGCCTTCGCCAAGGAAAAGCTGACCGCCTACAAGGTGCCCAAGCAGGTGCATTTCCGCGATTCCTTGCCCAAGACCAATGTCGGCAAGCTGTTGCGGCGTGTGCTGCGCGAGGAAGTCCTCGGCAAGAGCTGAGCCCTGATCGCGGGTTTTTGACTTGCTGTGAGCAGAGCTGAGAGCGAAGAGCAGTTGGCTTGCGTATGAAGCCAGCCGCTCAAGCCTTCAGGGCTGACTCACACAGGAATCCTGCAATGCTCATCCGCCGCCCTCACTCGTGGGAATTGCCCGAATCGGCGGTAACGCCCGATGGCGTTGCCCCCAGCCGCCGCCAGATGCTCGGCGGTGGTCTGGCGTTGCTGGCTTCTGCATCTGCGGCAGGGGCGCAGCGGGTCGATGATGATCCGTCGATGGTGCTGTATCCCTTTGCGCGCAATGATGCCTACCCGCCTCGCGGCAAGGTGACCGACGAGACGCTGGTCGCCAATTACAACAACTTCATCGAATTCGGCTCGGGCAAGCGGATCCAGCGCGCCGCGCAGGCGCTGGTGGTGCGGCCGTGGACCATCAGGATCGATGGGCAGGTGGAAAAGCCGATCGAGATGGGGATTGATGATCTGCTGCGGCTGCTGCCGCGCGAGGAGCGCATCTATCGCCATCGTTGCGTCGAGACCTGGGCCAAGGTGGTGCCGTGGAGCGGGGTGCCGCTCAAGGCGCTGCTCGACCATGTGCGGCCGCTGGCCTCGGCGAAATACGTTCGCTTTGAAACGTTTCACGATCCGAAAATGGCGCCGGGACAGCGCTCGCCGGTCTATGGCTTTCCCTATTCGGAGGCCATCACCATCGCGGAAGCGGCCAATGAACTGGCGTTTCTGGCAACCGGCGCCTATGGCAAGCCGCTGAAAAAGCAGTTCGGGGCACCGGTTCGGCTGGTTCTGCCGTGGAAATACGGGTTCAAGAGCGCCAAATCCGTGGTGCGCATCAGCTTTGTGGAAAAGCGGCCGGTCAGCCTGTGGGAAAAACTGCAACCGGATGAGTACGGCTTCTGGGCCAATGTGAACCCGGATGTGCCGCATGTGCGCTGGTCCCAGGAAGAGGAGGAGGTGCTCGGCTCCTACTCCCGCACCAAGACATTGATTTTCAATGGCTATGCCGAACAGGTGGCAGCCCTCTACCGTGGGCTGGAGAACGAAAAGCTGTTCACCTAGAGCATTTTCAAGCGAAGTGGGTTCCGGTTCGCGTCAAGAAAATGCGAAAACAAGAAGAAGAGCGCTTTTTTAGAGCATGCTGCCATCGGGTGGATGCTGGCGCGTCGTGACCAGCATGCTCTGATCACTTGATAACGCGCACAAAAAACAAGGCCGGATACCTCGACTACATTACATGTCGAGGTATCCGGCTTAAGAATACGCTCCACGGGAGGAGAAGAGCGTATAACGCCAGAGGGGCTCTGCACCGGGAGGAGATGTGTGGCCGTCGCTCTGACAACTTAGATATCGTTGATTCTTTTGCGACGCACAATTTAATAATTGGTATAGGTCATATGCGCGCACGGCATGGCTCGCCACCATGCCGGATCATGCTCCTGTTTCATGTGTTGCCGCGTTTTCTTCACGCGAACCGGGTTCCACTTCGCTTGAAAATGCTCTAGGCAATGCCGGCGCAGGCCCAGCGAATGGCTATTGCGGCTCGACCTTGGCGGCCTTGATCACCGCTTCCCATTTGAGCATTTCCGCCTTGTGGTAGGTTGCAAAGGCGGCGGGTTCGCGCAGCGACAGGGCAAAGCCGAGTTTCACCACGCCTTCGGCGACCGCCGGCTTGCCGAGCGCGCCCAGCACCGCCTTGGTCAGCCGGTCGCGCGCCTCGGGCGGCGTTGCGGCCGGGGAAAACAGGGCGAGCCAGCTGTCCGCTTCGGAATCGACCAAGCCCTGTTCCTTCAGCGTTGGGACATCGGGCAGTTGCGGGGCGCGGTTGAGGCTGGCTACCGCCAGGGCGCGCATAGAGCCGCCCCGGATCTGTCCGAGAACACTCGGCAGCGTGGCAAAGGCCAGTTCGATCCGCCCGGCCATCACCTCGGCGGCCATGGGGCCGGCGCCCTGATAGGGGATATGGGTCATGTCGGTGCCGGTGCGGGTCTTGAACAGTTCCATCGCCAGATGCGAGCCGGAGCCGATGCCGGTGGACCCGTAGTTGAACTTGCCGGGGTCCTTTTTGGCCAAAGCGACCAGTTCGGAGACCTTGGTGGCCGCCAGAGCATTGGTCACCACCAGCACATGCTGAAGGTCGGCAAGGCCGGCGAGGGGAGCGAAATCCTTGATCGGATCGTAGCCGGCCTCCTTGACCAGAAAGGCGTTGTTGACGTGGGTCTGGTTGTTGCCGAGCACGATCGTATGCCCGTCGGTCTCGCCTCTGGCGACGCCGCGCGTGCCGATGGAACCGGCGCCGCCGGGCTTGTTCTCGACGATCACGGTCTGGCCGAGATCGCCCTGGATTTCATTGGCGATGATGCGCGCCAGCGCGTCGGTCGGCCCGCCCGGCGGATAGGGGACAACGATGCGGACAACCCTGTTGGGAAAGCCTTGTGCGCTGGCCATCTGCGGCAGGGCAAGGGCCGCTCCGGCGGCGGCCAGCCAGGAGCGGCGGTTGAGGTGAGTGCTCATGCGGATCAACCCTTCTTGCATCGGCGCGAGCCCCTGCCCGCATTTTCCCTTGAAGCGACGGGCGGGCTTGCCTAAGGAAGTCCGTCCCTTGTCGGACAAGTTTGCATAAGCTGGAGCCGTTCGCCATGGCCTTTCTTGCCGATATCCTGTCTGTCGTGAAGCCCTCGGCCACCATCGTCCTGACCCAGATGGCGCGCGAGCTCAAGGCCAAGGGCAAGGATGTCATCTCGCTGTCGGTCGGCGAGCCCGATTTCGACACACCGCAGAACATCAAGGATGCGGCGATTGCCGCCATCCAGCGCGGCGAGACCAAATACACCCCGGTGGCCGGCATCCAGCCACTCAGGGAGGCGATCGCAGCCAAGTTCAAGCGCGAGAACGGGCTGACCTACAAGCCGAGCCAGATCATCGTCGGCACCGGTGGCAAGCAGATCCTGTTCAACGCGTTCATGGCTACCCTGAACAAGGGCGATGAGGTGATCATTCCGGCGCCCTACTGGGTCAGCTATCCGGAAATGGTGGCGCTGTGCGGCGGCACGCCGGTGTCGGTGCTCACCAGGCCCGAGAACAAGTACAAGCTGCAGGCGGACGAGCTTGAGAAGGCGATCACGCCGCGAACCAAATGGCTGGTGTTCAACTCGCCGTCTAACCCGACCGGCGGCGCCTATACCCGCGCCGAACTCAGGGCGCTGACCGATGTGCTCATCAAGCATCCGCATGTGTGGGTGCTGACTGACGATATGTATGAACATCTCACCTTCGGCGATTTCGTGTTCACGACGCCGGCTCAGGTGGAGCCGGCACTGTATGACCGGACGCTGACGATGAACGGGGTGTCCAAGGCCTATGCCATGACCGGCTGGCGCATCGGCTATGCCGGTGGGCCGGAAGCGCTGATCAAGGCGATGGACATGGTGCAGGGTCAGCAGACCTCGGGCGCCTGCTCGATCGCCCAATGGGCGGCGGTGGAGGCGCTGAACGGGCCGCAGGACTTCATCCCGATGTCCAAGAAGGTGTTCGAGCAGCGCCGCGATCTCGTCGTCTCGATGCTCAACCAGTGCCGCGGCATCACCTGCGCGACGCCCGAGGGTGCATTCTACGTCTATCCCTCGTGCAGGGATCTGATTGGTCTCAAGGCGCCGTCGGGCAAGGTCATTGCGACCGACGAGGACTTCGTGATGGAGCTTCTGAACGAGGAGGGCGTCGCCACGGTGCACGGCTCGTCGTTCGGTCTGGGGCCGAATTTCCGGGTTTCCTACGCCACCTCCAACGACAAGCTGGAAGAGGCCTGCCGGCGCATTCAGCGGTTCTGCAACGCCCTGACATGAAGCCTCTGCCTTTGTTTGGGCACAATTGGCGCCGAGACGGGACCGCACGATGTCGTGTAGGGCCTGTTCAGGCGTGGAGAAGCTTTTGACCAGGGCATGCAGGTCTGCATGGATTGCCGGAATTCTGGCGCTTGCTGTTTCGGCGAGCCTGCCGGCGCATGCGCAGGGGCCGGCTCTGTCTCTGCTGCCGCAGGACCAGCCCGGCCGGTCGGCTGCACCATGGTCGGCTTTCAGATTTCCTGTTGCCCCGGCGCCCAGTCCGCAGAGCGAAAGCGTCGAGGCCGAGCCGGAGTCAGCCGAGGCCGCAGAGCCCGCAAAAGCGGCCGATCCGTCCCGATCGCCAAAGGCGACACAGGCGCCGGCCAGCTCTCAGCCGAAACTGGCGAATGTTCCCTTGCCGCCGAGGCCCGATTCTGCCTTGCGGGCGGCGGCTGCCAAGGAGGACGCCGCAAAAGCGCGGCTTTCCGGGGCCGCCTCCGCCCCGGCTGCGAAGGCGGAACCGGAACCGCCAGCGCGGGCAACCGGGATCTTCGCCCTGCTTTCTGGAACAGGCGCCCCGTCGGTCGATGCGCCGGCCAATGATGCGGCCGAGCAGAGCATTCTGGTCCGAGCGGTTGGCGCCGCACCGGACCGGCCGGTCGAAGGGCCGTCGTCCAGGGCCACGCAGGTCACGCGCCTGGACCTCTCCAACCCGTTTCTTCCCAAGCCGATGTCGCCGTCCGACGAAGAGGGACTGGACGATGAGGAGGCCTCCAAGATTGCCGAGAAGCAGGTGGATTCGGTGCAGATCGCCTGCCTCAAACCGTCGTTGATGGCGATGATTCAGAAGGCCGGCGAGCATTTTGGCGCAAAGCCGGTGATTACCTCGGGTTTCCGGCCCTATGGGCGGCGGGGTTCCTATCATCGCAGATGCGAGGCGGCGGATTTCTTCATTCCCGATGTTCCGGCGGGCAGGCTCGTTCAGTTTCTGCGCAATCTGCCGGGGGCCGGCGGGGTCGGCACCTATTGTCATACCAAGTCGGTGCATCTCGACACGGGCGAGCCGCGCAACTGGCATCAATGCGGCTTCCGGCGCAGTTTCGCGTTGCGTGTGCCGGCGCTTGCCGAAAACGGGTCGCGCTGAGCGCAGGCCCGGACCAAACTGGCTGCGACCTTGCAGCGAGGCGTCCCATGACGACATTTCTCACCACGACATTTCTCACCGATGACTCCCGCTGGGCCGCGTTCGTGGCGCGCGATCCTGCGGCGGATGGCGCGTTTGTGGTCGGGGTGGTGACGACCGGGATTGTCTGCCGCCCGGTCTGTGCCGCGCGGCCGAAACGGGAGAACGTGCGCTTTTACGAAACCCCAGCCAAGGCCATCAGCGCCGGCTTTCGCCCCTGCAAGCGCTGCCGGCCTGTGGGTTGAGGGCACGGCATGGGTTGCGGGGCGGCGAAAAACGCGCTTCAAGCGTTGCCGTGCCGGACCCGATGATGCCTCCCAGTTCCGTTCCCGATCTTGCCCTGGCTCGTGCCGGCGTGGCGGGCGCCCGCGTCTGGGTTCTTTCCGATGGCAAGGCGGGCGACGAGGTGCAGTGCCTGGGGGTTGCAGAGCGGCTCGGCCTGGAGCCGGAGCTGCGGCGCGTGAAGCCGCGCGCGCCCTATCTCTGGCTGATGCCGTGGGGCGGCATTGACCCGGCCGAGGCGCCGGGGCGGCCCGGCAGTCCGTTGGCCGGTCCCTTGCCGGATATCGCCATTGCCTCCGGACGCCGCACGGCAAGCTATCTGCGCAAGGTCAAGGCGCTGTCGGGCGGGCGCTGCTTCACCGTGTTCCTGAAGGATCCGCGCTGCGGCGCCGGAACAGCCGATTTCCTCTGGGTGCCGGAGCATGACCGGCTACGTGGCGCCAATGTGCTGGCCACGCTGACCTCTCCGCACAGAATCAGTCCGGAACGACTGGCCGCAGCACGGACGAATCCGCCTTATGGCCTCGACCGGTTGCCGGGGCCGCGCGTCGCGGTGCTGATCGGCGGTGACAGCGCGCATCATCGCTTCACGCCGGGCGACATTGCAACATTGCTCGCCCATTGCACGCGGCTGGCGGAGACCGGCGCGACGCTGATGGCGACCGCCTCGCGACGGACACCGCCGGCGCTGGCGGGAGCGCTGACGGAACTGGTGCGCGGCAGCGGCGGCTTCTTCTGGGACGGGACGGGCGAGAACCCCTATATCGCTCTGCTGGCGCTGGCCGATGCGGTGGTTGTGACTGCCGATTCGGTCAATATGGCCGGCGAGGCGGCGGCGACCGGCAAGCCGGTCCTGCTGTTCGAACCCTCCGGCGGCAGCGACAAGATCACGCGCTTCCTGCGCCAGCTTGAACGGGCTGGCGTCGTCCACCGGTTTGACGGAACCATCGCCGGATCCCCATATCAGCCAATCGACTCCACCCCGGCGATTGCCGCCGAACTGGCCCGGCGCTATCTCCTCCACCGCCGCGCCCTTTCCTGAACGAGAGCAGCCATGTCCACCGCACCCAGCCACACCAAGGTCCTGATCATCGGCTCCGGCCCGGCCGGCTATACGGCGGCGATCTATGCCGCCCGCGCGCTGCTCAAGCCGGTGATGATCTCCGGTTTCGAACCGGGCGGGCAGTTGATGATCACCACCGATGTCGAGAACTATCCGGGCTTTGCCGATGTGATCCAGGGGCCGTGGCTGATGGAACAGATGCGGCTGCAGGCCGAGCATGTCGGCACGGAGATGATCTCCGATCACGTCACGAAGGTGGAGCTTGGCCAGCGGCCTTTCGCGGTGACCTGCGATTCCGGCGCCAGGTTTACCGCCGATGCGCTGATCATCGCCACCGGCGCCAAGGCCAAATGGCTGGGCCTGCCATCGGAGGAAAGCTTCAAGGGCTATGGGGTCTCGGCCTGCGCCACCTGCGACGGGTTCTTCTATCGCGGCAAGGATGTGGTGGTGGTCGGCGGCGGCAATTCGGCGGTGGAAGAAGCGCTGTATCTCGCCAATCTCGCCAGTTCGGTGACGCTGGTGCATCGGCGCGATACGCTGAAGGCCGAGAAAATCCTGCAGGACCGGCTGTTCAAGCATCCGAAGCTCAGGTTCCTCTGGGACAGCGCGGTGGAGGAAATCTGCGGCGAAAAAGACCCGCCGGGCGTCACCCATCTCAGGATCCGCAACGTCAAGACCGGCGCGTTGTCGGACCACAGGACGCACGGGCTGTTCGTCGCCATCGGTCATGCGCCGGCCTCGGAACTGTTCGCCGGGCAGGTGACGCTGAAGCCGTCGGGCTACATCGCCACCGTGCCCGGATCGACCGCGACCAACATTCCCGGCGTGTTCGCGGCCGGCGATGTCGCCGACGAGACCTATCGGCAGGCGGTGACGGCGGCGGGCATGGGATGCATGGCGGCGCTGGAAGCCGAACGCTGGCTGCATGCGCAGGCCGGGGCCTGATGCGCCGACCGTGACATTCTGACACAGATTGTGCTTGCCTTTCCGGCGTGGGCTTGCCACGGTCGGCAAACCAAAGGGAGGCGGCATCGAAGGGGAACGCGCCACATCGGGAGGCGTGGCGCAATGTGAGGCCCTGTGATTCCGTTTGAGGGATGGATTGGGACAAGGTTCGGATTTTTCATGCTGCGGCGGCTGCCGGCAGCCTGACCAAGGCTGGTGACGTTCTGGGCCTCAGCCAGTCGGCGGTGAGCCGGCAGGTCAGCGCGCTCGAAGGTGAGCTCAAGGTTCCGCTGTTCCATCGCCATGCGCGCGGACTGGTCCTGACGGAGCAGGGCGAGCTGTTGTTCCGCGCCGCCCGCGATCTGGTGCAGAAGCTCGAACAGACCCAGGCGCAGCTGATGGACAGCCGGCAGAAACCGGACGGGTTGCTGAAGGTTACCGCCAATGTTGGGCTCGGCGCGCATTGGCTGACGCCACGACTCGAGGAGTTCATCGAGCAATATCCCGACATCAGGCTGGAGATCATCCTGACCGATGACGAACTCGATCTGGCGATGCGCGAGGCCGATGTCGCCTTGCGCCTGCGCGAACCGATTCAGGGCGATCTGATCCGCCGCAAGCTGTTCACCGTGCATTTCCACGCTTTTGCCTCGCCGGACTATCTCAAGCGCTACGGCCAGCCGCGCCTGCCGGTCGATCTCGACCAGCATCGGCTGCTGGCGTTCGGCGGCGACATTCCTTCCTATCTGAAGAACCTCAACTGGCACCTGACCGCAGGGCGCGACGCCAGCGGGCCGCGCGTGCCGGCGCTGACGGTCAACAGCCTCACCAGCCTGATGCGCGGCGCCCAGCGCAACGCCGGCATCGCCGTGCTGCCTGACTATCTGGTCGAGCCGAACACCGGCCTCGTGCAGGTGCTCGCCTCCGAATCAATGCCGCAGCTCGAATGCTTCCTGGTGTTCGCCGAAGCGCTGAAGGGGGGCGCGCGCGTCCAGGCATTCCGCGACTTCATCGTCGCCAAGGCCCAGCGCTGGGCGTACTAAGTGGCCCTTGCCGTAGGCAAGGGCGTCCCTCGCATCAGCTCGGCGTCGCTTTGCTCCTACGCCTTCGGCGAGGCAAAGGCGCCCCTCGCATCAGCTCGGCGTCGCGTTGCTCCTACGCCTTCGGCGGGGCAAAGGCGCCCCTCGCATCAGCTCGGCGTCGCTTCGCTCCTATGGCTGGGCGTTTCAGCTTATCCCTCCCCCTTGTGGGGAGGGTGGTCCGAGCATGGCAGTCAAGTTTACGCAGTCTGCGGAAACTTGACTGCGTGTGGAGGACCGGGTGGGGGTGGTGCTGCAAAATCTGGCGTGCGGAAGTCCGGATCATCCACCCCCATCCCCGACCCTTCCCCGCAAGGGGGAAGGGGGGGCACCCTAACCTGGCGCTCACGCCGCCTTTTTGGCTGCCTGCATCAGCGTCACGAACCGGTCGAACAGATAGTGGCTGTCGCGGGGCCCGGGCGAGGCTTCGGGGTGGTGCTGCACCGAGAACGCCGGGCGATCCTTGAGCTTCAGCCCGCAATTGGAGCCATCGAACAGCGAGACATGCGTCTCCTCGGCATGGGCCGGCAGCGTTGCCGGATCGACAGCGAAGCCGTGGTTCATCGAGACGATCTCGACCTTGCCGGTGGCATGCTCCTTCACCGGATGGTTGGCGCCGTGATGGCCCTGCGGCATTTTCAGGGTTTTGGCGCCGAGCGCCAGCGCCAGCATCTGGTGGCCGAGGCAGATGCCGAAGGTCGGCACCTTCGCATCGAGCAGCGCCTTGATGGTCGGCACGGAGTATTCGCCCGTCGCCGCCGGATCGCCGGGGCCGTTGGCGAGGAAGATGCCATCGGGGCGCATCGCCAGAATGTCCGCCGCCGGCATGGTCGGCGGCACGACGGTGACCTTGCAGCCGCGATCGGCGAGCAGGCGCAGGATGTTGCGCTTGACGCCATAATCGATGGCGATGACGTTGAACGAGGGCTTGTCCTGCCGGCCATAGCCGCGGCCCCACAGCCAGTCGGTCTCGTCCCAGCCGAAACGCTGGGTGGTGGCGACGGCCGGCACCAGATCCTGCCCGTCGATCGAGGGCACCGCGCGGGCGGCAGCTTTCAGCGCGGCAAGATTGAAGTTGCCGCTCGGATCATGGGCGATGACGGCATTGGGCATGCCCTTGTCGCGGATCAGCGCGGTGAGCGCGCGGGTATCGACGCCGGTGATGGCGATGATGTTGCGCGCTTTCAGCCAGGCATCGAAATGTCTGGCCGAGCGATAGTTGGAGGGGTTGGTGATCGGCGATTGCAGCACCGCGCCGCGCACGCCACTTTCGGACGCCATGTTGACGGTCTCGACGTCCTCGTCGTTGACGCCGACATTGCCGATATGGGGAAAGGTGAAGGTGATGATCTGGCCGGTGTAGGAGGGATCGGTGAGGATCTCCTGATAGCCGGTCATGGCGGTGTTGAAGCAGACCTCGCCGGTGGCCGAGCCGATGGCGCCGGCGCCGTGACCCTCGATCACCGTGCCATCGGCCAGCACGAGAACGGCGGTGGGTTTGGGTTCGTTCCAGCCGGTTGCGGTGCTCATGCGGTGCTCCATGCGCGGCAAAAGGGCCGGATGCGTGACGGCATCCGTTGCCCGTTGCAAAGTTTGTCTCTAAAGCCAAGCGACCTAGACCGTGGCGGCGCCGAGGTCAACGCCAACCCGGCGCCGGCAACAGGCTTTTTATCGAAAGGGACAGACATGCGCAGCGCATTCATGGATCAGATGAAGGAAGCGATGAAGGCCGGCGACAAGCCGCGCGTGGGCGCCATCCGGCTGATCATTGCCGCGCTGAAGGAAAAGGACATCGAGGCGCGCGGGGCCGGCAAGGGGCAGGCGAGCGACGAGGACATCCTCGGCATGATGCAGAAGATGATCAAGCAGCGGCAGGAATCGGCGGACATCTACGACAAGGGCGGCCGGCCGGAGCTTGCCGCCGGCGAGCGCGCGGAAATCGCGGTCATCTCCTCGTTCCTGCCGCAGCAGATGGATGAGGCCGAGGTCAAGGCCGCCATCGCCGCCGCCATTGCCGCCACCGGCGCCGCCTCGATGAAGGACATGGGCAAGGTGATCGCCGAATTGCGCGGCAAATTCGCCGGCCGCATGGATTTCGGCAAGGCGAGCGGGCTGGTCAAGGCCGCTTTGGGCGGGTGAGGGGTTCGAGGTGGATTTCCCACCAGATGGGCTCTGTGTTGTCGTGGTCGATCCGATAATGTCGAACCAGGGTTTTGGCCAGCGCGCGCGCGCGCTTTTCTGATCCGACGATTATCCTTTGCAGAGCCGGCAGTCCGGCGAGGGGGGCGGCGTCGGTGATCTGCGTGTTGCTCAGGTCAAGCGTG
>ERZ761609.1275-NODE-1275-length-23164-cov-8.118482_pt1 | contig 23164 bp, 13 predicted proteins | sample MGYA00511163_ERZ761609 | MGnify/ENA primary metagenome ERZ761609 (study PRJEB28899, sample SAMN02445070) | bioreactor sludge metagenome | biome: EBPR sludge | place: Australia: Brisbane, Thorneside Wastewater Treatment Plant | collected 2011-12-16 ... | reverse complement strand
GACACCGCCTGCGCGTCGGGTCGCGCAGCGTGATCGGGCGCGTGACCGAGTCAGGGGAACCGGTGGTCGCCCGCGATACCGACCGCGACCGCATTCACGCCGTCAACGAACTGCTGCCGGACACGCGCTCGGAACTGGCGCTGCCGTTGATCGACGGTGACCGCATCATCGGCGCGCTGGACGTGCAGTCCACGCACCGTGACGCCTTCGACGCCGTCGACCTGGAGGCGCTGCAGGTCATGGCAGCGCAGCTAAGCACCGCGATCCGCAACGCCCGCCTGTTTGAATCACAGCAGCAGGCGCTTGAAGAAAACAAACGTCTGTATGTCGCGGGTGAAGCCGAACGCCGCGAGATCCAGCGCCTGAACAGCCAGCTTACCCGCAGCGTGTGGGATGAATATCTGCGTGAGCGCCGCGACCTTGACGGTGTGACCGTGCTGTCGGATGACGTCAGTCTGCGGGCGGAGTGGTCGCCGCACATGGTGGAGGCGGGCGATCCCCGCCAGCCCGTCAGCCGCGTGATCGACGGGCGGCGCGTGATCGCCGTGCCGATCGTGCTGCGCGGTCAGGTGCTGGGCGCGATCGAACTGGAAGCGGACGACGCGGCGCAGGCCGATCGGCTCGATACGCTGATTAGCGTTGCACAGCGGCTGGCGACCACGCTCGACAACATCCGGCTGTACGAAGAAGCCCAGATGGCGACGCTGCAAGAACAGCGCATCAACACCGTCGTGTCGAACTTCCAGACGGCCGAAAGCATCGAGGACTTGCTTAAAATCTCGCTGGCCGAACTCAGCCGGACGCTCAACGCGGAGCAGGGCATGATCCGTCTGGGCATTGCCGCCGCTGACCGCCAGCCAGGCGCGCCGCCGTCACCGTCAAGTAACGGGAGCAGCAGCCATGATTAACTTCTTGCGCCGCCTTTTCCGCGTGCGTTACGCCTATCCGACGCGGCTTGAACAGCAGCGCGCGGCGGTGCTGAATGCGGTTGTCGTGACGCTGCTGCCGGTCACGGTCGCGCTGCTGCTGGCGGCGCTGATCGGTCAGGTGCTGCTCGGCAACGTCGAGGGCTTCGCGGCGCTGCTCACACCGGTGACGGTGATCGCGCCGGTCGTCGGCCTCGTGATTTACACGCTGGTCAACAGCGGACGCCTGCGCGCTGCGAGCTGGCTGTTCGTGCTGATCGTGCTGGCGCAAGCCGTGCCGGTCATCACAGCGGGGCTGTGGGGTAACAGCGTCATCAGCTTCCTGCTGCCGCTGATCGTGGCCGCTGGTCTGCTCGAGCGGCGCAGCCTGCCGCTGGTCGCGGGCGGGCTGCTGGTGTTCGTCATCCTGGCATTTCTGGTGCAGGCCGAGCAGGGCGCGCTCGTCAGCTTTGACGCGAGTGCCCGCGCCGTGCCGGATCTGCTGCTGGTGCTGGGCAGCGTCGGCGTGACTGCGCTGCTGCTGGCGCTGTTCTACGGGACGGCGCAGGTGGCGACCGAGAATGCCCAGCGCGATACCCGCGCCTACGAACGCCTGACCACGCTGGCCGCACGGCTCAACGCGGGCGGGGCCGGTGACGAGTCCCTGATCGCCGAGGTGCTGCGCTACTGCGAGGCGCATCTCGGGACGGCGCTCGCCCAGATGTACCGTGTCGACGCCGACGGCGGCTTGCGCCAGCGTTTTCGCGCGTCATTCGGCTCATCGGTGGCCGTCGACGTTGACGACGTGACGCCCTTCGGCGATACCAACATCCTGACGCAGGCGGCGCGTACCGGCGCGTTCTTTCAGGCCTCGGTTGACGGGCCGGAGATCCGCCGCCGCCATTTCCTCAAGGTGACGCGCGGCGGCGCGGCTGTACCCGTGGTCTATGACGGCGTGGTGCTGGGCGTGCTGGACATCCAGTCGGACGCGCGCGAGGTGTTTGACGACGCCGAGATCGACATCCTGCGGGCGCTGGCCGACCTGCTGGCGAACGCGCTCCACACCCAGCAGATGGTTCACAATCTGCGCGAGACCGTGCGCCAGTACGAGGACGCGCGCGATCTACGGCCGCTGATGCCGGCGCGCGCTGCGGGTGACGCACGGGCGTCGTACTGGGACACGCTGGCGCTCAACGCCGGTCAGAGCGCGCTCGGCTTCGATGCGCAACCCGGCGAGGCGCAAACGGTGTTCACGCCGGGCGTGGATCTACCGGAACCGCTGCGGCTGGCGATGCACAGCGGCGACCTGCAGTTGATCTTCGAGGAGGACGTGCAGATCGTCAGCGTGCCGATCATGCTCAACAACGAGGTATTCGGCGCGATGTCGTTCCGCGTGCCGCAGGAGCGCGCGCTCACCGAACGCCAGCTTGACACCGTCCGTGCGATCGCGCGGCGTCTGGCGCTGGCGCTGGAAAACCGCCGCCTGTACGAGCAGTCGCAGGCGCAGGTACTGCGTGAACGGCGGGCCAACGAAGTCGCCAATGCGCTGCTGAGCGCCACCGAAGTCCAGACGGTGCTGCGTCTGGCCGTCGAGAACTTCAACGAGGCGCTGGGCGCGATCAACACCGAAATTGCCGTGCAGGCCGCGCCGGCCGGCCAGCGCAGTGAGGAACGCGTATGAACCGCACCACTCGCATCCTGAACTTCTACAACTGGCCGGTCTGGTTGATTCTGGGCGTCGGCCTGCTGGTGGTCATGCTCGTGCCGTACGTGCTGGCGTCGGTGCTGTCGGCGCAGGTGTCGCAGGACGTCAGCCGTGATGCGGCGCGCGGCTACCTGACCGACATCGCCAGCCTGCAGGCGCAGGAGATCGAGCGTAACCTGACGCAGGCGGCGTCGGCGCTGGAAAGCATCGCTGAGAACCGCCTGTACCTCACGCAGATTCAATCGCTGCTCGGCGGCGAGAATGCCAGCCTGCTGCGGCCGTCGGTGGTCAATCTGCTGCAAAACCGGCTGGTCGGCAGCGGACAGTTCAACTGGGCGTCGCTGCTGACGGCCACCGGACGGGTGACCGCGGATACGCGCGCGGCCCGCACTAACGAGGACGACTCCGGATCACAGGCGTATCAAGCTGCCGTGAACGCCCGTCTGCTGGGTGATGATGCGCGCACCATCATCTACAACACGCCTGCTGGCATCAGCATCGAGATGATCCATCTGGTGCGGCGTGTGGACGGCATTCTGGTCGGTTATCTGGTTGCCGGTGTGAATATTCCCCAGGCGATCCTGACGCCGCTGGCGCCCCAGACCGGCTTTCTGTCGACGATCAGCTATCTGGCGACGCGCGAGGGGCTGGTGCTGACGCCGGCGACGACGCGTGACCGTGCGCTGGCAAGTGCCGAGGTCGCGCCGGTGCGCGATGCGGCCGCCGGTCAGACCGGTGCAGCGCGTTACACCGTCAGCGGCGCAACCGTCGAGGGCGTCTACATGCCGGTTCAGGGCGGGCGCTTCGCGTTGATCACCGAGACACGCGCCACGCCCGACCTTGTGCCGTCGCTGTTCGGCGTGCTCAATGCTAACGCCGGACTGGTGTTCGGCCTGCTGCTGCTGGTTGGTTTCGCGACCGTCGGCCTGACGGCGCTGATCCAGATCCCGCTGCGGCGCGTGCGTGTGGCGATGCAGGCGCTCAACGAGAATGACTATTCGGTGGACGTGCCGCTGACCGGCCGCCTTGACGAGATCGGCGGGCTGTCGCGTGATTTCGTCTTGCTGCGTGACCGGCTGGCGCAGCATCTGGATGACCAGAACCGCCGCACCGGGGCGCTGGTGCGCGACATCCGCGCCACGCAGGAAGTTGCGCGCTTTGCCGCCGGTCAGCACAGTATTCAGGAACTCATGGACTCGGTCGTGAACCTGATCCTTGAGCAGTTCGCCAACATCTACCACGCGCAGATCTTCTTGATCGACCGCGAAGGCCGCTACGCCGTGCTGCAGGCATCGACCGGCAAGGCCGGACGCCAACTGCTGGCGCGTGGTCACCGTCTGGGCGTGGGCAGCACCAGCGTGATCGGGCAGGTGACGCGCACGGGGCGCACGGTCGTCGCCCGTGACACGTCCACCAGCGACGTCCACCGCCGCAACGAGTTCCTGCCGGACACGCGCGCCGAACTGGCGATCCCGCTGCGCGTGGGTACGCGCATCATCGGCGTGCTGGACGTCCAGAGCCGTCAGCGCGACGCCTTCGACGACGATCAGATCAACCTGCTGGCGACCATGGCCGACCAGATCGCCATCAGCATCGACAACGCCCGCCTGTATCAGGAGTCGCTGCAGCGCCTGCACGACATCAACGTGGCGAACCGCGAACAGGCGGCTTTCGACTGGGACGATTATCTGCGCGAGCAGCGTGCCGACGCCGTGCTTCAGCGCAGCGGCCGCACCGACACCGACCTGAGCGCCATCCGCGCACAGGCCGCGCAGTCCGGCCAGACCGTGGTCGGCGAACTGACCGAGCGCAGCACCGTACCCTTTGCCGTGCCCATCACGCTGCGCGGCTATACGCTGGGCGCGGTCGCCTGGGAACTGCCGGCGGGCGAGTTCAACAGTGACCGCGTGGCGCTGGCCGAAGAACTGGTCAACCGCCTCGCGGTGACGCTCGACAACGCCCGTTTGTTTGAGAACAGCCAGCGCGCCGCCGAACGCGAACGCGTGGTCAACGAGATCGCCGCCAAGATCACCGGCAAGACGGACATCAATGAGATCCTGGAGACGGCGGTGCGCGAGGTCGGTCAGGCGCTGCGCGCGCCGGAAGTCGCCATCGCGCTGCGCGTCGACCAGCAGCCGCAGCCCGATCAAGAACCCAGCGGTCAACGGGGATAGAGCATGCAACCACGCGACTCGATTTACCTCACACGGAATAACCTGCACGCGCGGATCATGCGCCCGCTGCGCCGCATCGCCATTGTTTTCGGCGTGCTGCTGGTGGTGCTGTCCCTGGTGACGGCCGTCAGTCTGGGTTTTGCGGTCGAGGAGCAGGCGCGCGGCGACGCCATGACGTCGTTCGCCGAGCGCGTTAATCAGACGCTGCAGGACAGCCTGAACGATGTGGCCGGTCTGGCGAACAGCGCCTTCGCGCGCGCCTACAATGAGGCCGCGAGTCGGGCGGCGCAGGTATCGACGCCCAGTAACGCCTTCACCGATGCCCAGCTCGCGCTGATGCGCAGCTTCGACTCGCTGATCGAGAATAACAGCCAGCGCATTCTCGCGCTGCGCTATGTGACGCGCGACAACACCATCTGGGGCGAGGCCGATAACGTCGACGGTCAGGTGGCGCTGCTGGTCGAACGCACGCCGATCACCGATGCGGCGCGCCTTGAGGAGGTCAGCGCGGTCTATAACAGCCTGATCAATCAGGGGCTGCCCTATGTGATCAGCGCGATTAAGCTCAGCCCTAATGACACTGAGTACGTGACGATCTCCGCGCCGATCACCGACACGGCCAGCACCTACCTGCGCGGCTACTTGCAGGCGGATGTCAGCCTTGCGGGCTTGATCGCGCCGATCTACGAACTCAACCGCGGCTCGGTCTACAGCCGCGACGGACGCCGTCTGCTGGTGCTGGATCGCGACGGCAATCTGCTGGCGAGCAGCCTGCCTCAGGATGAAGATGCTGCGATTGCCGCCGACATCGCCGCGCAGGGGGCAAGCGGTCTGGCGTTTGTGCGCCTGCCTCAGGTCTACCGCTGGCAGCAGTATGCACCGTACGAAGGCGCCAATCTGCCGTGGCGCTTCGTCCTTGAGGACAACCTGTTCACGCTCGGCATCCGCTCGACCGGCCTGCCGGCGCTGGGCGCGCTGCTGTCCATCGCGGCGCTGATCGCGTTCGTCTTCATCGCGGATCGCCTGCTGAAATCCGGCCTGACCCGGCTGACGCAGGCGCGCGCGCTGGCCGAACCGCTGGTCGCGGAACAGCCGACACGCGCCGCGGGTGACGAAGTCGACACCGTCTTGCAGTCGCTGCAGGTCGCGCATGACCGCATCGCCGCGCTGGACGGTCAGGTGCGGCGTGAGGTACGCCGCCGTCAGCGCGACCTTGAGGTCGCGTCGCGCATCGTGCGCGAGATCGCCACGCTGACCGACCTCGACACGCTCATGGATCGCGTCATCGGCCTGATTTCGCAGGAGTTCGAGTTCTATCACACGCAAATCTTCCTCGTGGACGACGCCCGCCAGTACGCGGTGCTGGTGCGCAGTCAGGGCGAGGCCGGTGAACGTCTGATCGCCGCCGGCCACAAGATCCTGATCGGATCGAACACCGTGATCGGCACCGCAACCGTCGAGCAGCGGCCGGTGATCATCAATGACACGGATGCAGGCGGCCCACACGCCTTCAATGCGCTGCTGCCGGAGACCCGCGCCGAAATGGGGCTGCCGCTGGTGATCGGCGGTCAGGTGATCGGTGTGCTGGACGTGCAAAGCCGCGAACCCGGTGCTTTCACCGAGGAAGACCTGCCCGCATATACTCTGCTGGCCGATCAGATCGCGGTAGCGGTCAACAAAGCCCGCCTGCTGCGCGAGTCGGCCCAGCGCGTCGAGCAGATCGACCGGCTGAACCGTCAGCTCACGCGCCGCGCGTGGAGCCAGACCGATGCCATGGAGCAGGTCGCGTCCGGTGTGCGCTATGACCTGATGGACGTCCATCAGGTGGCTGACGACGGGATCGACAGCGACTTCAGCGTGCCGATCGCGATCCGCGGCGAGGTGATCGGGAGCCTCGGTACGTCACTGGGTGATGCGCGCGGCGTGAGCGAGGGCGACCGTCAGGTGCTGCGCGCCGTCGGTGACCGCGTCGCGCTGGCGATCGAGAACGCGCGGCTGTTCCAGGAGACGCAGAACACGCTCAGCGAGACCTCGACGCTCTACCAGTTGAGCCGCTATCTGAACGAGACGATGACGCTCGAAGATGTGCTGCAGGCCGTGATCATCTCGACCATGCCGGACGCGTCCGGCGGCCAGATCTGCGTGTTTGATCCGTACACCGACCGGCCGCAGTCGCTCGAGATCCGCGCGGATCTGGCGCTGACGCCGCGCGCCGCCGGCAGCGAAAGCCTGACCGGCGTCCGCATGCGCTTCGACGGTCACCCGCTGCTCGAACACCTGAAGTCGGATGCCGTGGCGCTGGTCGGAGACACGCAGACCGATCCGCGCGTTGATATCGACCTGCGCACCGTTTACGACCGGCTCGGCGCGCGCGCTTCGGTGCTGATCCCGCTTAATGTGCGCGCGAACTGGCTGGGCGTGATCGTTATCGAATTTGCGGATACGCGCACGTTCAGCCAGCGCGAGATGCGCATCTACCACGCGCTTATGGATCAACTGGGCATCGCTATCGACAACCGCCTTCTGCTCGAGCAGACCGAGCGCGCGCTGGCCCGCAACGAAAGCCTGTACGCGGCCAGCCGCATGATCAACACGGCGCAGTCGTTCGCGGATCTGGTGCAGGCGGTGGTCGCCACCAACGAACACCGCGCGCTCACCTACCGGCTGGCGCTGCTGGAAGGCGAGATCGACGCGTCGGGCTGGCCGACCGCTGCCCGCACCGTGGCCGAGTCACGGGGGGACGAGGTCTTTGAGGTGGATATCGTCACGCCGTTGAGCGTGGCGGCGGAGTCGCCGCTGCGCCAGCGCCGCCCGGAGGTCATCCAGATGCTGCACAGCGGTCAGGCCAGTGACGGCTCGCTGCCGTGGCTGGGCGAGGGCGATCAGCCGCATTTTGTGGCCGTGTTCCCGCTGTTCAGCGGCAGCCGCCCGATCGCACTGTTCACCATGACGGCCGGCGGCGTCTTTGTGCTGTCACAGGAAGACACCGAGACCTATCTGGCGCTCACCAGCCAGATGAGTACCCAGATTGAGAACCGCCGTCTGCTGGAACGCACCGAGCGCTCACTGGACGAGACGCGCCGCCTGTTCCGCGCGACGACGACGCTTAGCCGCGTGAGCGACATGGGCGCGCTGTCCGAGGCGCTGTCGCAGGCGCTCACGGCGCTTCAACCGGACGTCTACAGCGTGTTCATCGCGGACGAAGCCCTCGGCCGTGAGCCGCTGGTTGAGGAGGGCGAGGAAGCGCCGCTGCTGCGGGCGCTGTTCACGCGCTATGACGTGCCTGAAGATGGCCTTTTTTACGATGACATTCACGCGCTGGATCTCGATCAGGCCGCTGACCGTGACGTGACGGCCGCAGCGGGGCGCCTGGCGTCGATGGCGGTGATGCCGCTGCGCTACAAGAATCAGCCGCTGGGGCGCGTGGTGCTGGGCTATGCCCGGCCGCGTCCGTTTGACGATGCCGACCGCCGGTACCTGAGCGCCCTCACCGAGAGCGCCGCGGTGGTGCTTGATAACCTGTCGCTGGTCGAGGAAATCCAGAGTACGCTCGACGAGACGACCGTGCTGTATCAGGCGGTGAGCGGTCTGACCGAAGCCGACGATCCCGGCGACATCCTGAATACCGTGGTTGACTACATCATCGAACCGCACGTCGATCTGGTGTTTATCGCGCTGCTTAAGACCGCGTCGTGGGACGCGTCCGGCGCGTCGGCTGAAGTCACCGCGGCGTGGAGCCGCGACGACCTGCTCGACATCAGCGGCCTGACGCTCTCCGCGGAGCGCTTTGCCCCGTGGCCGCTGCTGGCGACGGCGTCCGTGCTGCACATTGACGACGTCGAGACGGATCCGCGCATTGATGAAGCCATACGCGCCGAATTCGATGCCTACGCGACGCGTTCGGTGATGCTGGTGCCGCTGCGCGTGCCCAACCGCATGATCGGCGTGCTGTGGATCGGCTCCAGCGGGCCGCACATGCACGATGATCGCGAACTGCGCGTTATGCAGTCCTTCGGTGAGCAGGCGTCGCTGTCGATCGAAGCGGGCTATCTGCTGCAGCAGACCGAGCGCCGCGCCCGCCAGCTTGAGACGTCGGCCAAGGTCAGCAGCAGCGCCGGCCAGATCTTGAATCTGGAAGTGCTGCTGCCGCAGCTTGTGGATCTGATCCGCAGCGCGTTCGGCTATGACCATACGCAGATCTTCCTGATGGACGAGGAAGGCATGTTCGCCCAACTGCGCGCCAGCACGGGCGAAGCGGGGCGTCAACTGCTGGCGATGAAACACCGCCTGCAGCGCGGCTCAAAGTCGGTGATCGGTCAGGTGACCGCGCGCGGCGAACCGGTAATCGCGCTGGATACCGCGGATGCCGCAGTCGTCCATGCGCCGAACCCATTCCTGCCGCTGACGCGCTCTGAAATGGCGCTGCCGCTGTTTATCAAGGGCAAAGTCATCGGCGCGCTCGACGTGCAGTCGAACCGGCCGGGAGCCTTCAGCGCTGACGACGTTGCCGCGCTGACGACGCTCGCCGCGCAGATCTCGATCGCCATTGAGAACGCCAATCTGTACGCCGACGCGCAAACGCAGGCCGACCGCATGTCGCTGCTGTTCGAGATCACGACGGCGGCGGCCTTCGCTGACAGTCTATCGGACGCGCTGAACACTGTGGCGCTGCATATCAACGCCTCGCAGGGCGCGCTCAGCACGGCGATCTATCTGGCGCATGAAATCCCGGATGAGTCGGGTGAGAGCACCGTGCGGGTGCTGCAGGCGGCGGCGCTGGCAGGCGTCGAAATCCCGCTGTCCGAACTGCTGCCGGTCACGATCGGCGATGAGGACAACATCCTCGGCGTGATGGCACATGACGCCCAGCAGTTGATCGTCGAGGATATCTACGACGAGCCGCGCTATCAGCCGATTGCCGCCGAGACGCGCGCCGTCATGATCGTGCCGATGCTCTCCGGCGGCGACCTGATCGGCATGATCGTGCTGGAGGACAAGCGTCCGTATCGCTACGATTTCGACGAACTCCAGTTGATCCTGACGCTGGCCGGTTCGCTGTCGGCCATCGTCCAGAGCACCCAGCTGTTGGAGCGCTTGCAGCAGGCCAACGCCGAACTGCGCGAACTCGACCGCCTTAAGAGCGACTTCCTCGCCAACATGAGCCACGAACTGCGCACGCCGCTCAACTCGATCATTGGTTTCAGCCGCGTGATGCTCAAGGGCATCGACGGGCCGTTGAGCGAGATGCAGGAGCAAGACCTGACGACCATCTACAACAGCGGCAACCATCTGCTGGCGCTGATCAACGACATCCTCGATCAGGCCAAGATTGCCGCCGGTAAGATGGACATCAAGCCGTCGTTCGTCGAGCCCAAGGCGATCATCGACGTCGTCAAGTCGATGGCGATCGGCTACATGAAGGACAAGCCGCTGCAGTTGTTCGTCGAGGTCGCGCCCAACCTGCCCAAGATCTACGCGGACGAGATCCGTCTGCGGCAGGTGCTGATCAATCTGGTGTCGAACGCGATCAAGTTCACCACGGAAGGCTCGGTGACGCTGCGCGTTTACCCGTATCTTCACCCTGAAAATCAGCAGACTTACGTGCGTATGGATGTCATCGACACCGGCATCGGTATCGCTGAACCGGATCTGCCGCTGCTGTTCGAGGCGTTCCGTCAGGTCGACTCGTCGCTGACACGCACGCAGGGCGGAACGGGTCTCGGTCTGCCCATCGCTCGCTCGTTGATCGAGATGATGGGCGGCGCGATGTACGTCGAATCGACGGTGAACGTCGGCTCGACCTTCAGCGTGCTGGTGCCGATCGAACCGCCGGTCAGTGAAGCAGGCGCGCCCGACGAGGACGGCCAGACCAGCGAGGCGGCCACGCCGATCGAGCCGCTGCGCATCCAGTCGAGCGCCAAGGTGACGCACGATACGCGCGCTGTCCACCGGTCGGAGGTGGCGCGGCCGCCGATGCCGGTCAAGCGCCAGATTCTGCTGATTGAGGACAGTCCCGACATGGTTGACCAGTTCCGGCGAATCCTGCAGCGCGCGGGTTTCGAGGTGCTGGCGGCGTCGATCACGCTGGAAGCCGAGGCGATGGCGAGCGGTCTGCGGCCGACGCTGATCGTCATGGATGTGAACTTCGCCGGCGGCGTCGGCTGGGACATCCTGCGCCGGCTCAAAGACCGCGACGATACGTTCGACATCCCGATTGTGGTGGTGACGCTGAGCGGCGAGGTCGAGCGCGCCTATCAACTGGGGGCGCACGCGGTGATCCAGCGGCCGTTCGTGCCGGAAGACCTGCTGAAGAGCGTGCTGCAGGCCGAGCAGGAGAGCAACACCGAGCGCATCCTGATTATCGACGATCAGCCCGAGTCGCTCGACCTGCTGCGCAAACTGCTTGACGCGCACGGCAAGTACCGCGTGTACACGGCGACCACCGGCGTTGAAGGCATCTCACTGGTGGCGCGCCGCCGGCCGGATCTGGTGATCCTTGACCTGCGCATGCCGGAGATGGACGGGTTTGCCGTGCTGGAAGAACTGCGCTCGAATCCGGAGACCTCGGCGATTCCGGTGATGGTCGTCACCGGCGACAGCGATCTCTCCGACGGCGAGCGCGACCTGCTCGACTCGGTGCGGGTGCTGCAGAAGTCAGACATCAGTCAGGAAGTGTATGACGCGTTCATCAGCGGCGTGCAGAACCAGCTCGCGGGCCGCCGGGCGTAGAAACACGGACCTCGTGCAGATTGACGATGGTTAGGATAACGGGAATTAGCTTGTGTTGCCCGCCGGACGCTGAAAGCATCCGGCTACGCTGGCCCCCTGAAGGGGGCCTTATGCGCCCTGCGTAGGGTCTTTGACCGGCTTCAGCCGGTCACTGCCAGCCCCGTGCTTTAGCGCGGGGCGAACCGTAATGCGAGGCATTTATCCAACAAAACACCGGACACGTCCGGCGTTTTGTTGTCTAATTGCGCCGCTGATCGAGGATCACCGGACGGCCGCCGAGCGCCTGCCCGATCAGGGCGGCGACGCCCTGCAGGTCGCTGGTGATGCGGTGCAGCGGGGCCATTTCTTCGGTGACCGCGCCCGAACTGCCGGGGACGCGCCGCGCGTCGAGTTCGGTATCAAGCTGGACGAGGTGCTGGAAGTGGCGGCTGTCGCGCTGCAGGTTGATTTCCCCGTACTGGACGGCGCGCAGGTCGCGTTTGGCGCGCACGACTTCCGACACGATCACCGCATGCACGTCGCTGGCGCGCAGGCTCCAGCGGCGGCGGCGGCCGACAAAGGCCGTCACCTGCTGCGTCTGCGTGTCGATCTCGAAGCGTGAGGGCTGGGTGCTGTACTCGATCAGCACCTTGAGGAACAGCAGGAAGATGATCCCCCCGGCGAAGATCCCCAGATACGGCAGCACGCGCGGGTCCGGCAGCAGAATACCGGTACTCGGCAGGCGCAGTTCGATGGTCAGCGAGGCGATCGAAACGATGATGAAGGCCGCCGACCACAGCAGATACCAGATCACGCGGAACAGACGCCCGCGCCGCCACGCGCCGCTGCGCTGAACGATCATGCGCGTGCCGTCCTGCGTCAGATTCCACGTCCCGAACTTCAGCGGTGGCTCAGGGAGTTTGAGTACGGCGGGTTCGGCGGGTTCAGCATCGGCGGCGCTCTGCTCCTGCGGCGCGATCACCCGCAGCGGCACCCCGATCAGGTTCGCCAGCGTCTGACCGGCGGCCTGTGCCGCCGCGCCGGTCTCGACCTCGCGGTACGGGTCGATCCACTGGGCGAGGCCGACCCAGCGGTTGGCGCGCTGCGCGGCCAGTTCCGGCGCAAGGATCAGCCCCATGTGCCACGACGTATCCGGCTCCGACCAGCCGACCACGATCTCGACCAGATCAGCGGCGGTCAGTTCCACGGGCAGGCCGCGGCGGGTGGCAAAGGTCGGATCAAGCCGCAGACTGCTGGCCGCTTCGGCACTCACCAGCGGCGCATCCAGCCCGTTGACGGTGCGCTGCAGCCGCCACGAGAACGTGTCGTACTCGATGATCAGGTCTTTTTCAGCAGGTAAACGTGTCATCAGGTCATCATCCGATCGCTAGTGGCGACCGCGCGTGCGGCGGTCGCGCCTGCGCAGGCTTAACTCGGCGCGGCAAAGCGCCAGATTTCGTCGGCAATTGTGAAGGACGCGTCCGGTTCGGCGAAGGCGCGTGCCCGCTCGGAACGCGCGCGCATGCTGGCTGCGCCTTCGCCGAGCCACTCGCGCACGGCGTCGGCGGCTTTCTCGGGCTGGGGCGTGAAGATGCCGATCTCGTTCTGGACGACGAAATCGACGTTGCCTTCTTCCTGTCCCGGGATGCGATCATACAGGATGACCGGCAGTCCGGCGATGAGCGCTTCGCTGATGCTCGACGGCCCCGCCTTGGTCACGAGGACGTCGGCCCCGGCCATCAGGCGCGGCATGTAGTCGATGAACGGGTAGATATGCACCGGCTGATTCCAGATGGCGGTGCGCAGTTTCTGGGCGAGGCGGGTATTGCGTCCGGCGACGATCGCGAGCTGACATTTCAGCTTCAGGTCGTTGATGGCGCGGGCGGTCTCGAACAGCGGCCCCATGCCGTCGCTGCCGCCAACGATCAGGATCGCCGGTAGGTTCGGGTCCCAGCCGAGCCGCTGGCGGGCGTCGGCCTTGTCGGTCAGGTTTTGCATGAAGCGCGGGTGGACCGGCAGGCCGGTGATCGCCATCTGACCGGCGTTCATCCCGGCTTCCAGGCCGCGCTCGAAGGCGCGCTGCGTCGGCACCAGACAGCGATCCACGCGCGGGTCGTACCAGAAGTAGGGCGTCGTGAACAGGTCGGTCACCACGGTGATATACGGCGGGCGGTGGCCGATCTCCAGCAAGGCGTCCATCGTGGGCCGGGCGACGATCGAATGCACGCACACCACCAGATCGGCGGGATTGTCGCGCAGCATCTCGATCAGCCGGAATTTGTTGAGCACGGACAAATAGCGCGTGTACCACTGCGACCGGCGCACGTCGTCCAGCAGGGTATAGGTCAGCGCCCACAGCGGCCGCAGTTCGCCGACGAGGTGCGGGTAGAGTTCCGGCGCTTTGTTGTTCGGGTAGCGCATGTGGCGAAAGACGTCCACATAACTCCACGTGAACGTGTTCTCGCCGTAGCGGTCGTGCAGACCGCCGACAATGGCGTTCATCGACGCGCGGTGGCCGCCGCCGGTGTCAGACATCAAAAAGAGGATATGTTTCTTACGCGTAGGGGTCATGTGCTGCCTGTCGGCTCGAACCGTTTCTTGACTCGTTTGTTAAAGTCGGAGCGGGGCAGCATCACCATGCGGCCGCAGCCCTCACAGCGCAGACCGATATCGGCGCCCACGCGATAGACCGTCCAGCGGTCGCTGCCGCACGGGTGCGGCTTGCGCAGTTGAACCGTATCGCCCACGTTCACCGGAATAACAGCCATTGCTCAGGGTGCGCTCAGTGCGGGATAGTATTCTCCGATGCCAATAGTTATACTTCAACGCGTACGCATAAACTAGGAGCAAAGTTCCCGTGCTGTTCTACCTTAGCAGCCTGTCAGCCGCGGGCGCGCCTTTCACGGTCATCCTGCAGGTGATCATCGGCGTCCTGCTTGGCGTGCTGATCGGCATGACCGTGCACGAGTTCGCACACAACTACGTTGCTTATCTCATGGGGGATCGTACGCCGCTGGAACAGGGGCGGCTGACGCTCAACCCGATGACGCACATCTACTGGCCGGGGTTCATCATGTTCGCCCTGATCGGCTTCGGCATCCTCGGCACGGCGCCAATCAACGCGCGCCGGATGCGCAATCCGCGCTGGGGTTATCTGGCGGCGGTCGCCGGCGGCCCGTTCTCGAACCTGCTGGTGGCGATCGTGCTGGGGCTGGTGTTCCGGCTGGTGGCGGCGATCGATCCGTCGTCGATCTTCCTGATCACGCTGCAGATCATGGTCTCGATGAACCTGATCCTGTTCCTGTTCAACCTGATCCCGCTGTTCCCGCTGGACGGCTGGCACATCGTGTACGCCGCGCTGCCGCCGGATCTGGCGTACAAGTGGGAGCGCACCGCGCAGTACGCGCAGATGATCATGTGGCTGCTGATCCTGACCAGCTTTGTCCCGATCATCCCGCCCCAGTTCAACCCGCTGACGCTGCTGGTCACGGGACCGATGAACTTCCTCATGCGCCTGATCATCGGGTAACCGGATTGCGATGGCCGCTGCAAACCGGCTCCGGCAGGGCGTCCGCGCGCTGATTGCGTTCACGCATGAGGTGGATTACGCGCTCGCCGGAGCCTACTTGAATCCCGCGCAGCTTGCGCTGTTCAAACAAATGAAACGCAGCGAACAGCTTCACAGCCTGAACGTGCTGCGGGGCGTCATGGCGCAGGGTGACGTGCCGCATGACCTTGCGCTGGCGGCGCTGCTGCATGACGTCGGCAAGACGCGCTACCCGCTGGCCGTCTGGCAAAAGACCGTCGCCGTGATCTTTCGCCGCCTGTCACCGGCCCGCTTCGTCGCCTGGAGCGCGTGCGATCCGCGTCACCTGTGGTACCGCCCGTTCGTCGTCAGCGAGTCGCATCCCCGCTGGGGCGCGGAACTGGTCGCGGCGACCGGCGCCTCCGAGCGCGCCCTGTGGCTGATCGCGCATCACGCCGATCCGCTCCGTGAACGGACGGCGCATCCCCACGCGCCGCTGCTGGCCCGGCTCAAACGCGCCGACGATGTCAATTGATTCGTCAAATCGCCCGATAAGGTTCGCGCAGGTCGCCGGACGCTGAAGCATCCGGCTAAGCGCCCCGCAGGGGAGCCGGCCCCCTGAAGGGGGCCGAACCGCCTCGCGCGTGACGTTTTTTGACCGGCTTCAGCCGGTCATACTCAGCCCCGTCCTTTAGGGCGGGGCGATTCGATGATGCGAGCCGTGCGGGTGCGTCCGCCGCCGGACGCTAAAGCATCCGGCTACGCGCCCCGCATGGGAGCCGGCCCCCTGAAGGGGGCCGAACCGCCTCGCGCGTGACGTTTTTTGACCGGCTTCAGCCGGTCATACTCAGCCCCGTCCTTTAGGGCGGGGCGATCTGCAGAGCCGATTCGTCCATATTCGCGTCCGCCGCCGGACGCTAAAGCATCCGGCTATCGTGGCCCCCTGAAGGGGGCCGAACCGACGCATACCCGCAAGATTAAGAACGTAATGCGTTTCTTGCATTTTGCGCGGAATGTCGTTACTATGTCGTCATGCATCCCGGAATACAAGGAGTGGATCACGGCGTAACCTGACGCGAAAGCGCACGGAGAAGCAAGCGCATGGCCCTGCACGGACTGTCCGGCAGGGTGACGAGGCGGCGGAACATCGAATCATCAGCGGATACCGCCGGGGCGCAGTCACCGTCCCAACACTTCTCCCCGAATTGAACTGAGCGCGGCGCGAAATCCACCGGGTGACCGGCGGCACAAGCGCCCCGCAGTGACGCACGATCCCGGCGGCTGTGCCTGACGCAGCGCCGCTGTCCGGTGCTTGGTTGTACACATCCAGATCAACAACAACCTGATCCTACAAGCACCGGAGGACTTTGCGATGTGCGGCATCGTTGGCTATGTCGGCGCGGGCAGTGCCACGCCGATCGTTCTGGACGGTTTGCAGCGGCTTGAGTACCGCGGCTATGACTCGGCGGGCGTGGCGGTGATCGACGCGCACGGCTGCATCGAGGTGCGCCGCGATGTCGGCAAGCTGGCGAATCTGCGCGCCCGCGTCGACGCCTTCCCGCTGGACGGGCGTATCGGCATCGGTCACACGCGCTGGGCGACGCACGGCGCACCCGCCGAGCATAACGCGCATCCCCACGTGAGCATGTGCGGCGATTATGTCGTCGTCCATAACGGCATCGTCGAGAATTACCTCGATCTGCGCGCCGAACTCATGGCGCAGGGTGTGACGTTCGCGTCGGAGACCGACACCGAGGTGATCGTGCAGCTTGTCGCGCGTTACGGCCGTGACGCCGACCTGCTCGACGCCGTGCGCGCGGCGATGCGCCGTCTGCGCGGGGCACACGCCGTCGTCGTCATGAGCCGCCGCCAGCCTGACCGCCTGATCGCGGTGCGCATCGGCAACGCGGGCGGTATCGCCGTGGGGCTGGGCGACGGCGAGCGCTTCATCGCGTCGGACGTGCCGGCGATCCTCGACCGCACGCACGAGTTGATCTTCCTCGAGAGCCGCCAGATCGCTGTAGTGACCGCCCATGACACGCACATCGAGACGCTCGACGGCGTGCCGGTCGTGCCCGAAGTCCAGCAGATCGCCTGGGATCCGGTCAGCGCGGCGCGTGGTGAGTACCGTCACTTCATGCAGAAAGAGATCTTCGAGCAGGCACGCAGCATCACCGATACGCTGGCCGGCCGCGTCGATTTTGAGCGCGGCGACGTGTATCTGGGCGATCTCAACCTGACGCCGGAACGCGCGCGCGGCCTGCAGCGTTTGATCACCGTCGCCTGCGGCACGAGTTACTACAGCGGGCTGGTAGGCAAGTTCTACATCGAGCATCTGGCGCGTCTGCCGGTCGAGGTCGACTACGCCAGCGAATTCCGCTACCGTGATCCGGTGATCGACGCGCAAACGGCGGTGCTGGCGATCACCCAGAGCGGCGAGACCGTCGACACGCTGGCCGCGATCGAAGGCGCGCGCGACGGCGGCGCACTCATCTGGAGCATCGTCAACGCCATCGGCAGTCAGGCGATGCGTGTCACCGACGGCTACATCTCCATGAACGCGGGGCCGGAGATCGGCGTCGCCTCGACCAAGGCCTATACCGCCAGTCTGGTCGACCAGTTCCTGCTGGCGCTGCACCTGAGCAACCTGCGCGGCACGCTCGATGAGTCGGCACGGGCGCGCATTGTCCACGACCTGGCGCGCCTGCCCGACCTGGTGAGTCAGGTGCTGGAGCAGGACGCGCACATCGCCGCCCTGGCTGAATCCCTGTGTGAGTACCGCGATTTCCTGTATCTGGGGCGGGGCATCAACTATCCCACGGCGCTGGAAGGCGCGCTCAAGCTGAAGGAGATCAGCTACATCCACGCAGAAGGTTATCCCGCCGGTGAGATGAAGCACGGCCCGATCGCCCTGATCGACGAACACATGCCGGTGCTGGCAATCGCGCTGCGCGACTCACGCTATGACAAGATGATCAGCCAGATCGAGCAGGCGCGGGCGCGGCGCGGGATCGTGGTCGCCATGGTGACCGAAGGCGACGAGGGCATCGCCGCCAAAGCCGACCACGTCATCAGCCTGCCGCCGGTGCCGGAACTGCTCAGCCCAATCCTGGCGGTGATCCCGCTGCAACTGCTGGCGTATCACATTGCGGTGCTGCGCGGCGCGGACGTCGATCAGCCGCGCAACCTCGCCAAATCGGTCACGGTTGAGTGACCGTTCACACACTCTGAATCGACCGGCGGCGCTGCCGTGACTCACGCCGCCGCCGGTCTTTGTTTTCCCTCAAATGCCGCCCGGGTCGAATTTACGCGATCTTTATATGATTTTTCCCCGATTGGACCTATACGGTTCGCCTACGCTTAAGATTTGTATGGTTGCGTTCACACATAATCCGGATTATGATGCGCTTGAGAAGACCGATCACCCGGTCTTGGCTCCCATTTTTCACCCTATCTCGCGTGTAAACGCACGACGAAATCTGAATTTGACAATCACTGCGGCTGCAGGGTGCCGCGTCATGTCCCTGTGGAGGTTTTTGCGTGGATCGTACCGAAAAGGCGAATTTCCATAATCTGGTCTATGACATCGCGTGGTTCGGGCTGGCCGCGGCGGCGACGTCGCGTTTCCTGTCGATCTTCGCGATCCGGCTGGGGGCTGACGCCGGTGATCTGGGCCTGATTTCGGCGCTGCCGAGCCTTGTCATGCTGATTTCATCGGCGCTGGCGCTGTGGTGGCTGCGGCACTTCCGCTCGGCCATGACCGCGCTGCAAGCGCCCGCGTTCGGCTTCCGGCTGGTGTTCCTACTGCCGGCATTTACGCCGTTCCTGCCGCCGGAGTTCCAGATCCCGTGGCTCGTCCTATCCGTGACGCTGCCCGCCATCCCGCAGGGGATCGCCGGTGCGCTGTTCGTCGTGGTCATGCGCCAGTGTGTCAGCGACCAGCAGATCACGCAGCTTACGAGCCGCCGCCAGATCGGCCTGAACGCCGGCGTCGCGGTTGGTGCGCTGGGCTTCGGCATCCTGCTCGAGAGCCTGCCGTTCCCGCTGAATTACCAGTTGATGTTCGTGATGGCGTTTGTGTTCGCCCTGATGAGCCAGTGGCACGTGACGCGCATGCGCTCGATCAATCAAGCGAATGCCGCGACGACGCAGTCTGTTCCGGTCGTTGAAGCGCCGGCGGCCACGGTACCGGCGGCCAAAGCGCCGGCCGTGCCGCAGCGCCGCATCTGGAGCGAACCCCGGTTCCGTTTCGTGATCTTCTCGGTGCTGGTCACGCACCTGACGTTCTTCTCAACGGTCGCCTTTGTGCCGCTGCATCTGGTCGAGAATCTCAAGGCGACTGAGGCATTCGTGGCCGCGTTCGGCATCGTCGAACTGCTGGGCGGTATGCTCATCGCCACGCAGACCGAGCGCCTGTCACGCCTGATCGGTCAGCGCGGGCTGATGGCTGCCGGTATGATCGGCACGGCGCTGGCGCTGGTTGTGATCGCGCTGGCCCCGCGCCCGGAGTTCACGCTGATTGCCGCCGGTCTGTCTGGCGCGTCATGGACGGCCGCCGCGGTCGGGCTGTTCAGCTACTTCCTGCTGCACACACCCACAGGTCTCATGGCGCAGGGCTCGATCGCCTATCAGCAGTTGGCCGGTCTGGGCATGTTCATCGGGCCGGTGTTCGGTACGCTGCTGGTCGGTGTGGGGCTGCCGCTGGTCGGTGTGATCGTCATCGGGGCTGCACTGCGCTTCGGCGCAGGGCTGGCGCTGTTTGACCGGTCGCCGCGCCGCCTGCCCGCAAGCCATCATCAGGACGTGCTGCCGCATGAGGCGCACGTCTCGCAGGTACGCAAACGGGTTTAACGCACTGCGCAGGGATCACGTGAATCAAAACGGGGCGACTAGTACAGTCGCCCCGTTCGATTCAGCGTTTCAGCTTAGACGCGCCTAGACGCGGGTGACGTAGCTGCCGTCCTCGGTCTTCACGCGGATCGTGTCGCCGACGTTGACGAACATCGGCACGCGCACCTCGAGGCCGGTCTCGACGGTGACCCGCTTGGTCGGGTTGTTGGCGGTGTCGCCGGCTACGGCCATCTCGCTGTCAACAACCGAGTAATCGACCGTCGTCGGCAGTTCGTAGTCGATGATTTCTTCGCCGTACTTGAGCAGCTTCAGCGGCAGGCTTTCCTTCAGGTAAGCCGCATCATCACCGAACACGTCGCGGCGCAGCTGCGGCTGTTCGTAGGTCTCGCTGTCCATGAACGTCAGGAACTGGCCGTCGTCGTACAGGTACTCGACCATGACCGTATCCAGGCGTGCATCCTGGACGCTCATGCCGGAGTTGTAGGTCTTCTCGAACGTCGCGCCGGTGCGCAGGTTGCGCACCTTGATGCGAATCGTGGCGTTGCCACGGCCCGGCTTAATGTGGGAGTATTCCAGCACCTTGAACAGGTGGCCGTCTTCCTCGTAGGTCGTGCCCCGGCGGAGCTGATTCACGTCGATCATCGGTGTCTTTCAAGCCTCGTTGGCTAAAGTGGTTTTCTGCGCGCGAGTATAGCAAAGAAATTTCCGGCTGTGTACGGTACGACTCAAACGCGCGGATAATCCAGCAGCATGACTTCGACAGCCAGACGGACGTTCGCGTTGGTCTGCAGGGCGGCGTGAAGCGCCTGCGTCGCCTTGAGCGCCGTCACGGCCTGCGCGGCGTCGATGCCGTACATCATCTGCTGCATCGTGACCTCGCGGTCGGTGTTGACCACGCGCACCGGCCCGCCGTAGGCCAGCAGCAGCACGTCGCGCCAGTAGGTCTGCCACAGGTCGAGGAGTTCGAGCAGGGCGGCCTTATCCTTGGCGAGTTCGTCGGCCAGCGCGAAACGCTCCAGCCGGTTCATCCTGACCACGTTTTCGAGCAGATCGAGGCCGTTGGTGCGGTAATTGAGCATCTCCGGCGTTTGCAGCGCCCGCAGCGCCCAGCCGATGCGCCCGCCGCTGAAGCGTGCCAGCACCGCGGCTTGATCGGGCGCGGCCCCGTACTGCTCGGTCAGGATCTGCTCAAGCTGGCGGGCAGGCACCGGACGCAGATGCAGCGTCTGTACGCGGCTGAGGATCGTCGGCATGATGTTGTCGGTCGTCGGCGCAAGCAGCATGATGATGGCGTGCGGCGGCGGTTCTTCCAGCGTCTTGAGGAACGCGTCCTGACTGCGGTCAAGCGCGCGCTGGAAGTCGCTGATGATGGCGATGCGGTAGCGTGCCTGATACGGCTTGAGCGCGATGCGCTGCATCACGCTGCGCAGTTCTTCGATCTTGAGCGCGCCGGTGTTCGGGTCGAGTTCGGAATAGATCATATCGGCGTGGTTGCCGCTCATCACCAGACGGCACGACCGGCAGGTATAGCAGGGCCGCGCGTCCGGCGACTCATGTTCGCAGTTGAGCGCCATCGCCAGTGTGTTGGCGAGCATGGTCTTGCCGACTCCCGGCATGCCGGTGAGCAGATACGCCTGCCGGAAGCGGTCATGGGCGATGCTTTTGCGCAGGAAGTTGACGGCCCAGTCATGGCCGTACACCTGCCAGTGATGCGTCATACGGCGTCCATGCCTCTCGTGTGGTACGGGTTGATTCAGTGTCGGCACAGCAGGCCGGATACAAGCGATTGGTGTTTGGCCCCCTTCAGGGGGCCAGAATTAGCCGGATGCTTTAGCGTCCGGCGGCGCTGTGCAACAACCACTTCGTGCCCCGGGTCGCCCCGCGCTAAAGCACGGGGCTGGCTCTGACCGGCTGAAGCCGGTCGCAAAACGGATAACCGTTGAGCCTTTCGGCCCCCTTGAAGGGGCCAGAATTAGCCGGATGCTTTAGCGTCCGGCGGCGCTGTGCAACAACCACTTCGTGCCCCGGGTCGCCCCGCGCTAAAGCACGGGGCTGGCTCTGACCGGCTGAAGCCGGTCGCAAAACGGATAACCGTTGAGCCTTTCGGCCCCCTTCAGGGGGCCAGAATCAGCCGGATGCTTTAGCGTCCGGCGGCGCACGATGTAACGAGCGCTTCGGCTTCCGGCGGCCCGCTTTGACCGCCCCGCCATTATACCAGACGCTAGAAGCCGTCTGTCGCCGCCGTGAGCTGATCCAGTTCGGACGCGCTGAGCGTGACTTCGGTCGCGCCGACCAGTTCCGCAAGCTGTTCCAGCGAACGCGCGCCGATGATCGGCGAGGCCACCGCCGGACGTGTCAGGATCCACGCCAGCGCGACCTGTGCGACCGGAACGCCGTGGCCGCTGGCGATCTGCTGCATCAGGTCGAGCGCGTCAAACGCCTGATCGCTCGCCAGCAGGCGCTTGATCAGGCCGCTGTCCGACCGGGTGGTGTCCGGCGTGCGGTTCTCGCGCGTGTATTTGCCGGTCGCGAAACCGGCGGCCAGCGGGCTGTAGGGGATCACGCCGACGCCCTCCGTGCTGCACACGTCAGCCAGTTCGCGCTCGTACTCGGCGCGGTTGAACAGGCTGTAGTGCGGCTGAAGCGAGTCGTACCGCACGAGATGCTTCTGGTCGCTGACCCACAGCGCCTTCATCAGCCGCCACGCCGGATAGTTCGAACAGCCGACGTACAGCACCTTGCCGGACTGCACCAGATGGTCGAGCGCGGCCAGCGTCTCGTCAATCGGCGTGTTGGCGTCGAACCAGTGCGTCTGATACAGGTCGATAGTGTCGGTGTCGAGGCGACGCAGGCTGTCCTCCACCGCGAGGATGATGTGCTGGCGGCTCAAGCCCTCGCCGTTGACGCCCGGCCACATGCGCCCGCGGACTTTGGTCGCCAGCACCAGATCGCGCCGTGACTTGGTTTTCATCCAGCGGCCAATGTACTGCTCGGACACGCCGCCCGGATTATTCGGCGCCCATGATGAGTAGATGTCCGCCGTGTCGAAGAAGTTGATCCCGGCGTCGAAGGCCGCGTCCATGATCGCGCGTGAGTCGGCCTCGTCGACCGACCAGCCGAAGTTCATCGTGCCCAGACAGATCCGGCTGACCTGCAGGCCGGTGCGTCCCAGTCGTGCATACTGCATGTGTGTTACTCCTTAAGTGGATGATCTAGGTCATTCCCGGTAGGCGCACGGTGACGGTTGTGCCTGCGCCGCTGCTGGCGACGTCGAGCGTGCCGCCCAGAGATCGGA
>ERZ761609.1274-NODE-1274-length-23199-cov-8.942793_pt1 | contig 23199 bp, 25 predicted proteins | sample MGYA00511163_ERZ761609 | MGnify/ENA primary metagenome ERZ761609 (study PRJEB28899, sample SAMN02445070) | bioreactor sludge metagenome | biome: EBPR sludge | place: Australia: Brisbane, Thorneside Wastewater Treatment Plant | collected 2011-12-16 ... | reverse complement strand
TTCCGATCTGCTTTGGCTCTGCGTGCGTGAAGCAAAGAATAAACCGCGCCTCGTCGCAAGACAGGCGCGGTTTTTCTTTGGGCGGTTTAGAGGTGAGGCGAACTGCTGCCCGTGCGTCTGGACACCGGCCTGCGCCGGTGTGACGTGAGGTTGTGGATGGCAGACATGTGCGGCGAAAAGCGCCGGTCACACCGGCGCAGGCCGGTGTCCAGACGTTTACAGGCGCTCTAGTTATATTGCGGGCGCTGGCGGCTGCTGGCGGCGTTGTTTTCGCGGCTGTTGTCGTCGTCACGGGCGCTCGGGGTTGCAATCAGCACGGGCACGCCGCGGCGCTCCTTGACGGCCTTTTCAACCGCACCCCAGTTGACGCGGTGGGCGGCGACGCCGGCGGCGTCAGTAATCATTTCGCGCATTTTATCGGTCAGCGGCGTCGGGGTGATGTCGATGCCGTTTTCGATGTCGATGCTTTGGGTCTGGGTCGGGTTTGCCTCCAGATACAGGCCGTCATCCAGCCAGCCGACCAGAATGGGCTGGTCAACCACGGCAACGCGCGTGCCCACGGGCACCATGCCGAAGAAACTGACCACGTCTTCGGGGTACATGCGCATGCAGCCGGAACTGACGCGGCGGCCGATGCCCCAGGGCTTGTTGGAGCCATGGATAAGAAACGTCGGCCAGCCCAGATAAAGCGCATGGGTGCCCAGCGGGTTTGAAATGCCGGGCGATACCATGCGCGGCAGCCATGGTTTGGCTTCGCGCATGCGCTCCGTCGGGTACCAGCTGGGGCCAGCGGTTTTGCGCACGACCTTGGTCACACCCGTCGGGGTATCCAGCCCCTCGCTGCCGATGCCGATGGGGTAGGTAATCGGCTCGCGCCCCGGGTCGCGGAAATAATAAAGACGCATCTTGGCAAGATTCACCACAATGCCCTGCTGGCGCGCGCGCGGCAGCAACTGGAAGCCCGGAATAATCACCGGTTTGCCGGGCGGCGGCGCCCAGGGGTCAATTTCGGGGTTGGCGGCGCGCATTTCGACATAGCCGACCGAATAATGGCGCGCGATGTCCAGAAACGTGTCTTCTTCGCCCGCGATATAGGCGGTTTCCTTGCCCATGGCAATGCGCGCGCCGATGGGGTAATCGGGCAGGCTGCCCTCTTCGGGTTTGTTGGTGACCTTGAGCGTTTCTTCGCCCATGGTTTTATCTGCCTTGGCAGGTTTGCGTTTGGGCGCGGGTTTTTGCGCGTCTGCTTTTTTTGTGTCCGGCTTTTGCGCGGCTTGCTTTTCGTCACCCTTTGCCGTTGCGGCCTGCAGCGTCACGGGGAGTGAAAACACGGCCAACACGAAAAACGAGGCCAGCAGCGCAGCGGGGGCGGTCAGGGGGCGTTTCGCAAACATCCGGCTATTATCCTTATCAGGTGGCGTCTTTTGCGCGTATGATAGATGAATTATACTACGAAAACAGTTGTTTTTTCGCTTAATAACCACCGGATGAAGACCAAGAATGCTGGCCAGCCTTTGGAAACGCGCCAAACCCGACCTGCCCCCGCGGCTGGATACGCCGCGGCTTTACCTGCGCCTGCCTGAAGCGGGCGATGTGGCGGCATGGACGGCGCAGATTGAGCGCAATGCGGATTTTCTGCGTCCATGGAGCCCTGCATCAACCCTGCGGCAGGTGAACCGCCACGGCTATGCCGCGCGGCGCGCGCTGTGGCAATACGACAGCAAGCAGGGCTGCGCGCATGTGTTTTTTATTTTCAGGCAGGCCGACGATGCGCTTTTGGGCGGCATCACGCTTGGCAATATTATTCGTGCCGCCGCGCAAATGGCAACGCTCGGCTATTGGCTGGATGAGGCCGTGCGCGGACAGGGCTTGATGGCGGAGGCCGTCGGCAGGCTATCGCAATATGCCTTTGACGATTTGGGGCTGCACCGTCTGCAGGCGGGCTGCCTGCCCGAAAACCGCGCCAGCCAGCGCGTGCTTGAAAAAAACGGCTTTCATGCCGAAGGCATCGCGCGCGGCCTTGTCAAAATCAACGGCGTGTGGCGCGACCATCTTATTTTCGCAAAAATCGCGGGCGACGAAGCGCAGGGCTAGGGCGCGCCGCGCTGGGCGATGTTTTTCTGTCAGGGTTTATTCACGCGTTTGCGTACCGTGGGGCCGCAGGGCAGTGTCATGTCGCCTGCCAGCACCGAGGCGCCGTCAATCGCATGTTTGCGCGTGCAAAGCGCGTCGGTCATGGCCTGCATCATGTCGTGCCGCGCGGCGGGGGCGCCGCCCGGGGGCTGTTTGTCGTCTTTGGCGGCAAGGCTGAGCGGCGTTTCGCCATCATGGCGCGCGGCATCGGCACGCGCCCCTGCGGCCACCAGCACATGCAGGTTTTCCGGCCGCTCGAACATCACGGCGAAATAAAGCGGGGTTTCACCCAGATGATTGCGGGCCTCGATGCGCGCACCCGCATCGACAAGTCTTTGCGTGTTATCCGCGCGCGCGCATTGCGCGGCGAAATGCAGCGGCGTATTGCCCGCATGGTCGGGTGCATTAATATCGGCGCCGCGCGCGACAAGCCAGGCAATCTGACTGCTGTCCATGGCAATCACGGCGAAGTGCAGCGGGGTCAGGCCGTCGGGCGCGGGCGTGTTGATGGCCTCCGGCCAACGGGTGATGATATTGCGCACGCTTGTGACGTCGTATTTCCCCGCGGCCTCGCAAAGCACGGCAGCGCTGGCGGCGGTGAAGGGCGCATCGTTTTTACCCTGCACGGCGGAAAAGCCGTGGCGAGCCGCAGCGCGGAGCTTGTCAAAGAAGGGGGAGGACATGATGGTTCGAATCAAACTTGCTGTTTCAACAAGTCATGAAGGTTACGCCCCGCGCCTTCGGGCTGTCAAAAACATTTTCCGTATTTGCGGTGTCTAAGTACCGAGAAAGCGGATAAAAATGCGCCGGACAAGGAATTGAGCACATAAGCACCCCAAACGCATCTACGGTGACATCCAAAAACGTCAGGCGTGGCCGGCGTCCGCCGAAAGCGCGTGGGCATCAATGCCAAGGCGTGACAGCGCCTTGCCCCATTTGTCGTCAAGGGCGGTGCCGAAAATCAAATCCTCGTCCGCGGGGATGGTCAGCCAGCTGTTGCCCTGAATTTCGGATTCCAGCTGGCCCGCGCTCCAGCCCGCATAGCCGAGGGCGAAGATGCTGCGTGTCGGGCCGCGCCCCTCCGCAATCGCCTCCAGAATATCGATGGTGCCGGTGATGCAGAGCGTATCGTTGATGCGCACGGTGTCTTCGCGGATAAAGTCGGTGGAGTGCAGCACAAACCCGCGCCCCGTTTCAACGGGGCCGCCGAAATGCACCACGGGCTCGATAGACAGTGAAGAGCGCGGCAGTTTCAGCTGCGACAGCAGTTCCCCAAATCCGACATCGGGTAGGCGCTGATTGACCACGATGCCCATCGCCCCTGCCGCGCTATGGGCGCAGACATAAACGACGCTGCGGGTGAAAAGCCCGTCTTGCAGCCCCGGCATGGCAATCAGCAACGAATGGCGGAACGGACTGTCGCCGCTCAGCAATTCGGGGTCTATCTGTGTGCTGCCCTGAAGCTCTTTTTTCATCATGCTATCCTATCAGAAAACCATGAAGGAGGGGTAAAGCGCGGCCGTCTTTGCGGGCAAGGCCATGAAACTTCTGGTTTATTCTTCGGCCGCCGCTTCGGCCGCGGGGGCGGGCTGCGCGGCGGGTGCTACGCGTTTGCGCACCTGACGCCAGCGCTGCACGTTGCGGTTATGCTCTTGCAGTGTTTTGCCAAAGGCATGACCGCCCGAACCATCGGCGACAAAATAAATGAAATCGTGTTTTTCAGGGTTAAGCGCCGCGGCGAGCGATTCATAGCCCGGGTTGGCAATCGGCCCCGGCGGCAGGCCTGCGTATTTGTAGGTGTTGTAGGGGGAGTCAACCTCTTCAAGGTCGCGGCGCAAAAGCGCGCGGCCAAGGCGCGTTTTCCCCTCCGTCAGGGCATAGATAACCGTCGGGTCGGTTTGCAGTTTCATGCCCATGCGCAAGCGGTTCACGAAAACACCGGCGACGCGCGGACGCTCCGCCGCAATCGCGGTTTCTTTTTCGACGATAGCAGCCAGAATGACTGCTTCTTCGCGGGTTTTGATGGGCAGGCCTTCCGCGCGTTTTTCCCAAAGTTCATCAAGGGCGGTGTTCATCGATTTTTGCATGCGCGCCACGATGTCGCTGCGATGCGCGCCGCGGGTGTAGTGATATGTTTCGGGCAGCAGGCTGCCCTCGGGCGGGATGGTGACGATTTCGCCCTGCATCGCGTCCGCGGCGTTAATCAGCGCGATGATTTCAACGGCCATCAGCCCTTCGGGCACGGTCAGGCGGCGCTGGAATGTCTTGCCCATGTGCAGGATGCGGATGATGTCGCGGGTTGATGCCACAGTAGGCATCAGGTATTCGCCGGCTTTCAGCCCGCCGCGTTTGGGGTAGCGCCACGCGATGTAACGCGCGCCGATTTGAAACACGCGGGCATCATTGATAAACCCCTGTGCTTCAAGGTCGCGGGCGATTTTGGCGATGCCGCTGCCCGGCTCGACGAACATCATGGTGTTTTCGGGCATGACGCGCATGGCGTGAAAGGCGCGGTCAAACCAAAGCCCCGCGGCCAGCACGGCGCAAAGCCCCAAAAGCGCGGCGTAAGCGAGAAACCGCCCGACCTTCACGCCCTACACCTTGCGAAAGACGAGGGAGGCGTTGGTGCCGCCAAAGCCGAAGGAATTCGACAGCGCGACATTGACCTTTTTCTCTTTCGCCTTGTGCGGGACAAGGTCCACGCCCTCTGCGACGTCGGACGGGTCGTCAAGGTTCAGTGTCGGCGGCAGGATGCCGGTTTCGATGGCCTTGATGCTGTAAATCGCCTCGACCGCGCCCGCTGCACCCAAAAGGTGACCGATAGCGGATTTGGTGGAAGAGATAGAAACCGTTTTGATGGCGTCGCCGAACAGACGCTTGGTCGCGCCCAGTTCGATGTCATCGCCCAGCGGCGTCGATGTGCCGTGCGCATTGATATAATCGACCTCGGCCGGCGTCACGCCCGCGCGCTTCAGCGCGGCTTGCATGGCGCGGTAACCGCCATCGCCGTTTTCAGCGGGGGATGTAACGTGATACGCATCGCCCGACAGGCCATAGCCGACAACTTCGGCATAAATTTTCGCGCCACGTTTTTTGGCGTGCTCGTATTCTTCGAGAACCACAACGCCTGCGCCTTCACCAATCACAAAACCGTCGCGGCCTTTGTCAAACGGGCGGGATGCTTTTTCCGGCGTGTCGTTATAGCTGGTGGACAGTGCGCGGCAGGCGGCAAAACCGCCGACGCCGACGCGGCAGATGGCGGCTTCGGCGCCGCCAGCCACCATCACGTCCGCATCGTCAAACGCAATCAGGCGCGCGGCATCGCCAATCGCATGGCTGCCCGTCGCGCAGGCGGTAACAACCGCATGGTTCGGCCCCTTGAAGCCGTAGCGGATGGAAACCTGCCCCGAAATCAGGTTGATAAGCGAAGAGGGGATAAAAAAGGGCGAAATACGGCGCGGACCTTTTTCCGCCATGAGCAGCGAGGTGTCGTGAATGTTCGAAAGCCCGCCAATGCCCGAGCCGATAAGCACGCCCGCGCGGCAGCGCGCTTCTTCGTCCGCGGGGACGTAGCCGCTGTCTTCAACCGCATCGACGGCGGCGGCGTAGCCGAAATGGATGAACTTATCCATCTTCTTCTGCTCTTTGGGCTCGATGTATTTATTCACATCGAACAGGCCTTCGGCGCCTTCCCACACGGGAACTTCGGCCGCAACCTGCGAGGCGATGTCGGAGGCGTCAAAACCGCGGATGTTACGAATGCCCGATTTACCGGCGGTGATGGCCTGCCAGTTATGCGCAAGACCCTGACCGAGCGGGCTGATGATGCCCATACCTGTTACGACAACACGTCTCATGTTCTATATCCTGTATGCTTTGGTTTGCTGCCGGATGCGGCGTGATGGATTCGGGTGCAGTATAAATCTAAATGGTGCCGCGGCGGTAAAAGAACAGCCCCTCTCCTGTTTTGCAAAGAGAAGGGCTGTTCAAATCCGTATAAACGGCGCGCCGGTTAGGCGGCTTTCGCGTTCTGCTCGATGAAGCTGATCGCGTCTTTTACGGTCTGGATTTTCTCAGCCGCATCGTCGGGGATTTCGATACCGAATTCCTCTTCAAAAGCCATGACGAGCTCGACCGTATCCAGGCTGTCTGCGCCCAGATCGTCGATAAAGCTTGCATCGTCAGTAACTTTGGCGCCATCAACGCCCAAATGTTCGACAACGATTTTTTTGACGCGTTCGTTGATGTCGCTCATGTAAAACCTCGTTTGATTACGTTAAAGCTCTTTTCCCTGCCGCGCAGAGAGTGGCATTAGGTAACATAAATTTTCCGCATTGCAAATAGAGATTGATTATTTACATAATTAAGCGAAACCAAACTCCGTTCAGATGCAAAAAGCCCCGCCGTCTGGGGCAGGGCTTTTTGTCTGAAAGGCGGTAGCGCTGGTGCTTAAATCACCGCCGCAGGCGGCCTAAATCATCGCCATGCCGCCGTTTACATGCAGTGTCTGGCCAGTCATGTAGCCCGCCTCGTTAGAGGCGAGATAGACTACAGCCGCCGCGATGTCTTCCGGCGTGCCCATGGCGCCCGCGGGGATGGTTGCGTTGATTTTGGCTTTTTGCTCGTCATTCAGCGCGTCGGTCATGGCGGTTGAAATGAAACCGGGGGCGATGCAGTTGACGGTGATTCCGCGGTTGGCGACTTCCTGCGCCATGGATTTGCTCATGCCAATCATGCCGGCTTTGGACGCGCAGTAATTCGCCTGCCCCGGGTTACCCGTAACGCCAACGACCGAGGTGATGTTGATGATGCGGCCCGCGCGGCGTTTCATCATGCCGCGGATGGCGGCGCGTATCAGGCGGAAAGGTGCGGTCAGGTTCACATCCTGCACAACCTGCCAGTCTTCGTCTTTCATGCGCATGAAAAGACCGTCTTTGGTCAGGCCTGCGTTGTTTACAAGGATGTCGATTTGCCCCATGGCGTCTTCGCCCGCCTTGACCAGCGCATCGGCGGCTTCGGCCGTGTTCAAATCGCCCGGCACGACATGCACGCGCTCCTGTCCGATTTCAGCGGCAAGCTTGTTCAGCGCCTCCACATTGCGACCGGAAAGAGCGACGTCTGCGCCCGCGGCGTGCAGCGCCTTGGCGATAGCCCCGCCAATGCCGCCTGATGCGCCGGTGACGAGTGCTTTTTTACCCGAAAGATTGAACATGTCCTGTTTCCTTTTTTGTTTTTGTTTGTGTGTTTTTACGCTTTGCCGGACGGCTGCGCCCAGAAATAAACCATCACCAAAAGCCCCGCGACGGGGATAAGCAGCAGCAGTTGCAGCCAGCCGCTACGTCCTGTGTCGTGCAGGCGGCGCGCGCCGACGGCAAGCGAGGGAATAGCCAGCGCCAGGCTGATAAGCCCCGACAGCAAATAGAAAATAGATAGAATTTGGCCAAGCCCTTGCAGCAGCAGGCACAGGGCAAGCAGGGGCAAAAACCATAGCCAGAATTCACGCAAGCCCGCGCGGCCATCGAAATTGGCGTAATTGTTCAGGATATGGCGGGCGTTTTTTTGCACGTCGGCGGAAAGGGCATTGAAGTCCATTCTCGTTTTTCCTTTTGTTGTTATCGCGCGGCGGCGGTTTATTTCAGAAATTCTTCGATGTCTTTGGGGGTGCCGACGGCGCGGCCGGTCATGTCGCCCTCGATACGCTTGGTCAGGCCGGTCAGTACCTTGCCCGCGCCCAGCTCCACCGTTTCGGTGACGCCGCGGGTTTTCATGTACATGACGGATTCGCGCCAGCGCACCATGCCGGTCACCTGTTCAACCAGCAGGTTCTTGATTTGCGCGGGGTCGGTGACCTCGCTGGCAATTACGTTGGCGACCAGCGGCACGCTCGGCGCGCGCAAGGTGATTTGCGCCAGCGCATCGCGCATGGCATCCGCCGCGGGCTGCATCAGCGGGCAGTGGAACGGCGCCGATACCGGCAGCAGAATGGCGCGCTTTGCGCCACGTTCGGTTGCGAGCGCGACGGCTTTTTCAACCGCGGCCTTGTGCCCGCTCACGACCACTTGGCCGAAGGAATTGTCGTTGGCGGCGGCAACAATCTCGGCAGAACCGGAAACGCTGCTGGCGGCCTTCACAATGTCGGTTACATCCGGCAGCTCAAGCCCCAGAATGGCGGCCATGGCGCCGACGCCGACGGGCACGGCTTTTTGCATCGACTGGCCGCGCAGCTTCAAAAGGCGCGCCGCGTCGCTGAGATTGAAAGAACCCGCCGCCGTCAGGGCGGAATATTCACCCAGCGAATGTCCGGCGACAAAGGCGCAATGGGCGGTGGTGAACAAATCCGGCTTCGCCTGTTGCAACACGCGCGCGACGGCGACGGAAACCGCCATCAGCGCCGGCTGGGTGTTTTCGGTGAGGTTGAGGTCGGTATCCGGCCCCTCGAACATGATTTTGCTCAGGCTTTGCGACAGCGCGTCATCGACTTCCTGAAAAACCTCGCGCGCGGCGGGGAAGGCTTCGGCAAGGTCTTTGCCCATGCCGATAAACTGGCTGCCTTGGCCGGGGAATACGAAAGCTTTCATGACGTGCCATCCTTTATATATATGTAGCGGCGGTGAATCCTGCGTCCTTACATAAACGACCTTGCCGCGATGGGCAAGGCGCAGCGGGTGCAGGGCAGGACGCGGAACTTTGCGCGTGAAGGCCGGATATGTTAATCTGATAAAATTATGACAGTAAAGGCATAGGCGATGCAGTTACAACTATTTGATTCAGATAAAAATTTGGTGATTTTGCAGCCTTCTGCCGCCGAAGAAACCGCGCAGCTGCAAGCTGTGGTGGCCACGGTGGCCGCGCAATACGGCGAGCTGGACGAAGTTATTCTGAATGTGCCGGAGCTGGATGTTTCCATCACACAGGCTGCACTAGACGATGCGCTGGCCGCGCGTGCAAACCCGCAGGCGCCCTTTGCCCTGTCTTTGCCGCATTTTTACAATATTTTTAGAATGCTCGGCTCGGTCGGGCAGGAATACCCGATTTTGGTTTTCGACCCTGCCGCCGCCTTGACGCGCGATACGGTCGGCTATCTGGGTGATTGCTTTTTCGCCATATCGCGCCAGATACCGGAGCGCGCGGCAGGCGGTGACGCATGAGGGGCATGCCGGAGCATTTCAGCGACCTTGTGCAGGAAGTAGCCGAGAAAAGTTTCATTAAGCATGCCGTGCGGCTGGCTGAATTTGACAATCCGCTGCTGGGGCCGCCGCTTCAAATTGAAACGCCTGCGCAGCTGGCGCGGCATGTGCGCCATGTGCTGCTGAACCCGCTCAGCGTTGCGGCGAAACTGTCTGATAACCGCGTGGCCTGTTATGACCACTACAGCAATACTCTGGTCGTGCTGACGCCGGATGCGAAAAGGCCGGGCACTTGCTACCGCCCTGATGCCACCGGCACGACGTTCCAAAAGTTGCTGGAAGACAGCCGCGACGCACAAAGCCAGAAACGCCCGCAAGCCTTTCTGGGCGGGCTTTATGCGCTGTTTCCGGCGTGGCGCGGGCAGCTGCAAATGGCCGAAGAAAAGCCCGCCGCACAAACGCAGCTTTCATCTGGCAAGCCCGACTAGCCAGTCGCCTGCTTTACGTTATATTTTATGAATGATTGCGGCGCTGGATGGTGGCGGGCTTCAAAAGGGGCACATCGCGGACGCTGCCGTTTTTGATTTCGGCATCGATAGTGTCGTTACGCGCGGCGCGCAGGGTTTGCGCGAAAACCGGGTCAATGGCGGCGCGCCTTTCATCCGGCATCGGTTTGCCGTCCAGCCAGTATTCCGGTTTTTTGGTTTTATCGGCATAGGTCACGGCGGGGCCGAAGGCGCGGCTCAGCTGGCCGTTTTCGTACCAGGCGCGGTCGCCGTTTGCGGCTTCGATAGCGGGCAGGTCGCCGCCGCGGTGCAGGACACCGTGAATAAAATAGGCCTTGCCGCCTTCGGGGTCGGTGGCGGCGGGCAGGTCGCCCTCGCGGTGCAGCTGTTCGTTGTCGTCATACCATTCCTCGCCCCCTTCGCTGGGGGCGTGGCGGCCGGCGGGTTTGCGGCTGAACAGGTCGGAAAACGACATATAGGCTCCTGCGGGCTCCTGAAATCGAATAATGGTATTATAATACCTCTATTTTCAGAATAATCAAGCGTCAAATGCGGGATAGTGGGCGGTTTTGTGTGGGATTTCCGTGCCTAAATATCGAAAACCCTTGCCTTTGTGGGCCGAATCCCCGATATTCGCCGCCTGTAACCCGCCAGCCGGCTTTGCCGTCTGGCTACATGGGTTGTGCGGCTGGTTTGCGCAAGGTGCGCGAAAACAGCGGCAACCTGCCTTTAAACCAAGGGATGTAACATGCCTCTTTATGAAACCGTGTTTATCGCACGGCAGGATGTTTCTGCCAAACAGGTAGAAGACATGGCTGCCAGCTTTAGCAAAATCGTCAACGACAACGGCGGCCAGACCAAGCGCACCGAAAGCTGGGGCCTGCGCACGCTCGCGTACCGCATCAACAAAAACCGCAAGGGTCACTACACCCTTTTCCACTTCGACGCGCCCTTCAAGGCGATTGCCGAAATGGAACGCAACATGAAAATCAACGAAGACGTTCTTCGCTTCATGACCGTCAAGATTGAAAAACTGCCGGAAGGCCCCTCGGCCATCCTGCGCCAGTCTGAAGAAGGCGAAGACCGTCCCCGTGGCGAACGCGGTGACCGCGAAGGCCGTGGCGAGCGTTTTGAGCGCTCTGAACGCAAATTCTCGAAAGAGGGAGAAGAATAATGTCCGCAGAACGCAAACCCGCAGAACGTAAATCTGCCGGCGGTCCCCGCCGCGCGTTTTTCCGCCGCCGTAAAACCTGCCCCTTCAAAGGCAAGAACGCGCCGGAAATCGACTACAAAGACATCAAGCTGCTCGGCCGTTATGTTTCCGAGCGCGGCAAGATTGTCCCCTCCCGCATCACTGCCGTATCGCAAAAAGCGCAACGCAAACTGGCCCGCGAAATCAAACGCGCCCGTTTCCTCGCGCTTATGCCCTACGTTGCGAACTAAGAGCTAAGGAAGGATACAGACATGCAAGTCATTCTCCTCGAACGCGTGGAAAACCTCGGCCAGATGGGTGACGTTGTCACCGTGCGCCCGGGTTATGCCCGCAACTTCCTGCTGCCGCGCCAGAAAGCCCTGCGCGCGACGAAGGACAACATCTCCTACTTCGACGGCAAGAAAAAGGAACTGGAAGCCCAGAACCTGAAACGCCGCGAAGAAGCTGAAAAAGTCTCCGTGAAAATGGAAGGCCTCAAAGTCTCCCTTATCCGTCAGGCGTCCGAAGCCGGCCAGCTTTACGGTTCGGTCACCGCCCGCGACATCGCGGATGCGGTTACCGACAAGGGTTTCAAAATCGACCGTGAACAGGTCACGATGGATCGTGCATACAAATTGCTCGGCCTCTACCCTGTAAAAGTCTTCCTGCATCCGGAAGTCATGGTTGAAGTCACCATCAACATCGCCCGTTCCGCTGAAGAAGCGAAAATTCAGGAAGAGCGCGGCGAAGCCCTCATCGTTAAAGATGACCGCACGCTGCGTGCCGAAGAGCGCGCTGCCGAAGCTGCCGCCGCCCTCGAGGCGCAGGCCGCTGCGGAAGCTGCAAAAGCAGCCGAAGGCGAAAAAACCGAAGAAGCTGCCGCTTAAGGCGACTTCACGTTTTTACAAAAAAACAGCCCGCGCGCAACGCCGGGCTGTTTTTTTTATGCGCCTGTGCGGCAGTCAGGCCACGGCCTGAAAAAAGCTTATAGAATCGTTCATATCACGCGATTCTTCTGCTAATTTGGTGACATGACAGCAGATGCCCTCCAACGTTCCGTTTCCGCCGTCGGCAGCCTTAGCGGCGATGCCGAATACCGCGTCATGCCCCACAATGACGAGGTGGAGCAGGCGCTCCTCGGCGCGCTGCTGGTCAATAACCGCGCGCTTGAAAAAGTGAACGAGTTTCTGCGGCCCGAGCATTTCTACAACCCCGTGCACGGCCGCATATTCGAAGCCATCGTGAAATTCGTGGAGCGCGGACAGGACGCGAGCCCCATCACGCTCAAAAGCTATTTCGAAAAAGACCAGGACCTCGCGCCCGTTGGCGGCGGGCAATATCTGGCTGACCTCGCCGCGCATATCATCAGCGTGGTCAACGTCGAAGATTACGGCCGCACGATTTACGAACTGCATCTGCGCCGCGCGCTGGTCGCGCTTGGCGAAGACGTGGTCAACGACGCTTATGCCCACAATGTCGATGTCACGGCGACCGACCAGATTGAACAAACGGAAAAACGCCTGTTCGACCTCGCGACTGCCGGTGACTACAAGGGCGGGTTTATTCCGTTCAGTGAATCCCTCGCGCAGGCTATCCGTCAGGCCGAAGTCGCCTATCAGCGCGAAGGCATGGTCACGGGTATCACCACCGGCCTTCTTGATATCGATAAAAAACTCGGCGGTTTGCAAAATTCCGATTTGCTTATTCTTGCCGGCCGTCCGTCGATGGGTAAATCGGCGCTGGCGACCAATATGGGCATCAATGCGGCCCGCGCCTATTTGCAATCAAACGGCAAAGAAGGGGCAGTCGTCGGTATGTTTTCCCTCGAGATGTCGGCGGAGCAGCTGGCGGGACGTATTCTTGCCGACCTCTCCGGCGTGCCGTCCGACAAAATACGGCGCGGTGAAATCGCCGATACCGATTTCCAAAAATTTGTCGAAGCGAGCCAGCAGATGTCGCGCGCGCCGCTGTTCATCGACGATACGCCCGCGCTGACCATGAGCGCGATACGCACGCGCTGCCGCCGTTTGAAACGCCAGCACAACCTTGGCCTTATCATCATCGACTATTTGCAGCTTATTCAAGGCTCCGGCAGCGCAGGCTCGCAGGGCAGCCGCGTGCAGGAAGTCTCCGAAATCACACGCTCGCTCAAGGCGCTGGCGAAAGAGCTGGAAGTGCCCGTGCTTGCGCTCTCGCAGCTCAGCCGCGCGGTCGAAGCGCGCGACAACAAGCGCCCGCAGCTGGCGGACTTGCGTGAATCCGGTTCTATCGAGCAGGACGCGGATATCGTCATGTTCGTTTACCGCGAAGAATATTATCTGGAGCGCGAACAGCCCGCGCCGCGCCCCGAAGAGGCGCCCGACAAATTCGCCGCCCGCCACGACGACTGGCTGCGCCGGATGGAAGAAACCCATAACGTCGCCGAATGTATTATCGCCAAGCAGCGTCACGGCCCTATCGGCACGGTGAAGCTGCATTTCGAAGGCGAATTCACGCGCTTCGGCAACCTCGAACAATACCGCGTCGAAGAATACGAGTAATAAGGCCATGACTGATTTCACCGGCCCTTCATCCCGCATGACGGTGGACCTTGATGCCATCGCGCACAACTGGCTTTTGCTGCGTAAAAAACTGCAAAACGGCGCGGATTGCGCAGGGGTGGTCAAGGCGGATTCCTATGGCCTTGGCGCGGCGTCCGTTTCGCGCGCACTGTTCGCGCAGGGCTGCCGCCACTTTTTCGTCGCGCAATATGCGGAGGGTTTGAAAGTCAAAGCGGCGCTGGAGGCTGTGGCGACGTCTTTTCCGCATAGCCCGCTGTCGGGCGCGCCGTCTATTCCGGATGCGCCGAGCATTTATGTCCTCGAAGGGCCGCGCGGCGCGCCGGCGCCTGAATATATTCAAAGCGGCCTTGTCCCCGTGCTCAACAGCCCGGCCGACATTGCGCATTGGCGCGCGGCCGCAGCGGCTGCGGGCAAGCGTCTGCCTTGCCTGCTGCATATCGATACGGGCATGAACCGCCTTGGCCTGAATGGCAGCGAAGTTGCGGCGCTGGCGGCGGATAGCGATGCCTTCGCGGCGCTCGACGTGCGTTATGCCATGAGCCATCTTTGCTGCGCGGATGAACCTGCGCATCCCAAGAATGCCGAGCAGCTGGCGCTGTTCCGGCAACTGACGGCGGCGCTTGGCCGTCCGCTGCGCCTTAGTTTTGCCAATTCGGGCGGGGTGTTTTTGGGGGCGGATTATCATTTCGACCTCGCGCGGCCGGGCTGCGCCATCTATGGAATCAACCCCACAGGGCTGCCGCAAAACCCCATGCAGGGCACGGTGCTGTTCGAGGGGCGTATTCTGCAAAACAGGCTCATTGACAGGCCGGGCAGCGTTGGTTACGGTGCGGGTTATGCGGTGGCGACGGGGCAAAAATGCGTCACCGTTTCAATCGGATACGCCGACGGATATTTGCGCAGCCTGACCGGCCGCGGCAAAGTCTATATCGGCGGTGTGGCCTGCGATGTTATCGGGCGGGTATCGATGGATTCCATCATTGTCGATACCGCGCATCTGCCGCAACAACCTGCGCCAGGCGACTGGGTTGAAATCATCGGCCCGCATCAAACGGTCGATGATGTGGCAGCGCAGGCGGGTACTATCGGCTATGAAATTTTCACCGGTCTCGGCCCACGCACGCCGCGGCATTATATCGGGGGCAGCGCATGAACACCGCAGATAACCAGCAGCAGGAACAGCAGGCAAGCGCGGGCTTTTCACCTTTCGGCTGGCTGCTAGGGATGTGCCAGCGCATCGGCGCGACGCTGCTGGGTTTTCTGGCGGCGGTCGGGCGGCTGGCGACTTTTGCGGCGCAGGGCATTTATCACTGCTTCACGCCGCCGTTCTATCCGCGCCTTTTGTGGCGTCAGGTGGTGGATATCGGTTATTACTCCCTGCCTGTTGTGGGCATGACGGCGCTGTTCACGGGTATGGTGCTGGCGCTGCAAAGCTATACGGGCTTTTCGCGCTTTTCTGCCGAAGGCGCGGTGGCAACGGTCGTCGTACTGTCCGTCACGCGCGAACTGGCGCCCGTGCTTGCGGGGTTGATGGTCGCAGGGCGTATCGGTGCATCGATTGCGGCAGAAATCGGCACCATGCGCGTGACAGAACAGATTGACGCGCTCACCACGCTTTCGACCAACCCGTTCAAATACCTGATTGCGCCGCGCTTGATTGCGGGCACGCTGATGCTGCCGCTCTTGGTTTTGATTGCTGACGTCATCGGCGTTTACGGCGGTTATATCGTCGGCGTTTACAAACTCGAGTTCGTTTCCGAAAACTATATCCACCGCACATGGGAATTTTTGACCGCGGATGACGTGGTTTCGGGGCTTTGGAAAGCGGCGGCGTTTGGCTTTATCGTCACCCTGATGGGCTGCTATCACGGCTTTAATTCGCAGCGCGGGGCGCAGGGTGTGGGCGCGGCGACGACGAATGCGGTCGTGTCGGCTTCTATCCTTATCCTGATTGCGAACTACTTCCTCACCCAGCTCTTTTTCGCGGGGAAATAAACCATGACGCAGACCGCAAAAAAACTTGAACTGCGCGATGTGCGCAAATCTTTCGGCGCCAACCATGTTTTGCGCGGCGTGAACATTTCGGTTGAAAAGGGCAAGTCGCTGGTGGTTATCGGCGGCAGTGGTACCGGCAAATCCGTGATGATTAAATCGGTGCTGGGCATCGTGTCGCCCGACAGCGGCTCCATTCTTGTCGATGGTCAGGAAACCACCGGCCTGCGCGGCAAGGAACGCGATGCGCTGATGCGTAAATTCGGCATGTTGTTTCAAGGCGGCGCGCTGTTTGACAGTTTGCAGATTTGGGAAAACGTTGCCTTCGGCCTTATTCAGGGCAAAGGCGTGTCGCGCAAAGACGCCTACGACGTCGCGATTGAAAAACTGCGCGCTGTCGGCCTGCCGTCGCGTGTGGCGAAGCTGTTGCCGGCGGAGCTGTCCGGCGGTATGCAAAAACGCGTCGGTCTTGCCCGCGCGATTGCGACCAACCCTGAAATTATTTTCTTTGACGAACCGACCACGGGGCTCGACCCCATCATGGCGGACGTCATCAACGACCTTATCATCGAAACGTCCAAGGGGCTGGGCGCAACGGCATTGTCGATTACCCACGACATGCACAGCGCGCGCAAAATCGCCGACGACATCGCGATGATTTATAAAGGCGAAATTATCTGGCACGGCAAGGCGGCGGATATTGACCATTCCGGCAACCCGTATGTCGAGCAATTCATCAAAGGCTCCGCCGAGGGGCCGATTAAAATGGAAATCTGAGGCTGCCCGTGACCAAGGACAAAACACCGCCAACAGGTAACGAACTGCGCGCCGTGCGTCCCGCCGTCGGGGGCAAGCCCAAAGCCGGCGCGAAAGCAAAAGCCGCCGCGCCAAAGGGCAAAGCTTCTGCGCCCAAGGCGGAAAAGCCCGTGCGCGATACGCAGCCACGCCCGCGCAGCGCCGGCCCCGGCTGGTTCATGCGTACCTTCATGGCGCTTTTGTCGCTGGCGGTCATGGGGGCGATTGTAGGTGTGGGCGCGGTTGTCGCCTTGCTGTTCTATTTCAGTCAGGACTTGCCGGACTATAGCGCCCTTGCGACGTACGATCCGCCGATTGTCACGCGCGCCTATGCGGACGATGGCCGCCTGCTGGCCGAATTTGCGGCGGAAAAGCGCGTTTATATTCCCGTGCAGGATGTGCCCGACCGCGTCATCCACGCGTTTTTGTCGGCGGAAGATAAAAACTTTTTTAAACATCCCGGCATCGACGCCACGGGCGTTGCGCGCGCCATTCGCGATAACGTGATGCACATGGGCTCCAACCGCCGTCTGGTTGGCGCCTCGACGATTACGCAGCAGGTTGCCAAAAACTTTTTGCTTTCCGACGGTCTGGACGATGAACGCGGTAACGACATCGCGAAATTCAAGCGCAAGTTCCGCGAAATCATTCTGTCGTTCCGCATCGAACAGGCGCTGAGCAAGGACCGCATCCTCGAGCTGTATCTCAACGAAATCTTCCTCGGCCAGCGCGCTTATGGCGTGGCGGCGGCGTCGCTTGAATATTTCAACAAGCCGCTCGACGAGCTGAATATCGAAGAGGCCGCCTATCTGGCCGCGCTCCCCAAAGCGCCCAATAACTACAACCCCGAACGCCATTACGAAGCCGCCGTCGGCCGCCGCAACTGGGTCATCGAACAGATGAACGAAAACGGCTATATTTCCGCGGACGAAATGCAAAAGGCCAAGGATGCGCCGCTGAAAACGCAAAAACGCGACAGCGACCAATACGTCAACAACCCGTATTTTGCCGAAGAAGTGCGCCGCCGCCTGCTGGAACTTTACGGAGAAAAAGGGCTTTACGAGGGTGGCCTGATTGCCCGCACGTCCATGGTGCCCGAATACCAGCGCGTGGCTGAACGTGCGCTGCGCAACGGCCTGATTGAATACGACCAGCGCCGCGGCCTGCACAGCGAGCCTATTGGCAAAATCGAAGACATGAAGGATTGGCAAACCGCCCTTGGGGCCATCCGCCGTCCCTTGGGCGCGGGCGATTTCGAAACCGCGGTAGTGATTGACAGCGGCGACAAGCAGGCGACGATGGGGCTGCGCAATGGTGACAAGGTCAAACTCCCCTACGAGCGCATGCGCTGGGCGCGCAAACGCGGCGCGCCGGAGGTTAAAAAGGCCAGCGATGTTTTGAAAGAAGGTGACGTCTGGCTGATTGAAAACACCGGCGGCGAAGGTGACAAAGCGGCGTGGTGGCTGCGCCAGATACCCGAAGTGCAGGGCGGCATCATCGCCATGAACCCGCATAACGGCCGTATTTTCGCCATCGCCGGCGGCTTCAGCTATGAAATGAGCCAGTTCAACCGCGCTTCGCAGGCAATACGCCAGCCGGGTTCGGCCTTCAAGCCCTTCGTCTATCTGGCAGGGCTGGAAGCGGGCTTTACCCCCGCGACGCTTATCCTTGATGCGCCCTTCGTGATGGAACAGGGGCCGGGGCTGAAAGACTGGCGCCCTAAAAACTACAGCGCCGATTACGGCGGGCCGACCACGCTGCGCGTCGGGCTTGAAAAATCGCGTAACCTCATGACCATCCGTCTTGCGAACTATGTGGGCATGGAACGCATCGCGCAAATCTGCCGTCAGTTTGGCGTGACGGACAATCTGCCCACGATGCTATCGATGTCCATCGGTGCGGGCGAGACGACGCTGCAGCGTATGGTCGCCGCCTATAGCATTTTCGTGAACGGTGGCAAGAAAATCACGCCGACCACTATCGACCGCGTGCAGGACAGAAACGGAAAAACCATTTTTGTGCATGACCAGCGCCCCTGCGAAGGCTGCGGCCCCATGATACCGTGGAGCGGTCAGGTAACGCCGGATATTCCCGATACGCGCGAGCAAATTGCCGACCCGCGCCACATGTATCAGGTCGTATCGATGATGGAAGGCGTCGTGCAGCGCGGCACCGCGACGGCGCTGAACAGCCTTGGCCGTCCTATCGCGGGCAAGACGGGCACGACAAACGAATCCAAAGATGCGTGGTTTATCGGCTTTACGCCCGACCTTGTTATCGGTGTTTATGTCGGGTATGACGAGCCGCGCTCCCTCGGTGCGAAAGAAACCGGCGGGCGCGTCGCTGTGCCGGTCGTGAAGGAATTTGTGCAAAAGGCCATGAAGGATGTGCCCGCGCTGCCCTTCCGCGTGCCCGAAGGCATCCGCCTGGTGCTTGTGGACCCGCAAACGGGCACACGCGCAGGCGCGCAGACGGAAAAGCCGCTGCTCGAAGCCTTTCTCGCAGGGACGGAGCCGGGTGAAGAGCCTATGATGTTCACGGGCGAGGGGGTTTCCTCCGTCACCGATGTGACCAACGTGGGTGAAAGCGTGAATACGGGTCTGGGCGGTATTTACTGATGCCGCGCGCGCCGGTTTCGCCCTGGCGTGATTTTGTTTATGCGCTGCGCGTTAGCGTTTATTATTTCGGCATTCTAGGCCTTATGGCCGCGGTCTGGCATGTTGCGCCGCCGTGGGTGCTGGCGCTGGCGCTGGTGGTTGTTTTCGGCAGTGCGATGCTGGAGCTGGGCCGCCGCAGCAAAATTTTCAAAAGCCGTCTTGCCGTGCATCCGGATACGTCCGACATATCCCCCAATCTTGGCAAAATCATGGCGGATTTATATGCCCGCGCGGGGCTGAACCCTGCCGATTATCCGCTGTATGATTTCCGCAGGGAAGGCGCCGCGCCAGCGGCCGCGGGCGCCAAAAGCGCTACCACGATGGAGGGGATGGCCGAACTTCCGACCGCTGCGGTGCTGGATTTGGGGCGGCCTGTGCTGGCGGTTTCCGCGCCGCTGCTCGCGCTGATGGATGACGAAGAAGAGCGCGCCGTGCTGGCACATGAATTTGTGCATTTGCGTGAATCGCATGTTTATTGGCGTTATGTGCTCCAGCTGTTTTCGTCGGTGGTGAGCTGGATGCTGACGTTGCTGTGCTTCGTTGTTTTTTGTGCGGCGGGCTGGCAGGCGGCAGGTATTGCTTTGGCCGCCGGTGCGGTGGCGTGGTACGCCATGCGCGCCCTGCAGCTGCCGCTGCCTTATGCGGGTAAAAAACAATCGCAGCTCAGCATGGCGGAAAAAGCCGAACAGAATGCGCTTTGGCGCCGCCGCACGCACGCGGGCACCATCGCCGCCGTGGCTGTCATGACTTTTTACAACCCCGTCTATCTGGCGCTGCATCTTTGCAGTTGGGCGCTGCGCATTTTGATGGGGGTTATCGTGCGCGGGCTCAGCCGTACGAATGAATACAGGGCGGATGCGGGCATTGCCGCGCTCGGCGCCAATCCCTTGTCGCTGATGACCGCACTGCGCAAGCTGGATTTGCTTGAAATCCGCGCGCGGGGCGGTGCGGTTCAGACAAAGGGGCGCTGGCGTTATTACCTTTTTGCCACGCATCCGGTGCTGGCGCAGCGTCTGGGCGCGCTGCGGCGTGTCGCGGCGCGTGCAGGTTTTTGCGCGGCGGAGATTCGCGCCGCCGCCGAAGGCCCGCTGGACGTGGCGGAGGAGCATCAATATCCGCTCTGGCTTGTGCAAAGCATGCAGGCGCAGTAAGCCGGATTTACTGGACAAGACACTGAAAAATAAGAATAATGACGTGTTCTTGAAGCGCAGCGATGAAGAAGTCTATTTATTTTCATAATAATATGATATAGTCTGCGGCATCACAAAGGGGCACTGCGCCCGGGGAGTTAGATATGACGACACAGCTTTACACCGCCCGCCACGTCGCCAGCGCGGCCGTACACTACACGGCAACGATTGGTCTTCTTGCGACGACGGCATTGGTCGCGCCAGTTTGGGCGATTGCCGCTTCGGCCGCTTTGGTCGGCGGTATCAGCTATGTCAGCATCAAAGCGCAGAAAAAGATTTTTGAAGAAAATCTGGAGCGTCATCCGGACGTATCGGCCGTATCCCCGAACCTCGGCAAAATCGCGCAGGAGCTTTACGCCAAATCCGGCCTCAGCGCGGAACAATTCCCGATTTACGATTTCCGCATCGACGATAAAAAAATTGCCGACCAGCCCGAAGGCGTGCAGAAAAAGCTGCGCGAAACCTTCAACGGCATGGCTGAAATGCACAATGCCGCCGCGCTGAATTTTGGCAAACCGATCATCATGATTTCCAAACCGCTGTTGGCGCTTTTGGATGACGGCGAAGAAAAAGCCGTTCTGGCGCATGAATTTGCGCATGCCGCGGCCAAACATCAACACCTGTCGCTGCCGCAGAAGCTGACCGGTGCCGCTATCGGCATGGCAAGCGGTCTGACGCGCTTTGCGGCCTTTTTGTCTGCGGGCTGGGTGGGTGTGCCCATTGCGATTGCGACGGGCATCGGCTCGCGCATTCTGACGGCCAAGGCGACGGGCGAGTGGAAACTGCTGAGTACGCCTGATGCGGATTTGACCCTCGCAAAACGTCTGGAAAAGCAAAAAGTCGCAAAGCTTGTCAAAATCGGCGGGACGGTTGGTATGGGCGCTGCGATTTCTGTTTTCAACCCGCTCTTCCCCCTTTACTACGTCGCCACCAAGACGATTACGGCAGGGGTCAAGCTGGTAACGGCGGCTTTCAGCCGCAGCAACGAATATCAGGCGGACCGCGGTGCGGTTGTTCTGGGCGCCAATCCGCTCGCGCTCGTGACGGCGCTGCGCAAAATGAAAACGGTGCAGGAAGTCAGCCTGCAGGAAGCCATGGGGACTGAACTGCCCAAAACAGGCTGGCTGCGCACGATGTGGAAAAACGCCAATGCAACCCACCCGACCATTCCGCGCCGCGTCGCGCGTCTGGCAGGCCTTGCGCGCAAACAGGGCTATACCGACGCCCAAATCGATGCCGCGGTCAATGCGCCTATCCATGTAGGCCCGCAGCACCGCATGGCGCCGGCGCTGATAGAAAAGATGCTGGCCCGCTAAAACAAAAAAAACGCCCCGCATAAACGGGGCGTTTTTTTGCAGCAGGGCGTGTGCGTCAGCCCAGCATCTCGATATTCAGTTTTTTAAGCATACGGTCGAGCGCTTTGAGAACGGGGCTTTTGATACCGGCGTTTTTTTGCAGCTCCGCCACTTCGGAGTCCAGCTCCGCGCGGTGCTCTTCCATATCTTTACGGATTTCTTCGCGCAGCTTGTCGGCGTCAATGCTGTCCATCTGCTGGGCGTGCAGCATGCTGAGGATGCGTTCTTCGTCTTCGGTCACAATGCCGTCGGCATTCGCAAGGATGGTGCCGAAATGTATCAGCATGCCGCGGTATTCCGGCTCCGTCACCTTGACCAGCAGGTCGGCAAGGTTCTGCGGCAGTTCCAAATCCGCCGCCAGCGTCATTTTCTGCGTCGGCGTCAGGCCGTAGGTGCGGTCCAGATTGGCGAAAATCTTTTCAAGATACGTGCGCTCTTCGGGCTGGATGATGCCGTCAGCATGGGCAATGCAAATCACGCAGCGCCACATGTTGTAAAGGCTGATACTGACGCCGGGTTTTCCGTTCAGGGGAGCGGGCGGCGGTGCGACGGGGAAAGAGCTGTCCTGATTCATGGGATTATCCTCGTTGTATTCAATCGGCCATCAGGTCGATGCCGAGTTTCAGCAGCAGCGCATCCAGCGCACGCATCAGCAAACTTTGCGGACGCAGGCTGTTCATTTTCATGTCGTGTGCGAACATTTCATCCGTCACGACCTGATGTACGTCCTTGCGGATCTGCTCCATATCCAGACTAGCCATCTGGTCGGCGCGCAGTTTTTTCAGGATGGCGGCTTCGTCGGGCGTCAGTTGCCCGTCGACATGCGCCAGAATGCCCGCGAAATAAATCAGCTGGCTACGGTAATAGGGGTCGTTGATTTGCGGCAGCAACTCGCCCATGCGCTTGGGGTTTTTGATGTCGTCTTCCAGCAGGCGTTTTTGTTCGTCGCTGAGGCCGAAGGCGCGGTCCATGTTGCCGAAAATCCGGCGCAGGTAGGACAGTTCGGCGTCCTGCACCAGCCCGTCGGCATGGGCAACGACGATCACGCAGCGCCACATGTAAAACATGCTATGGCTGACAGGCTCTCCGGATTTATGGCCCGGCTCAGAATTCATAGGCTAAGCCTACGGTATTACAGGTTTCTAATCAATTAATCCCTGTCCGGCAAAATGCAGGCGGGCGGGGGATTTACCTATTCACCCGCCGCTTCGCTGAGGGCGTCCAGCACGGCGGATTCCGTCAGCAGCTCGGGCAGCACGATCCCCTCCGGTGCGCCGGGGCCATAGACGATATTGAAGGGGATGCCGTATTTACCATAGCTTTGCAGATAAGCGGCGATGCCCTCGTCGCGCTGCGTCCAGTCGGCCTGCAGCTTGACCACGTTTTCGGCATCCAGTGCGGCGGCAACGCTGTCACGCTCCAGCACAAAGCGTTTGTTCGCTTTGCAGGTCAGGCACCAGTCGGCGGTGACATCGACGAAAACGGTTTTGCCGGCGTCCAGCTCAGCGGCGATGCGCGGCTGTTCGAATTTCTCCCAGCCTTTGGCCAGCGTCGGGGTCGCCGTGATGGTGACAAGAATGCTGCCCAGCCACAGCGCCGTTGCGACCAGCGCAAGGGCGAGGACTTTGCGCAGACGCACCATCCACGCCCCCGGTCTCGGCATATATTTGAATACCCGCGGAGAGACGGCC
>ERZ761609.1271-NODE-1271-length-23279-cov-11.024931_pt1 | contig 23279 bp, 22 predicted proteins | sample MGYA00511163_ERZ761609 | MGnify/ENA primary metagenome ERZ761609 (study PRJEB28899, sample SAMN02445070) | bioreactor sludge metagenome | biome: EBPR sludge | place: Australia: Brisbane, Thorneside Wastewater Treatment Plant | collected 2011-12-16 ... | reverse complement strand
CAATAGCGAAGTGCCTGCTAACGATCTATTAACCACACAAAGTGAGGCAGACCCGAGTTAAGGCAGGCGCTGAGCCAGTCCCGCTTTGGCAGGCAATACGGCAGGGCGCGGTCGGCCGCCGCCGTACCTTCGACGGCCTCATCGATCAATTCCTACCCAATTCCTATGACAAGCCGCAGGCGCTTCAACGGGGCACCTACAAAGACGTCATGGTCGCGACGGAGCTTGGCCGACAGCTCGGCGTGCCGATGAGATACGCCAATCTCACGTTGGCAGACATCACCGAGTCCATGAACCGCGGTTGGGCCGAACGCGATTGCCGAGTGGTGATGGTCCTGCCCCAGGAGCGCGCTGGCGTCAGCATATCGGCGGATCCGGCCGACATCAGAAGGGTATTGGAGCAAGACCCTGCTGCGCCGACGGATACTCGCCATGGTGTCGCTGCACGAGCTGCAGCACCGAAATGAGGATTCAGTGACGCGCCCGCAAATGCAACGGGCCATCGGCAAATTTGGTTCTCCAGAAGAGGTTTGCGAAATGAAAGTCGGCTTCATTGGTCTAGGCACCATGGGCATTGGCATGGCGACGCGCATTGCATCCGCCGGCTACGACCTGATCGTTCACGACGTCCGCAAAGGTAGCGCCGAACCGCTGCTCGCCTCAGGAGCAAAATGGGCGGAGACAGTTGCGGAGCTTGGCCGTCAATCGGACGTCGTCTTCACGTCCCTGCCTGGTCCAAAGGAAATGCGGGAAGTCGGTTTGGGCGACGCCGGGCTGGGAGAAGTTATGGCGCCAGGCAGTGCATGGTTCGATCTCACCACCAATGCTCCGACCATCGTTTCAGAAGTCGCCGGTCCGTTGGCTGAAAAAGGGATCAACCTTCTGGACGCTCCGGTGAGCGGCGGGCCGACCGGAGCTCGCAACGGCAAGCTGGCGATCTACGTCGGCGGAGACAAGGCCACTTTTGAGAAGCACAAGGCTCTTCTGGACTCGATTGGCGATCGTGTCATGCACGTAGGTCCGATCGGAGCTGGCAATACCGCGAAACTCGCGCACAACTGCGTAAGCATGACGATCCGCATGGCGATCGCAGAGACGTTCACTCTCGGCGTGAAGGCTGGCATGGATCCGCTAGAGCTCTGGCATGCCGTCCGCCAGGGCGTCCTCGGGCGCAGCCGCACCTTCGATGGCATTGGAAACGAGTACCTTCGCGAAAACTACGACCCACCGAGTTTCGCGCTCCGATTGGCTTACAAGGACTTCACCTTGGCGTTGGACTTGGCCAAGCAGCTAGGAGTTCCGATGCCGCAGGCGGAAACCGCCTATCTCTCCTACACTGAGGCACTTGAGAACGGCTGGGGTGAAAGTGACTCGCGCATCGCGATGCACGTTCAGAATGAGCGCGCGGGTGTCTCGATTAAGGCTTCGGCTGAAGATGTCGAAGCCACGCTGGCCCGGGGCTGACCAATGAGCGAACGGTTATTCACCACCGAGTCAGCGGCGGGCGTCGCTCTTGTCACAGTCACACGGCCAAAGGCGCTCAACGCCTTGAACGCCGAGGTTCAGCGACAGCTGCTCCAGGAATTTGCCGGGCTATCGGCTGATCCCGAGATACGCGCGATCCTCCTCACAGGCGATGGCGAAAAATCGTTTATCGCCGGCGCCGACATTTCAGAGTTCGTCGATGCAACACCATCCGATGCCATCAACTTGGCTAAAGGGACGAAGCGCCTGATCGATGCAATCTCCGGATGCCCAAAGCCCGTGATCGCGGTCATTAACGGCTATTGCTTCGGCATCGGCATGGAAGTCGCCCTTGCGTGCGATTTGCGGGTGGCGTCGCGAAAGGCGCAACTGGGCTTGCCAGAAATCAAACTAGGGATCCTGCCAGGCGGCGGCGGCACGGTCCGGCTTACGAAGCTGGCTGGATCATCGGTGGCCAAGATGATGGCAATGACCGGAGAGCCGATCTCTGCTGAGCGCGCATTCGAGCTTGGCCTGGTCGCCGCCGTTCATGAACCTGAACAGCTGCTGGAGGCCGCCCGCGCTTTAGCGTCCAAGCTCGCGTCCTACTCACCGTTTGCGATGACCCAGCTCAAATCTTCGCTCTCAACGGCCATCGATGCCGATACGGAATCGGCATGCGAGGCCGAAATCAAAGCCTTCGCCCTTTGTTATTCAACAGCCGATCAGAAAGAGGGTGCTCGCGCCTTCCTTGAGAAGCGAAAGCCAGTTTTCACTGGTCGTTGAGTTCGCAGACAATGAAAGGTCCGATATGACCTCGTTCGCCCTAAAAGATCCGGATCTGCTCCGCAGCAGCTGTTACATCGACGGAGAGTGGGTTCAGGCCGCCAGCGGCACTGCCATCGCCGTAACCAATCCTGCGACCGGCAAGAAAATCGCTGCGGTCCCGGCGGTATCCGCGGCAGAGACCAAACGCGCCATCGAAGCGGCCAACGCTGCTCTCCCCTCCTGGAGCGTGAAAACGGGGAAGGAGCGAGCCGCCCTCCTGCGACGTTGGTTCGAGCTGATTATGAGCGCCCAAGACGATTTGGCGGTCATCATGACAGCTGAGCAGGGAAAGCCGCTCGCGGAGAGCAAAGGGGAGATCGCCTATGCGGCGAGCTTCATCGAATGGTTCGCGGAAGAAGCCAAGCGGGTTTACGGCGATACGATCCCCGGCTTCAGTCCTGATCGGCGGATTGTCGTCCTCAAACAGCCGATAGGCGTGTGCGCTGCCATCACTCCGTGGAATTTCCCGGCCGCGATGATCACGCGCAAGGTTGGGCCAGCCCTCGCCGCAGGCTGCACCATAATCGTGAAACCGGCCAGCCAGACGCCGCTTTCTGCGTTAGCCTTGTGCGTTCTGGCTGAGCGAGCAGGTATCCCCAAGGGCGTGATCTCTTGCGTCACAGGATCCGCGCGCGAAATCGGCGGAGAGTTGACGTCGAATCCGACGGTCAGAAAGCTGTCTTTCACGGGCTCCACCGAGATCGGAAAACAGCTGATCAAGCAATGTGCGGACACAGTGAAGCGCACATCGATGGAGCTGGGCGGCAACGCTCCTTTCATCGTTTTCGACGACGCGGATCTCGATGCCGCCGTCGAGGGCGCCATCGCGTCCAAATATCGGAACGCTGGCCAAACCTGCGTTTGCGCGAACAGGCTGTTCGCCCAGGATGCGATCTACGATGCCTTTGTCGCAAAACTGAGCGCCCGCGTAGCCAAGCTCAAGGTTGGTGAAGGCACCCTGCCCGGGATCGAAATTGGCCCTCTGATCGACGAAGACGCCGCGCAGAAGGTGTCGTCGCTTTTGGACGATGCTCTCTCAAAAGGCGGCAAAATCGCGGTTGGTGGAAAGCGGCATAGCCTCGGCCAGACCTTCTTTGAGCCGACCGTCATCTCGGAGGTCAACCCAGGAATGGACGTCTTCCGCGAAGAGATCTTCGGACCGGTAGCGCCCGTCATCCGGTTTAATTCGGAGGCTGACGCGATCAGAATGGCCAACGATACCCAGTATGGTTTGGCGGCCTATTTCTACGGTCGGGACATCTCGCGGGTCTGGCGGGTTGCAGAAGCATTGGAGTTTGGCATTGTCGGGATCAATCAGGGCCTGATCTCTACCGAAGTTGCCCCCTTTGGGGGCATGAAAGAAAGCGGCAATGGCCGCGAGGGCTCCAAATACGGCATCGAGGACTATCTGGAGATCAAATACCTCTGCATGGGCATTTGAAGCCCGAAACGATCGCTATGAGGCCCCCGCCGAGCTGGCCCGAAAGGGCCCGCTCCGTGCATAGATATCAACTAGCCGCGAGAAGAGCGGCGGCTTGGTTCCTGCACCGGCTCGACGGGATCCTTCAAATCCGGCCAAGGCACGCGAGCGGCCTCGAGGAAGGCCTGGATAAGCGGATCTTCTTTGCGCGCCGACTGATGTGCGATCGAGAGAGCGACCTCGGCCCGAGCAATCTGGGCGATGGCCAAAAGCCCGTCTTGCTCGCCCTGCAAAGCATGGTCTTCTCTCACAAGCATCATGCCAGCCCCCGCAATCAACGCGGTCCGGCCGACGCCGGCATTGTCAAACCGAATGACCGTGTTGAGCTCCAACCCTTTATCGCCGAAGAGCTGGGCTAGCATCGACGAATACGCGGAGCTCGCGCTGGGGGTCAGCCACGGAAGGCGTGCCAGGTCGGCCCAGTCGGCGCTATCGATCTTGTCTTTCCACGCAATCGGGCCAGCAACCCTGTATGGGACCTTCATGAGCTCGTAGTAGGTGAAAGTCGGTTCAAGAGGACGGCCGAGAAGCACGCCCACGTCGATTTCGCCGCTCATCAAGGCTTGTCTCGTGCCCGAGGATGGGCGAGCCATAATATCAATGGTCACCATTGGGTGCCTTTCGCGCAAAGCAGCCAACATGTCGCCAATGCGCGTACCAGGCTCGCTGCTCGTCCCAACGGCAAGCTTGCCCTCGATCTTCCCCTTCAGCTCGCGCGCGAATGACGTAAACATGGCCTCCTCTCGCAAAAGGACCTTGGCTCGTTCAGCCACAAGCTGCCCAGCGTGAGTCAGCTCCAAGTTGCGATTCGTCCTGACGAAAAGCTGTGTCCCCAGCCGCTCCTCAATCGCTCTGACATGGGCACTGGCCGCAGACTGGCTCATGTAAAGCCGCTCCGCAGCACGTGTCAGGTGCTGTTCCTCGGCCACGGCGACGAACGTCCTCAGCTGGACCAGGTCGATCAGCATTTTCTTGTTCTCCTCCCGGATCGTTCTGGAAATTAGCGGACGGTCGTTCCAAAAAATCAATGGACGTTGTGTCGCGGCGTTTCCGAACGATCACTTAAGGCGGAGTCTTAAGTGGAGATAGCGGGTCTGTCTCCAGGGTATAAGCGGACAACTCGACGGGGCGCGAAACTGGGGTCCCTGTCTTTTAAGTGCCGAACAGAAAAGGGAGCCATGGCAGATCATGCCGGCTCCCCAGTTCAATTCTGCAGCCACCTCTGCGGGCGCATGCTGCCCGCTACCTACCGGGCGACGTCAGGCAGTGTTGCGCCGCTTCGGGTTGCGATACTGGTCGAGCATCGCGTTATGCTGTCCAAGCTCTGGGGCTGGCGCAACCGGGCACCACTCGCCCTCAAACTTGATCGGAATCCGCACAGCAGGGATGATGCCGGACTGACCGGGGTACTCCACATCAGCGATTGATCCCGAACCGCTCGCGAGCTCCATGTCGAGCGCTTCACCAAGATTGCGGACGACTCCACATGGAATTCCGGCAGCGCCCAGACGTGCCACGATGTCCTCCGAAGTGTGGTTCGAGAAAATCTCCGACAGCAAGGCGTCGCACTCGATGCGATTCACCAGCCGCGCTGGTGCTGTCGAGAACCGCGGATCGTCGGCGACATCAAACCGATCCATAGCCTCAACGATCTTCTTCCAAGAATTATCGCTGAACGTCGAAAGCAAGATGTCGCCGTCGGACGAAGAAAATCTTCCGTACGGTACGACACCGGGGTGCCGCGTACCCATCCGCTTGGGAGGTTCGCCGGTGATGAAATAGCGCGTGGCGTTGTACACGGATAGCGATAGCAACGAACTCATCATGTTCACTTCGACAAGTCCGCCCTTTCCGGTTCGCCCCCGACGAACAAGCGCGGCAAGGATGCCGTGGGCGGCAAACATGCCGGATGAAAGGTCGGCCACCGGAAGACCCAATTTGGTCGGCGGCCTGTCGCTCTCACCGTTCAAGCTCATGATGCCGGACTCGGCCTGCACGATGAGATCAAAAGCGGCGCGACGGCTCTGCTCGCCGTTTCCTCCGAAACCGGAGATCGAGCAATAAACCAAACGCGGATTCACCTTCGCAATAGTTTCGTATCCGAAGCCGAGGCGCTCAGCGACACCCGTGCGAAAATTCTGGAGCAGAACGTCACAGTCCGCCGCCAGCCCGTGAATGATATCACGGGCATCATCGCCTTTCAGGTCGACCTCGATAGACGATTTACTGCGATTAACGGATGAGTGATAGAAACTCACGTCCCCTTGAAAGGGAGCAATCCTGCGCGTGTCATCGCCCTCGTTGGGCGTTTCTACTTTAATGACCTCAGCACCCATCTCGGCCAGCAGCAGCGTAGCATAAGGGCCGGAAAGGTACCGTGTCAGATCAAGGACGCGAATGCCGGACAGCGGCCGATCCATTAGTGCTCTCCTGGGCGGGCGGCATCGATATTACCGTGAAAAGCCGATCTACTTGTCGGATTCTCACGGGATAGCGAAGCTCACCCGAGAATGCTCGGGGGTAAGCCAGTGGCACTGGCTATTTGCGTGAATAGATCGCAGGCGCAAACAAGAAGACAGACGTTTTTCCCAATGGCCGTAATCGAAAACGATGATCGCGGCGCTCGGAATCCTTGCTCCAGCTCAGCATCGCCTCCCATTCGAATTCCGAGCACACCGCGTCCCGAAAATCGGCATGGACGCGGCGAAGTCAGGCGCCTCTATCTTGTCGGGCCTTCGGGCACGCTGCGATACGTTGAGAAGTCACCTGCAAGGGTAGCTGAGTTCTCTGTCGGAATCGCCAACAACACTAGCGGTCGCGGGCTGGACAGGGCGCGGATCCTGCCAAGCAACGTAGACTTTGCGTTGGGAGGACAAATGAGATCCAAAGACCGAAAGCGCACGGTTTAGCGCGAATTAGCTGCGCTCTCGCCGCCAACGCGGCAGGTGACACTTCGGCAGCCCTCGCGCCCAACCCATCATATCTGAGTGGTAACTAGGTCCACCGGCGTGGACCTAAGCGATATCTCTTAAGAAAAATGGAGCGCCAAGACGTGCAGACAGCTTTGCAACTGCTTCTGACAACGTTGCAAATCGGAGCAGTTTATATTCTGTTCTCCCTCGGGTTGACGTTAATCTTTGGAATTATGCGCGTCGTCAACTTCGTACACGGGCACTTTTTTGCTCTATCTGCTCTCCTTGTCAGCGTGTTCATGCCGCCGGTCATTTCCGCAGGCTTCTCTGTTCCTCTCGCCTACGTTCTCGCTGGCTCCGCAGCGATCGCTGGATCGCTCGCTCTGGCACTGGCAGTTTACAAATTCGGGCTCAGTTACTTTCAACGGGACATGGAGGGGGCGTTCATCTTCACGATGGGAATGGCCATTCTGTTGGATGGCGTCTTCCTTTGGCTATTCGGCGGCAGCGTTCGCCCCGTTCCGCAGATTATTACCGGCAACACCAGCATTCTTGGCGCTTCTGTTTCGGTTCAACGTCTTGCGCTTTGCTTGATCGCCGCCTTGGTAACGGTCCTACTTTATTGGGCTTTGGGCGCAACTAAACTCGGTAAGGCGTTGCGCGCGGTCGCTGCGGATCACGAGGCAGCGATGCTGCAGGGAATTCCATACAACCGCATCGCACTCACCGGCTTCCTTCTTGCGGCCTTTCTGGCCGCTTTCGCAGGGGTGTTGATCGCGCCGGTTTCGGTTGTTTCCCCCGTCATGGGCACCGACTACCTCATGAAGACCTTCGTAGCGATCATTGTCGGCGGACTGGGCAGCGTCCGCGGCGCCATCGTCGGCGCTCTGTTCGTGGGCTCTATCGAAGCAGTGGGCGGCTATTACGCAGATGCGTCGACCGCGACGATCGCGGTGTTCGTCCTCGTCATCCTCGTCCTTCTGATCAGACCTAAGGGGCTTCTCGGCCATGCGTGACCTCCACGTGCCCTGGTGGTTGGCGGGCGCGACTGTCGCCATTGCCATCACTCTGAGTTTCAAGGGCGCATATGCCGCAAGCTTGATGAACCTTGTCGCCATTGCCGCGCTCATCGCTGCGAGCATGCGATTTGTGTTGCTCATAGGCGAGCTGAGCTTTGCGACATCAGCGTTCGTCGGGCTCGGCGCCTATGGAGCCGGAATCGCCACGGCCCTTTTTGACTGGCCCTTCCCGGTCGCCCTGATCCTGGGACCGCTCGCGGTCATCGTCGTCAGCGCGCTGTTTGGCTACGTGACGCTACGCATCAAGGGCCCCTATTTCATGCTGATCGGGTTCGCGTTCACCGAAGCCGTGCGCATCTCGTTCACGAAGGTCAATGCGATCGGCGGGGTGACAGGGCTTCCGGGCATTTTCCCCCCGCAGTTTCTGGATTCCTGGATGCCGACGTTCGTGGCGCTTGTGGTCATCGGATTGCTGTTTGGTCTCTACGCCGTCGAAAAATCTGACTTCGGTAAAACCCTGGTCGCCATCCGCGACAACGAGGACATCGCACGCACCGTCGGCGTGGACGTTCTTGCCTTCAAGGTCGCATGCTTTGTGATCGCGTCGTTCTGCGCTGGAGTCGCCGGCAGCCTTCAGGCCTTTGTCAACAACGTGATCAGCCCCAGCGATTTCGGATTTCTCGTGGCGTCGTTCGCGCTCGCGTATGTCAAAATCGGCGGAGAATCCTCCATCTTCGGCGCCATCACTGGTGCAATCTTCCTAAGCCTCCTCGGCAGCTATGCTCTCGGCTTTGGCGCGGGTGAGCATTTCATTTACGGCGGAGCGATGGTGTTGGCCATGCTGCTCATGCCGAAGGGATTTATTGGGCTCTTCGCGACATTGCGTGCGCGATACTCGCGGCCAGCCAAGGCGACCCCTCTCGCCGCCAAGCCCGTGGCCGCCCAATGAGCGCCTCCACTCATGCAAGGAGCGATGGGGCGCCGCTGCTCCGCGCCGTCGGTCTCACAAAGCGGTTCGGCGGTCTCGTTGCAGTGTCGGGGTTCGATCTCGAAGTTCGACAGGGCGAAATTCTTGGATTGATCGGCCCAAACGGTGCAGGAAAGAGCACGACCTTCAATCTGATCAGCGGGTTCATCAAACCATCGGCCGGCTCGTTGGAGGTCTTCGGCCGCGATTGCACAGGCACATCCGCCACCAAGATCAGCAGGATGGGCCTAACCCGGACCTTTCAGCATGGCAGCTACATGCGTAGCCTCACGGTCCGAGACAACATCCTCGTCGGAACGGTTCACTGGCTATCGGGACGTACCGCCCGCAATAGGCGCGTTGAAGAGACGGCCGCCATTTTGGGCCTTTCTCCCTATCTTGAAGCGATAGCGGGAACGTTGCCTCACGGCATTCAACGCCTGGTCAGCATTGCAATCGCCTTCGCGGCAAGGCCCCGGCTCCTCTGCCTCGATGAGCCTCTCACGGGCCTCAATCAGACCGAAGTCGCTTCAACACTCGACGTGTTTCAATCGATACGCCGGGATTTCGGCAGCACCATCCTGCTCGTTGAGCACAACATGAAGGCGGTGATGGCGGTCTGCGATCGGATCGTGGTCCTCCACCACGGGCAGCAGCTTGCATCCGGCACGCCGGCTGAAGTCCGGAGCAATCCGGAGGTCATAGCCGCCTACCTCGGAGGCCGCCATGAGCACTGAAGCCCCCGCCCTTCAGGTCTCCGGACTGTGCGCCTCATATGGCAGCGTCCCCGCGATCGTCGACATCAACCTCGAGGTGAGGCGCGGCGAGATCGTGACGATGATCGGCGCCAACGGCGCAGGGAAGTCCACAGTCATCAAATGCATCTGCGGGCTGCTGAAGCCCACGTCCGGTATTGTCAGGCTCTTTGGTGAGGCCGTCACGCGCCACTCCCCGGATTTGCTGGTCAAACGAGGAATGTCGGTCGTCCCCGAAGGCCGGCGCCTGTTCGGCGAGATGACTCTGAAGGAGAACCTGGAACTCGGGGCCTTCACCCGAAACGACCCCGTCGCTGTCCGCCGCGATATGGATCGGGTGCTCAACCTTTTCCCCGCTCTCCGTGATCGGCTTGCAACCCCTGTTGGTACCTTCAGCGGCGGCCAGCAGCAGATGGTAGCCGTGGCGCGAGCACTGATGAGCGGTCCACGCCTCATGCTGCTGGACGAGCCAACCATCGGCTTGGCCCCGGTGGTCGTCGAGCAGATTTCGAGACTCGTCGTTGAGATAGCCGAGAGCGGCGTCGACATCCTGATCGTGGAACAGAACGCAGAGGTCGCACTCGATATCGCAAACAGAGCCTACGTCCTCGAGGGCGGCCAAGTCGTGGCGGAAGACAGCGCGGCGGCACTTGCAAGCAGCGAGGACGTGCAAAGGGCCTACCTCGGAATCTAGCGCTCGCGGCGAGGCAGGCCAATCAAAACACACAGGCAAGGGGAGTGAGATCATGACAACATCAAATCGGACCCACTTGAGGCTTATCGGAATTCTTGGCGCAGCTCTCTTTGGTTGTGCGGCTCACGCGCAAGACATCATCAAATTCGGAGCCTCGGTTCCACTCACGGGCTCTGGCGCCAATTGGGGCAAGGGGGGCGAATGGCTTTGCAAGCGCGCCGCTCAGGAAATCAAGGACGCCGGCGGCATCAAGGTCAAAGACAAGGTCTACAACGTCGAGTGCGTCGCCTACGACAACAAGTACACCGCGGCCGAGGGCGCCAAGGTGGCCCAGACGCTCATCAACCGTGATGGTGTGAAGTTCATGTACGTCTTCGGCACGCCGCCGCTTCTGGCGGCGCAGCCGATTACAGAGCGGCAGGGCGTGGTTCTCTTCAATGCCACCTTCACCAAAGATACAAAGGGCCCGAAGTTTCCGCTGACGTTCTCGGCCGGAAATTCTCAGTTCGAGATGGTGCCAGCCATCATTTCGTACGTCACAGCCAATCACCCTCAGGCCAAGACAGTCGCGCTTCTCAACGTGAATGACGCGAGCGGCCGCGATATGGTGGGGATCGCGCAATCCGCCTGGGAAAAGGCGGGTGTAAAAGTCTTGACCAGCGACTTCTTCGAGCGTGGAACGACCGAATTCCAGCCAATCGCGCTGCGGATCGCTTCGCAGAAGCCCGACATCCTTGATCTCGGCACCACTCCCCTAGCTGAAGCTGGCCAGGTGCTGAAGGAGCTCGACATCCTTGGCTTCAAGGGCGTCAAGGTCATGCCGAACGGCAACAGTATTGAAGGCCTGAGAGCCACCGGCGGCAATGCTATCGAGGGCGTCTACATGGCCGGCGCCGTGCCATTCGATGGCCCGAGCGCGACCGAACACCAGCGCACTGTCAACGACGCCGCGCGTGCCTATCTCGGTGAATCCCTGGGGTTCGCCAACATCTCCGGTTACGACGCCGTCTACATGATGAAGGCTGCCGTCGAGAAGGCACAGAGCCTTGATCCCAAGGAAGCGGCAGCTGCGATGCCGAGCGTGAAGTTCCGCACCTTCTATGGGGGCGATGTCGGTTTCGGGGGCAAGGCCACCTACGGATCGGTGATGCAGCCGCTACTCCCGATTTATGTGACCCGGGTGGAAGGCGGCAAACTGGTCGAAAAGGCCCGCGTCACGCTGCCGGAATAGCTTTCCAACCACGTCACTGCAACGCGGCGGCCGCCTTCGGTGGCGGCCCTTCGCGCACCCAAAAGTCCTACCAGAGCAGCAGGTGCCCCATGCTCGCGAATAAGATCCTGATCGGCGACCGGCTGCTTGAACGCGGCAGCGCGGGCACAATGGATCACATCTACCCGGCGACCGCGGAGGTTAACGGGACCGTGCATCTCGGCGGGGAAGCGGAAATCGCCGAAGCCGTCGCACGCGCCAAGAACGCCGCCGCGACCTGGGAAGCGCTAGGTCCGCTGGGCCGTCGCGATCGCCTGGGGCGACTAGCGGATATCGTCGAAGCCAGACGCGAGGACTTTCGGCGGCTGTCCGCGGCTGAGACCGGCATGCCTCAGCAGAGCTTCAACTCTCGCCACAAGTTTTCGGTCGAATGGATCAGGACCTACCAAGGTTGGGCTGACAAGGTCGGGGGCGAAATCAACGTCTCGACCGAAGCTGGTGAGCTCCAATACACCCGGCTAGAGCCCTATGGGGTCGTCGGCATCATTCTGACTTGGAATTCGCCCCTTCTCTCGCTGGCAATGAAGGTCCCGCCCGCTCTCGCCGCCGGCAACGCCGTCATTGTTAAGCCGTCGGAATTCACTCCCTACACCTCGATCCTCTTCGGTGAATGCTGCCTCGAAGCCGGGATACCGCCCGGCGTCGTGAACATCGTCCCAGGAGGGCGGGAAGCGGGGGAAGCGCTCGTATTGCACGAGGACGTCGAAAAGATCTCCTTTACCGGGGGCATTACAGCTGCGACGAGCATGATGCGTAGCGGCGCGCCTCTCATAAAGCCCTTCTGCTTCGAGCTTGGCGGCAAATCCGCCCATCTCGTCTTCGAAGACGCCGATGTTCAAAGCGCGGCCAAGGTCGCTGCGGCAGGCCTCTCTAACGCAGGACAGTCCTGTACGTTTGGATCCCGCATTCTCGTGCATGAGGCCGTGTACGATGAATTCAAGGACGCGCTCTTGCGTTACATCTCCAGCGTCATCCCGGGCGACCCGGAAGACGAGCGTACCACGATCGGCCCCTTGATCTCCGCGGCGTCCCAGAACCGCGTTCTTTCGATGATCCAGAATGCCTCCGACCGCAGAGACGGCCGGATAGTGGCAGGTGGCGGCTCTCCCAAGTTGGGCGGCGCTTTTTCGGCAGGCTTCTTCGTCGAGCCTACCTTGTTCGAGGACGTGGATCCCGAAGCGCAAATCGCGAAGGACGAGATTTTTGGTCCGGTCTTTTGCCTGTTCCGTTTCTCGGATGAGGCAAAGGCTGTCGAGGTCGTGAACGACACTCGTTTTGGCCTCACCAATTACGTCCACACCCTCAATCTCAAAAGGGCGTTGCGAGTCAGCGCGCAGCTCAAAAGCGGCACCGTTTACGTCAACGACGTGAAGAGGGGGAACTCGGCAGCGACTTTCGCTGGCTTCCGGCAGAGCGGGATTGGTTACGAGGGCGGGCGTCCGGGCCTGGACGAATACCTCCGCAAGAAAGCGATTGGCCTCGCCTGAGAGCGCCGTCGGCAACTTGCGACCGAATACCAAAACAGAAAAACGGCGGCCGCTCGTCACAACGGCCTGCCGGCACCAAGGGGAGAATAGCGATGTTTTTCCGCAATAATTGGATCCGCACAGCGATTGCAGTTGCTTTGACCGCGGTAGCCCAGATGGCTTCCGGAGCCGAGTTGCAGGAAGTTGCAATCGCTCTTCCGGGCAAGAGCCTGTCGTCAACAATCCCAATCTTCGTGAATGATCTAGGGCTGTTCGAAAAGCACGGGATCAAGCCGCGTTTCGTCACCCTGGACACAGCGGACGCCACGGCCTCGGCGTTGATTGCCGGCTCGGTCCAGGTCGCAGTGTCAAGTGTCGCTCCGATCATCGCCGCGCAGTTGCGTGGTCAGAAGATCATCGCGATCAACAGCATGTACAAAGGGCTTGCCGGATCGATGGTCCTGTCCAAGTCGGTCGTCGATAAACTCGGCGTCTCGCCCAGCGCTCCGGTAGCGGAGCGGTTGAAAACGCTCGACGGATTGTTGATCGCGTCGTCGAGTCCGACGTCGTCTTACACGTTGTCGTATCGTGGAGCTTCGACTGCAGCCGGCGGCAAGCCAAATTTCACCTATATGCAGTTTCCCGCGATGCCTGCGGCCATGGCCACCGGCGCCATCCAGGGGTACATCGCGAGCGCACCGTTTTGGCTCGCGCCGGTCGTCGGTGGAACCGGCGTTCTCTGGCTAGATGGTCCGAAAGGCGAACTCCCCGCCCAATTCAGACCGGCGCACAACACGGTCTCGTTGGTCATGGAAGACTATGCAAAGGCGAACCCCGGCGTTGTCCGAGGCATCAACGCAGCCTTTGCGGACTTCTCTCGATCGATTGATTCAAGGGCGCCTGAGATCAAGGACTTGATAGCAAAATACTTCCCTAGCCTCGACAGAGGTACGATCGACGTTCTCTTTTCCGTCGAAACCGTCGCATGGAAGACTAATCCCATCACACCGGCGGAACTCGCACACGAGATCGACTACGTGAAGGGGAGCACCACCAACCTGCCTCCGGGCATCGAGAAGCTCGACCCCGCGTCGCTTCTCTTTCGATAAGCGCCGGCTGGGCCTTGCGAGACGAGGATCCACATTCGCAATGTCGCTCTCCACGCCACGAGAGCGGCATCGCGCCCCAAGATCCACGCTGCGTCGCCCTTGATATGGGTTTCGGGAAACGCAGACACCGGCTCTCGAAAAATAGCATGGACGCCCAGAGATCACACTGCCTACAATCTAGCCAGGCCTAAATCTGTCATTCGTCAGATTTCAAGGCGCCAGCATCCCCTCGCAATCTACAGGAATACTTTTGTGCAAAAGGACGCTGCCTTTAAATTAGCCGAGTATGCTGCCAATTTGCAGTTCAAGAATCTTACGGATTCAGCGATTGCAGCGACCAAAACCGATGTTCTTGACACGCTGTCGACGACGATTGCCGGCTCGTCCGCGCCAGGCATCGGCGAGTTGCTGCAGCTCGCGGATGAGTGGGGAGGCCGTGAGCAGGCTTCCGTTTTGGTGCACGGACGGCGAATGCCAGCCCATCAGGCGGCCTGGATCAATGCCTCCATGGCGCATGCTAACGACTACGATGACAATCACGATGTAGCCATGCTGCACGCCGGCGTAACAGTGATCCCGGCCGCAATCGCGGCTGCGGAACTCGCGGGTGGCATTAGCGGCCAGGAACTGCTGGTTGGCATCACTGCCGGCCTGGACGTCGTCTGTCGCTTGGGTTTGGCCAGCACGATTGGCATCGTTGAGAGCGGCTACATTTTCACACAGCTGCTGGGTACGTTCGGCGCGACGATTGCGGCCGGGCGCGTGATGGGCCTTTCCGAGTCAGAAATGGTTGACGCGCTCGGTATCGCCTACAGCCAGACCTCCGGCAACTATCAGGTCATTCGCGACTCGGCATTGACCAAACGCATGCAACCGGGCTTCGCCGCCCAGGCCGCGTTGATTTCAGCTCAGATGGCTAAGAAGGGCATCCGCGGCACTCAGAACACCTTTCAGGGCATTGACGGGTTCTATCGGGTGTACCTGCGCGATCGCTACAATCCGGATGCCATTACGGCAGAGCTCGGCACGCGGTTCGAACATGAGAATCTGTCTTTCAAGCCCTACCCGTGCATGCGCCCGATGCACGTTCCCATCGATACGGCGCTGGAAGCGCGGGAAAAATGGCATCTGGCTCCAGAGCAGATCCGTAGGGTTGAGCTGCGCTTCAACGAACACACCTACTCTGCTGGCTGCACCCCCGTCGAAGCCAAAAAGAATCCACGCACGCCGATCGATGCCCAGTTCAGCATTCCCTATGTCGTAGCCGCCGCTTTGATACACGGTAAGGTCGGTTTGACCGACTTCACCCAGGCAGGTGTCGAGCGACGGGAAGTTCTGGAGCTTGCAACAAAGGTCGACGGCGCGATCGACGAGGAACTGGAAAAGGGCTGGAGAGCTCGGGTCTGCCCGGTCATCATCCGCATTGAAACCACCGACGGACAACTCCTTGAGCATCGCGTCGATAACCCACGCGTGATGAACAAGGCTGACTTCGCGCTGAAACTGGCGGACTGCATCGCATTTAGCGGCCCTCGCATGCCGAGCGACACCGCAGCGAAAGTCACCTCCCTGGTCGAAGGCCTGGAGTCTGTTTCTGATGTCAGCGAGCTCATCAGCGCCATGATTGCTGAGCCTTCAAGGTGAGCAGCTTGGCGTCGGGCGAGCGCGTTCGATGGGGGGCCTCGAAGGCTGGTCTTTCTTCGCTCAACGCGCCGCATCAATAAGCAATTGGACGATAGCCATGCCACACGGCAACCATACCACCACATCGGAATGGCTCGGGCTTCAGGGCCGCGTTTGCGTGGTGACCGGAGCCGGCAGTGGGATCGGGGCCGAGACCGCACGCGAGCTCGGGCGGGCCGGCGCCTCTGTCGCAGTGCTGGACCGGGATGACGAAGCAGCAACCGAGGTGGCAACCGAAATCCGGTCAAGCGGTGGTCGCGCTATCGCCGTATGCATGGATGTCGGAGAAGCCCCAAGCGTCTTTGCCGCCGCCAAGCGCGTCGAGGACGAGCTGGGTCCCTGTCGGGTCCTTGTGAACAATGCCGCGATCCGTCACCGCCAGCCATTGATGGACTTGCCCATTGAGATGTGGAACCGCGTACTGGCGGTCAATCTCACGGGTGCGCTGGTCTGCACAAAAGCCTTTGCGGGACAGATGATCGCGGCCGGTCAAGGCGGCAGCCTGATCCACGTCGCGTCTCTCATTGCTCACTTCCCGCAAGCTGGCAGCGGGCCATACTGCGCAAGTAAGGCGGCAATGATCTCGCTTTCAAGCACGCTCACGCTGGAATTGGCGACACATCGCATTCGCAGCAACATCGTGTCTCCTGGTCAGATCCGGACTCCGGCGTCGGAAACCATCTACCGCGACACTGCACTAGCTGAGGCTCGTCAGCGCGCGGTTCCATTGGGGCGAATTGGCGTTCCCGCCGATATTGCCAACACCGTCGCATTCCTTGCCAGCGATCGGTCGGAATACATAAACGCGCAGGAAATCGTGATCGATGGCGGAATTAGCAGCACGCTTATGGACAGGAATAAGCGTCCGGTTCCGTCGCCACACCATGTAAACAGCTAGAAAATCGAAAGCCGCAATTTGTTTTGGGCGGGAGCGTCGCTGCTCTTGTTTCCAAAACTGCAAGACACACCCTTCCCATCTACCAGAAGAACGTTGAGGAGAATCCAATGAACGCAAAGCCCCCGCTTTCAGGGATTCGCATTCTGGACGCCGCAACATTTCTGGCTGCCCCCTATGCTGCCTCATTGCTTTCCGAGTACGGCGCCGAGGTGATCAAGGTAGAACAGCCTTCGGGCGACCACATGCGCGATATCGGGCCCTTCCGTGGCGATGTTTCCTTGTGGTGGAAAGTGATTGCACGCAACCGCCAGAGTGTGACGCTCGATCTGAATACCGAGGATGGACGCGACGTCTTCAAACAGCTGGTCAGCAAATGCGACGTGGTAATCATGAATTACCGTCCAGACGCGCTCAAAAAGTGGGGCCTTGAATTCGAAGACCTCGTTAAACGCCGTAGCGACCTCGTGTACTTCCATCTCACGGCGTTCGGCGCGGGTCCGTACGCACAGCGGCCTGGTTTCGCTCGGGTTGCGGAGGCATACGCCGGCCTCACCGCTAGGACCGGTTTTCCTGGCGAGCCACCGGTGCAGAGCGGATACGCAATGCTAGGCGACGGGATTGCGGGCATTTATGGTGCTTTTGCGCTGATGCTTGCCCTCAGACAGCGGGATCTCACAGGTCAACCTCAGATGGTCGACCTGGGGCTCTATGAGCCGCTCTTGAGCCTCATCGAAGATCAGATCATCACCTATGACGAAACAGGCAACAGGCAGGAGCGATTGGGCAATGCCAGCCCTCGCTGGGCGCCTCACGGACTGTTCCGAACCAAGGATGGATTGTTCGCCCTCATCGCTTGTTCAACCGAGAAATTGTGGCGGCAGCTCAGAGGAGTCATAGGAGACGAGTCCCTCGCTCGCTACGACAACAATAACCATGCTCGTGTGGCCGATCGAGCCGCGCTAGAGGGGCAGGTGAATGAGTGGACCGAAGGCCACGACCTTCGTGATCTTTTGGAAATTTGCGGAAATGCCGGCCTCGCAATCGGTCCGATTTATTCTCCAGCCGAGATCGTCACCGACCCGCACATCCTCGCAAGAGGCTCCATCATCACCGTCGATGAACCCGAAACGGGCCGGCCACTCCGCATGGCGTCGCCCGCCGGCAGGTTTTCGGGTTTCAAGGGCAGCGTTCGGCACGTCGGACCGCTATTGGGTGAGCACACGGACTCTGTGCTCCAGGGGCTGTTGGAATATTCGCCCGAGCAAGTCGAAGCGCTGCGGAAAAAGGGCGTCGTCAGCGAACGGCCTATTGCGCCGACAGGCAACTCAAAAGCGAACCTTGCCGAGCAGGACATCTGACCGGAGGCGCGGATGGCCGAGCTGAATGGGTACTGTAATCCAAAGTTCGAACGCGTCAGGGATGCGATGGCGAAAAGCATCGCATCCGGCGCGGAGATCGGCGCAAGCCTATGCGTCAACATCGATGGCGAAGACGTCATCGATCTATGGGGCGGGTGGCGAGATCGAGAACGATCAGCGACATGGACCGAGGACACCATAGTCGCCGTCTTCTCGGCAACGAAGACGGTGACGAGCTTGGCGGTGCTCATGCTGGTCGAACGAGGCCAATTGGACCTCGATAAGCCAGTTGCAGATTACTGGCCAGAGTTTGGGCAAAACGGCAAGGACAAGGTCAAGGTCCGGCACCTCCTCAGCCATACCGTTGGTCTGCCAGCGTGGGAGCCTCCCTTCAGCATGGCCGACGCCATGGATACCGCGACGTCCACGGCCAAGTTGGCGGCCCAGGCTCCTTGGTGGGTACCCGGGACAAGAGGTACTTATCACGCCAGCAGCTTCGGCCATCTCAACGCCGAGCTGGTCCGTCGGGTGACGGGAATGACACTCAGCCAGTTCGTTGCCAGGGAAATCGCCGGCCCGCTCGACGCGTCGTTTTACCTTGGACTTTCGGATCCTGCGCTACTGTCGAAAGTGGCGACCATCTACCCGGCGCCGGAAGAGGGATCGCGCGGAGCTCCGAAGGCTAGCGCCGCCGCATCAAATGACGACCTGGCCGTCGAACGCGAAATCTCGGCGAGGATAAGGCTGGGCTCCTTTTCGGGGATGAAGCGCGATCCATTAGTGCTTTTCAACTCGCCTGAGTGGCGACGGACCGAGTTCGGCGGCAGCAGCGGTCACACGAACGCGGCGAGCCTTGGCAAAATCCTCGCCGTTCTCAGCCTAAACGGCGTCAGCAAAGGCGTTCGGCTCATCTCCCCCCAAACGATCGAGATGATTTTCCAAACGCAGGCCGACGGCATCGACGCCTATTACATGAAGCCCATTCGGTGGGGCGTAGGTTATGCTTTGTCTTCCGAGGCAGATAATAGCCGGGGTCCACTGCCATTTCTCCTTCCAAGTAAGAAAACATGCTTCTGGTACGGGAGTGGCGGGGCTCTCGCGATCGCTGATGTCGAACGTCGCATCACCTATACCTACGCTATGAATCAATGCCAGGCCGGAAAAAACTCGCTCAATGGCGTCTATTACAGAGCGTTCTACGATTGCATCTAAGAGAGCGACCGGAAATTCGAAGAGGAGCGTCGGATGTACATAGATCGCAACGGCGCGTTGCAACACGAAATTGCTCCGATGCCATTTTGCGTAGAGCGGGGCCGGCTGCGCTTTTTCGCTGAGACGATCGGCCTCAGCGACCCCATTTACGTCGATATCGAGGCAGCCCGCAGAGCCGGCCACCGTGATCTCCCCGTTCCGCCCACCTTTCTGGGGAATTCGCTGGAACTCGAACTTCCGGATCCTCTTGGGTGGCTTCGGGCGGTAGGTGGAGACCTCACCAAGACCACTCACGCCGAGCAGTCCTTCATCTACCACTCGATGGCGTACGCTGGAGATAGCCTGGTCCTGCACCGACGCATTGTCGACGTCTACACGAAAAAGAACGGCGCCCTGGAATTTGTCGTCAAGCAGACGGATGTGAAGCGCGGCGAGGAAACGCTTGCAGAGATTTGGAGCGTGATTGTGCTCCGGCATCCGGAGGCAGAAGCATGACGATTGAGGCGCCCTTCGTCGGAATGGAGCTTCCGGCACTGCAAACGGGACCAATAACTCGCAAGACGCTCGCTCTCTATGCTGGTGCGTCCGGCGATCACCAGCCAACTCACATCGACATCGACGCGGCCAAGGCAAAAGGGCGGCAGGACGTAATCGCTCACGGCATGCTCATGATGGCGTATCTGTCGCGGGTCTTGCTGGGCTGGGCGCCTCAGGAACGTATTCGCTCTTACAAAGCGCGCTTCGTCGCCATCACACCCGTCCATGCCGTAGCAACCTGCAAAGGGCAGGTCACCGCCATCGACGGTGGGATCGCGACGGTCGAATTGTCCGCGACTCTCGCTGACGGGACAACGGTCGTGCGCGCAGAGGCAACCATCGACACCAGAGATGTACCGGCCTCGCACGAAGTCAGCTCACCTAGAGAAGCTGAGCTGGCCTCTCCGGAAGCGGAAAGCGGATCCACGGCCGAGACAGCCTCCAAACGGAATCTGGGCAATGGAAAAGAGCGACGCGCGATCACAGGCGAGCTGGCGCAATACGCCGCGCGGGCGCGCTTTTCGCTGCTCCCTTCGAACGTGCAGCACGAAGCATCGCGGGCCTTTCTGAACTGGCTGGGATGCGCGCTGGGCGGAAGCCGGGAACCAGCTGTTCAACTTGCCGCCGAAACTGCAATCGAGCTCGGCGGTAGCCCCCGAGCCTCGATCATCGGACACGAGCTCCGCACGGATATCGCGAGCGCTGCCTTCGTCAACTGCATTAGTTCGAGCATCCTCGGGTTTGACGACGCCCACCTCGCAACTGTGACACATCCCAGTGGTCCCGTGGCCTCTGCGCTGTTTGCGTGGAGCGAACAGAATTCGGTGGCGGGGGATGATTTCCTTGCAGCGCTTGCTCTGGGAATCGAGGTCACCTGCAGACTTAGCAACCTGCTGGTTCTCCCCCCTTCCAAATTCAACGTCGGCTTTTATGTGACCGGGCTGACGGCTCCCATCGGAGTGGCCCTCGCAATCGGCAATCTCCTGCGGCTCGACCCCGAGAGGATGAATTGGGCGATCAGCATTGCAGCGTCGCAGGCGAGCGGCTTCAGAGCCACGCATGGGACGATGACGGCCCATTTCCGCCCGGGCCACGCGGCCCGTGCCGGCGTCTGGGCGGCCTTGCTTGCCCAGAAGGGATTCACAGGCAATGAATTCGCTCTTGAGGCAGACAAGGGATTTGTCGATGTCTTTTCCAGAGACGCCGATCTCAACGGTGCAATGGACGGGCTCGGTGAGCAGCACGAGCTGCTGAACAACGCCTACAAGCCATATCCCAGCGGCATCGTTATCCACCCCACCCTCGATGCATGCTTGGAACTTCATGGCCAGTACGGGGGGAAAGCGGAGCCGCTTCGAGCAAAGCTGCGGGTCCACCCACTCACCCTGACCCTTTGCGGCATACGAGAGCCCGCAAACACTCTCGAATCGCTGAACAGCCTATACCACTGGACCGCGGCCGCGCTGGTGCGGGGCAAGGCCAGCGTTGAGGAGATGCTGCCGGACTGCATCGCAGACCCGAACATAGCGCGGCTCCGTTCACAGATTGAAGTCGTTTCCGATCCCAACGTCGGGAGTGAACAGGCGGAAGTGGAGGTTTGGCTTTCGGACGGGCGAAGCTTGCAAGCTTTCACTCATCATGTCCGGGGCAGCAAGAGCCGTCCCATGACGGACGAGGATGTCGACCGCAAATTCACATCTCAGGCCAACCTGCTCCTGTCAGCGCCCCGCGTCGCAAAGCTGCGCGAACTGTGCCTCGGCGCCGCATCGCTGGGCGACGTCGGCCGGGCAATTTCGGAAGTATTGAACGGAAGGGAGATCCGATCATGAATTCGTCCTTGTCCCCGCAACGGGGCTTTCGCCAGGTGTCGAGCGCAAGCTTTTTGCCCTTGCTGTTCGCTCTGATCTCTTGGCTTGCCGTGAGCTTGCCGGCGGTCGGTCAAGAACTGCTGAAAGTATCGATTCTGCAGAGCTCAGCGAGCTTGCCAGCCTCAACTGCCCGGCTGGCAAATGAGCTGGGTCTGTTCAAGAAACACGGACTGGACGCGACGATCGGAGCAGCCGAGACCGGGAGCGTCGCTATGTCGGCTCTAGTTTCCGGCTCGGTCCAATTTATCACCAGCGGGTCGTCAGACTCCATTCTCGCTTTTGGCCGGGGACAAAGGGCGGTAACCCTTACGACCACTTACCACGGCTTTTCGGCCGTGCTGGTGCTGTCGAAGACGGCCGTAGAGAAGATCGGCGTTTCGGCTTCTGCGCCCGTGGAGCAACGTCTCAAGGCCTTGGACGGCCTAACCATCGCATCGACCAGCGCCAGCTCGCCGTTCACGATCGCTGTGAAGGCATCTGCCGCCGCCGTAGGGGCAAATATCAAGCTTGTCTACATGGCCCAGCCGGCCATGGTGGCGGCGTTGAAAACGGGGGTCGTCGATGGGATCTCGGTGGCCGCTCCGTTCTACGCACAGCCGCCTCGTGAAGGCTTTGGAACCATTTGGATCAGCGGCCCCAAGGGCGAGTTCCTCGTGAGTCCTGCCAACTCCACCATGCTTATCGCGATGCGCAACTTCGCTTCGTCGAACCCCGAGCTTGTGAGGCGGACGGTCGCAGTCTTCAGAGATCTGGGCAGAATAGTCGTCGAGCAACCTGACTTGGTGAAAAAAGCTATCGCCAAGATGAACCCGGATCTGGATGCCGCGACCATGGACCTCGTCTTCGAGACAGATTCGCGCGGCTTCGCGGTGGGCGAGCTCACGACGCGCGAACTCGAACAGGATATTCAATTCATGAAGAACAGCGGTCTCTCGTTGCCGGGGGTCGAGACGATTACGCCCGCTGACCTAATGCTCAAATAAACCAGATCGGACGGATTGCGGTAAAAAGAGTTGGCCAATTTTGCGCCGCTAGTTCGACTATTGAGACGGATTAGCCCCACTAGGGTCGGGACTCAACGGAGCCAGCATGCAACGAGAGCGGCGAGGCAGAGCGAGGCGAGGTAGTTCCTGGCGAGCTTGTCGTAACGGGTGGCGATGCGCCTGAAGTCCTTGAGACGACAGAACATGCGCTCGATGGCATTGCGGCTGCGGTAGCGTTTGCGGTCGAAGGGATGGAGAAACTTGCGGTCGTCCTTGTTTGGGATGACCGGACGCATGCCCCTTCCAAGAAGGTCTTCGCGGACCTTGTCGCTGTCATAGGCCTTGTCGGCGAGAAGCTCGTCCGCCGGTGGAGCGGCGTCGAGCATGACAGGCAGCATCTTGATGTCGGCTGCTTGGCCAGGCGTGAGCGCAAGGACGAGAGGCCGGCCCTTGCCGTCGCTCAGGGCATGGATCTTAGTCGTTCGACCACCGCGGGAGCGACCAATCGCCTGACGTTGCTCCCCCCTTTTTCGGCGCCGGCCGCCGAGCGGTGCGCCTTGATGTGGGTGCTGTCGGCGAGAAGTTGCCGGGGCGTGCGCTCGTCCCCGGTCAAGGCAGCGTAGATGCTCTGCCAGATGCCCTTGCGGGACCAGCGATTGAAGCGATTGTAGACAGTCGTGTAAGGGCCGTATTCGGCCGGACAGTCGCACCAGCGGCAGCCGTGCGTATTCCGATGAAGCCGGCCATTGATTCCGAAACGAAGCCGGCCACCTGTT
>ERZ761609.1270-NODE-1270-length-23283-cov-9.045376_pt1 | contig 23283 bp, 22 predicted proteins | sample MGYA00511163_ERZ761609 | MGnify/ENA primary metagenome ERZ761609 (study PRJEB28899, sample SAMN02445070) | bioreactor sludge metagenome | biome: EBPR sludge | place: Australia: Brisbane, Thorneside Wastewater Treatment Plant | collected 2011-12-16 ... | reverse complement strand
GGCGGGCGCCTCGCTGGTGCATTGCCATCGGGGGGAGGCGATCCATTGAGCGCGCCTCTGGTCGAAGCGCGTGCGGTGACACGCCGCTATCCGCTCAAGCGGACCAGGCTGTCCGGGCCGGTGCCGATGCTGACGGCGGTGGATGATGTGTCGTTCACTGTGCAGGCTGGCCGCTCGATGGGCATTGTCGGGGAGTCGGGATCGGGCAAGTCGACGCTGGCGCGGCTGGTGATGGCGCTGGAGCGGCCGGATTCTGGCACGATCGCCTTTGCCGGTGAGGACCTCAACGGGCTGGACGAGGCTGACCTGCGGGCGCGGCGGCGGCATTTCCAGATGGTGTTCCAGGATCCGTTCTCCTCGCTCGATCCGCGGATGAAGATTGTCGATGCCATTGCCGAGCCGCTGGAAGTGGCCGAGCCGGAGCTGACGGCGGCAGAGCGGCGTCAGCGGGTCGCGGCGATGCTCGACAGCGTGGCGCTGCCGGGCGAGGCGCTCGACCGTTACCCGCATGAGTTCTCCGGCGGGCAGCGGCAGCGCGTGGCACTGGCGCGGGCGTTGATCACCGGACCGAAGCTGGTGATTGCCGATGAGCCGGTCTCGGCGCTCGATGTGTCGGTGCAGGCGCAGGTGCTCAACCTGATGGCCGATCTCAGAGAGGCGCGCGGCCTGACCTATCTGTTCATCAGCCACAATCTTGCGGTGGTCGAGCATGTCGCCGATGACGTGCTGGTGCTCTATCGCGGCCGTGTGGTCGAGTATGGCGAGACCTCTTCGGTGTTCGACAATCCCGCCCATCCCTATACGCGGGCGCTGGTCGACGCGGTGCCGGGCATCGATGCGAACGAAGCCCGCGAACGCGTGCGCCTCAGGGATGATGGCGGCAAGGCTTCAGGCGGCTGCGGCTTTGCCGGGCGCTGCCCGTTCGCGGCCGATCGCTGCCGGACGGAGGTGCCGCCGCTGCACGACCACGGCGGGCGCAAGGTGGCATGCCATCTGGCTGGGTCTTGAGTGGCCCGCTGACGCGGGCGCCCCTCGCATCAGCTCGGCGTCGCTTCGCAGGGTTTTTTTGGTTGCCCTTGCCGCTGGCAAGGGCGGCCCCTCGCATCAGCTCGGCGTCGCTTCGCAGGGTTTTTTTGGTTGCCCTTGCCGCTGGCAAGGGCGGCCCCTCGCATCAGCTCGGCGTCGCGTTGCTCCTATGGTTCGGTAGAAAGTTCATGTTGTGAGTCAACATGAAGTGCGTGCGAAAAGCCGAGTCCTTTGAATCGGTTGGCGGGCGGTGTTGAGGATTTGAGTCCGTGGCTTCAAGCGGTTTCGCGGTCGAGCGCGGCAACCGTGCGGCGGTAGAGCGCGTCGGCCCGGGCGGGGTCGGCGCCGATAGCGACGACGCCCAGCTTGCCGAACTCCGACAGTGCGCCGATCAGGTGGAATGTCACCCCTTCCTGCTGGCCGGCGTGGAAATAGAGGCCGTTCAGCGCGGCAATGTCGATGAGGTCCGCCGGCGTCAGGCCGCGGTAGCGTTTCGCTTCCAGCGTGTCGGTGGCGTAGTAGCAGCGGGGCTGGCCGGCAGCGGCGTGAAACTGGCCGCTCTCGGTGTCGTAGGTGCCGTCGGTGAGAAATTGCAGCATCAGGAAAGGGTGGGTGGTGCCGCCCTTGCGCAGGTTGATCTCGATGGCCTTGTGGCTCCAGCCACCGCCCTCCGGGACGGACAGGAAATCGACGCCGAAACGGCCGATCACGCCTTTCTCCGCCAGCACCGATGCGGCGGCCAGGCCGGCGTCCTGCACCGTCTTGCGATAGGCCGCATCGGCGGGGAAGGTGGCGCCGAGGAAGATCTGTCCGCTCGGCCCGCCCAGCACCTGATCATGGGTCGAAATCGCCTGTGGCTGGCCGCCGGGATCGACGCGCATCTGCGCGGAGGGCGAACGTTTGGCCGCGCCTTCCACCCATTCCTCGACGATGCCGCCCATCGCGGAAAACTTGCTGCGGAACAGGTCCCAGGTCATTCCGCTGGCCTCGAAGGCGAGATGCGGCAGCCGGCCCTTCAGCCAGGGTGCGAGGCTGGCGCCCTCCGGTGCGCCATCAAAGCGGAAGGTGGCGTTGCCCTCGCCTGAAAAGCCCTCGTTGAGCTTGACGACCGCGCGGCGAAGGCCGGGTTTCCGGCGCTTCAGGTCAAGAAGTGCATCGACGATATCCTGCTGGTCGCGCAGGTCCTCGGCGCCTGCCGGCATGTCGAGCCCGGCGGCGCGGAACACCTTGCGGGAGCCGCTTTTCGATCCCCAATGCGCCAGGTCCGGGTCGCAGCCGTAGATCGGCAGGTTGAGCGCCAGCGCCAGCCGGCGCTCATCGTCGGTGACATTGAAGCAGCTCAGATGCGCATCCTTGGGGTGGCGGATGGATTCGCCGATGCGGGACAGCAGGCGGGGGCGGGCCAGCAGTTTGCGGCTGAGCGCGACGGGCGAGGCATCGTCGCAGGCGATCAGCGTCAGCCGCCGCCGCGCATGCTGCATCGGAATGCCCGGCAGCAGGTGGAGATAATAGTCGATGATAGTGTCGGGGATAGGCATCGAGGTGAGGTAGATCACCTCGGTTCGCGGCATGCGCAGCAGCAGCAGCAGGCACAGCATCCGCTCCTCGTAATGATGCACGCCGGAAATGCGGGCGAGCACATCGGCATCGAGGCTGAGGCTGGGCAGGATGACGACGGTGCGCGGCGCATTGGGGTCAGTCACCAGACGGGCGAAGGAACGGGCGAAATCCGCCTGCAAACCAGCAAAACGCGCTCGGTCCGCCGGTGTCGGCGGCATGTCGGGGCCGGGCGCGGCGGCGGTCATGGTGCTGTCACCGCTCAGACACAGCGGCCGCCGTCCACCTCAAGGACGACGCCGGTGATGAATTCGGATTCGGCTGAGGCGAGAAACACCGCCGCGTTGGCGATGTCCCTGGGCTGGGAAAAGCGGCCGAGCGGAATGGTGGCGAGAAACTGGGCGCGCCGCTCCGGCGTATCCGTGCCCATGAAGCTCGCCAGCAGCGGCGTTTCGCCGGCGACCGGGGCGATGGCGTTGACGCGGATCTTCCTCGGCGCCAGTTCCACCGCCAGAACCTTGGTGGCGTTGTGCACGGCGCCCTTGGTGGCATTATACCAGACCAGGCCGGGGCGCGGACGGATGCCGGCGGTCGAGCCGATGTTGATGAACGAGCCTTGCGTCGCGGCAAGATGCTCGGTGGCTGTAGCGGTGAAATTGTAGATCGACTTGACGTTGACGGCGAACACCTTGTCGAATTCCGCTTCGGTGGTCTCGGTCGCCGGCTTGTTGGAGTAAGTCCAGCCGGCGTTGTTGACCACGATATCGAGCCGGCCGAAATGCCTTACGACTGCGGCCACCGCCTCGCGCACCGAGGCCAGCGACGCCACATCACAGGCGAAGGCAGCCGTATCCTTGCCAAGCTCTTTGGCGAGCGCGGCGGCTTCCGCCGTCTTGATGTCGAGAATGGCGACCTTTGCGCCCTCGCCGAGAAAGGCGCGCACGATCCCCTCGCCGAACCCCTGCGCTCCGCCGGTGACAATCGCCACCTTGCCCTTCAGTCTCATAGGCATCGCCTCCCGTTTTATCGCTACAGGGAAGCGCAGGGCCGGGTGCGTTTCAAGCGGCAATTCGACGCTCTCAGAACAGCAGGGCGCCGAGGCCATCCCAGGTCAGCTTGAGGCCGGTCAGGAACAGCAGCGTCACAGCAATGCGGAAGAACAGCGTTTCCGGCATCCAGCGATGCAGCCGATAGCCGAGAAACACGCCGCCGGCGGCAACCGGCATCAGCATCAGGCTGGTCAGCATCACCGGGCCTGTGAACTGGCCGAGCGCCAGATAGGGCGGCACCTTGATGAGGTTGATCAGCGTGAACAGCAGCACGTTGGTGGCCTGGAAGGCCTGTTTGTCGAGGCCCTTGGGCAACATGTAGACCTGCACCGGCGGCCCGCCGGCATGGGCGGTGAAGCTGGTGAAGCCAGAAATCGTGCCGAGCGTCACGCCCTGGCCCCAATCGGGGGGCAGCGGCACGTCCGAAGGGCGCGCAAGACCGAGAAAGCGCGAGACGACATAGATCAGCGCCATCAGCCCCATCATCAGCCGCAGCATCGGTTCGGAGACGAGGTGAAAGGTCAGAGCGCCAAGCCCGATGCCGATCACCGCGCCGGTCAGCAGCACCCGCATATGGCCGGTATGTGCCTTGCCCCGATAGGCATAGACCGCAAAAAAGTCGGAAGTGATGAGAATAGGCAATGTCAGGGCCGCTGCCTGGCGCGGATCGAGCGTCAGCGACAGCACCGGCACCACCAGCATGCCAAAGCCGGAGCCGAGGCCGCCCTTGCCGAGGCCGATCAGCAGCGCGCCGACGAGGCCGAACCAGAGTTGCGATCCTTCCAGCAGCATGCGAGGGCTTTCCTTTTCGCGCGAACCGTTGCGCCATCATGCCGGTTGATCCGGCGCCGCGAGATGCATACCTTGTCTGACAACCGCCGGCCAGCCGGCTGCCGCTTGAGGAACCAAACCCGTGAATGCCATCCGCGAGGTCAGCCGCAGTGAGGTGAAAGCCGGCATGGCCGACGGGTCGCTGGTGCTGGTTGATGTGCGTGAGGATCACGAATTTGCCGCCGGGCATGTTCCCGGTTCGGTCTCGGCGCCGCTGTCGCGGCTGAGCGCGGCCGATCTTGCCCCGTTCAAGGACAAGCGAATCGTGTTCTCCTGCGCGGCAGGCGTGCGCAGCCAGCATGCGATCGCGGTGGTGCAGGCCGAGGGACTGTCCCTCAACGAACATTATCGCGGCGGCTTTCGTGACTGGGTGATGGCCGGCGAGGCGATCAGGGCGGGCTGAGGCCCGCGCAATCTTGCGAGGAGAACGGGTATGCGGCCGATGAAATTCGGGATGGGCCAGGCGGTCAGGCGCAAGGAAGATCAGCGCTTCATCACCGGCGCCGGCCACTATGCCACCGATTATCGGCCGGAGGGGGCGCTGACGGCGGTTCTGGTGCGTTCGCCGCATGCCCATGCCACATTCACCATCGCCAACATCGACGATGTCCGCGCGATGAAGGGCGTGCGCCTTGCCTGGAGCGCCGCCGATGTCGCCGATCTCGGGCCGCTGCCGTGTCAGGCGCTGCAACGCAACCTCAATGGCAAGCGCATGGTCGCCACCGACTATGCCGTGCTGGCCAGGGGCGAGGTGCGGCATGTGGGCGATGCGGTCGCCTTCATCGTCGCCTCCACGCTGGAGCAGGCAAAGGACGCCGCCGAGGCGCTTGAGGTGCATTACGAGGAATTGCCGGCGGCGGTGGGGATCGCGGCGGCGATGCTGCCCGGCGCGCCGCAGGTATGGTCCGATGTCGAGGGCAATGTCGCGCTCGATACCGCAATCGGCGATGCCAAGGCGACCGATGCGGCCTTTGCCAAGGCGGATCGGGTGGTGAGCGTCACGCTGGTCAACAACCGGTTGGTTGCCAATTACATGGAGCCGCGCGTCTGCACGGCGGAATATGACGCAAAATCAAGGCAGTATCTGCTGACACTGGGTAGTCAGGGCAGCCATGGCCTGCGCGATACGCTGGCCAGGATCCTCAAGGAGAAGCCGGAGAAGATCCGTGTCGTCACGCCGGATGTCGGTGGCGGCTTCGGCAACAAGGCCTTCATGTATCGCGAGTATCCGCTGCTGGCCAAGGCCGCGCGGGTGCTGAAGAAGCCGGTCTGCTGGGTGCAGGAGCGCACGGAGCATTTCCTCTCCTGCGCGCAGGGGCGCGACAATCTCGTGACCGCCGAGATGGCATTGTCGAAATCCGGGCGGTTTCTCGCCATGCGCGTCGATCTGAAGGCCGATTTCGGCGCCTATCTGTCGCAATATGCGCCCTATATTCCCTATCTCGGCGGCACGATGACGACCGGCTGCTACGATATTCCGCAGGCCTATTTCCGGGTTCGCGGCATCTATACCCATACCGTGCCGGTCGATGCCTATCGTGGCGCCGGGCGGCCGGAAGCAGCCTATCTGATCGAGCGCCTTGTCGATCGCATCGCACTTGAGACCGGCACGACGCCGGATCGGGTGCGCGCCCGCAATTTCATCAAGCCGTCGCAGTTTCCCTATCGCACGCCGATGGACCGCGTCTACGACAGCGGCGAATTCGAAGGGCATATGCGGCGGGCGATGGACATTGCCGACTGGAAGGGCTTTGCCAGACGCGCGGCGGCGGCGCGCAAGCGCGGGCTTCATCGCGGCATTGGCATGGCCTGCTACATCGAGGCCTGTGGCGGCGGTTCGCCCGAGCCGGCCTATATCGGGCTCGATGCCGATGGCGGCGTGACGGTGAAGATCGGCACGCAATCGAACGGGCAGGGGCATGAGACGGCCTATGCCCAGCTTGCCAGCCAGCATCTCGACCTGGCGATGGACAGGATCCGCGTGTTGCAGGGCGACACCGACCAGACGCCGACCGGTGGCGGCACCGGCGGGTCACGCTCGATCCCGGTCGGCGGGGCGGCGGTCGCGGCGGCGGCGGCGAAACTGGCCGAAAACATCAAGCTGATCGCGGCCAGCGAATTCGAAGCCTCGGCCGGCGATCTCGAACTTGCCGAGGGGCGGGTGCGCGTGGCTGGCACCGACCGCTCGATCACCTTTGCCGAGATTGCCCGTTCGAAAAAGGCGACGGTCGAACTCCTCAACACCACGGGGAGTTTTTCGCCACCGGAAGCGACCTATCCGAACGGCACGCATCTTGTCGAAGTCGAGGTGGAGGGCGATACCGGCGCTGTCCGCATAGTCAATTACGTGATCGTCGATGATTTCGGCCGCACGCTCAATCCACTGCTGCTGGAAGGGCAGGTGCAGGGCGGCACCGCGCAGGGCATCGGCCAGGCTTTGTCCGAGCGCACGGTGTTTGCCGAGGACGGGCAATTGCTGACGGCGAGCTTCATGGATTACGGCGTGCCGCGCGCCGCTGATCTGCCATCCTTCACCTTCGAGACGCGCAATGTGCCGTGCACAACCAATGTGCTCGGCGTCAAGGGCGCCGGAGAGGCAGGGTCGATCGGCTCATGCCCGGCGGTGATGAATGCTCTGGTTGACGCGCTCCACCGCGCCAACGGGACCCGGCATATCGATATGCCGGCGACGCCGGAGGTGGTGTTCAAGGCCCTGACCTCCGCCTGAATCGTCATCATCGAGGGCGTTCACGCATTTGTGAGCTTGCAAGGACGCAAGGTAGCCTTTGCAGGGAGCCGTCTGGTATTCATCTTTCGGCAAGTGTCGTATGCGCAAGGCTGACTGGACAGCTTTTGATCTGATTCAACAACCACCGGAGAGACCCCGAATGATCCGTACACTTGTTGTCGCCGCCGCACTCGCCATCGGTGCCACCGCCGTTGTCGCCCAGGGCGATGTGATTGCGCAGCGCAAGGATGCAATGAAGGGCGTCGGCGATGCCACCAAGCCGATCGGTGCCATGCTGAAGGGCGAAATGAAGTTTGAGCTGGCGGCGGCGCAGAATGCGCTGAAGGTCTACCAGATGGTCAGCAAGGATTATGACAAGATGTTCCCGGACAACTCCAAGACCGGCGGCGAGACCACAGCCGCCCCGAAGATCTGGGAAGACCGTGCCGGGTTCAAGAAGCTGCTCGACAAGCTGAACGCCGATGCCGGCGCTGCGGCGGGCGCCATCAAGGATGAGGCGTCGTTCAAGACCGAGATGGGCAAGGTTCTTGGCAACTGCAAAGCCTGCCACGACGATTACCGCGTCAAGAAGAGCTGAGACCGCAGGCCGCACTCACCGGGCCTTCCGCATGTTGACGCATGCGGAAGGCGCTGCTTTTTATTGCCTGTCTTGACCGATGAGAGGGCGCGATGCCTGTTGACAATTCGGGCCGCACGGTTCGTGCCTGGGATCTGCCGACCCGGCTGTTTCACTGGGCGCTGGTTGTTCTGATCATCCTTGCGCCGATTACCAACAAGATGGGGTCGGCGACCTTCTATCTGCACAAGGTCAACGGCTATCTGATCCTGTCGCTGGTGCTGTATCGCATCCTGTGGGGCTTTGTCGGGGGCACGACGGCGCGGTTTCGGACCTTTGTGCGGCCCTTCGCTGCCTTCGGCTATCTTGGCGATCTCGTGCGCAATCGCAGCCGGCATTTTCTGGGTCACAATCCGCTTGGCGGCATGATGGTGCTGGCGCTGCTGGCGGCAGCGGGCGGGCAGGCGCTGTTCGGCCTGATGACGCTGGATGACATTCCCGCCACGATCGAGGGGCCGTTTGCCTCGAAGGTGGCGAAAAGCACGGCCGAATGGGTTTCGGTCTGGCATCGGCGGGGCTTTAAGATCATCCTGGCGCTGGTGGCGCTGCATGTGCTGGCCAACCTGTTCTATACATTCGTTAAAAAGGACAATCTGATCCGGCCGATGCTCACCGGAGTGAAACCGGCAGGGGCTTACGAGGATGTGGCCGAGAACCAGCCGGGCTCGCTGGCCAGGGCAGCGCTGTGTCTGGCGCTGGCCATCGTCGTCGTCTTTGGCAGTGTCTGGGTGTTCGGCAGTGCGCCATTCCGCTGACGGAAAATGCAGGGCGCCTTTGTCGCGGCGCCAGTGGCTTGTCGCTGCCTTCACGGTGCTACCGGGAGCCGCATGGGCGCAGCCGGATCTGCCGTCGGCCTCGGTGGCCGAGGCGTTCGCGGCGGCTCAGGACGGGCGTATGGTGATCGTTGACATTCGTCGTCCGGAGGAATGGGCGGAGACAGGGGTGGCGCGCGGCGCCGTCAAGCTGGACATGACCGCTGCAGACTTTCCCCAGCGGCTGATGGCGCTCCGGCAGGCCTCGGGGAACCGGGAGATCGGCATCATCTGCCGCACCGCCAACCGGACCGACTATGTTCAGAAGGCCCTGGCCAGGCACAATATCCGCCTGGTCAATATTCGTGGCGGCATGGCTGGCAATCCCGGCAATCCGGGCTGGATCGCATCGGGGCTGCCGATCGAGAAATAGCCAGTTCTGCTGTTTTCTGCCCCTCGCGTGGCTCGGGGCGTTCGAAACTCAGGCCGTTTCTGCCCCTCGCGTGGCTCGGGGCGTACGAAACTCAGGCCGTTTCTGCCCCTCGCATGGCTCGGGGCGTTCGAAACTCGAAAAGGTCCACCGGACCTTTTCGTCGCGCGCGGAGGCGCGACCGTTTCTCACTCCATCACAGCCGCCTTGAGGATGACCACCATGGTGGCGCGGGCAGGGCGGTCGCCGCTGTTGCGGATGACATGGGCCCGATCGCAGCGGTACCGCAGTGTCTCGCCGGCGCGGGCGCGCTCGGTGACATCGCCGATGGTCACCTCCATCTCGCCTTCCAAGACGGAGAGGCATTCGATCGAGCCGCGCTGATGGGCATCGGAATCGAGCACGCCGCCCGGTTCGGCCCGCATGTCATACCATTGCAGCCATTCCACTGTCTTCAGCCAGCCGATGATGGCGAGGCGGCATTTGCCATCCTCCGAATGCAGGATCGGCGTGTCGCCAGCCGTCGATTTTTCCAAAAACGACGCATCTTCGGACTGACCGAGAAAACGATCCACCGAAACGTCAAGCGCCTGGCTGAGGCGCCAGATGGTGGCCAGCGTCGGATTGGTCTCGTTGCGCTCAATCTGGCTGATGATCGACTTGGCCACGCCCGATTGTTCGGACAATTCCGAGAGCGATAGATTGTAGGCCTTGCGCAGGCGCTGGATCGTCTTGCCGAGCTGGCCGGACAGCGCGATGGCACCGGCTTCAAGTTCGCGGTTCTTGTCCTTGTCGCTCATGCACAATGCGCCGGCAAAACCGGCGACCTCTCGTTCGTAAAACCGAACGGACCTTGCACCCAATCGCGGGTGATTGCAATCAGGCCGCGTCGTCGGCGCGGAAATGGCGCATGTCGACGCGATGACGCTTCCTGCCCCAGTCGCCGGCCGGTCCATCGAACACGCCGGCCATTGCCGTTCCGCAGGCAAGGCAGCGGCCGGCGGGATCGAGCCGGTAGGCGGAAATCAGGTGCCAGTCGCGCTCGATGACGCGGCTGCCGCAGCCGGTGCAGTAGGTCGACTGACGGTTCCGATCATGCACATTGCCGACATAGACGTGGTTCAGTCCCTCATCAAGGGCGATCGAGCGGGCACGGGACAGCGTCTGATGCGGGGTGCGCGGCGTCGATTGCATGCGATGATCGGGGTGGAAGGCGGAAAAGTGCAGTGGCACATCCGGGTTCAGTTCGCGCGCAACCCAGCGCGACAGGGCGCGGATTTCGGCGTCTGAATCGTTCTCGCCGGGAATGAGCAGGGTGGTCAGTTCGGTCCAGACGCGGGTCTCATGCACCAGATAGGTCAATGTATCGCAGACATCGGCGAGACTGGATCTGGTCAGCCGGCGGTAGAAATCCTCGCTGAACGCCTTGAGATCGACATTGGCGGCATCCATCGCGGCAAAGAACTCGCCGCGCGCCTCGCGGCTGATGTAGCCGGCGGTCACGGCCACCGTGCGGATGCCGCGCGCCCGGCAGGCGGCAGCGACATCCACCGCGTATTCAAGAAAAATCACCGGATCGTTGTAGGTGAAGGCGACCGAACGGCAGCCCAGCGCCTCGGCGGCGCGGGCGATGGCCGACGGCGAGGCATCCTCGGCCAACGTATCCATCTCGCGGCTCTTGGAAATCTCGTGGTTCTGGCAGAACGAGCAGGCCAGATTGCAGCCCGCCGTGCCGAAGGACAGGATCGGCGTGCCGGGCAGAAAATGAGCAAGCGGCTTTTTCTCGACCGGATCGACACAGAAGCCGGATGAGCGGCCGTAGGTGGTCAGCACCATCCGGCTGCCCTGCCGGGCCCGCACGAAGCACAGGCCGCGCTGTCCGTCATTGAGCCGGCACAGGCGCGGACACAGCCGACATTCGATCCTGCCGTCGTCCAGCGCGGCAAAGTATCGCGCAGGAACGGTGCTTTTTGGGTCGAATTCGCAGGAAGATGCAGAAATTTGCCGGGATTTCATGGTTTTTCAACCATAAGCCTGCTTGGTTAAGGCACCCTTCATTTCAAGGCACAGCGATGTCCGATGCGATCAGCGCCGATCAGACGGCAAAAATCCAGATGCCGCAAGTCGCAGGCACGTTCTATCCCGATGATGCGTTGCAGCTCTCGGCGCAGATCAGCCGTTGCATGGCAGCATCGCGGCGGGCCTCGATCACCCAGCCGAAGATGGTCATCGCGCCGCATGCCGGGCTGATCTACTCCGGCGGTGTGGCAGCGACGGCGCTTCGCGGGCTGGTCGGGCGGCAGTCGATCATCAAGCGTGTGGTGCTGATCGGCCCGGCGCATCGGTTTCCGCTGCGGGGGCTGGCGCTCAACCCGGCCTCGGTGTGGCGCACGCCCCTGGGCGATGTTCCGGTCGATCTCGTCCACCAGCGTCGGTTGAAGCCGCTGGCAGAGGTGAGCGTGGATGAGCGCCCGTTCGCCGGTGAGCATTCGCTTGAAGTGCTTCTGCCGATTCTGCAGGTCTGTCTCGACAAGTTCGAGATCGTGCCGATCCTGTGCGGAGATGCCTCGCCGCAGACGGTGGCCGAGGTTCTGGAACGGGTCTGGGGCGGACCGGAGACGATCATTGTCGTCTCGTCCGATCTGTCGCATTTCATGGCCGAACAGGCCGCCAAAGAGCATGATACGGGCACCCGGCGGCTGATCGAGACCCTCGCCTTCGACCGGCTGAGCGCCGATCGTGCCTGTGGCCACCGGGCCATTGCCGGGGCGCTGCTGCGGGCCCGCGAACTCGATCTTCGCGTCACGGGGATTGATTTTGCCACCTCCGGCGATGTCACCAACGATCATACGCGGGTCGTCGGCTATGGCGCCTTCGCATTCGAATACGCGTTGCAGGCGCGGCTGGCGCATGACGAACGGCAATTGCTGCTGACCACGGCGGCGCGCAGCCTGCAGTTCGCGGTCCAGAATGGCGGACAGATGCCGCAGGTGAACCTCAACGGCAGCCTGCCGCTGACACTTTCGGCGATGCGGGCAACGTTCGTGACGCTGGAAAAACAGCATCGCCTGCGCGGCTGCATCGGCTCGCTTGCGCCGCAACGTCCGCTGCTGACCGATGTGCTGGTCAATACCATCAAGGCCGGATTCGGCGACCCGCGCTTTCCGCCGCTCAAGCCCGAGGAGCTCAACGACATCACCCTGTCTGTCTCGATCCTGTCGCATCCGCGCCTGACCAAGGTGGAGACGGAAGCGCAGCTGATTGACGAATTGTCGCCGGATCGCGACGGGCTGATCATCTCGGATCAGGGGCGCAGTGCGCTGTTCCTGCCGCATGTCTGGAGCCAGATCCCGGAGCCGCGGCTGTTCCTCACCGCGCTGCGCCAGAAGGCGGGATTGCCGGGAGACCATTGGTCGCCGACGTTCAGGGCGCAGATCTTCACGGCGGAGAAATTCGCTTCTCCGATCGCCAGCCTGCTGCATAACGCTCCGCCGGCCGGCAAGGCCGCCTGAGCGAAGGGTGAAGGGTCCTTGCCGTGGGCAAGGACGGTCCCTCGCTTCGGCTCGGCGTCGCTTTGCTCCTATGGCAGGTTGTTCTTATCCTCCCTCCCCCCTGCGGGGAGGGTGGTCCGAGCATCGCAGACAAGTTTACGCAGCCTGCGTAGACTTGACTGCGTGCGGAGGACCGGGTGGGGGTGGCAGAACAATTCACCCCACCCCGGCGCTGACGCGCCGACCCTCCCCATCGAGGGGAGGGAGGGGCCTTTGTGGACGTCCCTCGCATCAGCTCGGCGTCGCTTTGCAGGGCTTATAGTGGTCCTTGCCGTGGGCAAGGACGGTCCCTCGCAACGGCTCGGCGTCGCTTTGCTCCTAAGGGGGGTGATGTCCCAACGGGAATGACGGCGCGGTCTACGCATCCACCATCAGCGCAGCGCCGGCGATGCCGACCCGGCGCCAGCCGACCGTGCTCTTGCGGAAGGCGCTGAACGAGGCGTGGATCCTTCCGGCAAGATCGGATTTCGCCGCCAGCGCGCCCACCACCTCGTCGGCGGCCTTGCGGGCAGCCTGTACCAGTTCGGCGGGGAAACGGGCGACCTGCACGTTGTGGTTCTGGATCAGATCAATGAGGGCGGCGCCGTTCTCGGCCTCCGCCTCGGCAAGACCCCGCGCGTGCGCCTCACTGGCGGCGACGGCCAGCATGGCGCGGAACTCGGCCGGCAGGGCTTCCAGCGCCTTGATGTTGACGATGGCCTCGGCGGCTCCGTTCGGCTTGTTGAAGCCGGGCGCGTAGTAATGCGGGGCGACGCGGGCGAAACCCAGCGGCGCATCGTTCATCGGCGCGAGGAATTCAACGCCATCGACGACACCCGTCGACAGCGCCGGAAGAATATCCGCCGGCGGGATCGACAGTCCGGTCGCGCCCAGCCGGCCCCAGACTTCGGCACCGAGACCCTGCACCCGCAGCCGCAGCCCGACGACATCCGACAATCCCCTGACTGGCTGGCGGAACCAGCCGCCCATTGACGGGCCGGTGTTGCCGGCGAGCATGGGTCTGACGCCGAACGGGGCGTAGAGTTCCTCCCACAGGGCCTGACCGCCGCCGCGCTCGATCCAGGCCATATGCTCGATCGGTCCGGGGCCGAACGGAACGGTGGTGAAGAACGCCGAAGCCGGCATCTTGCCGACCCAGTAGAACGCGGCAGTATGGCCCATCTCGACAGCGCCGTTCGACACCGCATCGAGCACCTGCAGCGCCGGCACGATCTCGCCGGCGCCGAACAGGTCGATCTCGAAGCGGCCGCCGGAGAGTTCGCTGACGCGGCGGGCCACATGCGCCGCCGCCACACCGGGGCCGGGCAGGTTCTTGCTCCACGAGGTCGCCATGCGCCAGCGGATGCGCCCCTGCGCCAGCGCCGGAGTGGCCAGACCGGCAGCGCCGGCACCGGCGGCAAAGAGTGAGCGGCGGGAAAGCGTCATGTTACCACCAGGCATGGAAGTGATGGGTCGGACCATGGCCATGGCCGATGGCCAGACGATCGGACGCGGCAATGGCCGCAGTGACATAGGTCTTGGCCGCTCCCACGGCATCGATCAGCGGCTTGCCGAGGGCCAGATGGGCGGCAATCGCACTCGACAGGGTGCAGCCAGTGCCGTGGGTGTTCAGGGTGGCGATGCGGCGGCTGGCGAGGCGGGAAATGCCCGCATCGGTCAGCAACAGGTCTACCGCCTCGGCGCTGGCGCCATGGCCGCCCTTGATCAGCACGGCGCGCGCCCCCAGCGCCTTCAGCCGCCGTGCCTGATCTTCCATCGCGGCCTCACTGTCGGCGAGCGGTGCATCGAGCAGGGCAGCGGCTTCGTGGAGGTTCGGCGTGATCACCAGAGCACGCGGAAACAGCAAAGATTTCATGGCGTTGACGGCGCTGTCGGCAAGCAGCGGGTCGCCCGAGGTCGCCACCATGACGGGATCTAGCACCATTGTCCTGGCGCCATGACGATCGAGCCCGGCGGTGACCGTCTCGATCACCTGAGGCTGCGACAGCATACCGATCTTGACGGCATCGACGGCAAGATCGGAGAAAACGCTGTCCATCTGTGCGGCGATGAAGGCCGGGGGCACGTCGTGGATCGCCTGCACGCCGAGGGTGTTCTGGGCGGTCAGCGCGGTGATGACGCTGGCGCCATAGACGCCATTGGCCGAGAACGCCTTCAGATCGGCCTGAATGCCGGCGCCGCCGCCGGAATCGGAGCCGGCAATGGTCAGGGCAATCGGACTACGGCTCATCGGGTTCTCCTGGACAGGGCGGCCTCGACAAGGCCGCGCAGCTGGCGGGCTGCGGATGTCACATCCTCGGCCATGAACAGCGCCGAGATGATGGCAATTCCATCGGCGCCTGCGGCGATCACATCCGCCGCGTTGCCGGCGTCGATGCCGGCGATGGCGCCGACCGGAAGGCCGGATGTCGCGGCCCGGGCGCGCAGGCTGGTAAGGCCGGCCAGCCCCACCGGCGGGTCGGGATTGTTCTTGCTGGCGGTCGCGAACACGCCGCCGATGCAGCCGTAATCGACGAGAGCCGGATCGAGCACGGCAAGATCGGCATTGTTCTTGAGGGTCACGCCGATGATCGCCTCCGGTCCGAGCAGGCGGCGCGCATCGGCGGGGTGCATGTCGTCACGGCCGAGGTGTACGCCATCGGCTTCGGCGGCGAGCGCCACATCGATGCGATCATTGATGATGAGCGGGATGCGGCCGGCAAGCGCTGCCTTCACCTGGCGGGCGCGTGCGACAAAGGAGCGGGTGCCAGCATTCTTGTCGCGCAGTTGCAGCAGGGTGGCGCCACCGGCGGCGGCTGCATCCGCAAGCCGGTCAAGCGGACGGCCGCCGGTTCGCTCGGGGTCGAGAATGGCGTAGAGGCGAAGATCGACGTGGTTCATGCAAAACGGACCCGTTCGGCAAGTGTGGCAGGATCAAGGGTGGCGAGCGCGTCGATCAGGCGGACGGCAAAGCTGCCGGGGCCGGTCGCGCCTTCGGCGGCGCGTTCGGCGGCGATGCCATAAAGCGCGAGCGCCGCAGCGGTCGCGGTCATCGCATCCGGTTCAACGGCGAGGCAGGCAGCAATCACCGCGCCCAGCGCGCAGCCGGTGGCAGTCACCTGCCCGGCGAGGGGATGGCCGTTGGCAAGGCGCAGCGTGCGGCCGGCTTGCGAAAGGGTGTCAATGGCGCCGGTCACCACTGTCACGGCGGTGGCGGGAATGGCCAGCAGGCTGGCTGCCTCGGCACGGTTGAGCTTGACGACCGTGGGGCCGGCCGCAACCAATTCCGCGGCGAGGGAGCGACGCGGGCCGGAGACATCGACAAACACCGGATCGAGCACGAAAGGCTTGCCGCCCTGCCGCGCCAGGGCAGCGGCCAGCGGGGCCGTGTCGCGACGCTCGGCGTCCAGCATGCCCAGATTGATCAGCAAGGCATCGCAGCCGCCGACAAAGCCGGCAATCTCCTCCCGGTTGGCCGTCAGCGACGGACGCGCGCCCAACGCCAGCAGGGTGTTGGCGGTGCGCTCTGCGGCCACCGGGCTGGTCAATGCATGGACGCGCACGCGACCCGTCCTCAGGCGCGTCAGCACCTCTGCCATGGACAGGATGATCGGTTCGTTCGACATGCCGTGCTTTCCTCCGCCGGAATGACCCGGATCAGGTTCTACGGGTTGGCATGGTGCCTCTCAGCCCGCATCCATGACGGGCACCCCGAGCAGCTTTCGGTCCGGAGCGTCCGACCTGACCGGATCAGGTTGGATGCGCCAGGCTATTGGTTTCTCATCATCTTTTTCCGCCAGCCGGTGTCCACTTGGCGGGATGATGCTCTAGATCACGCCGCATTTTGATGGAATCATCAAAATGCGGATAACGTGATCGGTATCAATAAGTTAGAGCATGGCTTCTGCGATTAACCGGTATCCACTTAATCGCGACATGCTCTAGCTAAGGCGAGCGCAACAGAATTGCAACCGGCGATCACAGCGGCCGTGTCGGGCTGGCCTCACGCTGGCTGCGCCGCTCGATGCCGAGGGCGCGCTCGCGCAGGATGACAAAGATCCCGGAGGCAATCACCACCGTAGCGCCGATCAGCACCAGCCGGTCCGGTATCTCGGAGAACACCAGCCAGCCGATCAGCAGCGCCCAGATCATCGAGGTATAGTCAAACGGCGCGATGATCGAGGCATCGGCATAGCGATAGCAATGGGTCAGCAGGATCTGGCCGATGCCGCCGAGAAAGCCGATCATCGCCAGCATGGCAAAATCGCCGGAGGGCGGCCAGACCCAGGCATGGGAGGGCCAGAGATGGCCGAGGCCAAAGCTGACAAGCGACAGGACGGTCGTGGTCAGCGAGAAATAGACGACGATGGCGCCGGTGTGTTCGGTGGCGGTCAGCTTGCGCACCTCAATGGTGGCAAAGGCGGCGCAGACAGAGGCCGCAAGCGCCAGCGCCACGCCTTTCCAGCTGCCGCTGCTGCCGGCCAGATGGGTTGGCGACAGATGCGGCGTCAGCATGATCAGAACGCCGACAAGCCCGACGATCACCGCCGTCCAGCGATAGATGCGGATGACCTCCTTGAGCAGCAACCAGGCGAGCACCACCGTCAACAGCGGCGTCGTGTAGGACAGGGCCGTGGCATCGGGCAGCGGCAGGTATTGCAGGCCGGCAAAGCCCAGAAACATGCCCAAGGCGCCGATCAGACCGCGCCTTATGTGGCCCCTGAGGTTAGTGGTGACGAAAGCGGCAGACAGCGGTCGGGCATAGGCCAACCACAGCAGGACCGGCAGCAGGGCGAACAGCGAGCGGAAAAACACCAGCTCGCCCAACGGAACGCGGGTGAAATCCGGTGCGGTCGCGACATAGCGGACCAGGCCGGACATGGCGGTAAAAGCCAGCGCCGAGGCGATTTTCAGCCCGATTCCGAACAGTGGCCGGGCGGCAGGCTGTTGCGGGGGCGGCAGGGACGACGGTGCGGTGGTCACGGGCGGCAAAGGGCAGAGTGCGATCGGAACAGGCGGGAATGATCGTTATCAAGAGTTTGTAGCATGCTCTATCGCAGCAAAGCGCCTGTCGGGGAAGGAAAAAGCTGGCCGGACCGCGCTCAGACAAACAGGCGCAACCGCTCGTCGGGTGTCAGCATATCGAGCACCGACAGGCCGGAGCGGCGGGGCGGTGCTCCTTCGGTCGCCGCCGGGCGTATATCCGGATCGGCCAGTATCGCATCGACGGCGGATTGCACGCCGGGTGTATCCGGCCAAAGCGGGCGCGGCTGGTCGAAAACCGGAGAGTCCTCCGCAGCCTGCGGGTATGCCTTGGCGCAGCGCTCGATGCCCAGGACATCCAGCAGGGTGGCGATGCGGGTTTCGACGAAGCGGAGGGTTTCCGTCACCTTGCGGATGCGCTGGGCGGCAATGTCCTGCGAGGCGCAGGCCAGATAGATCTCGGTGGCAGAGGCTTCCAGAGCGTCACAGTCGAGCGGAGCGCCGCCGCGTTCGCGCAGCGTCCAGGCCTGCTCCTGCATCTTCTCGGCCGCTGTCAGGATCGAGGCCGTTGCAGCTTCCGCAGCCCTGACCACCGCGTCAAGTTCTCCACTGGCCGTAATGAGGCGGCCCGGGCAGCCCACGCCGGGGCTGTGGCAGCCGATCTCGCCCTGGGTCGCGGCTATGGCGGCGGCAATCTCGGTCAGGGCCTTGCGGAAGGGCAGGGTATGATCCCGGTCGGAGAGGGCCTTGACCTGCCGGTCCACCCGGTCGAGCGCGGCCAGAATGGCAGCAGCGTCGTCGCGGCGCTGGCGGCTGGCGAATTCGGCGAGGAACCAGCGACCGCGCTCGGTTTGCCTTACGGCAGCCTCGATGGCGGCAAAGTCGCGAAACTGCGGCATTTCAGGGGATGACGATGACATGACGGCCGATCCGCAGACTGGGAGAGTTGCCGCAGTTTGATGGGTTATGGTTAATAGCCGGTGCAAAGTGCCATTTCTTCAGCGAGTCTGTTCCCTTGCCTGCGCCCCTGACGCCCGAGGCCCAGCGTCTCACCCTCAAACCCGATGCCCTGGTGTCGCGGGAAGGGGATTTCGTACGGGTGACGCTCAGCGGCGATTGGTCGGCCGCCAATGCGCATGAATGCGAGGATGAGGCCGATGCCGTGCTGACGGCGGTCAAGGGGGCCAGCCGGGTGGTGATCGACGCCAGCGGCATTGCCCGGCTCGATACGCTGGGGACATGGGTGCTGTCGCGTGTCGGCCATGATGTCATCGAGTCCGGATCGAGGCTGGCGGTGACGGGCGCTAGCCCGGCGCATCGGCTGCTGTTTGATGAGGTGCAGTATCGACGCCAGCAGGAACCGCCGCCGCCGCGCGGCATCGTCGGCTTTGATATCCTCAGCGATATCGGCGAGGCGATGGTGGATGCGTTCAGGGATCTGGTCAACGGCATTGCCTTTCTCGGGGCGATCGTCGCCGCCTGGGGGCGCATCCTGACCGGCCGCAGCCGGTTCCGGCTGGCGGCCCTGGTCGGCCAGCTTGAGCGGGTTGGGCTGCGCTCGGTGCCGATCATCGTGCTGATTTCGCTGCTGGTGGGCGGCATCATTGCGCAGCAGTCGGTGTTCCAGCTGCAGAAATTCGGAACCGTGCATTTCGTCGCCGACGGGCTCGGCGTGCTGGTGCTGCGGGAGCTGGCCGTGCTGATCACGGCGATCATGATCGCCGGCCGCACCGGTTCGAGCTTTACCGCCGAACTCGGCTCGATGAAGATGCGCGAGGAGATCGACGCGCTGCGCACGATGGGCCTCAACCCGATCGAAGTGCTGGTCGTGCCACGCATTCTGGCCCTGCTGATCGGACTTCCACTGCTGACCTTCATCAGTTCGATGGCGATGCTGTTTGGCGGCGGGCTGGTGGCGATGATCTATGGTGATGTCAGCCCTGATGTCTTCCTGTCCCGGTTGCAGGCGGTGATCGGCGTCAACACCTTCGTCGTCGGCATGCTGAAAGCGCCGTTCATGGCGCTGGTGATCGGCATCATTGCCTGCATCGAAGGACTGGCGGTGCAGGGGTCTGCCGAATCGCTGGGCACGCACACCACCTCGTCGGTGGTCAAATCCATCTTCATGGTGATCGTGGTGGACGGGCTGTTCGCCATGTTCTTCGCCGCGATCCGGTATTGAGGCGCCATGACCGACCCTGTCGCAGCCCCTGTGCCCAATGCCAATGCCGCCAACGATGCGGTGATCGAGGTGCGGGATCTGACGGTCGCCTTCGGCGAAAAGGTCATCATGAACGGCCTCGATCTCGACGTCTATCGCGGCGAAATTCTCGGCTTCGTCGGCGCGTCCGGCACGGGCAAATCGGTGCTGATGCGCACCATTCTCGGGCTGGTGCAGCAGAAGGCCGGAACGATCCATGTCTTCGGACAGGATCTTGCTACGCTGTCCGCGTTTCGCCGGCGGGCCATCGAGCGGCGCTGGGGCGTGCTGTTCCAGCACGGGGCGCTGTTTTCCTCGCTGACGGTGAAACAGAATATCCAGATGCCGATGCGCGAGTATCTCAGCATGTCCGAGGGGCTGCTGGACGAGATGGCGCGGTTGAAAATCGAACTGGTCGGCCTCAAGCCCGATGCGGCGGACAAGTTTCCGTCGGAATTGTCGGGTGGAATGATCAAGCGCGCCGCGCTGGCCCGGGCGCTGGCGCTCGATCCGGAAATCCTGTTTCTGGATGAGCCGACCTCGGGGCTCGATCCGATCGGTGCGCAGGATTTCGACGATCTGATCGCGACCCTCCAGCGCACTTTGGGGCTGACTGTTTTCATGGTAACCCACGATCTCGACTCTCTGGCCGGCGTCTGCGACCGCATCGCCGCGCTGGCCGAAGGCAAGGTGATTGCGCAGGGGGCCATCGAGGCAATGCTGACGTCCGAACACCCCTGGCTGCGCGCCTATTTCCATGGGTCACGCGCCCGCCGCGGCAGCCTTGCCAGCGGCCAGTTCCGCTCCTCGATGAAGGCCTGAGCGATGGAGACGCGCGCCAATTACGCTCTGGTCGGGCTGTTCACCCTGGCGGTGCTGGCGGCGTGTTTCGGCTTTGTCTACTGGTTCCGCGCCGCCAACCACGGCAGCGAGAGGCTCAGCTACCGGGTGGTGTTCACCGGCTCGGTGTCCGGCCTGTCGAAGGGCTCGTCGGTGCGCTTCAACGGCTTGCGCGTCGGCGAGGTGACGGCGGTCGAACTGCTGCCGGATGATCTGAGCCGCGTTGCCGCCTATATCGAGGTCGACCGGACCACGCCGGTGCGGACCGATACCCGCGCCCGGCTCGAATATCAGGGGCTGACCGGCGTTGCCTCGGTGCATCTTTCCGGTGTTCAGAGCAGTGCGCCGCCGCTGACCAATCCGGACGGCAAGGGGGCGCCGACGATTTTCGCCGATCGTTCCGATTTCCAGGACCTGTTCGAAACGGCGCAGCGGCTGGCCGGGCGGATCGACAGCATCGTGACGCGGATGGACAAGATCCTGGCCGATGGCGAGGCGCCGTTCAATTCGACCTTGCGCAACATCGAGGGGTTCAGCCGCGCGCTCAACGACAATTCGCCCGGAATGTCGGCGTTTCTGGCGCAGATGACCACAACGGCGCAGCGTTTTGCGCTGCTGTCGGACCGGTTCGACCGGCTGGTCGAGGGCGCGGATGAGATCCTGCGCGGGCTTGACCGGCAGAGCCTCAATCGTTCGCTCGCCAATTTCGAGAGCTTTTCCAAGACGCTCGGCGACAACAAGACGCAGATCGAGGCGCTGGTCGGCGATGCGGCGAGCCTGGCCAAACGTCTCAACGAGGCGGCGCCGAAGCTTGATGCCGCGCTGGGCGATGCCTCGAGCCTGATGAAATCCATCGACGGGGCGCGGCTCAATGCCATGGTGGCGGATGCCGAAAAATTCGCCAAGGCGCTGGGCGCCAAGGCCGGCGATGTCGAGACCGCGCTGGGGCAGGTTGCCGAGATCACCCGCAAGGTCAATCAATCGGCCGATCGCCTCGATAGCGTCATGAAGGCCGCCGAGGATTTCCTGACCGACAAGCAGGGCCGCAGCGTGATGGTGGAGATCGGGGAGACGGCCAAGTCGATCCGCACGCTCGCCAACAATCTCGACAAGCGCACCGGCGAGATCACCGCCGGCATCAACCGGTTCACCGGGCCGGGCTTGCGGGAACTCGAGACGCTGACGAGCGATGCGCGCAAGGCCGTCAACGATGTCGGGCGGGCCGTCCGGTCACTGGAACGCAATCCACAGCAGTTGATCACCGGCGGGCGGTCCTCTATTCCGGAATACAGCGGCAGTCGCTGACGGAATCATGATGGGCGGGCGTCGAGTGGTCGGACAGGTGGCAAGGGCGCTCACGACAGCGATCGCTATCGCTTGGCTGACCGCCTGTTCGAGCCCGCCGCCGGCAACCTTCGATCTTGGTGCCGCGCCAAGGCCGGCTGCGCCGATGGGGCGGGGGCAATTGGCGGTCGCCGAACCGCAGGCCGTGACGTTTCTCGATTCCGAACGGATGGCGGTGCGCACATCCGGCAATACGATCGCCTATCTTCCAGGTGGCCAATGGGCAGATCGATTGCCCAAACTGGTGCAGGCGCGGCTGATCGAAAGTTTCGAGAATGCGCGGCGTATCCGCAGTGTCGCCCGGCCAGGCGGACGCATCATGGCGGCCCATCAGCTCAACAGCGATATCCGCACCTTCGAGGTGCAGGAGGCAAGCCGTGAGGCGGTGGTGGAGATCACGGCGCGCATCGTCAATGACCGGACCGGTCAAATTGTCGCGGCTGAGCAATTTGCGGCGCGCGCGCCGGTCGAGTCTATCGATGCAGCCGGGGCGGCAAAGGCGCTCGACGCGGCGAGCCAGAAGGTTCTGGCCGATCTGGTGCGCTGGGTGTCGGAGCGGGCATGATGCAAGTCAGTCCGGATCTGGGCTCCTGCCGGCATTGTGGACGCGGACCCGTGCATGTCTCGGCGCAATGGTGCCCGCATTGCGGCGGCGTGGCGCCGCATGTGCGCATGCCGCCGGCACGTAACTGGAGGCCGCTGCTGGCGATCCTGGGACTTGCGGCCGTGCTGATCGCCGGGGTGGCCGCGCTCTACTTCGTCGGCCGGTAAGACGGGCTGCCTGAAACCCCGCGAGGGCATTGGAGCAAGAAGGCCGATCTGACTGGATCGCTCTTTTGCTCGAATTTATTCCGACCGCATCATCTTTTCCGCCAGCCGGTATCCACCTGACGGGATGATGCTCTAAAAAGACGGCCGGGGATTCCATCCCAGGCCGGCTTTTCGTTACCGTTTCCCGCGTCAGCCGATGCGGCCGGCAGCATGGGCGAGCATGGTGTAGACCTTGCCGCTGTCCGAACTCAGATAGCTGCGTGCGGTCTTGCCCGAGCGTGTCACATCGCCGGTTTCCTCGAGCAGGCGCTCGAATTCGTTGATGTAACGGTCCACCGTTTCATGGAATTCCTGATCGCGGCGATACTTGCGGCTGATCTCGTCAAAGGTCTGCTGGCCCTGCACGGTATAGAGCCGGCGGGTGAAGGGATTGGCCTCGTTGCGGCCGTAGCGATCCCAGGCGTCCTCAAGAACCTCTGGATCGACCATGCGGGCGATGTCGAGGGTCAAAGGATCGGCAGCCGGAGCCTGTGCGGCTGGCTCGGCGGTCGAGGCGCGCTGCAACAGATCCGACAGCCAACCCTTCTGGCCGGGACGGGCCGCCG